>PJUC01000261.1_pt1 | contig 27861 bp, 24 predicted proteins | sample 1512161 | NCBI WGS metagenome assembly PJUC01 (sample SAMN08177676, study PRJNA422409) | Soil metagenome, whole genome shotgun sequencing project. | isolation source: Soil enriched on filter paper | place: USA: Madison | collected 2015-01-15
GACTGAATGGGTCGAGACGATCGATCTGGGATGGAACCTCCTCGCGACGTCACCCGATGCGATCGCGGCTGCCGTCACGCGCACCGCTCCGCTCCCCACCGAGGCGTCGCCCTACGGCGACGGGCGCGCGGCGGAGCGGGTGGTGGAGGTGCTCTCGTCGAGGAGCAGCTCCGGCTCCGGGGCCTGATCGGCCGGAGCAGCTGTGCGGGCCAACGCGGGCGGGAGGGTCTCTCCCGCCCTGCGGATGACCATGGCGGCCACGATGACGAAGAAGACGATTCCGGGCACCGCATAGCGGAACTGGGTCGGCGTGCCGTTGGTGATGTTGTACAGCGACGTGGCGAGGATCGCGCCGAGCAGCAGGTGCGACTCCTCGCGCCGCCAGAAGATGACCATCCCGATGAGGGAGAGCACGATCAGGAACAGAAGGGGCAGGTCGTAGCGCTGCAGCAGCGTCAGATCCTCCCAGATGATCTTCCAGGCCAGACGGGGGACCTCGGCGATCGCTGCGCCGAGACTGTCGGTCCCCGTCATCCGGAGGAACTGGTCGAGCTGCGAGAAGGTGGGGAAGACCACGCTCTGGAAGATCTGGGATGCGAAACTCGCTCCGGTCACCACGAGCGCCGGCCACATCCACGGGCTGTTGCGGCGTTCGATGAGGGAGCCGAGGACCCACGCGACGAGGAACGCGCCCGCGACGATGAGGGTCGCCTGCCGTGTGAACGCCGAGGCCACGGTGGCGGCGCCCGCCACGACCAGCCACCAGACGCTCCTGGTCTTCATCCATCGCCATGCGGCGATAAGGGTCACCGTGGTCCACAGCGCCGACAACGACTCCGTCAGCATCGCGGTGAAGTAGCTCATCAAGTAGAAGCTCGCGTTGACGATCAGCATCGTCGCCACCGCGGTGGGCCAGCCGTATCGCCGGCCGAGAAGAACAGTCAGCGTCGCGATGAGGGCGACGGTGATCAGCGCCGTCACGACCGCGAAACCGAGCGGGCCGAAGAAGTGCACGAAGGGCGCGGCCAGGAGCGGCAGCACGACCCGCGGCTGTACAAGGCCCCAGCCGAGCAGACTGTCGACGGGGGCGACCTCGATGTTGTAGTTGGCCGCGAACTCCACCGTCTTGTCGCGGGCGACCATGGGGGAGTCGCCGCCGAACAGGTACGCCATGGCGAGGTAGTGCTGCGAGTCAGGGCTGAAGAAGCTCTGGAATCGCACGATGGCGATGTAGTTGATCAGGAAAGTCAGCCCGACGAGCAGCCAGGCGAGGGCGTGCCTACGGTCGAGCCACAAGCGAACTGCGGTCAGTCTGGAGGGCACGCCCCACACGCTAACACGTGCGCCGGCCCGCTCTGGTTCCGCGAAGTTCCGATCAGGGCTGCGGGAACGGCGGGTAGCTCGGCGACGATGGGCTCGCCTGGATATCGAGCTGCAACGCGCTGATCAGCATCTGCGTCCCGACCATGAGCGGCAGCGCGGCGAACATCACGGTGGCCGCCGTCGCCACCACTGACGCGGCGATCTGGAAGATCATCCAGATGCTCACCCCGATGCCGAAGAGGAAGAGGAAGAGCCCGAGCATGAGGAGCAACGCGATCGGCGAGAACGACCACAGAACGTAGCGGTACCAGATGCGAGACCAGAAGCCGACCGTGAGTCGATTGATCAGCTCGGGGATCACCTTCCGAAGGCTGATGCTCGACACCTCGTCGCCGTACACCGCGGGGATCGGGACATCGACCGCGGGCACCTGGAGGATGTTCAGATGGATCAGCAGGTCGTTCTCGAAGCTGTATCGCCGCGCCACGCGCTCCAGGGGAACGCGCCGAAGCGCCTCGACGCGCACCGCCGTGTAGCCGTTCTGCGGATCGAAGAGGTTCCAGTAGCCCGAAGCGAGCTTGGTCATGAAGGAGAGCACGATGTTGCCGAACACCCGGTGCCCCGGCATCCCCCGGAACGACTCCGGGGCATAGAACCGATTGGCCTTGGCGAACCCGTATCCATCGTCGGTCACCCGGTCGAGCAGGGCGGGGAGGTAGTCGGGATCCATCTGCGCATCGCCGGCCATGACGACGTTGACGTCGGAACCCAGATCCATGGCGGTGGTGTGGCCGGTGATGATCGCCCCACCGACGCCCTGATTGACCTCATGGCGGACGAGGACGACCCGGGGATCCGGGTTCGCGTTTACCACCGCGCTCGTCTCGTCGGGACTGCAGTCGTCGACGATCACGATGTGGTCCACGAACTCGGGCATGGTGTCGATCACGCGGGAGATCATCTTCTCCTCGCGGTACGCCGGCACCACTGCTGCGATGACTGCACCCTTGTACATCAGTCGGATTCATCCTTCGGCCGTGCGAACACCCAGTAACGATATGCGAAGTAATTCCAGATCGTGGTGCTGATCACCGCGAGGATCTTCCCCGTGAGCCAGCTGCCGATCGCCGCGTCGACGGCCCAGACGATCGCGGTGACCGCGACAGTGTTGAACGCCACCAGGATCGCGTAGCGCAGCACGCTGGGGGCTACCGCCGCGTCGGAGTTGAACGCGAGGACCCGCTGAAGTGTGTAGGTGACGGCGAACGAGCCCAGGAAGGCGATCGGGGTGGCGATGGCCAGGGGAAGGCGGGCGACGTCGTGCAGCAGCCAGAGGAACGCGATGTCGGCCAGGAAGCACAGCCCGCCGACGACGAGGTACCGGATCTCGCTGCGCGCCCACAGCCGCTCGACGAGAGGACGCCGTTCTGGCCGGGGAGCTTCGATCACGGGTACCCATTCTGCCAGCCCCGGGCCCAACCCACCGTGTCCGGAGCCCAGAGTGGCCCGTCTTAGACTTGACTTCATGCATATCGCCGTCGTGGCACTTGGAAAGATCGGTCTCCCGCTTGCTGTGCAGTTCGCACAATCAGGGCACGATGTGGTAGGCGTCGACGTCAACGCCACGACGGTCGACACCGTCAACCTCGGCGCCGAGCCGTTCCCCGGCGAGACAGACCTGCAGGAGAAGCTGGCCGAGGTCGTCGCGTCAGGGCGCCTGCGCGCAACCACGTCGTTCGCCGACGCGATCCCGGCCGCAGACGCGGTGGTCCTCGTCGTCCCGCTCTTCGTCGACGATGCGTCGTGGGCGCCCGACTTCGAGTGGATGGACGCAGCGACCCGTTCGGTCGCGGAGCACCTGACGCCGGGGACTCTGGTGTCCTACGAGACGACGCTGCCGGTCGGTACGACTCGAGGCCGCTTCACGCCCGCACTCGAAGCGGGCTCCGGCCTGGCGGAAGGTCGTGACTTCCACGTCGTGTTCTCGCCGGAGCGCGTGCTCACGGGGAGGGTCTTCGCCGATCTCCGCAAGTATCCGAAGCTCATCGGCGCGCTGTCGGCCGACGGTGCAGAGCGCGCACGCGACTTCTACGAGTCGGTCCTCCAGTTCGATGAGCGTGAAGACCTGCCGCGACCTAACGGCGTGTGGGATCTCGGCTCCGCGGAGGCCGCAGAGATGGCGAAGCTGGCTGAGACCACTTACCGGGACGTCAACATCGGGCTCGCCAACCAGTTCGCCCTGTTTGCCGCCGAGCACGGGATCGATGTGTACGAGGTGATCGCCGCCTGCAACTCGCAGCCCTACAGCCACATCCACCGGCCGGGCATCGCGGTGGGCGGTCACTGCATACCGGTCTACCCGCGGCTCTATCTCGCCACCGACGCCGAGGCCGACATCGTCCGGACGGCGCGAATGGTGAACGCGTCGATGCCGGCGCGGCTCGTCGGGCAGGCGGAGGAGCTCCTCGGCTCTCTGGAGGGCGTACGCGCCGTCGTCCTGGGCGCGGTCTACCGCGGCGGGGTCAAGGAGACCGCGTTCTCGGGTGTCTTCCCGCTCGTCCAGGCGCTCGAGGCGGGCGGCGCGCACGTGCGCGTCGACGACCCGCTGTACACCGACGACGAGCTGCGCGGGCTCGGTCTCGAGCCGTACACCTCAGGTGACGCGGTGGACCTCGTCATCATTCACACCGACCACGCCGAATACCGCGCCCTGACGCCGGCGGACTTCCCCGGGCTGCGCCTGCTCGTCGACGGCCGGAACGTCACCAATCCGCAGGTGTGGAAGGGGACCCCTCGGCTCGTGGTGGGTGCGCCCCGCACAGCGTAGGCCGCGCGCAAACGGTCATCTCCCGTCGCCGACGTGTCGTCAGTTCGACACCACGTCGGCGATGGTCGTGGAGAAGCCGATCTCCGGCGCCCAACCGGTGTCTTCGCGGAGCCGCGTCGCGTCCCCGATGATGACCGCGGGGTCGGTGGCGCGGATCCGGGAACTGTCGACCTCGATATCGGGCGTCGCGATCGAGAGGCTCGCGCAGAGCGCATCCAGGACGTCACGGCCGGATCGAGCCGTCCCCGAGGCCACGTTGTACAGCCCATGCCGCAGCTCAGGGGCCGTCGCGAGGGCGAGGTAGGCCCCGGCGACGTCTCGGACGTCGGTGTAGTCACGCCGCGTGTCGAGGTTCCCCACCTTGAGCGCCTCGTCCGCCGACAGCGCGCGCAGCTGCGCAAGGAGGTCCGGGACGAGGAAGCCCGGACCCTGCCCGGGGCCGATGTGGTTGAAGGGGCGGGCGACCACCGCGTCCAGGCCCCGACGGCGGTAGTACGCGAGCTGGCTCTCCACGAGGACCTTGCTGACCACGTACGGCGATGTGTAGGCCACCGGGTCGGACTCGCTCCTGGCGGGCTCGTCGTCGTTCTGGGCGTAGACCGCGCCGGTGCTCACGCCGACGATCCGCCCGGCAGAACCCCTATCGAGCAGCGCCTCGCACATCCGCGTGACCATCGCGCTGTTGCCGTCTATGTACTCCTGCGGCCGATCGAACGACGGACCGACGGCGGCCAGCCCCGCGAGGTGGACGACGGCGGCATCGGTCGGGATGGCGGCCGGCCACACCGTGCGCAGATCCGCGCTCGCGTAACCCGCAAGGGATGAGGCGAGGGAGGCGGGGATCTCCGCGCTGCGCGCCACCCCGAAGACCTCGAGGCCGTCGGCCGCTGCCAGACGAGCCAGGTGGCGTCCGACGAATCCGTCGACGCCCGTGATGACGAGCCTGCCGGTGCTCATGCGGCGGCGGACTGGGACTCCGCAAGCCGAAGGTCGTGGGCGACCATCAGACTCACCAGGCCCGGGAAGTCGACCTGGCGCCGCCAGCCGAGCTCTTGCTCCGCCTTCGTCGGATCGCCGAGGAGGATGTCGACCTCGGCCGGCCGCATGAACGCGGGGTTCTGCTTGACGAATGGACGCCAATCGTCGATGCCGACCTCCGCGAAGGCCAGGGTGAGGAACTCCTCGATCGAGTGCGTCTCGCCGGTCGCCAGGACGAAATCGTCGGCGACGTCGTGCTGCAGCATACGCCACATGCCTTCGACGAAGTCGCCGGCATAGCCCCAGTCGCGCTTCGGCCACAGGTCACCGAGTTCGATGTGCGGCTGCAGGCCGAGCTTGATCCGTGCCACGGCGTGGGTGATCTTCCGGGTCACGAACTCGATGCCGCGGCGCTCGCCCTCGTGGTTGAAGAGGATGCCGCACGAGACGAACATCCCGTAGCTCTCGCGGTAGTTCTTCGCGATCCAGTGGCCGTAGAGCTTCGCCACGCCGTACGGGCTGCGCGGGTGGAAGAGGGAGTTCTCGTTGTATCCGTCGCCGGGACGGTTGTAGTCCAGTCCGCCGAACATCTCGGATGTCGACGCCTGATAGAGCCGTGTGCTGTCAGCGCGACCGGTGACCCGGACCGCCTCCAGCACGTTCAGAACGCCCTTCGCGGTGACATCCGCCGTCAGCGTGGGGTTCTTGAAGGAGTAGCCCACGTGGCTGATCGCGGCCAGGTTGTAGACCTCGCCCGGGTCCGAAACCTCGACTGCGCGGATCAGCGACGTAGGGTCGGTGAGGTCGCCCTCGATCAGGTTCACATACGGCATCTCGCGCTCGACGTCCGCGCGGCGCGGGTTTTGCTGGCCGCGGATCAGACCGAACACCTCATATCCCTTGGCGTGCAGGAGTTCGGCGAGGTGTCCGCCATCCTGTCCCGTGATGCCGGTGATGAGGGCCTTCTGAGTGCTCATGTGGGGGTTCCTAACAGATCGAGGGGTGTCAAGGCTTGGCAAGCAGCTGAGATGCGGGATCGAAAGCGCTGCGCCAGCCGGGAGTCGTGACCCAGGTCTGGGTGAGATCGTACGCGTCCTCGGCGACCGGATAGTCGAACAGATGGACTCGCATGCGGTAGTACGACACGGAATCGCCCAGCCCCAGGGACGGGGTGTTCACGGTGGCCAGTCGCGAGACGCCCACGAGCGATCCACCGCGCTGGGGCACCCAGATGTTGTCGATGCCGTTCGGGCCGAACGTCGTGGCGAACACGGGGGGTTCGATGACCCCGCGCGCGATCGTCATCGGCCGGTCGCACGGGAACCAGAACGACTGCGTCCAGCCGACCGCGGTGGGCGCGCCCTTCGGTGCAACCTGGTCGAGCGTGATCGGATCGACCACCGTGGGCGCCGACACCGTCACGTGCTTTCCGGGCACTGCCGAGAGATCTGAAACGACCAGTCGCAGCTCGAGTCCTGACGCCTCGGCGAGTGCGTCGGGGATGGGGAGGATCATGGTGCTCCACCCGGTCCGGATCCCGTCTCCGACGACAGGAAGGGTCTCCGTCTCGCCGTCGTCGTTGCGCAGTTCGACCGACAGGGTCCCGACGGAGCCCGTCATGAAGTCGCCGTTGGTGATCACGCCGACCTGCTGCTCGCTGGTGAGCGGGGGCACGGCGTACCAGCCGGAGGTGAGCTGCCCGATGCCTTCTTCGGCATTCTGCGTGGTCCAGGTCGGCAGGTCGGCCGCCGCGGCGGGACGCAGCTCGTCGCCGGGTCCGGACGGCGCGAATCCGCTGCTGTCAAAGTCGTCGCTCACCGCGGTCAGAGGCACGCCGGCCGCGGCATCCCAGAGGCGAACAGCCTTGTCGGGAAGGCACTCGGTACCCCACGGGTCGCGCACCGTCGCCTTGCCTGTGGTGAAACCAGGGTGGCTGGGCAGCGCGAGGGAGATGAACGTGCCGAACATGTAGCCGCCGGTCGCCAGAAAGAAGACGGAGACGAGGGCAGTGGCGGATGCGAGCGCGCTGGGACCCGTGGCGGACCCGTCCTTCCGGCGTGCCCACAGGCAGCCGAGCACGATGAGGGCGACAGCGCCCAGACCCCAGAGGAAGTAGTTGCCGAGACTGATGCCGGCGATCTCCGGCTTATCGGGCCGGGAGATGAACTCGCCCCACTCGTATGCCCACTGATCGACGCCTCGGATCGAGAGGATCATCGGTGGCAGGAACGACACCAGCACCGCGGGCGCGAACCACACCGGGAGCCTGCCCGCTTCGCCGATCTGTGCCCGGATCAACCGGGGCACCACGACCACCATCACGACGATGAAGAGCGGTCCGAGTGAGGCGAGCGAGCCGAAGTGATGGGTCCACTTGCTCGTCGTGATCCACATCAGCACGAAGGAGAATCCGAACGACCACCCGATCAGCGAGAGCGGAACCGGGTTCGCATAAGGCGCCACCCGTCGCGACCAGAAGGCGAAGACGATGAACCAGACGAGAAGGACGAGCCCCACCAGCACGACCGATCGGCGGGCGTAGGAGCCCATCGGGATGTCGGCCAGAAGGAGACCGTAGCGACGCCATTCATCGAGCCAGGTGAGCGGACCCTCGACCAGCGCGAATCGCTTCGACCCGGTGAGCATGTCCGCGAGCGTGCCGTCGCCGAATGCCAGGACGAGGGCGATCGCGGCTGCCGACCCCACTGCCACCGTTCGGGCGACAGCTGTCGCCAGTGTCGAGTCCGCGCGGGCGATGCGCCACAGCATGGGGATGGAGACGACGAGCGGCGCCGCGGCGACGATTCCGATCGGATGCGCGGCGAAGGCGACCGCGGCGAAGGCGACGGCGAGTGCAGCGGGCAGCAGGCGGCGGGTCCGGTGGGATCGGGCGAGGAGCGCCACGACAGCCACCGCGGCCATCGCGGCCACGGGCTCGGGGCGTGCACCGATCGTGTAAGCCCCCCACCAGACGAGGCTCACGACGGCAAGGAGGAGCCTCGCCGCCTCAGCGCGCCACCAGGTGGTGCGGGCCAGGAAGCCGTTGAGCAGGTGTCGCGTGATGAACCAGGCGACGATCGCGGCGATCACGGCGGGGATCCGGAGGACGAACGGGGCGCGGCCGAACGTGTGGGACCAGACGTCGAAGAACTGCCACAGCCACGTGAAGGGCGTGAACGACTGATTGAAGAGCTGGTAGTACTGCCCGACGTAGCCGGCCTCAGTGGCGTTGTACGACATCGTCGCGTAGTAGCCGTCGTCGTCGGTCATCGATCCGACGAGGGCCCACACGACGATGAACACCACGAAGACCGCGTCGGCCGGGGACAGCGATCGCAGCGCGCGGCGGACCCGGTGGGTCTTCTCGGCGAACGGCGTGGCGGGGCGGGTGCGACGCCGGTCATCGATCCAGAGCAGCGCGAGACTCGCGACCAGCAGGAGCAGCGCGATGACCAGGAGCACGATCTTGAGCGCGGTGGGACGATCGTTGGCGTCGTCGACGAGTTGGAGGCGTGCGTGCAGGTCGGCTTTGTCGATCCCGGTGGCATCTGTGAGCAGGCCGTCGATCTGAGGGGGAAGCACGTCTTGGGTGTGCGCCGTCGTGCCGTTCTTCTCCACCTCGAAGCCATCGATTGATGCCCGGACGGTGAACTGGTCGGCACCGGTGAAGGCCGTCGTCCACGAGGCTCCCGCGATGTCGAACGTGACTCGTCCGTTCGCGGCGGTGATGACCAGGCCCTCATCCGGCGCGGTGGGGTCCTTCGGGTCGATCGTCGCGAGAACGGTGCCGCCCTGCGACGCCGCTTCGTCCGCGGCAGTGCCGCTGAACGCGACGTCGAGGGTGTGGGGCGTCTGGTTCGTGAGCACGAGGGCCGTGCTCTCCACAGCGCTGCCCGACTGCGGCCAGCTGACGTCGACCCGCGACTGGTGGACCGGTGCAACTGCCAGCAGCGCCGCGGTGACGAATGCGAGCGTCGCCGCGATGAGGAGGGGCAACCAGGTCGACCGACTCGTGCGGGTCGTCTGTCTCGTCGCGCGCTCGAGCGGCGGGGTCACTGACATCGCTAGCAGTCCGATCTGTCGTCCAGGTATGACCCGCGAACGCCGTGGGCGAGTCAAGTAACCTCAGAGAATGATACCCAGTCGGCGTACCAGCGCCCGCGCGGCGCATGCGCTGACTGCCACAGTCCTCGCCGGCGTTCTGACGTACGTCGTCCTCGCCCTCGTCTCGCGATCTGTCAGTGCTGCGGAATTCGACCAGTTCTCGGTCTTCTGGTCCATTGCCCTCATCATCGGATTCGGCTTCTTCCTCCCTGTGGAGCAGGAATCGGCGCGCATCAGCCGCGCACAGCCCGAAAGCCCTTCGCTATATCCGGTCATGATGCGGGTGACTGTCGTGCTCGTCGGCGCCGTCATCGTGCTGGTGGCGCTCGCGTCACCGGCGTTGATCGGAATGCTCGGGATGCCGCCCATGCTGGTCGTGGCGTCCGCTCTGGTGGCGCTCGCGTCGGGCATCCAGTTCGCGGGGCGCGGCAGGCTGCTCGCCGAGTCGCGCATGACCGCGTTCTCGAACGTGCTGATCGCCGACACCCTGCTGCGCGTCGCCCTGTTCGCCGCGGTCGCGGTCATCGCCACGACGATCGCCGGAACGGATCCGGAGACCCTCTTCGCACTCGCATTGATCGCTGCGATCGTGATCGCTCACGCCTGGGCGGTGCCGTGGACGAGATGGTCTCCGATCGATCGCGGGCTGCTCGTCGAGTTCCGCCGTGCGGTGCTCCTTCTCGTCGGAACGAGTCTGTGTGCGCAGATCCTCGTCAACGCCGGGCCGATCCTCATCCAGGCGCTCGCGGACACCCCAGGTTTGGCCGGGGCGTTCCAGGCGTCGTCGACGCTCGCGCGGATTCCACTCGCGATGATCACGCCGATCCAGGCGATGCTCGTCGGTCCACTGGCAGCGATGGCGATCGCCGGCGATCACGCGGCTGTCGTGCGACTGATGAGGCGCGTCAGTGCGGCGGCGATCGTTGCGGCGCTGGCGGGAGCTGTCGTCGGGTGGCTGCTCGGCCCGTGGATCGTCGACCTCATCTTCGGAAGCGGCCGCGCCCTGAGCGGTCCCGACATCGCGCTGCTGGTCGCCGGCGTCGTCGTCCACGTCGCGCTGATCATCCTCACCCAGGCCGTCATCGCCATGGGCCATCACCGAGCGGCGTTCCTCACCTGGCTGATCGCGCTCGTCTCCGCGACCATCGTCTTCCTCATGGTGAATGCCCTGGCTGGGCCGGTCCTCGGTGTTGAACTAGGCTTTGGGGTCGGCTCGCTGGTCGGCGCCGCGGTGGCGTTCGGACTGGTTTCGCGACTGTCTCGGGTCAGCGGCTCCGTACAGCGACTCGAGAAAGAGGTCTGACGCGAATGTCATCGGTGGTCATCGGGGTCAATTACTACACGCCTTACGTCAGCGGCCTGACGAACGTGGCGCGTGACGTCGCCGAGGGACTCGCCGCGCGCGGCCACTCCGTGACAGTCGTCGCATCCCAGCATGACCCTGCGCTTCCCCTCGACGAGGAGTTCAACGGTGTGCGGATCGTCCGCTGCCCGGTGCGCCTGCGCATCGGGAAGGGCGTCATCAGCCCGTCGTTCGTCTCGACGATCGTCAAGCACGCGCGCGACGCCGACGTGGTGAACCTTCACGCGCCGATGCTCGAGGCGGGGCTCGTGGCTCGACGCTTGGCACGGCACGGGATTCCGCTCGTTCTCACGTACCAGTGCGACGTCAGTCTTCCCCCGTCTCTCCTAGGCAGGTTCCAGGGCTTCGCGATGGATGTCTCGACGCGCACGGCAGCACACCGGGCGTTCGCGAATGTCGTCTCGTCGGCAGACTACGCGTCTCATTCTCGCGTCGCTGACGCACTCGCGCATCGACAGGTGGTCATCGCGCCGGGCTGTCACCTCCGGGAGGGCGGGACGCCGGCGTTCCGCGAGACAGAGGGCCTGCACGTCGGATTCCTGGGGCGGATCGTCGAGGAAAAGGGGATCGAGTACCTCGTCGAGGGATTCATCGCCCTGGACCGACCCGACGCCAGACTGCTGCTGGCAGGGGACTTCGCGAACATCGCAGGCGGTTCGGTGATCGACCGCGTGCGGGAGCGCATCGGCGACGATCAGCGCATCCGCGTGCTCGGCTTCCTTGAGGACGAAGCCCTCTCGGACTTCTACGCGTCGCTCGATGCGTTCGCACTGGTGTCGGTGAACGCGTTCGAGGCGTTCGGCATCGTTCAGGTCGAGGCGATGATGGCGGGTGTACCCGCCATCTCGAGCGACATGCCGGGCGTGCGCACGCCGGTGCAGGAGACAGGCTTCGGCGTGATCGTCCCGCGTCGCGATCCCGGCGCCATCACCGCTGCACTGCAGGGGTGGACGGAATCCTCGTTCGCCGCGACCGACGGGGCGCAGGCTGCCCGAGACCTGTATGAGGTCGGGCACGCCACGGATCAGTATGAGGCGCTGGTCGCGCGGGCGTCACTCGCCGCCGGCTGACGCGAGTGTTCCGCTACGACCAGAGCTTCGCCGCGTACAGCGCCACGACCAGGAACGCCACCCACGCCACTGCCATGACCTGGAGCCCGTGATCGTGCAGAGCGATGTCCTCGGGTGCTTCGGCGTCGCCTCGGTCGATGTGCTGGCAGTAGCGGAAGATGGCCAGGATGAACGGGACGACGGACAGCGAGATCCACAGCGGATCCCCTCCGGCGTCTCCCGAGAACGCCCACTGGGTGTAGCTGAGGACCAGGATCGCGGCTGCGGACTGCCACACGAAGCGCAGGTAGGACGGCGTGTAGTCCTTCAGCGACTTTCTCGCCTGCCCGCCGTCTGCTGAGTCGAGGAGGATCTCGGCGTAGCGCTTGCCCGACACCATCAGCAGCGAGCCGAACACCGCGACCAGGAGGAACCACTGCGACAGCTCCACGCCAGTCGCCGCGCCGCCGGCGATCATACGGAGAAGGAACCCGGACGAGACGATCGCGATGTCGATGAGAGACACGTGCTTGAGCCAGAAGCAATACGCCAGCTGGACGATGTCGTAGATCGCGACGACGATCACCAGGGGCCACGATGCGAGCGCCGAGACCGCCAGGCCCGCGATGAACAGCACGACGGCCAGGGAAACGGCGGCACCAACCGGGACGATTCCGGCCGCGATGGGCCGCGCGCGCTTCGTGGGGTGGGCGCGGTCGGCGACGACGTCCTTCGAGTCGTTGACGAGGTACACCGCCGACGCCGACAAGCAGAACGCGACGAAGGCGACGACAGCGAGGAGGAGCGAGTGCGGATCGAAGATCGTTCCAGCAGCAAGCGGTGCGGCGAACACCAGAAGGTTCTTGATCCACTGACGTGGTCGCGCGGTCCTCACGAGCCCAGCGACGACGGAGCCGCTGGGTGACGAGACGTCCGACGCCAGATCTGGTTCGGTGATGATGCGCTCCCGATGAAGTCGAATGGTGATTGCACGTCTACGCTAACGGACGGACAGCCGAACTATGGGGGGACGACGATGGGTGCCGCGCGGGTACACATGATAAGGCACGGCGAAGTCGAGAATCCGACGGGCGTGGTGTACGGACGGCTGCCGGGCTTCCACCTCTCCGAGCGCGGCAGGCGGCAGGCGGCCGCCGCAGCCAGCGCCTTGAAGGATGCCGGCGCCGACGTGCGCAGGATCGTAAGCTCGCCGCTGGAGCGGACGATGGAGTCCGCGGCGCCGATCGGTGAGATGTTCGGGCTGGAGATCGAGACCGATCAGGATCTACTCGAGGCGACAAGCAGGCTTGAGGGCAAGTCGTACGACGTGAGCCTTGCCATCCTTGGGCACCCTTCGGCGTGGCGATACCTCGTGAACCCGTTCCGCCCCAGCTGGGGTGAGCCCTACCGCCCCGTCCTCGAGCGGATGTCACGGGCGATCCGCCGGGCAGCGACCGAGACGGACGGGGGAGACCTGGTCGTCGTCGCTCACCAGATGCCGATCTGGGCGGTCTCGCGCAACGCGCAGGGCAAGCCGCTCTTCCACGATCCTCGCAAGCGTCAGTGCGCGCACTCCAGCATCACGACGCTCGAGTTCCGCGGTGACACCCTCGTTCCCGCCGGGTACCTTGATCCGGGGCGAGAGGTTTGAGCCGACTCGCTCCGGCCGATTCGGTAGACTCTTGCACACGGCGGCGCACAGCCGCCGTGTCGCTGTCTGCGACTGCCTCTGTGTGAAGGACGTGCCGTTTTGGATCTTCTCATCGTCGGCTCCGGCTTCTTCGGACTCACTATCGCGGAGCGTGCCGCGGCCGCCGGTCGGAGTGTGACCGTCATCGACCGCCGTCATCACATCGGCGGCAACGCCTACAGCGAGGACGAGCCCGAGACCGGCATCGAGGTCCACCGGTATGGCGCGCACCTGTTCCACACATCGAACCCGACGGTGTGGGAGTACGTGAACCGCTTCACGACGTTCACCGACTACGTCCACCGCGTCTATACGAATCACAACGGGATCGTCTACCCGCTGCCGATCAACCTCGGCACGATCAACCAGTTCTTCAACGCGGCCTACTCGCCCAGCGAGGCGAGGGCGCTCGTACAGGAGCTGGCAGGCGAGTTCGATCCCAAGAGCGCGCAGAACCTCGAGGAGCGGGGCATCGGCCTCATCGGTCGGCCACTGTACGAGGCGTTCATCCGCGATTACACCGGCAAGCAGTGGCAGACCGACCCCAAGAATCTTCCCGCCGAGGTCATCAGTCGGCTCCCTGTCCGGTACACGTACGACAACCGCTACTTCAACGACACTTGGGAAGGGCTCCCCACTGACGGCTACACCGCGTGGCTGGAGCGGATGGCGGATCACCCCAACATCGAGGTGAAGCTCGGCACAGACTTCTTCGACCAGTCGCAGCCGCTTCACAAGGCGGCGACCGTCGGACAGGTGCCGATTGTCTACACCGGTCCCGTCGACCGCTACTTCGACTATCACGAGGGCGAACTAGGCTGGCGCACGATCGACCTCGAGCAGACGGTTCTGCCGATAGGCGACTTCCAGGGCACGAGCGTGATGAACTACGCGGATGCCGGCGTCCCCTACACCCGTATCCACGAGTTCCGGCACTTCCACCCGGAGCGCGCCGACCGGTATCCCACGGACAAGACGGTGATCATGCGCGAGTTCTCGCGCTTCGCCGAGCGTGGCGACGAGCCCTACTACCCGGTGAACACGCCGCAGGACCGCGAGGGCGTCCTCGCGTACCGTGAGCTCGCCAAGGGTGAGAAGGACGTGTTCTTCGGAGGACGTCTCGGCACCTATCAGTACCTCGACATGCACATGGCGATCGGCTCGGCGCTGTCGATGTGGAACAACCAGCTCGCCTGACTCACGTGTTCCACCGCGAGCGCATCGCTGCGTCCTCGACATCGGCGGTCCGTCCTATTCTGGGGCGGGCCGCGTGCCGGGGCATCGCCGGATCCTGTGAGGGCGTGGCGGAAACACATCGTAAGATCGAGCGGTGACCACAGCCGCCGTCGGCGCCCCCGGATCGCCGCGGCGCTATCTCCATTCGCTGTGGCTGCTGTCCGCGCGCGACCTGAAGGTGCGCTACGCGACGAGCGCTCTGGGATACCTGTGGTCGGTGCTCGATCCGCTGGTGATGAGCGCGATCTACTGGTTCGTGTTCACGCAGGTCTTCCAGAGATCCGTCGGCTACGAGCCGTACATCGTGTTCCTCATCACGGCGCTGCTGCCGTGGGTCTGGTTCAACTCGTCGGTGTCCGACTTCACGCGTGCGTTCAACAAGGACGCCAGGCTCGTGCGTTCTACCGCGATCCCGCGGTCGATCTGGGTCAACCGCATCGTGCTGAGCAAGGGGATCGAGTTCCTGTGCTCGATGCCGGTGCTGGCGCTGTTCGTCGTCCTGTCGTTTTTCACGAAGTACCCCGCTCAGCTGAACGCCGGGCTGCTGTGGATCTCCGTGGCAGTGATCCTCCAGGCGGTCCTGCTGGTGGGCCTGGGGCTCCTGGTCGCGCCGCTCTGTGTGCTGTGGACTGACCTGGAGCGCACCACCAAGCTGATCCTCCGCGCGCTCTTCTATGCGTCGCCGGTGATCTACGGAGTCGAAGACCTGCCCCGCTGGGCAGAGACGCTGGCTGCGTTCAACCCCCTCTCGGGCATCTTCGCCCTCTACCGCGTGGGATTCTTCGCTGGCGAGTGGGATCCCTGGGTCATCGGGATCGGAGCGGTCATGTCCTTCCTGTTCCTCGCGCTCGGCATCTTCGTCTTCCGCCGGCTCGAGCGCCACGTTCTGAAGGAGCTGTGATGGCGGCATCCGATCTCGCGATCGAGGTGAAAGGCCTCGGCGTGCGGTTCCGGCGAAATCGCCGGGGGCGCCGCAGCATCAAGGATCTGTTCGCGGGCTCCTCCCGTCGCTCGAAGCCGGGCGAGTTCTGGGCGCTGCGCGATGTGAGTTTCGACGTCCGACCCGGTGAATCGATCGGTGTCGTCGGCCGCAACGGTCAGGGCAAGTCGACGCTGCTCAAGCTGGTCGCCGGCGTCATGCTCGCCGACGAAGGTACGGTGTCGGTGCACGGCGGCGTCGCTCCGCTCATCGAGATCACCGGCGGGTTCGTCGGCGATCTCACCGTGCGCGAGAACGTCCGGCTGACAGCAGGGCTGCACGGCATGTCCAAGGCTGAGATCGCGCGGCGATTCGACGAGATCATCGACTTCGCGGAGCTCCATGACTTCATCGACACGCCCTACAAGCACCTGAGCAACGGAATGAAGGTGCGGCTCGCATTCTCGGTGGTCTCGCAGCTCGATGAACCCATCCTTCTCGTGGACGAGGTGCTCGCTGTGGGAGACAAGGCCTTTCGCGAGAAGTGCTACACGCGGATCGACGAGCTGCTGGCGGCGGGGCGCACCCTGTTCTTCGTCTCCCACAACGAGAAGGACCTGCGCCGGTTCTGCACGCGCGGTCTCTACCTCGACAAGGGCCGGCTCGCGATGGACGCGCCGCTCGCGGAAGTGCTCGCGCGTTACGACCACGACTACTCCGTCGCGTGATGGGGGGATTCCCGTGATGACGACTGCCGCAGAAATCGCCGAGCACGGAGACAAGGAAAGCTGAGTGTCGGACTGGATCTCGCAAGTGCCTGCGCTCTTGGGCGCGACGGCTCTTCTCCTCGTGCCCGGACTCGGCGTCGTCTGGTTCAGCGGCATCCGCGGCGCCTCGATGCTCGGCGCCTCGCTCGGCATCTCGACCGGCATCGCGGCCGTGGCGGCAGTCATCGCACCCGTGTTGGGGCTGCGGTGGTCGCTCCTTCCGCTGCTCATCGTGACGGTGGCCGTCACGGCAGTCGCGGGGCTCGCCGCGTGGGCAGGTCGGCGCCATCCAGCGAAGATCGCCCCGCGGTCCGGCATCGTCCCCGTGATGACGATCGTGGTCGCGGCGGTGGCCTGGACCGGGATCGTCGCCTATGGCATGGGTTCTCCGTCGCATCCGCCGCAGCACTTCGACGGCATCTTCCACCTCAACGCGATCGAGTTCATCCTCGACCACGGCTCGGCGTCGCCGTTCGACATGACCATGACGACGGACGGAGCCTCGACGTTCTACCCGACGGTCTGGCACGCCATGACCGCGCTGATCGTGCCCCTCTCCGGGGGGATCGTCGCAGCGAACAACGTCATGTCCGTCGCGGTCATCGCCGTGGCCTGGCCGGCCGGGATGATGTTCCTGACTGGTGCGATCTGGCCCCGCCGGCGCTGGGCGATGAGCATCGCCCCCCTGCTTACGCTGGCGTTCGGGCTCTACCCTCTGGGCTTCCTCAACTGGGGTGCCCTGTACCCCAACCTGCTGGGAAACGCCATCATCCCCGTGGCGATGGCCTTCGCAGTGCTCGGGACGCGGCGGAACGGGCGGCCGTGGTGGCAGCAGGCTCTCCTGGTGCTGGGACTCGGTGCCACGGCGGGCGGGATGGCGCTCGCGCATCCTTCCGCGCTGATGACCGCGCTCGCGCTGATCGTTCCGCTGCTGGTCGCGCGTGCGGTGCAGATGTGGCAGGAACCCGACCGGTCGGGCGCGTGGAAGTGGGGGACCACGATCGCCGTGGCGGTGTACTGCATCGGTCTGGTCGCGGTGTGGCCGCGCCTCAACGTCACCACCCACGAGTGGATGCCCTACGAGAGCTTCGCTCAAGGGCTGGGTGAGGGCGTCTTCCTGGGTCCCATCGGGCGACCGTCGGCGATCCTCCTCGTCGTCCTCTGGGCCATGGGCGTGGTCGCGGTGTTCAGGACCCGCGCGGGCGGGCGATGGCTCGTCGGCTCTCAGGCGATCGCGATCGGGTTCTTCCTCGTCGCGGTCTGGCTGCCGTTCCTCGGGGTGCGCTCGGCCGTGGTCGGGCTCTGGTACGACGACGTGTACCGACTCGGCGCGGTCCTCATTCTCGCTGCGCTTCCCATGGCGGCTCTGGGGTTCGATGAGATCGTCCGCGCGCTGATCGTGATGTGGCGCAGAGTGCCGAGACGAGCGGCCCTCATGGCGACGGTGGCGACCGCGCTCGTCCTCGCCGTGTGTGCGGCGGGGAACCTGCTCGTGGTGCGGTACGAGGTGCGGGCGATGCGCGACGTCAGCTTCCAGTTCTCGGACCGGTCACAGGGATTGAGTGCGGACGAAGCCGAGCTGCTCGAGGAGGTCGGAGACATCCTGCCCCCCGACGCGGTGATCGCAGGGGACCCGCTGACCGGAGCTGGGCTGGTCTACGCGTACACCGGCCGGCGCGCACTGTTCCCTCACATCAAGGGCTACTACGGAGATGACGCCGCCCTCATCGGCGAGGACCTGCGTGATGGCGGTGCGGAAGTCTGCGATGCGCTCGCCAGACTCGGCGTCGACTATGTTCTCGACTTCGGGGACCGCCTGATCTTTCCCGGGTATCAGTCCCTGTACGAGGGGATGCACGACCTCGCGGGTTCGCCGCTGGTGACGCCGGTCGAGTCCGTCGGAGACGCGACGCTGTACGAGATCACGGGGTGCGGCTGACGTCGTCCTCGCTGCCGTGCGGGTCGATGTCCGGGGAGCCCGCCTCGCTGCCGCCGCTGCGCGCCTCGAGGAGGGCGAGACGGCGCGCCAGCACGGTGATGCTGCGCTGAAGCGCTGCGTTGCGGCGGTGCTGAGTGACGACGAAGCCCGTGAAGAAGAGGACCAGCGCGTACAGCAGCAGATCGGTGCCGCGACCCACACCGAGCAGGTTGGCAAGCCAGCTCAGCCACTGGGGGAACAGCACCGACAGGACAGCGGCCAGCACGAACAGTCCGAAAAGGAGACGTCGCAGCGCCAGGTGAGTGTCTCGGCCGGTGCGTCGCATCAGCACGACGCCGAGCACCACGATGACGACGATGAGGATGAACTGGATCAGCATGGCCTAGCGCACCACCAGATCGACGAGGATGTTGACGGAATTGAGGAGGCTCTGGCCCTTGGCCCTCGAGTAGTCGGTGTAGACGAGGTGGACGGGGTATTCGCGCCATGGCAACTTCGTACGTGCGAGCTGCAGGATGATCTCGGTCGCGTGCGCCATGCGATCCTGTCGCAGCTGGATGTGTGCGGCCGCATCGCGGCGGATCACGCGCAGCCCGTTGTGCGCATCGGTCAGCCGGATGCCCGACGTCAGATTCGTCACCCATACCGCCGTCTTCAGCACCAGTTTGCGCAAGGCGCCGGGTTTCGTGCGGTCGTCGAGGAATCGTGAGCCGAAGACGATCGCCACATCCTCGTCCTGGGCGAGCCGGACCATCGCTGCCGCCTCATCGGGGCTGTGCTGCCCGTCCGCATCGAACGTGACGACGTACTCGCAGGACGCATGGGCGAGCGCGAACTCGATGCCGGTCTGCAGGGCAGCGCCCTGCCCGAGGTTGATCGGGTGCTGGACGAGCGTCGCGCCGGCAGCAGCGGCGGCGGTGGCAGAGTCGTCCGTCGAACCGTCATCGACGCAGACGACGTGGGAGAACTGTGACTTCAATCCTTCGATGACCCCGCCGATGACCGCGTCCTCGTTGAAGAGGGGGACGACGACCCATGCGCCGTCAAGGATTTCAACGGCCGGGGGATCGCTGGAGCTCACACGTCTCATTCTGCCAGACGGCCTCGTCCGAACGGACGCTCAGCGATGTGCGGCGGCGCCTGAATCGCCCTCGGACAGCGCCTGGATCTGCGGCGGCGTGGGATAGCTGATCAGCACCGCGTGATGCTTGCCGTTCATGACGAACATGCTTCCGGCGGCGACGGCGGAGGCCCCGGCCGAGAGAGCGGGGCGGAGGTCAGCGTACGAGGATGCTCCGCCCAAGGCGATCACCGGCAAGGACACGGCGCCCGAGACGCCGGCGATCAGGTCAAGGTCGTAGCCGCTGAAGGTGCCCTCGCGATCGATCGAGGACAGCAGCACTTCTCCGGCGCCGAGTTGCTCCGCACGGACGGCTGCCTCGACGGGCGTGAGGCCCATGCGCTCCTTGCCGCGCTTCGTGAACGTCTCCCACCCGCGGCCCAGGCGCCGCTTCGCATCGACGCTCACGACCGTGCTTGAAGCGCCCAGCGCATTCGACACCTCGGTGATCGTCTCGGGACGAGACATCGTCACGGAGTTGAGGAGCACCTTCTCCACACCGATGCCGACGATGCGTCGCGCCTCGTCGACCGAGGTCACGCCGCCGCCGTAGCCGAGCGGCATGAACGCCTCGCTGGCCAGTTCAGCGATGAGGTCGTAGTTGATCCCGGTTCCAAGCGGAGTCGCATCGATGTCGCAGACGAGGATCTCGTCGACCTGCTTCTCGTTGAAGATGCGCACGGCGTTGATCGGATCGCCGATGTACGTGCCACCCTTGAAGCGCACGGGCTTCACGAGGTAGCCGTCGCTGATCAGGAGCACGGGGATGACGCGGGGGAAGGTGCTCATAGTCCTGCGAAGTTCTGCATGATCGTCATACCAAAGTGGTGGCTCTTCTCCGGGTGGAACTGGGCGCCCATCACGTTGGCGGAGCGCACCATGGAAGTGAAGTCGCGACCGTAGTGGGTGCGCCCCAGGACCGCGTCTTCGTCGTCGGTCTCGACGCAGTAGCTGTGGACGAAATAGAACCGGTTCTCCGGCTCCAGCCCTGACACCAGCGGATCGTCGTGCGTCATCGTCACGCGGCTCCATCCCATATGTGGGACGCGGATGCCGGCATCAGCGGGGAATCGCACGCTGCGACCGCCGATCAGGCCGAGTCCGCCCATCTCGCCTTCTTCACTCGAATCCAGCAGCAGCTGCATCCCCAGGCAGATCCCCAGCAGCGGCTTGCCTGTCGCCGCGAACGCGCGGATGGGTTCGGTGAGCCCGAGGTCGTCGAGCCTGCGCATGCCCGAGTCGAACGCGCCGATCCCCGGCAGCAGGAGGCTGTCCGAGGCGAGCAGCTCGTCGGGAGTGCTCACCCTGCGAGACTGCGCGCCTACCCGCTTCAGCATGTTCTCGACCGAGCCGAGGTTGCCGAGGCCGTAGTCCACCACACTGACTGTCATGAGCGCAGATGCAGGGTGCGAAGGACGTCGGCAGCCGTGCCCAGCGCTCGCGATGTCGCGGCCCAGGCGCGGCTCGAGTTCGGGTACACCGAGTAGTCCACCGGCGGACGAGCCACGATGTCCTCGAACTCGCCCACCGACAGGCCGAGCTTCTTGGCGATGAACTCGTGGTCCTGACGCCGCAGTTGTTCGGGATAGTGCTCGGTCTCCAGACGGCGGAGAGCGTCTTCGCGCGTCATCTGGTTGGAGAGGATCAACGACGAGTAGTGCGCGAGTCGCTTGTCATAGCCGAACTTCTCGGGCAGGTAGTAGCCCTGGAAGTAGCGGGTGAACACCGACTCGTAGTGCTTGCCGCCGTAGTCGCGCCAGCGCACCTCATCGGCGAGCACCTCCTTCGCGTCGCCGTAGACGTAGGGCATGAAGTTGAGCGGACGGACGGTCTTGATCCCCCGCACCTCGGGATACCAGATGTTCCGTCTCCACTGCCCGACGAGGGGGTACGTCTTGAGCTTCACGGTGCCGAACTGGCGCTGGATCCCCTTGACGTGCTTCGCGTCAGTGGCGTCGTACCCCCACGCTTGGGGGAGAGTCGACTCGCTGGCAGCGTTGTGGCCGGAGAGGATGTACTTCACGCCGTACTTCATCGCCTGGTTGTAGGCGACCCACCCGAAGGCGTGATCGGTGGGGATGTCGCAGTTCGCGACGGAGGCCTTGAAGAAGGAGAGCTGCAGGTCCTTCATCTCGCGCCAGTCGATCACGTGGGTGTACAGATCGACGTCCAGCGTCGTCACGAGATTGTGGATGTTGTCCACTGCCAGCTCGGAGTTCCACCCGCTGTCGAAATGGACCGCCAGCGGACGGAGCCCCATCTTCACGGCCTGCAGCAGCAGGTAGGTGCTGTCGACGCCGCCCGAGATCCCGATGATGCAGTCGTACTGGTTCTTCGCGCCGTCGCTCTTGATCTTCGCGACTATGTCGTCGAGCTGCCCGAGGCGATCCCCGCGCTGCGCGGCTTCGACCATGGGGGCGACGTTGCGGTCGTAGTTGATCGCGTGGGAGGAGACGCCTTCGTCGTCGAACCAGATGTCAGGATCGGTCGTGTCCATGATCGTGCGGACGCATCGCTGATAGGGGCGTTCGGACGAAATCGGCGTCGACTCCGCGTTTGGTGCGCTCTGCATCTCGTGTCTCCCAAGGGGTGAGGTCCGCGCGCGTCTGCAGCGGGCGTCCGATTCTCCTCCAATGTTACGGTCCCTGCGCCTCCACGCAGGCTGAGCGCCGGCGGCCGACGGGCGCCCAACAGCTGACGGGTTACACTCCGGGGGTGCGGAACTCGCTGGAAGTACAGGTCCTCCGTTGGTGAGCGCGCTTCGTGCACGGATCGGCAAGGCGATCCCGGAGAGTCTGCTGCTCCGGTTCCGCCCGCAGGCACTCGGCTACACCCGCGAGGACATCCCCGGTCCGATCACGATCCCCTCGGCCCCGGTGCGGATGCTCGTGGCGCCCGCGAACGAAGCGGAACAGGGGTACGCGTGGGCCAGGGCGGTCTCGGAGCTTCCCGGCGCGGCAGCTCGGAACCTCGAGGTGCGGCGCTCGGATCAATTCAGCGACGACGCCGACCGGGTCGTGCCCGCGGTCGTGTTCGCGCGCTCGAAGCGGTGGGCCCGCGGACACTGTCGCGCCGTCGCCGGCTCGGTCTCGCATGTGCTGATCGAAGCAGAGCGAGGGATCCTCGGTGTCACGTTCGACCAGGACGTGCGCAAAGAAGCGGACTGGCTGGATCGGCACGGAATCTCTCGCGCGTACGTCAGCCACGGCAGCGATCTGCGGCTGCCCAGTCGGCATGCGGAGCTGGAGGAGTGGTCGCCGTTCCGAGGAGGTCGGTTCGAACACACGTCGGCGTTCGAAGCGCGGGCGGCAGGCAACGCTCGGTTCCTCCAGGAGCAGAACCGGCCCGTGTTTGTCTCGACCCCGGACCTCCTTCGAGACTTTCCGCCGGCCACCTGGCTACCCGTCGTGATCGATCCCGCGCGATGGGCCACGACAGAGCCGGTGCTGCGCGGTGGCCCCCCAGTCGTGGCCCATGCGCCAACCAGCCGCGGGCTGAAGGGAACCGATCTGGTCGAACCGATGCTGCAGCGACTCGACGCGGATGGCGTCATCATCTATCGACCGATCTCAGGGCTCACGCACGCCGAGATGCCTGCGGAGTTCGCGCGGGCAGACATCGTCCTCGACTCGTTCGGTCTCGGCCTGTACGCAGCGATATCGGTCGAGGCCATGGCTGCGCGTCGGCTCGTGGTGTCCCATGTCGCCGACGACGTCCGTCGCATCGCGACGACGGCCGGCGGCATGGAGCTGCCCATCGTGGAGGCGGACCCGCGGAGCCTTGAAGCGGTGCTACGCGACATCGCGAACGACCCTGACGCCTATCGTCCGATCGCGGAGTCGGGCCCGGAATTCGTCGGGCGGCTGCACGACGGGAGATTCAGCGCTCGTGCGCTTGCGCCATTCCTCGGCCTCGACGGGGCGTTCGCGTGAACCTGACCGGCCTGCGCGCACGACTGGGGCGTGCGCTGCCGGAGTCGATGCTGCTCGCCGGCGCCCCGCAGGTGCTGGGCTACCGCCGGGACGACATCCCCGCGCCCGTGGAGCTCGATGCCGCGAGAGTGCGGCTGCTCATCGCCCCGACCAACGAGGCGGAGCAGGGGCACTCCTGGGCGCGCGCCGCCGAGCGCCTCCCCGGCGTGTCAGCGGCCAATCTGGAGGTCCGCCGCTCGGATCTGTTCAGCGATCGCGCCGACTGGGTGGTCCCGCAGGTCGTGTTCGGGCGTTCTCGGTCGTGGGCGGCCGCGCATCGGACAGCTCTTGCGGGCTCACTCACCCATCTGCTCGTGGAGTCGGAACGCGGTGTGCTCGGGTCATCGTTCCTCCAGAATCCGCGCAAGGAGGCCGAGTGGCTGGATCGACACGGCATCGCGCGAGCCTATGTGAGCCACGGCAGCGACCTGCGCCTGCCGAGTCGGAACGTCGAGTTCGAGCGGCATTCGCCTTTCCGCGATCACGAGTTCGAGTCGACTGCCGCGTTCGAGGCGCGCGCCAAGGGCAATGCCGACTTCCTGGCGGATCAGGGCCGCCCGGTCTTCGTATCCACTCCCGACCTCCTTCGTGACTACCCGACCGCGTCCTGGCTTCCCGTGGTCATCGATCCGGTCCGGTGGCGCATGTCCACCCCTGTCCTTGAACGGTCCCGTCCCGTGGTCGCGCACGCGCCCACGAGCCGGGTGCTCAAGGGCACTGACCAGATCGAGCCCACGCTTGCGCGACTTCACGCTGCGGGAGTCATCGAGTACCGGCCGATCGTCGGCATCCGCCACGAGGCCATGGCGGCCGCGCTTGCAGACGTGGACATCCTGCTCGACTCCTTTCGGCTGGGGCCCTACGGTGTGACGTCGGTGGAGGCTAGGGCCGGTCGGCGGCTCGTCGTCTCGCATGTCGCTGATGACGTGCGTGACGTGGTCCGGCGAGTCGGCGGCGCTGACGTGCCTATAGTCGAGGCCGATCCTGAATCGCTCGAAGAGGTGCTCCGCAGTGTGGCGGCCGATCCCGACCGGTTCAGAGCGATCGCGGAGGGAGGCCCGGAGTTCGTCCGATCAGTCCACGACGGATGGCTTTCGGCGCAGGTACTGGCGCCGTTCCTGGGTGTCGACCCCCCGTCGACGCCGGATCGTGTGATCGCCTGACCCGCGTCCGTTCAGCGGGCTGTGCGAGAATCGAAGTCGTGTGCGATCTTCGGTGCCGCGTGTGAAACGCATCCTCGTTACTGCTCGCGGCCTCTTCCCGTACCTCCCGGATCGCGCGCGCAGCTTCATCTGGACGAACATCGTCCTGTCGTCTTCGCTGGCGCTGCTCGACATCTTCGCGCTGTCGCTGCTAGCGGCGTCACTGGCGGGCATGGTGTCGGGTACGACGATCACCTTGCCGGTCGTGGGGCTCATCGGGCCCGAGGGGTACCTGTGGATCGTCCTGATCGTGTGCGCCCTGATCGTGGTGAAATCGACGCTGGCGCTCCTTCTCCAGTGGTGGTCGACGAGGAAGATGTCCACCTTCGAACTCGAGATCGGTGACTGGCTTTTCGCCGCGTACATCCGGGCGCCCTGGACAGAACGACTCAAGCGCAACACCGCCCAACTGGTCCGGTTGGCGGACGTGGGCATCGCGAACATCACCGGGGGATTCCTGCTCCCGCTGATGCAGCTGCCCCAGCTCATCGTGACGGCGGCGGCGGTGGTCGCGGTGATCGTCGTGGTGCAGCCGATCACGGCGGCAGTCACCGTGACATACCTCGGACTGATCGGCCTGCTGCTGTACCGCGTCCTTGCGAGCCGCACTGTCGAGGCGGGCAACGTAAACCGCGACTACTCCCTGCGGGTGGCGGGGCTCATGACCGACATGGTCTCGGCGCTCAAGGAGATCACGCTTCGCGACAAGGCGGGTGAGGTCGCGGCCATCGTCCACGACAACCGTGTCCGCACAGCGCGTGCGCGAGCTCACATCAGCTTCCTGTCGAGCATTCCCCGCTTCGTCCTCGACGCAGCGCTCGTGGGAGGGATCGTGCTCGTCGGCGCCGCGTCGCTGCTGTTGGGCGGAGTGGAGAGTGCCGTCTCGGCGATCGCCCTGTTCGGCGTCGCGGCGATCAGGCTCGTGCCCTCGATCACGGGCTTTCAGGCCCTCATGACGGTGCTCAACGCGAATCTTCCGCTCGTCGAGGACGTCATCGACGACATCACCGCAGCTCGTCGCTACATCCGCGACGCCGAGCTCGTCGGCAAGGAGCCGATCACCGGGTCAGCGCGCGAGCTCATCCTCGACGACGTGTCACTGACGTATCCGGGCGCCGATCACCCGTCGCTCCGCGAGTTGTCGGCGACTGTTCCCATCGGCCAGACCCTTGCCATCGTCGGTCCCTCCGGCGCGGGCAAGTCGTCGCTGATCGACATTCTCCTCGGGCTCATGCAGCCGACGAGCGGATCCATCCGGCTCGGGGAGCAGGAGCTGACTGATGTGCTCGCCGCCTGGCGGGCGCGCGTCGGCTACGTTCCGCAGGACGTCGCGATCTTCGACGGCACGATCGCGCAGAACGTCGCGCTGTCGTGGGGTGACGACGTTGACGAGGAACGCGTTCGCGAGGCCTTGGAGCGCGCCCATCTGTGGTCGCTGATCTCGAATCGTGGCGACGGCATCCATGAGCGCGTGGGAGAGCGGGGCCTCAAGATCTCCGGCGGCCAGCGCCAGCGCCTGGGGATCGCCCGCGCGCTGTACTCAGACCCGCTCATCCTCGTCCTGGACGAGGCAACGAGCGCGCTCGACACCAAGACCGAATCGGATGTCGCGCAGTCTCTGCGCGAGCTGCGTGGCGACGTCACCATCATCTCGGTCGCCCATAGGCTGTCGACGATCCGTGACTACGACGAGGTCTGGTACATGAGCGAAGGTCGGATCGAGGCCCGCGGCACGTTCGACGAGGTGATCGCGCAGGAGTCGGAGTTCGCGCATCAGGCCCGACTGGCCGGGCTCCTCTAGTAGCGGAGAGCGGCGCAGTCAGCTGGTCGACGGTTGCGATGCGTGGGCGCGTGAGGCGTCCTCGTAAGCGACGGTGTACGCCTGCAGCACCGTCTGTGGCGAGAAACTGTCGCCGATCGTCGCGGCGATCTCCTGCGCCGTTGGCTTCGGGTTGCGCCCGAGCATCCGCTGCACCGCATCGGCATAGGCCTCGGGTGTCCGCTCCTCGACGAGGAATCCATTGATCGGCGTGATGTACTCGCCCTGGCCGCCGGTCGCGCCCACCACCACCGGGCAGCCGTGCACGATCGCCTCGGCAGCCGACACGCAGAAGTTCTCGCTGAGCGTCGGGAGGAGGAACAGGTCTGCCCGCGCGAGCTCCTCGAATACTTCGACGGGCGGCTTCGAGCCCACGAACTGCACGATTCCGGACAACCCCGCCTCGCTCGCCGCCTCCGCAGCTTCCGCCGACTGAGGGCCGTCACCGATCCACCGCAGGGTGACGTCGACGCCGCGCTCACGGAGCAGCTGTACGGCTGCCACGGCGAGAAGCGGACCTTTGTGCGCGTTGAGTGCCCCTACCGAGACCAGTGCAGGCTGCGATCGCGCTGGTCGACTCTCGACCACGTCGGGGGAGGCCACGATGCACGGAACCACCCGCGTCGGTCCGCTGCGCACGCGCCGGATCGGCTGGGCCAGGTAGTCGCAGACTGCTGTCACGATGTCGGGCCGCCGCAAAAGCCGGAGCAGGGGCGGCAGCGCGAATCGCATCACGCCGGTGCCCGGAGGGCTGGAGATTACGCCCCAGTGCTCGGTGTGGACCCACGGTACACCGACACGCAGCGTGGCGAAGGGGAGGAGCGCGCTGAAGGCCTGAGTGTGCAGGACGTCCGCCTCGGTCAGCAGAGCCTTCAGCTGTCGTCCCGCGCGGGCGATTGCGACCGGACTGCTGGTCGACATCGGGATCCGGGTCACCCGGTAGGGGCGATTCAGGTCTGCTTCGGGATCGTCGGCCGACAGCAGCGACGGCGACCCGAGGTGGACGACATGCACGTCATGTTGTTCGGCCAGCAGTCGCGCATCCTTGGCAACGAAGGATCCTGACACCGGAGCGGCGATCGAGGGGAACCACGTGGTCACCAGGAGCACGCGCATGCCGGATCCATTCACGCCTCGGCCGCGTCCAGAGCAGGCATCGGCTTCCAGGTGCGATCCCGGGCGATCTTCCGGCCGTCCCGCGCCCCGCGGAAGAGGTTGCTCGTGCCGCGAACGGTCCGCTCCACGAACAGGAGACGGACGATCTCCTTTCCGAAGGTGAGGAAAGTGCCGATCGAGAAGAACACCGGGCGGTACGTGCCCTGCGTCTGGAAGTAGTGCTTCATGTACCCGCGATTGCGCATGATGTAGTACCGGTAGGCATTACTCGACGCGTTCAGGTGCCGGATGCCCATGTCCCACTGGCGGATCTCGCGTGTGCGCTTCAGCACGAACTCGTTCACGATCACGGAGCGTGTCTTACGGGATGCGAGGTATCCGTAGACCGAGTCATCCCAGTAGATGAAAAATCGCGGGTCGGGCAGACCAATCTGCCGC
>PJUC01000262.1_pt1 | contig 27829 bp, 30 predicted proteins | sample 1512161 | NCBI WGS metagenome assembly PJUC01 (sample SAMN08177676, study PRJNA422409) | Soil metagenome, whole genome shotgun sequencing project. | isolation source: Soil enriched on filter paper | place: USA: Madison | collected 2015-01-15
ATCAAACAGGCATTCGCCATCGCAAAATCTGGAAAGGGATACATCGCAAAAGCGGCCTGATCAGAATATTATTTGGAGAAAATTTAATTTATTATTTGGATATATACACAGTTCATTGCGAGGCACGAAGCAATCTTCCCACATGTCATGCTGAGCGGTGTCGAAGCATCTGTTCGTTAGAAACCGTACAGATCCTTCGACTCCGCTCAGGATAACACAGTCCAAAGATTGCTTCGTCGTGCCTCCTCGCAATGACGAGTTTTATCAGGCTGTTTTTTGTTTCTCTTTACTGTTCTTAACAATCAACATCATACCATTCTCTATTTCCAAGAAACCATATTCATAACTAAAATAATACGACTGCCCTTTATTGGTATTTAAGATATGGGTGTGATAATCGATGGAAAATCCCTCCGACAATAATTTCACTTTATTCACTTTTACCATTTTTTCATCCCCCAGGTAGGTTTCCAAAATCCTTCTGTTCCTTTTCAATTTTCGATTTATTCTTCGAAGTACATCCTCATCATTACTGTTTTTTCGGTTATTGAACACATTACGGCAGTTATCATCACAGAATTTTTTATCCGATCTACCTTTAATGATCCGATGACATTCTGTACAGGTTTTCTCTTCCATATAGATTTTATAAGCTATTTAAACGATTATAAACATTTATATCCAGCTATAATTAATTGATATCCGAGTGTTGCAGGCTAGACCTTGCAACTTTGAACTGTGTAATCAAGCCTTCTGGCAGTTAATATATAAAAACAAGTTAAAGTTATGATTATGAGTTCATTAAAAAATTCAGTACAATTATTAGGTAGATTAGGAAGAGATGCCCAGGTCAAAGTGAGTCAAAACGGGGTACAATATTGCCATATCAGTTTTGTGACCAATTTAACTTATCTGGATAAGGATAAGAATGAGGTTTCCACCGTGCAATGGCACTCGTTGAGTATCTGGGGGAGCCTGACTAGGGTCTTGGAGAAAAAAGGGCAGAAGGGGAGCCTTTGGATTGTCCAAGGCAAGCTGGTCAATAATACCTATATCGATCGAAATGGTATGGAACAACGGAAAACCGAGGTTCGGGTAGACCGGTTATTGTTCCTGTCCAGCCCTACTGAAACCAACCTCCCGATAACAGAGGCCATGGCTGCCTCAGCAAAATCATAATGGGGAAAATAAATCGTAAAGGAGAAAATAAATCTTAATGGGGTAAATAAGTCATAAAGGATAAAAGATCTCATTAAGAAAAAATAAATCTAGGATTAGCTTATAAAACACAAAAAAGGTGGTCCATTCGGAAATGGTCCACCTTTTTTATTTAATTGGTAAGTTATTATTCTGTTATGGTAATACCTATTATTCCGGTAAATTCCATCCGGCAATCTTCGCTACCGTTTTAGGAATATCGATATTATCCATTTTATTCTTGAACTGCTCAGCACCTACACCGATAGCAAACACCGGAATATAAGCCGCAGAATGGCTTCCAGACGCCCAACTCAAAGAAGATGCTTTGTTCAACGCGTTTACCGCTAATGAAGCAATCTTATCATTGGATGCATATAGGCTCTTTTGCGTTTCGTTCTGGTGGTTCACAAAGCTTTTTTCGTAAGCGGAAAAGATTTCTTTTTCATCTTTTTCCGCTACTTTAACTTCTTTCCAAAGTCCGGTATGTTCAGTTAGGAAAGCTTTTACCTGATCCCAAGATGCAGAAGCATTCTTAGTACGGAAGTCGTTGATCAATGTAGACATGGCTTCCTGTGAGATCTTTTGGTTAGCAATAGTTTTCAAACGCAAAGTAGAACTTCCGTTCCCCAAAGCCAATCCTCCGGTTTCATGATCTGCTGTAACCACGATCAATGTTTCTTCTGGGTGTTTTTGGTAAAATTCGTAAGCCTTTGCTACTGCCGCATTGAAATCCAAAACCTCCTGAATCGTTGCTGCGCCATCATTTGCATGACAGGCCCAATCGATCTTTCCACCTTCAACCATTAAGAAGAAACCATTTTTTCCTTTACTCAAGGATTCGATCGCTGCAGATGTAATTTCTGCCAACTTAAGATCCCCAGGTTTTTGGTCAATCGCATATTTTAAGGATACATTATTTGCACCTTTATTGTTCATCAGAATGATTTTATCAGAAGAAGCTTTTACTTGGTTGTATTCTGCAATACCATTCACCAATTTATAACCTGCTTTTTCCAGCTGTGGCAACAAAGAAGGGACTTCCTCTTTTTTAGCATTGGTCGTTGGTTTTAGAAAACCTGAACCACCAAAGAAATCAAATTTAGATTTGATGATATCCAAACCGATTTCATGATACATATCGCGATCAGGTTGGTTTGCATAAAAAGAAGCTGGAGTAGCATGGTCGATACTCACACTAGAAGTAATACCCACCTTCATGCCTTTTTCCTTAGCTAGGTAGGCAATGCTTTTATAAGGTTTAACCCCTGCACTATCCATACCGATCACCCCATTTTTAGTTTTGTGGCCTACTGCCAAAGCCGTTCCACCTGCTCCCGAATCCGTAACCCCATGGGATAGGGAATGTGATGTCGCGAAAGCAACATGTGGGAACTTACTGAAAACCAATGGCAGGATACCATTCTTATTCTGTTGAGCTGCCAAAAAAGCTTCCGTAACATTCACTTGGCTAAGGCCCATTCCGTCACCAATTAAGAAAAAGATGTACTTTGGTTGCTGCTGGGCATTGGCCACGCCCGTGAAAAGAATTAATGCTAAAAATAAATTAAATAGTCTTTTATTCATGTCGTCTTTCGAATGTGTATAATATGTTTACAAAAATAGGGTTCAGAAGTTAAGTTAATATTAATTTAATAATAGAATCCCATGCAAACAAATTGTTACATGGTTTGTTACTGCATTATCACTAATCGTATTTATTATGGAAAACCGATTGCTAAATGCAGCCCGCTCTCTTTTTGATGGAGATACCATCAATGGATTAGCACAACGAGAAGGGTTGACTTCAGAACAAGTAAATAAAGGTTTGGATGCTTCGCTTCCAGCTTTATTTTTGGGCCTACAACAGCAGCCAGAAGGTGCTTTGCAGGGAATTTTAGACAAGTTTAAAGGAATGTTCACCGGAACAAATGAGCCCGGGCAGGACATCAATGTTCCTATAGACCACCCAGATTCCAGATTTGGAAATGAAACGCAAGGTTTGATCGGCCAATTGTTTGGCGGAAAATTAGACCTTGTGCTTGAGAAATTAGCTGGGTTTTTGGGGATGAACGGAGGTTCGGTCATGAACCTGTTAAAAGCTGCAGTACCATCTGTTATTTCAGCGTTGACCATGAATGGGGTGAATTGGAATGCTAGCCGTATTTCCAGCGACCTGAACGAAAACAAAGCCGGATTTTTGAGTGCATTGCCAGCAGGACTTTCCTTAGGCCTGTTCGGAGATGGAATTTCCCGTACCGAGCCGGTTATAGATCCGGTAAAAGATGTGTTGGTAGAAGAGCCAGTAGTGCCTGTAAGAGAACGCGTTGAACCCGTTACGCCGGTTAGAAACATCAATGAACCGGTGGTAGTAGAAGAAGAACGTAAGCGCGGAGGTGGTCTATGGTGGCTTCTGATCCCATTATTGTTATTGGCCCTATGGTTCCTGTTTGGTAAAAACTTCCGCAACGATGACAAAGTGGCAACCACTGATACCACGGTTGTTGTTAACCCTGTGGAGCCGGATACCATCAGAACGACAGTTCCAGCACGTGAATCGATCATGGTATCATTGCCTGATGGAAGTACATTGAACGCATACAAAGGCGGAATCGAAGATCAGTTGGTTCAGTTCTTGACAGCTGGTTACAGCACGATGTCTGATGATGATCTGAAAAACCGTTGGTTCGATTTTGATAACCTTAATTTCGAAACCGGTACAGCGACCATCGTTCCGGAAAGCCAAGATCAGGTCAATAATATTGCTGCCATCTTGAAAGCATTTCCAGATACCAAAATCAAAATCGGTGGTTATACTGACAAGACCGGTGATGAAGATTTCAACAAGAAATTATCTAATGATCGTGCCGTTGCAGTAAAAAATGCATTGGATGCGAAGGGGGTAGGAGCTCAAGTCATTGAGACCGAAGGTTATGGTTCTGAATTTGCGAAGTATGATGCTTCAGCACCAGAGTCTGACCGTATCCTAGACAGAAGAGTTTCGGTGAGTGTTCGTAAGTAAATAATGCTAAGAAATAATTAAGCAAGAGAACGCTTATATACAATCATACCGTTCTATGCTTGCATAGAACAAACCGGGGATAGTAAAGATTATCTAATCTTTTTACTATCCCTATTTTTATTTAATTATTTTTGCGGCATGCTTACAACGACCCAGAAAAACATGATTCAGGATGATTTTGAAAAATTCATCAAGCATTTAGGTACAGAAAGAAGGGGGCTGGATTTTCAATTGTTTGGCGAGTATGCCGGATCCATCTTGAACTTCTATGTGGGGAGTTCTTTGCTCAGCCTAGCTGAAAAGCCAGAGGCGGCCCTTCAGCTAAGTAAGCTATTCAATGCGGGCATGAAGAACATCATTTCCGCTGCAGACCTGCAAGAAATAGCCGAAGCGATCTCACAGGATACTACCTTAAATTATTCGATTATTCAGCCAGTATTTTGCTAGTCTGATCCACAAGATCTTCTTGATTGGTCCAAACCAGGTTCTGGATCTGATAACCATAAGCTAAGGCATAATCCAAATAGATTTTCTTTCTATCTTCCGACAGCTCCTTGGTGCGGGATAAAATCCACATATAGTCCAGATTTTCGCCGAAGATCAATACATCCTCGTAATTTGGATTTAACTGTACGATGTTATACCCCGAATAGAACGGTCCGAAAAAGGAAACCTTTAAGGCACCTTCCGTCTCGCTGTCAATAAATTTCGCCTTTCCGGTCCTTTGCTTTAGTTCTCCAGTCCGCATATCTATGCCCTGATTCAATACCTTGATGCTGCCATCTTCATTGAATTCATAGGTCGCACTTACATTCCTTAAGTTCTTTTCATGTTTGAAATCCAATCGGGCAATTTCATACCATAACCCTAAATACTTGTTGATATCGAAATTCCGAACAACTTCCACGTGTGAGCGGATGGGTTTCAGGTAGTTGTATAATACAGACCCTAATGCAACGGCAGATAATGCGATAAGTGATTTTTTCTTGTTCATTGTAATTTTTTAATAATAAACAACCTAAAGTGGATAAAAGTTTAGGGAGATTCCTAGCTTTGCCTAAAATTAGCGATTTGTACTCAAGAGAAGAAGCAAAGAAGATAAAAGAAAACTTTTGGACCAGTTTCGGCCAATATATGTCCGTGGTTCCCAATGTGGATGGGGAAAAAGTAACTTGGGTAAACTATAAAACCGGTATCAAACATCTGTTTTTCAGAATGGACGCCGATAATAAACACGCGACAATTGCCATAGAAATCGCTAATCCTGACGAAGGCATCAGGGCCTTGCTTTGGGAGCAGTTCAAGGAATATGAACAGATGCTTTTAGAGGAACTCCAAGAAGAATGGATCTGGGATTTTGATTATTACGATGAGTACGTGAAAGCAAAGGCGAGGATATTCATGGAAATAAGGGGCGTTAGTGTTTTCAAACAAGAAGATTGGCCACAGCTGATTTCCTTTTTCAAACCAAGGATCATGGCATTGGATAGTTTTTGGTCTTCCGCACAGTATGGTTTTGAACTTTTTAAATAATTACAGCATATATGAAACTAGTAGGTAGAATTCTGGTGTTTTTTATGATCCTGACAGCCAGCCAGGATGTGATGGCTTGGGGAATGACCGGGCATCGGGTGATTGCAGAGATTGCCGAAAAACACCTCAACCGCAAAGCTAAACGAAACATTGAGAAATTGATCGGTCATCAGAAACTGGCCTATTGGTCCAATTGGGCAGACTTCATCAAATCATCACCAGACACCCTGATCAATCGAACCGGATCTTGGCATTTCTTGAATACAGCCGGCAACCTGACCTATGAGCAGTTTTTGGTTGCCCTACAGAATTCACCAGAAGAAAACCTGTACAAAGCCTACAATCGGGTCAGAAAACAGGTTGTTAATAAAGAGTTGACCTTGGTACAAAGGCAGCAGGCCTTTTATTTCCTGGTGCATTTATTGGGCGATGCGCATCAGCCTATGCATGTGAGTAGGGCGGAAGATTTAGGTGGAAACCGAATCTCCATTACCTTCTTTGGTCGCGAGGGAAATATCCACCGCGTATGGGACAGTGACTTGGTTGACAATGAAAAATGGTCTTATACCGAGTTTGCCCGTGTATTGGACTATGAGAAATATTTCTATAAACAATACACCAATTCCACTTTGGAGGAATGGTTGTATGAATCGCATAAGCTCGCGAATATCATCTATGATGATGTAGCAAAAAACAACAAGCTTTCTTATGACTATATCTTTAAGTTCAAGGATCCAATGGAACAGTGTTTATTGAAAGCTGGCTTACGATTGGCAAAGGAACTGAACAGCATCTTTGGCTAAAATTGTTCATCCTAGGATTTAAAGCTGAACAATTATCAAAAATGCCCTCGTGATCAACATTCAGAGGGCATTTTTTATTCCAATAATTCCCGCATGCTCGTATGTACCAAAGAATCATTCATCTGCTTGGTCAATGCGATATTTTTCTTATTGAACGTAATGCTTTTTTCAGTTTTATCAACAACATACTGGCTGCTCCTTAATTTTCTGAAAGAGATCTGTGAAATCAAATAGCCAAGCTCCTCTTCCCAGTGGGAGACCCTGTTCAAAATAAATTGTTCAAATATTTTTCCAGCTATTTTCTCCTGGAGTTTTTCTTCATTGAAGATTTCATTTTTTTTGATCTGACAATAAACCATGCCACCCTTTTCAAAACAATCGAACTTATTTCCTCGGGTGATCTTTACAGCAGTTTTTTTATCAAAAAGTTCCATATGCATGAATTCCAGAGCGATATCACTTTTTTCAATCGCTGGGAACCTGAAAGATTGCTGCCGGATATAGGTTTTAACCTCTTCCATGGAGATCAGGGGATGTGCATAAATCGTTGGTAAGGCGGGATTCTTCAGATCCAGGATGATCCCTTCCTCCGTTGAACTGACCAATTCATAGCCTTTACCGTCGATTTCTAAATACATAGCGCAAATTAACCATTTTGGGTTAGAATTCTTATGTTTGTAATAAGAACGTTCTTCGTTCTATTACTATAAAACAAAAGGTTTAATTATGAAACAATATGTATTTATGGCGGCTTTGATGGCCAGCACAGGATTCTCCTATGCACAGCAACATCAAGCGATCAATCCGTCATACATGGACAAAACTGTCCGCCCACAAGATGATCTGTACAATTACGTAAATGGTAATTGGATGAAAACGGTTCAGATCCCTTCCGATAAAGCGCGTTGGGGTTCATTCGACGAGCTTAGAGAAAATACGGATAAGGCTTCTTTAAAGATTCTAAAAGAATCTCTGGACCAGAAATTCGAGAAAGGTTCGGATGGCCAGAAAATCGCTGACCTTTACCGTTCTTATGTGGATTTCGAAACCAGGAATAAATTGGGATACGAGCCGATCCGCCAACAATTAACAGATATCGATAAGGTGAACAACCTGAACGACCTGTATAATTACTTTGTAAAATATGGTCCTACCGGTGGAAACCCATTCTTTGGAGCATACGTTTATGCGCACATGAAAAACAGTAAAATGAATGCTGTTTATCTGGGAGGTGGGGGCTTAGGCCTAGGTCGTAGCTATTACCAAAAGGTTGATGAGAAAAACACCGAAACCTTGGGTAACTATAACCAATACATCAATACCTTATACAACAAGATCGACCCAAGAACCAGAGATCTGAAAGGTCCTAAAGTGATTGAGTTCGAAAAGTTGATCGCTGCAAACCTAAAAACGGTGGAAGAATCCAGAGACGCACAGAAACGATATAACCCTGTTGCGGTGAAGGATCTTGGTAAAATGGTGAAGAACATCGATGTGGCTAAATATGTGAAAACCTTAGGTTTCCAAGCAGACACGGTGATCATTGGCGAAATTAAATATTACCAGAATCTGGATAAGATCGTCAATCAGGAAAACCTACCGGTGATCAAGGAATATCTGAAATTCCATGTAATGGATGATGCAACAGGCTACCTGACCAAAGAACTGGATGAACTTTCCTTTAATTTCTATGGTCGTACCTTAAAAGGTCAGCAGGAACAACGTGCTTTGGATATGCGCGGATTGGAATTCGTGAATGGAACTGTGGGTGAGCTTTTAGGAAAAATCTATGTGAAGGATAATTTCCCGGCGGAGGCGAAACAGGCTTGTGAGGAATTGGTTCAATACCTGATTAAATCCTTTAACCAACACGTGAAGAACTTGGCTTGGATGTCCCCAACGACGAAAGAAAAGGCATTGGAGAAATTGTCAAAATTCAATGTGAAGATTGGCTACCCGGACAAGTGGAAGGACTATTCTTCATTAACGATCGGATCCTCTTTGGTTGAGAATGTAAGAAATGCACAATTATGGTCATTTAAGGAAAACTTGGCAAAACAAGGAAAACCGGTTGATAAATCGGAGTGGGGTATGACACCTCAAACGGTGAATGCTTACTATAATCCGATGTTTAATGAGATTGTATTCCCAGCAGCTATCCTTCAGCCGCCTTTCTATGATTACAAAGCAGATCCTGCTGTAAACTTTGGCGGAATTGGTGCCGTAATTGGTCACGAATTGTCCCATGGTTTTGATGATTCGGGATCGCAATATGATGGCAATGGAAACCTGAGCAACTGGTGGACAGATGAAGACCGTGCTAAATTTGAAAAAGCAGCAGATGCGTTGGTGGCGCAGTTTGAATCATACGAACCGGTACCAGGGGTATTTGTGAATGGTAGATTTACCTTGGGCGAGAATATCGGTGACCTTGGTGGATCATCGGTTGCTTTTGATGCCATGCAAGCTTACTTGAAAGATAAAGGCAATCCAGGTCTGATCGATGGTTATACCCAAGATCAGCGTTTTTTCCTTTCCTGGGCAACGATCTGGAGAGCAAAAACCACGGATGAATTTGTGGTGAACCAAGTGAAAACGGATCCACATTCGCCAGCGCAATACCGTGCGATTGGACCGACCATCAACTTGGACGCATTCCATAAAGCATTTGGAACCAAAGAAGGCGATAAGCTTTATGTTCCTAAAGATAAAAGGATTGTTATTTGGTAATCAGACCAAATGAATATAAAAACAAAAGGTCCTGATTTCACATCAGAACCTTTTGATCATACAAGAGCTGCCTTCGGGCGGCTCTTTGTATTAATGCGTTGTTGTATCATCTACAGGCCCATCAGGAGCATTCTCCATAACAGATTTAATACCGTTTGAGCGACCTGCTTCACTTTCGTACATTTCACTTGTACCGATGATCTGACCATTTCCAGCTTTCAAATTGAAATAGAACTTACCGTTCTTCGCCGTAATTTTGTCGAACTTACTTTCATCTGCAGCATTCTTCTTTACTGATGCAATGCCATTTTCACAAGCTGCTTTGGTGGTGTAGCCTTCGCTACTTAAAATAACCTGGCCGTTGGAAGCCTTTAGGTTGAATTGAAATTCTCCGTTTTTCCTAGTAGAGATTACAAACTTTCCCATAATCGATTTTGTTGTTTATAACCTAATTTACTAAATTTCAATAAATAGTAGATAGGCTTAAAAAACTTTTTTCTTAAGCAAGGAGCTTTCCATCTACATAATACCAAATTCCTTGCAGTTTTTTGAAATTGGATTTCTCGTGATGCTCCTGCAAAACCATATTCCTATCCAAATAAATGGCTTTGAATTCAACGGTTGATGGGGTGGTTTTCAGGATGTTAAGTTCTTGCCAGTTGGATTCCTGACTCCATTGCGCTATTTCTTTTTTGTTCTGGAACCTTCGGGTCTGGGGATGGAAAGTTTCATAGATAAAATCTATCTTTTGTAACACAAATGCTGTATACCTAGCACGCATCAATTGCTCGCATGTTTGGGCATTCTCCAAATTAGAATGCACCAATTCACAACATTGCCCATAAGGTAGGGCAGACCCACAAAAACAATTATCGCTCATCATCAACGAAGATAAAAAGGAAATTTTGCTATCAAAAATTTGTATATAAAGAATGTTACAAACTATTAATGGAATTTCACCGTTATTCAATTAAACAATAATACCCTAAATGACAACATTGAAAAATGAGTTAGTTGGCACTTGGTCACTATTATCCTATATAGAAGTCCCATTGAATGGTCTTGATTCGACATTTCCAATGGGCAAAAACCCGAAAGGTTCTTTAATTTATGGTCCAGATGGACATATGTCTGTCCAGATTTCCAGTTCCGAACGTGGTCTGTTCAGTTCCAATGATCGTTTCATTGTGAACGAAGAGGAATTGCTTTCCTGCGTAAAAGGTTTTATTGCTTTTGCAGGTTCCTATCAGATTGATAATAATGCAGCGACGGTTACCTATGCTATTCAGACTTCTTCCTTTCCCAATTGGGAAGGACAATTGCAGGTGCGCAAAATAGATTTCGAAGGCGATATCCTTTATCTGAAATCAGTTGAACCTATTCTGTCTGGAGGGAGTTATGTAAACAGTTACATGACCTGGCAGCGATTGGAGAAAATGGAGTTACAATCCCGTAGGGAAAGATTTGTGGAATACAATGCCTTAAAACGCGAAAAAACGGCTTTTGAAGACTAATATAATCTATTTGTAAAAAGCAGATTTTCCACGACATTTTTTACCCGTTTATGTATAGGAGATTTTTTCAAAAATCCGTACCTTTGCAGCATCAATTCAAGCTATGAGTGACGCTATAAAACACGAGTGCGGGATCGCACTTATCCGACTGTTAAAACCCCTATCTTATTATCAGGAAAAATATGGTACGCCCTACTACGGGATCAACAAGTTGTACCTGCTTATGGAAAAGCAGCACAACCGTGGTCAGGATGGGGCAGGGATCGCCACGATTAAGTTCGACGTGCCTCCCGGCAACCGTTATATTTCCAGATACCGAGCGATGGGTTCATCTGCAGTAGCGGAGATCTTTGAATATGTTCAGAAGAAATTTGCAGCTGTACAAAAGGCTTATCCAGAGGAATCGAAAGACACCCAATGGTTAAAAGAGAACGTAAGTTTTACGGGCGAGGTTTTACTTGGTCACTTACGTTATGGAACCCATGGTAAAAACAGTATTGAAAGCTGTCACCCATTCCTTCGTCAGAACAACTGGATGTCCAGAAACCTGGTGGTAGCAGGTAACTTCAATATGACCAATGTTGATGAGCTCTTGCAACAGCTTTACGACCTGGGTCAGCATCCAAAAGAACAAGCCGATACCGTTACGGTATTGGAGAAAATCGGACACTTCCTGGACGAAGAAAACCAACAATTGTTCGATAAGTTCAAAAAAGATGGCCTGTCGAACATTGAGATTTCTGCGCAGATTGCCAAAAACATTGATGTTTCCAATATATTGACCCGTTCAGCCAAAACCTGGGATGGTGGTTATACCATTGCTGGGATTTTTGGACATGGGGATGCATTCGTGATGCGTGACCCAGCAGGAATCCGTCCGGCATTCTATTACCAGGACGATGAAGTGCTTGTGGTAGCATCGGAAAGACCGGTTATCCAAACAGCCTTCAATATTCCATTGAATGCCGTGAAAGAAATCAAACCTGGCCATGCCTTGATCGCGAAAAAAGATGGAACGGTTTCAGAAGAAATGTTCCGTGAGCCTGTTGAACAGAAATCCTGTTCTTTCGAGCGTATCTATTTCTCGAGAGGTTCGGATGCGGATATCTATCAGGAACGTAAATCCTTAGGACGTTTGCTTTGTCCGCAGGTGTTGAAGTCCATCGACAACGATATCAAGAATACGGTATTCTCTTTCATTCCAAATACGGCAGAGGTGTCTTATTACGGGATGATGGATGGTATCAACGCTTACGTGAGAAACTGCCAAAAGGATATCCTGTTAAATAGAGACGATAAGATCACCGATGAGGAAATGGAAGAGGTATTGAGCATGAAACCACGTTTCGAGAAATTGAACGTGAAAGATGCTAAATTACGTACTTTTATTACTCAGGATGCAGATCGTCAGGATATGGTTCAACATGTCTATGATACCACTTATGGTATCGTTCGTGACCATGAAGATACCATTGTTGCCATCGATGACTCTATCGTTCGCGGAACGACCTTAAAACAAAGTATATTGACTATCTTGGATCGTTTGCATCCTAAGAAGATCGTAATCGTTTCTTCAGCCCCTCAGATCCGTTACCCGGACTGTTACGGTATTGATATGTCTCGTATGGGCGAGTTTGTTGCTTTTGAAGCAGCGATCTCCCTATTGCGTAAAAAAGGTTTGGCACACATCATTGAGGAGGTTTACCAGAAATGTCTGGCATCAACTACGCTTCCAAGAGAAAAGGTGCAGAATTATGTGAAAGCGATCTATGAGCCATTTACCGATGAGGAGATATCTCAGGAGATTGCTAGGATCATCAAACCGCATAGCTTAAAAGCTGAGGTTGAAGTGATCTTCCAAACATTGGAGAATTTACATGAAGCATGTCCGAACCATAAAGGGGATTGGTACTTCTCCGGTAATTATCCGACTCCAGGAGGAAATAAGGTGGTTAATAAAGCTTTTATGAACTGGATGGAAGGAAAGAATGTAAGGGCTTATTTTAGTAGCTAGGTTTTAGTAGTATTTAGTAGTGAGTATTTAGTATTTAGACACTACAAGCGATTATACAGGCTGAATCATGATAAATGATTCAGCCTTTTTTTGATTGTAATGTTTTTTCCACCTCACCGCGTCATTGCGAGGAGGCACGACGAAGCAATCTTTGGATTAGTGAAAAGATTGCTTCGTTCCTCGCAATGACGCAGGGTGTCGCAATGACGCAGGGCGTCGCAATTATGCTGGCCTTGCAATGACGTGGGAAGTTCAGGAATAGGAAGAGACACTATTAACGGATATTGTCAGTAGGGTGTAAGTAGTATTTAAGTGCCCAAAGTCACTTACACCTCACTTACAGGGTACTTACATGGCACTTGCACCTCGAAGCAGGTAATGATAAAATATGTATTGTCCTATTATAACAATACAGCTTTTAAAATAGCAGAGGCTGTATCAGTTTATTGATACAGCCTCCGCTATGTTTTTAGTACTTGGTTTTAATATTTGTCTTATTCTTAATCTTAGTTCATCACACCTTTACCTTTATCCAGTTCTGCGTCGTGTTGTGTCGCAATCATAGTATTGGTCGGTTGGTTCAATTTCGGCGCTTTGATGATTTTTGTACTGGCCAAGTATTCTTTGTTCTGCGAGTAGATGAACAATAAACTCCCATCCTTGATGGTGTTGATGATCGGTTTGTTCAATTCTCTAGGTAGGGCAGGGCAGCCATAGCTTCTTCCTAACCTTCCTGTGGATTTGATGACGTCTGTGCTGCAGTAATCTGCACCGTGGATAACGATCGCACGTGGTCTAGCCTGATCATTGATACCCCTTTCCAAACCGTTCAAGCGTAATGAAAATCCGTTTCCGCCGTTGTAGGTTTCCTGTGTTTCATAGAATCCTAAGGAGCTTTGGAAAGATCCGTGTTTGTTGGAGAAAGAAGTAGCGTATTTTTCGCCACTGTTTCTGCCGTGGGATACGATGTTATGGAATAATAATTTTTTCGCTTTCAGATCGATCACATACATCCGCTTTTCGGTAGATGGTAAGGTGAAGTCGATCACGGTAATGATGTCTTTGTTCTTTGCATGGAGTTGGTTGTATCCTTGCATGGCCTGCTCGAAAGCTTCCCATTTTAAAATCGATGAAAGTTTCATTTCATCATAAAGTCCTCTGATAGGGTCTTTGCTAACCTCAGTAGTATTAACAATTTCTGATGTCGATTCCTGAATAATGTTGGAATGGTTTTGGTTTACGTTGAATCCTGAAGTTGCGATTGCCCACAGGGATAATAGCAATAATTTGTTCATAAGCACTTTTCCTAATCTTCGGATACAAAATTAGGAAAAAATTGACAATCAAAATGTTAAATAGTATTAATCAATCACCACCACCAAGGATTGGAAGGGCTTAAAATTGTCGTATACATACTTGGCATGAGAGGACGCATTTCGCACACACATATGTGATCTTGGCGTGGTTCCCAGAGACCAACTGTATTCGATGATCTTCCCTTTCGGATTATTAACCGGAACACCGTGAATATAGCCTCCATTGGTGAATCGGGACGCATATGGGGCATATCCTTCAATGGATTTCGTGCCATCCTTGAAGTAGAACATCTTGGATTTTTGCTCCTGAACGAAGAAGATTCCTAGCGGAGTTTCCATGGCGTGAGGGGGCTTATGACGGCCCGAAGTTGCCGGGTTCATCGACCTGATTTTCCACTCATTTTCACCCGTTCTTTCCAGCACACAAATATTTTGGTTTGTAACATCCACCACCGCAACATGGGCAATTTTCACCGAATCACCCTTCGATTTGACGTATCTTTTCGGTACATACCAGGTGCCATCAAAGGATAAACCGGTCACTTTTACCATGTCCAAGGTATCGCTGCTTTCAATGGCAACCAAGGAACCATCCCGACCATATCTACTCGGTTTCTTACTGTTTTCTGATTGATATAATGGAGCCGATTGGTACTTTTCATTCCCTAAAGTGTCGGAAACCCGTTTATAGGCGTTCCTTACAAAATTCTCCACCACCGCGGCTTCGCCATTCCGGTTTTTATAATTGTCCAAGACACCATAGACATGAGGCATTCTTATGAAATTCTCGATATGGGCTAGTTTTTCCTTTATCTTATCAAATTGGAATTGTCGTGTCGTATCCTCATAAGGATATACATCTTCCAAGGTATATTTTTCAAATTGGATGTCTTTTTCCAACTTGATGTCCGCAGCTGTACGAGGTTTTTCTCTTTCTGCTTTTTCCGCAGCTTCTTTTGCTTCTTTTACTTTTTCTAGGGAATCTTTTCTCCGAAGTTCCGCAGCACTGGTGTTTTTAGAAGAATTTTTACAGGCAGCTGTTGCTATAATAACAGACAAAAGCATTAAGAAAGCATGATTTCTCATTCGTATAGTTTGGTAAATTATAGGGTTTTTGTTTCAGTTTCAATAAAAATATCAATTCTTTTGATATTAACATTGTATCTTGTACATAAGAGCCTAAAAATCATTCCAAGTTTGCGGATTTCGAAAAATTTAGCTTTTTTTTGTAGTTATGGAGCCAAATGGATTTATAAAGATTGCTGTTGCTATTATCATCAATAAAAAGAATGAGCTGCTAACTGTGCGTAAATTAGGATCGACCTATTATCAACTTCCTGGTGGAAAGATCGAGAGCAATGAACGTCCAGTGGATACATTGATCCGGGAATTGGAAGAGGAGCTAGGTCTAAGCCTTAAAGAGGAGCAGTGTTCCTTTTTGACTGTGCATGAGGCTCAAGCGGTGAATGAAAAAGGAAAGACAGTAAGGGGTTTTGTATTTAGATGCCAATTATCTGATTTGGATAAAGTGGGGCTTGCGCAAGCAGAAATAGAAGAGGTCAGGTGGGTGAAACCGGAGGAAACATCAACAGTTAACCTGGCCAATCTCCTCAAGCAGATCGCTCTTCCGATTTTGGGGGCTTAGTTTATTTACGGAATAAGTTTAAAAATCTGTTGGAGTTCTTTGTCAGTAATGGTGTTTTCTTCAGTCTTGTCGTAAATGGAGGTAAGGAAAACGGTAGTGGCTGTAACTTTCACGTAAGTGATTATTCTTGCACCACCTGACTTGCCTTTGCCTTTGGAAGCGATAGCCAAGCGTATTTTATAAAAGCTGTTTCCAAGAGCCGTTCCCTGTTGGGGGTTATCGGCAAGGTTTTCCAGGAGTCCAGTCAACTCCTTTTTAAGTGAGGGATATTTTTTAGCTAGCCTTTTTGCCTGTTTGTCAAAAAGCGGGATAGATAAAATCTTATAGCTCATTCAACAATTCTTTCGCAGGACGTGCTTTTAGGTTTCCCTGTTCCACCAATTTTAGTTCCTGAACGGCTTCTTTAAGCTCCTGCAAAATCTGTTCTTTAGTAGGTTCTTCATATTCCAAAGCCTCCAAATCCCGATATTGCTTTTTGAGTTTCTTCCATTCGTTGATAGGAATATATACGCCTGTGGCTTTTCCTTTGCTATCCTGTATTACCTGTAATTTCATAGCTGAAAATTATTTTAAAATAGCCTGCATTTTGCTTTTGGCAAAAAAAGCATCGAGCATAGCAAAAACGAGTTCCTTGTCTCCTGTGTCCAGCTTTTCAATATCCTGCAAACGCTTGATTGTCTTTTTGTCAAACTTGCAGTTGATGCCTTTGCCGGCGGGGTAATCCAAAGAATCTTTCTGAAATACAAATTTACGTAAATAAAAGACATAAAAAAAACAGTATAAGGATTAACTGATTTGGGAATATAAGTTGCTTTATTGGTTGACTTCAAAAGCGAGGAGAACATGCAGATTATCATCAAGCAGATTGATTGGCTTGATAAGGAGCACCCAAAAGCTTGTAAATTAACAAAAGTTAACATATTGATATACAATTTGTTAATCTAAGTTAAAAAAATTAATATCTACGAGTGGTAACCTATTTTTGATGTATTCTATTACATGTTTAACGCATTAAAAAATCATCAAAATGAAAAAATTTACACTAATTTTTGTTTTTGGCGCTGTTTGTTTAACAACGCATCTTAAAGGTCAAACGTTGGATCTTCCCGAAAAGCATCGCTTAGGTCTGGGACCAATTGCGGGTTATGACTTCAAATTAAAGGGGCCATCCTATGGGGCAGGGTTGATGTATGAGTATAAACCTTTCCGATCGGTAGGTTTCACTTCAGCCTTAAGTTATGAGCAGACCAGAAAAGATCTGACCGGGTCGGATTTTTCCAGTGATGATGAAGGCCTGCTCAAACACCATCTGTACTCGGCAAGTTTAGGCGCAAGGTATTATGTGGGTTCCTTCTATTTAGGGGGTTCGATAGGCTACGCCTATGAATATGGGGAGTCGCAAATGGATAATGGCTCCAGCATTAAAGGAGGAAGTATCAATAGCCTATATAGCTCCTTAGGAGTCGGCTATCAAGCGCCCTTGAGAAATGGCGACTTATTAGAAATGGAACTGGGTTCATTTGGAACCAAAAACTCCATGAAATTAGGGGGAACCGTAAAATATAAGTTCCTCAAATAGTCAATATAAAAAGGGTTGGTCCTATTGGAACCAACCCTTTTCTATTCACATTTATCTCTATTTGCTATTAAAAGTGGAAAGTAACACCTACAGATGGAGCGAATGAATCAGCATTTAAGCCGTATTTATTCACTGTTGTAGAAGAATTTGTTGCATCCACTTCTGATTTTTCAGAGTTGAAGTAAAGACCTTTTACTTTAAAATCGATACCGATGTTGCTAGTTGGGAAATAAGCGATACCTGGCGCTAATTCAACACCATAGCTAGCTGTATTTCCAATTTTAGTACCATCGATTTCGTGGTTACCCCATGCCATAGGAACTGATAATTGTCCGAAGAATTTAACAGGACCTTGGTTAGCGGAGTACATTCTACCAAAAGGTGCTAAGGTGAAAGCATTGTTTGTGTTTTTTACACCAGCTTCAGTTTCTGTTTCTGACCAGCTGTAACCAATACCAGTACCTACCGCGATATTATCTGCTACGAAATAACCCACTTGTGGAGCAATTCCAAACTTGTTATCTTTTGCATCGCTATCTTTAATGCTTGTTCCTTCGTAATTAACTGTACCACCTAATAAGAATTTTCCTTTTTCAGTTTGTGCGTTTGCTGCTAATGATAATGCTGAAACAGCTGTTAAAGTAAGTAATAATTTTTTCATGATTATTTATTTTAATATTTGACTTAATTGTCATGTACGGTCAATTATTCAATACCTGTGCCAAAGTATTGACCATCTCGTGCCAGACTGTGTCATTAAATTTTGATGATTTTGTAAGCGGTTGATTGATAGTGGGTAAAGAAATAGGGCTCTCCAAGGAGAGCCAGATTTCGTGACAATAGGACTACAATAGCCTTAAAGCATGATTTTATGCCAAAACTGACAAACACCTTAAAAAGGTCAGTTTGTCAGTGCACATTTGTCTGCTTTTATTTATACAGGTTCATTTTACTTTTCCAAGTTCAGTGCATTCAATCGTAAGGAATTTAAAATTACGGAGACCGAACTCAAACTCATGGCGGCTGCTGCGATCATGGGCGACATCAGCAAGCCTGTTGCAGCGTATAATACACCCGCTGCAATAGGAATTCCTATTACATTATATAAGAAAGCAAATAAAAGGTTCTGTTTGATGTTGTTCAACATCGCCTTACTCAATCGATAGGATTTATGTACACCCGTAAGATCACCTTTCACCAAGGTGATTTCAGAACTTTGGATAGCGACATCCGTTCCTGTTCCCATAGCAATACCGATATCGGCCTGGGTCAAGGCCGGGGCATCGTTGATTCCATCGCCCACCATAATAACCTTTTTACCTTCCGCCTGCAGTTTCTTTATGCCCTTCAATTTATCTTCAGGCAATAGGCCTGCTTGTACATGCTTTATACCGGCTTCTTTAGCCACGATTTCTGCGGTATTTTTATTATCCCCAGTGAACATATAGACTTCAATGCCCTCTTCCTGAAACTTCTTCAAGGTTTCGACACTGCTCTCCTTCAACGCATCAAATGCAGCAACAATACCGGCAAACTGCTTGTCTATCGCCAATACCGATACCGAGTTACCTTTTTTCTGTAATTCTTCAATCTGCGACTCTTGCGCTGCGCTAAGCGATACATGCTGTTCCTTCATCAATCGAGGTGTACCCAATAAGGCAGAAAGGTGATGGATTTTTCCAGAAACCCCTTTTCCGGCAATGTTTTCGAATTGAACCACATCCAATACCTGTAATCCTTTTTCATTGGCCTTATCAAGCATGGCCTGTGCAAGGGGATGGGTACTGTTTTTATTTACGGATGCTGCAATCTGAAGGATATCGTCTTCTTTGAACTTTGGATTTCCAGATATCACTTCCGAAACGGATGGTTTACCTTTGGTGATCGTACCGGTCTTATCCACAATCAGCACATCTGCTTTTTCCAGTTTTTCCAATGCTTCGGAATTCTTGATCAGAATTCCGGATTTCGCACCTTTTCCAATACCCACCATAACGGACATCGGGGTAGCCAAGCCCAGCGCACATGGACAGGCTACGATCAGAACCGCCAACATATTGGAGAATGCCATAGCTGTACTGTTCGGAATATCCATAAAATTCCAGACCAAGAAGGTAAGGATCGCAATAACGATTACCGTTGGTACAAATATTTTAGAGATCCTATCCGTTAACTTTTGGATGGGTGGCTGACTTCTACTGGCATCATTCACCAATTGGATAATCTGTGATAACAAGGTTTCACTACCCACCCGATTGGTTTTCATCAATATTTCATGGTTACCATTAATGGTACCTGCTATTACCTGATCTTCGGCATTCTTTTCAACCGGTATAGGTTCGCCCGTGATCATGGATTCATCGATGGAGGTAGATCCTTCCGTGACCAAACCATCAACAGGTATCTTATCGCCTGCACGAACGCGAAGCACATCGCCCACCTTCACATCATGGATGGAAACCTTTCTCTCTTTTCCGTTTTCGACGAGAATCGCTTCTGCGGGGCTCAATTTGATCAATTCCTTAATGGCTGAATTTGTCCGAGAATGGGCTTTGGCTTCCATGACCTGGCCAAGAAGGACCAAGGTGAGGATTACGGCCACCGATTCAAAATAGAGATGCACCTCGCCATGATGGCCTTTCAGTTCTGTTGGGAAAATCTGCGGAAAGAAAAAGGCCAATAGACTGAAGATAAAGGCAGCGGCAGCACCCAGTCCGATTAAGCTGAACATGTTCAGGTTCCAGGTTTTAAAGGAAGTCCAGGCACGTTCGAAGAACATCCAACAGGTATAGAATACGACAGGAAGCGTCAGGATCAATTGGATCCAGGCGTTGATGTGATAGGGGATGATCTTGCTGATGGGTTGACCAGGAAGCATGTCTCCCATGGATAGGATGAAAATCGGAACAGTACAGGCTACACTGATCCAGAATTTCGTTAATAGACTTTTATAATGTTCGTCATCGGCCTCCGAAACCTGATTTGCCACCAGGTCCATGCCACAGATGGGACAATTACCCGGATGGTCCTGCACTATTTCTGGGTGCATGGGACAGGTATATTCCACCTTGAGGGTAGTTTCTGGAATCTTTTCCAGGTTCATCCCACAAACCGGACAGGAACCAAATTTATCATAGACTTTGTCGCCTTCGCACATCATCGGGCAATAATATTTCCCCGCATTACTTGCAGTCGCTTTCGGTTTTTCGGTGGTCGCCTGATGGGATGGCGCATTAAAGTCCACCTTTTCTATAGGGCGTAAATGCATATTACAAACAGGACAACGCCCTGGTTCCGTATAGATCTTATCTTTTCCTTCACAGAACATCGGACAGATATATTGCCCACTCTCCGACAATTCTGGCTCTTTATGCTGATGTTCGCCATGATGGTGATGCGCATGTACATCCGAATGTATCTGGTAGGCGCCGCCGAGTTCATCTAATTTTTCCTGGAGCACTTTTTCATCCAGCTCTTCCTCGGAATGGATTTTTGCTTCCCCATTCGAAAGATTTACTTCGGCATGTACTCCCTCCAATTCATTGAGTTTTTTCTCCACGTTTGTCCTGCAACCATTACAGGTCATGCCTGACACTTTATATGTTTTTTCCTTGTTCATAGGTTTTCTCCTTCGTATAGAAACAAAGGTCGGCAGAAAGGAGTTTGAAATTGTTACACAATTTCCAGTTTAAGTTATATTATTATTGGATTAGGCTCATTATTTTAGTAGTTTACAAAAAAACCTAAACATCATGACGCTTTCCAGAAGAGATTTTATCCAAAAGTCAGCTTTGTTGATTCCTGCTTTACAGTTATCTTCCCTATTTGCCAAGAATTTGGGTTATGCAGGGAAAATAAGGGTTGCTGCTATCGGCATCAAAGGGATGGGTTGGTCTAATCTGAATTCCTTATTGAAACATCCGGATGTCGTTTGTACGGCTATCTGTGATATCGATGATCAGGTCATCAACGATCGATTGGCCCAGTTGAAAAAGCTTGGGCAGAACCCAAAAGTCTATAAGAAACACGAAGACCTGTTGAAGGATAAGGAGGTGGATGCGGTGATGATAGGTACACCAGATCATTGGCATTGCCTGCAAATGGTTGATGCGGTGAAGGCAGGTAAAGATGTTTATGTTGAAAAGCCCATTGGAAATTCTATTGTGGAATGCAATACCATGCTTGCCGCTCGAGATAAATACCAGCGAATCGTGCAGGTGGGGCAGTGGCAGCGATCGCAGCAGCATTTCCGGGACGCCATTGACTTTGTGCATTCTGGTAAATTGGGAAAGATCCGATTGGTGAAAGCTTGGGCTTATCTGGGCTGGAAGCAGCGGGTTCCTGCTGTGGCAGATAGCGAAGTGCCTCAAGGTGTTGATTACCAACGTTGGCTTGGTCCTGCAAAATCAAGACCTTTTAATGCCAATAGGTTCCATTATAATTTCAGGTGGTATTGGGATTATGCCGGCGGCTTGATGACCGATTGGGGGGTGCATCTTTTGGATTATGCGCTGATGGGGATGAAGGTTTCCGATCCAAAATCCATCATGGCGGCAGGAGGTAAATTCGCCTATCCCGATGATGCAGGAGAAACGCCTGATACCTTGACCACGGTTTATGAGTTTGACGGATTCAACCTCCTGTGGGAACATGCTGCAAGTATTTCCGGAGGACCATATAACAGGGAACATGGTATAGCCTTTATCGGTAATAATGGTACGCTAGTGGTCGATCGGAATGGCTGGGAGGTGATTCCGGAAGGAAAGAAAATGGAAGCTGTACCATTGCAGAAGAAAGTGGATAATGGTTTGGATCTGCATACCTATAATTTCATAGAAGCGGTGAAGGCCAAGAATCCAAGCTTATTAAATGCGCCCTTGGAAATCGGGAGCCATATTGCCAAATTATCCCAGATGGGAAATATTGCCTACAGAACCGGTAAGAAGATCTATTGGAACAAAGATCGACAGCAATTTAAAGAAGCGGAAGCGAATAAACTACTTGCAGCAACTTACCATAATGGTTATAAGCTCCCAAAGATCTAAAAGAAAGCCAAAGCCATTAGATCATGGGGAAGAGGGAAGACTTTTCTGCGATGCTGTAATTATCCTTCAAGGATTGGAAGAAACGTTTATTAAGTGGGTTTTGCTCCAATAGGAATGGGATATACAAGGGATTGTCCTGAACGATAAGTTCATAATAACCAAAAAGCACTTTATTGTTTTTTTGGATCGCTTTCACGGATCGTATGCCTTGGATATTCCTTAGTAGGTTGAAGCGGAGCTGATTGCCGCTTGCCCATTCCACCAACACATCACTATTTTGCGGGTTGAACCAGATCTCCTGTTCTTTGGCATATTTAAGGTGATTGTTCAGGATCAGGATCTGTCCGATCAGGTATAAACTAATCGGAAGCATCAACAATAGGATTTTGACCTTCATCGCCAAAAACAAGGTGATAGCCAAAAGGATTACCCCAATCCCTACACTGTATAAGCAGTTTTTTATGACTTTATTGATCAATTGCTCATTGCTGTCTACCAGCACATAACCTTGTTTGGCCTGCCTTTTTATGGCCATGGATTTCCCGGCCTTTATGATTTTATTGGAGATAAAATATAAAAGGATTCCCAACAGGGCGATGATCAATAAGAACTTTTGCATGGATTAATACTGTTCAGACTCGTTCGGGTAATCGCCAGCCTTCACATCAGCCACATAAGCTTTCGCCGCATTCCCGATCTGCTCTGCCAGGTTCACATATTGTCTTAAGAACTTAGGTTTGAATTCCTGGGTAATGCCCAACATGTCGTTTACAACCAATACCTGTCCGTCACAACCGTTACCAGCACCAATACCAATCGTTGGGATATCGAGCATTTTGGAAACCTCTGTAGCTAATTCGGCAGGGATTTTTTCCAAGACGATGGCAAAACAACCAGCTTCCTGAAGCGCAAGGGCATCCGATTTCAATCGTGCTGCTTCTGCTTCTTCTTTTGCCCGAACACCAAAATCGCCAAATTTATAGATGGATTGCGGTGTTAGGCCCAAGTGACCACATACCGGAATCCCCGATTGAACGATCTTTTTGATGTTATCGATGATTTCTTCACCACCTTCCATCTTCAGGGCATGGACGCCAGATTCCTTCATCATACGGACTGCTGCTTTATAGGCATCATCCGTAGCACCCTGGTATTCGCCAAAAGGCATATCTGCTATGACCATTGCGCGGGAAGCCCCTCTTGCAACGGCTGCAGCATGATAGATCATATTATCCAAAGTAATGGGAAGGGTCGTTTCAAATCCTGCAAAAACATTAGCTGCCGAATCGCCAACCAATAATACTTCCACACCGGCCTGATCCAAGATCTTGGCCGTAGAATAATCGTAGGAGGTCAACATGCTGATTTTCTCTCCCCGGTGTTTCATATCGCGCAAGGCGGATGTGGTAACTCTCTTGATTACTTTATTAACTGACATATGCTCTATCGTTTCCTGCAAAATTAGCTTTTTTTATAGGAATAGAAAATTACCGTTTAATTCTTATTTTTGCGGGATGATTCCACAAGAACAAAATCACTTTAAATATCCAAAATTTCAGGACCTGATTATTCACGAAGATGATAATCTGATCGTCATCAACAAACCTCCTTTTATTCCTTCTTTGGATGCCCGCGAAGGGGGAGAGGTGAATATTTTACGTTTGGCGAAGAAATACCATCCCGATGCGCAGGTATGCCATCGCTTGGATAAAGATACCTCCGGTATCTTATTGATCGCCAAGAACCCCGAAACGTACCGATTGATGTCCATTGAATTTGAAAAAAGGAGAGTGGATAAAATTTACCATGCCATTATCGATGGTACCCATGTTTTTGAAAACTTGTTGGTGGATCTTCCGATCCTCAATCAGGGAAACAAGAATGTTACCATTGATCGGTATAATGGAAAGCCCTCAGAAACAATCTTTAATAGCTTGAAGTATTTCAAGCATTATACCTTGGTTGAATGCAAGCCGATCACTGGTCGGATGCACCAGATCCGGATACATTTGGCGACACAACATGCAGCCATTGTAGGGGATAGCATGTATAGAGGGAAGCCGGTATACCTTTCGCAGATCAAGAAAAGGGGATATACCTTGTCCAAAGACCAGCAGGAACAACCGATCATGAAGCGGTTTGCCCTGCATTCCAAGTCAGTGAAATTCGTACTTGATGGGAAAGAATACAGTTTTGAGGCGGATTACCCTAAAGATTTTGCTACCTTACTGAAGCAATTGGAGAAATTTGATGCTTAATCATGGAAAAAAAGAAGGTTTCTAAGAAAGATATTACCTATTATGTGGTTTTTGCCCTATTAATAGGCTTGATGATATGGCCAACAAGCCGTACCTATATGCAACAGGGTCTGATGAAGATCGGCTTGTTCAAACCAAATATTGAAAAAGGGCAAGTGAATAGCGAGGGCTCCGCAAGTCCGATGGTACTGACAGAGACGATGAGTCTTTCAGATCAACAAGGAAATCGCCTGAGTACGCATGACCTGCGTGGAAAAGTGGTTTTTATTAACCTTTGGGCTACCTGGTGTGGCCCCTGTCGTGCAGAAATGCCTTCCATCCAAAAGTTGTATGATAAGTACAAGGACAACGATAAGATCGCTTTCCTTTTAGTGGAAATCGAACATGACCAAGAAGGTGCCATTCAGTTTTTGGAGAAAGAGAACCTGAACCTTCCGATCTATTTTCCGGAAAGCCAGATCCCTGATACCTGGATGAGCGGAGCTATCCCGAGTACGGTCGTGCTGAATAAGGGTGGAACCCGGGTTTTTGAGCATAAAGGTATGGCCGATTATTCGACCAAAGAATTTGAAGATTATATTATTTCGCTTATCAACGAATAGAAATGACCAAGCAAGAGCTAATTGAACAGATAAAACGTAAGAAGAGTTTTTTATGTGTAGGGTTGGATACTGATCTCAGCAAGATCCCTCCACATTTATTGGAAGAGGAGGATCCGATCTTCGCCTTTAATAAAGCGATCATAGAGGCTACCGCGGATCTATGTGTGGCCTATAAACCGAACATCGCTTTTTATGAAAGTTATGGTGTGAAGGGTTGGGAAGCTTTAAGGAAGACCAGCGAAGTATTGCCGAAAGATTGTTTCAGCATTGCGGATGCGAAGCGTGGGGATATTGGAAATACCTCAAAGATGTATGCACAGGCATTTTTTAATCCGGAAGTTTCGGGTCTGGATTTTGATTCGATCACGATTGCGCCTTATATGGGCGAAGATTCCGTAACGCCATTCTTGGATTTTAAAGGAAAATGGGCGATTGTTCTGGCGCTAACCTCCAATCAAGGAAGTCTTGATTTTCAGAATTTCAGCAATGCAGATGGAAAACAGTTGTTTGAAGAGGTGATCGATAAGGTAAATACCTGGGGGACATCAGAAAACATTATGTATGTGGTTGGTGCTACCCGTGGGGAGGCTTTCCTTAAGATAAGGGAGCATGCTCCAGATCATTTCTTATTGGTTCCTGGAGTGGGAGCACAGGGGGGTTCATTAGCTGATGTTTGCCAATATGGTATGAACAAGGATTGCGGTTTACTAGTGAACAGTACGCGCGGTATTATCTATGCTTCTCAGGGGAAGGATTTTGCGGAAAGAGCGCGTGAAGAGGCGATCATCCTGCAAAAAGAAATGGAACAACAGCTTGAATTGCACGGTATTATTTAAGCTTTCGCCAATAAAATCTTACTTTTTGTTAAAATCCTAAGATTTGGCATAATAATTTGTAGAGTAGGGAGACTATTTTCAACTATGAATATTAAAAGATCTCCAATAAAGGCATTGGCGTTGTTATGCGGGGTAGGGTTACTGGCTAGTTGTAGTTCAGTTTATCTACCGAACGTTCCAGCAACGCCCATGTTCAATAATAAGGGTGAGGGTTATTTAGCAGCTCATGTTAACCTCAAAGGCAATCTCAGTGGAAATGCTGGGGTAGCCATCACAGATAACCTTGCGATCATCGCCAATGGTTCCTACAGCGATTATAAATCCAGTAATCATGACTTTAATCAGTACCTGTACGAAGGAGGATTGGGGTATTACACCTTGGTCGGAAAATCCAAACGCAGTGTATTGGAATTTTATGGCGGTTATGGTCTGGGATCTACGTTGGATGTGGATAAAAGAGCCAGTACTACAGGGGCTGATCCGGTGGAATCAAGGGATCTGGATTTCAACAAAATCTTTGTTCAGGCGAATTTTTCATCGACCCGAAAAAACAAGATTAATCTTTTTGGTAAGAAGCGGAGTCTGAATTATGGGACAGCCATTCGTTTGAGCAGGATTAAAATGGATAGTTTTAAGCTGAATGGTGTTGATCATGCCTTGGAGGAGAATGTTTTTGTGGAGCCGGTATTCTTTACGCGGATGGAGTTGAGTAAGGGTCTGCAATTGCAATATACCAATGGTTGGAATATTGGATTGATGAGCAATGAGTTTTTAAAACCAGGGAATGCGGTTTTTACCTTGGGGCTGATCTATAATTTTGGTAGGAAATAGTATTTAGGATTGATATTAACTAGTTTGGATATGAAAAAAATAGCAGGTTTAATTGTTTTATGTTCGGTATTGTTGCTTTCGGGCTGTCAGGTGAACAAGAAGGCGCAGATAAAGGCCTTGGCTGATTGTGAATATGATGTGGCTTCTGTGGAGCAGGTGAAGTTCAATGGGAAGAATCTTTCGGCGTATAAGGGTGCTGATGGGAATTATAATATTTCTTCCTTGGCAGGGTTGGCTGTGGCTTTGTTCAGTAAGGAACTGCCTTTGGAGGGAAAGGTGAATCTGAAGATTACCAATCCGGAGGTGAAAAAAGCGGCTTTTAATTCGTTTAAGTATATTATTGAGGTGCAAGGATCGCCTTTGTTTGAGGGAAAGGTGGATCAGAATGTGAATTTAGCGCAGGGGGAGAGTGCGATTGTACCGATGACTTTTAAGGCTAATATTTTTAATAAGGCGAAAGAGAATGGTTTTGAGAATTTCTTCGATGAATTGTTTAATAAGAAGTCGGAAGGGTTTATTGCGCTGAAGATTAAGCCTTCGATTAATATTGCCGGACAGAATATTTATTATCCGTCTTATATTACGGTGGATAAGAATTTCGGAAAGAAATTATTTGATTTATTTGGGAAGTAGAAGTGGGTCCTTGTAAGGCCCCGTCATTGCGAGGCCACGTCATTGCGAGGAACGAAGCAATCTTAACTCGTCATTGCGAGGAACGAAGCAATCTTTCGATTAGTGTAAAGATTGCTTCGTCGTACCTCCTCGCAATGACGAACCGACCTCCTCGCAATGATTGTTATGATTAATCCAACTATTTTTTTACTTTTTTCCTTCAATAGTTTTCCTATCCAAAAAGTTATTTCCAAAAAATTTTTAGAGCTTGATGGCTCAAAATTTTTCAGAA
>PJUC01000263.1_pt1 | contig 27808 bp, 31 predicted proteins | sample 1512161 | NCBI WGS metagenome assembly PJUC01 (sample SAMN08177676, study PRJNA422409) | Soil metagenome, whole genome shotgun sequencing project. | isolation source: Soil enriched on filter paper | place: USA: Madison | collected 2015-01-15
AGTCTGGGGATCTAGGCATCCTCATAAGTCCGCGGGAGGATTCGCCCAGGCTCAGCGCGGCTTCGAGGGCCGGTCGCCGCCGGGCAGGTCCAGCAGGAACGTGGTTCCCTCGGTCGAGGTCGCCTCGACCCGCACCGATCCGCCGAACCGCGTGGCGATGTCGCTCACGAGTGCGAGGCCGAGGCCGAATCCGCGGCGTCCGTCGGCGTCGGGGGCGTCATCCGAGCGGGCGAAGCGCTCGAACAGCCGCTCCGGGTCGATCCCGTCGATGCCCGGGCCCTGGTCGGTCACGCGCAACTCGATGCGGCGCCCGGCCGCCCGCCCGCTCACCGCGACGGTCGAGCCGGCCGGTGAGTATCGCACCGCGTTGTCGAGCAGCGCGATGAGGGCGCGTGTGAGCGACGTCTGCTCCGCGCCCACCTCGAGCGAAGGGGAGGCATCGGCTGTGAGTGTCACGTCGCGCTCGGCTGCACGCGGCTCGATGACCGCGATCGCGTCGCGGGCGGCATCCGCGACGATCGCCGTCGCGGTGTCGTCGCCCGGTCGGGCGCCTGCGGACTCGGCGCTGACGAGCAGGTCGGTGAGGACGGCATCCATCACCGCCGCATCGTGCCGCAGCTGCGCGAGCACCGCGTCCACGTCTCCGCCGCGATCGGCGCGGTGCTGGGCGAGCTGGATGCGGGCGGTCAAGGTGGTGAGCGGCGTGCGCAGCTCGTGACTCGCGTCGGCGACGAACCGTCGCTGCACTTCGAGCGCGTCGGCGAGCGGTCGCGTCGCCCGTCGCGACACGTACCAGGCGATGAAGCCGAGCGCGACGACCCCGAGGAGCCCGACGAGGATCGCCACCGGCACGACGTCGTCGACGTCGACGACCCGCGGGCCCGGTCCGCCATCGCCGTCCCCGTCGAGCACGTGCGGCGGGCGATGCTCGGGCCGCGCCGTCGTGAGGAGCACCGACACGATGACGCTCGTCACGATCGCGACGACCGCGGCCGAGGCGGCACCCACCCACACGCCCGTGCGCACCGCCGCCTGCTGCACGCGCCGGCGGTCGGCGGCCGTCGCGGCATCCACTCTCCTCATCGCGGCTCACCGCTGCGGTAGCCGCGGGCGCGCACGGTCTCGATGATCTCGGGGGTCGACTTGCGGCGGATGTAGTGCACGTAGGTGTCGACGGTGGCGGCCGAGCCGCCGGGGAAGACGCTGTCGAGGATCTCGTCGCGCGTGAACACGTGCTCGGGGCTCGAGGTGAGCAGCTCGAGGAGCTCCGTCTCGACCTGCGTGAGCGCGATGCGGCCGTCCGCGGGGGAGTACAGCGCCTGCGACGCGGGCGTGAACAGCCAGTCGCCCAGTTCGCGGCGGTCTCCGGCGCCGCGCCCGCGCCGGAGCGCCCGCAGGCGCGCCCGCAGCTCCTCGACGTCGAACGGCTTCACGAGGTAGTCGTCGGCGCCCGCGTCCAGTCCGCTCACGCGGTCCTCGACGGCACCGAGCGCGGTGAGCATGAGAACGGGGGTCGCGATGCGAGCCGTGCGCACGGCGGCGATCAGCTCCACCCCCGACAGCCCCGGCAACCGGCGGTCGACGACCATGACGTCGTAGCGGCGGCCGAGCGCCAGCCGCAGTCCCTCTTCGCCGGTCGCGGCATGGTCGACGCGGTACTCGTCGCCGAGCAGTTCGACGACGATCGCGGCGATCTCGCTCTCGTCCTCGACGTAGAGCAGTCGAGGAGCGGCGGGCGGGGACGACGGAGGGGGCACGTCCCCAGTATGGACGTGCCCCCTCCGAGTGAGACGGGTTGCTCCTATGGAGCGTCTCTGAGACTTCTGTGTCAGTACCAGCCGGTGGACTGCGAGTGGCCCCACGCGCCGCACGGCGTGCCGTAGCGGCCCGAGATGTAACCGAGACCCCACGCGATCTGCGTCGCCGGGTTGGTCTGCCAGTCGGCGCCGTACGCGCCCATCTTGCTGCCCGGCAGCGCCTGGGGGATGCCGTAGGCGCCGCTCGGGTTGGCGGCGTTGTAGCGCCAGCCCGACTCCTTGTTCCACAGCGACACGAGGCACGCGAACTGGTCGTCGCCCCAGCCGTAGCCGGCGATCATCCCGCGGGCGGTGGCCTGGGCCTCGCCGGCGCTGGTGCCGCTGGCGGCGTACTTCGGCGCCGGGGCGGCGGTCGAGCCGCCCGACGACTTCTTCGGAGCCGCGGCCTGAGCCGCCTTGGCCTTCTCGGCGGCCGCCGCAGCGGCGGCCTCGGCCTCGGCGCGGGCCTTCGCCTCCGCCTCCTGCTGCGCCTTCAGGGCGACGGCGGCGTCGAGCTTGCCGCGCAGGCCCGCGGCCTGCTCGCTCACCGATGCAGTCAGGTTCGTCACGTTCGCGGTGAAGTCCTCGGCGTACATCGCCGGGAACGCCTGCGCACGCTGCAGCTGCTCGACCGCGGTCTGCAGCGCGGTCGTGTCGACCGTGGTGTCGGGCGTGCCGACATCCAGGCCCGACGCGGCGATGTCGGAGCTGACGGTCGAGGCGGTCGTCATGGCGGCGGTGGCGGCGGTGACGGCGTCGTCGGCGCTGCTCGGGGCATCGGCGCCCGCGATGTCGGCGGTGATCGGAGTGGAGTACGACGCGAGTGCGAAGTCCGGCTGCGAACCGGATGCCGAAGCCAGCGAGGCGGGGGCCGCGGTGGTGAAGCCGGCGGTGGCGACCAGGCCCAGTGCGAGGGTCGCGACGATCAGGACGGGCCGGCGTCGAAGTCGGCGTTCCGCACGGCGGAGCGTGCGACGGGCGGGCAGGAAGGTCGTATGGGTGCGCATGAAAAAACCGGGTTCCGTATCAGCGAGGTGCGCCATCGGGAGGCGCTTCGTGACCGTTCGGGCGGACACAAGTCCCCGAGTCTTGCCATGCTTTCTGGACGGTTCCGGTGCGTTACCTGAACGTTACATGTGAGCGTCTCGGCCGAAAAGGCCAGATCCGGAGCCTGTGTGTCGACGTGCGGGAAGCCTGGGAACCCCCTCCGAACTACGATCGGAAGACCGTCCGCACCCGATCGAGGAGGCTCAACCGTGCCTGTGACCGACCCCGCCGTTGCCGCATCCGCCGCCGTCCACGCCGATGACCTCGCCGCGTTCGTCGCGGCCTCGCCGTCGAGCTTCCACGCCGCGTCGGAGGTCGCCCGCCGCCTGGAGGAGACGGGGTTCACGCGGCTCGACGAGGAGGACGGGTGGCCCGCACCGGCCGGCGGGAAGTACGTCGTGGTGCGGGACGGCGCGGTCATCGCGTGGGTCGTGCCCGCAGGCGCGACGGCGTCGACGCCGGTACGGATCTTCGGCGCGCACAGCGACTCACCAGGCTTCAAGCTCAAGCCCCGGCCGACGACCGGTCGCCTCGGCTGGCTGCAGGCGGGCGTCGAGATCTACGGCGGACCGCTGTTGAACTCCTGGCTCGACCGCGAGCTGCGCCTCGCGGGGCGCCTGGTGCTCGATGACGGCACGGCCGTGCTCACGGCGACCGGCCCGCTGCTGCGGCTGCCGCAGCTGGCGATCCACCTCGACCGCGAGGCGAACGATCATCTCGCCCTGCACAAACAGTCGCAGACGCAGCCGGTCTGGGGTCTCGGCGAGGCGGACTCGGCCGACCTGCTGGCCGAGCTCGCGCGCGAGGCCGGTGTCGACGCGGCGCGCATCCGCGGCTACGACATCGTCGCCGCCGACGCCGCTCCCGGTGCGCGGTTCGGGCTCGACGACGTGTTCTTCGCCTCGGGGCGGCTCGACGACCTCGCCTCGGTGCACGCGGGGGTCGCCGCGCTGGAGCGCGCGGCGGAGGGGTATGACGCCGCCCACATCGCGATGCTCGCGGTGTTCGACCACGAAGAGGTGGGGTCGGGCACCCGCTCGGGCGCCGCCGGCCCGTTCCTCTCGGACGTGCTCGAGCGCCTCTGGCTGTCGCTCGGCGCCGACCGCGAGCAACAGCTGCGCTCGCTGGCGGCGTCGTGGTGCGTGTCGAGCGATGTCGGCCACTCGGTGCACCCGAACTACGCCGACAAGCACGACCCCGTCGTGCAGCCGGTGCTCGGCTCGGGCCCGATCCTCAAGATCAACGCGAACCAGCGGTATGCCACGGATGCGCCCGGCGCCGCCGCATGGAACGCCTGGTGCGCCGCCGCGGGCGTCACGAGCCAGGAGTTCGTGTCGAACAACGCGGTGCCGTGCGGGTCGACGATCGGTCCCATCACCGCGACGCGGCTGGGGATCCGGACCGTGGACGTCGGCATCCCGATCCTGTCGATGCACTCGGCGCGCGAGCTCGCCGGTGTGAGCGATCTGTGGGATCTGAGCCGCGTCGCGGAGACGTTCTTCCGCAGCTGAGCTCTCCGTGCCCGCCCTCGGTGTCGGCACGCGGGCGTAGCCTGAACGGATGCCGCACACGACCCCCGACACGGCGCTCGGCGCCCGCGCCCAGCTCGCGGCGTTCGCCGAGGGCTCGACGGGTCCGCTGGTCCGGCTTCCGGCGCCGGCCGAGCCGCGCCCCGCTGCCGTGCTGATGCTGTTCGGGGTGCTGGACGGACTGCCGAGCGATCACGACGCGCAGGCCCGCGCGGTCTCGCGCGACCTCGATGTGCTGCTGCTGTCGCGGGCGCCCACGCTGCGGGCGCACGCGGGCGAGGTGGCATTCCCGGGCGGCCGGCTCGATCCCGGTGACGACGGCCCCGTGGCCGCGGCGCTGCGCGAGGCGCAGGAAGAGACCGGCCTCGACGTCACCGGTGTCGACGTGCTGGGCGCGCTCTCGGCCATCCCGCTCGTGTACTCCCAGCACCTGGTGACGCCGGTGCTGGGGTGGTGGCGGCATCCCTCACCCGTCAGGGTCGTCGACGAGGCCGAATCGGCCGACGTGTTCCGCGCTCCGGTGGCCGACCTGCTCGATCCCGCGAACCGCGGGGTCACCGTGATCCGGCGCGACGGGCAGGAGTGGCGGGGTCCGGGATTCCACGTGCGGCATATGTCGGGGGATCACCTCGTGTGGGGGTTCACCGCGATGCTGCTCGACGGGCTGTTCGACCGCCTCGGCTGGACCGAGCCGTGGGACGACCGCCGCGAACTGCCTCTCGCCCCGCGCTACCGGGAATGAGCGGCGGTCAGCGGTAGCGGTAGTGGTCGGCGCTGGTGCGCACCCACGTCGCGAAGCGCTCCGCCGCCGTCTCGTACCCGGGCGAGAAACGCGCGGCCCACACCTGCGTCGCGCCCGCGATCACCAGGTGCGGCAGCGCACGGTCGATCACCCGGTTGAGCGTGCGGGGCGTGATCGGACCGGCCGGGCCGTAGAGCCGCCGCTCCGCCGCGGTCCGGGTGAACGCCGGGTCCCGCAGCAGCGCATCGCCGGTCGCGACCTGCGCCGTGACCTCGCTCACGGGCTGGCTCAAGTCTCCGAAGTGGATCCAGCGCCCGTCGACGACGACGCCCGCGAACTCCTGCTCGTGGCCGCTGTAGCGCACGTCCCGCGTCCACTTCCGGCCGTCCCACCAACGGGTGCGGCCACGGCGGTCGTCGTACCAGCCGGCCTGGGCCGGGCCGCTGCCTGCGGGACCGGCATCCGTCCGCAGTTCGACATCGGCCTCGCGCAGATCGATGAACTGCTCGGTCCACTTCGTGCCGTCCCACCAGCGCTGTTTGCCGGTGCCGTCGTCATACCACCCGGGTGCGGGCTGCGTCGCCATGGTCCGAGGGTAGTTCGTGACGGGGCCGGACGGTCGGATCGCCGGGATCGGCCCCACCCCCTCCGGGCCACGGCAGACTGGGGCCATGCCTTCGATCGACGAACTCGTCCCCGCCGACCGCCGCCACCTGCTGGAGCTGCCCGTGTACGGGCATCTCGGCACGATCCGCCCGAACGACACCGCGCAGGTGAACCCGATGTGGTTCGAGGTCGTCGACGGCCAGGTGCGCTTCACCCACACCAACTACCGGCAGAAGTACCGCAATCTGCAGCACAACCCGTCGATGGCGCTGTCGATCATCGACCCCGAGCAGCCGTTCCACTACCTCGAGGTGGCGGGCCGGCTGGTCGAGGTGATCCCCGACCCCGAGGGCGAGTTCTATGTGCGCCTGCAGAACCGCTACGGCAACCCCAGCACGACGCCCCCGCGCGACAAGGCCGACCGCGTGATCCTCGTGATGTCGGTGGACCGGGCGACGGCGCAGTAGGCCTGTCGCGGGAACGTCAGAGGGAGGGATGCCGCGCTGCGGCATCCCTCCCTCTGACAAGCGGTGACCTTACAAGCGGTGACCTTACAAGCGGTGACCCTACATGCGGTGACCGGCGCGGATCAGGCGTCGACCCGCGCGGCGGCGACAGCGGCGCGGAGCCCCTCGGCGACCGGCGTGGTGGGGCGGCCCAGCAGACGCGCGAGCGTGGGGTCGGCGTCTGCGAGGACGCCCCGGGCGATGCCGTCCTCCATCTCGGCGACGAAGCCGACCGTTCCCGCGTCGAGCCCCGCCTCGGCGAGTGCGGCCTCGAACTGGTCGCGCGACACGGGCACGTAGGCGACGTCGCGGCCCAGGGCCTCGGCGGCGGCGGCGGCGAGGTCGGCGTACGACACCGCGGTGTCGCCCGACAGCTCGTACGTGCTGCCCAGGTGGCCGTCCTCGACGAGGACGACGGCAGCGGCCTCGGCGTAGTCGGCGCGGCTCGCGGCGGCCACGAGGGCGTCGCCGACCGAGGCCGCGATCACGCCGGTGTCGGCGGCGCGCAGCGCGTCGGGGGTGTAGTTCTCGGTGTACCAGTTGTTGCGCAGCACGACGGCGGGGACGCCGCTGGCAGCGAGGTGCTCCTCGGTCGCCTTGTGCTCGGGGGCGAGCACGAAGTCGATGGTGTCGGTGTGCGCGAGGCTCGTGTAGACGAGCTTGGCGACACCGGCCGCGGCGGCGGCGTCGATGACGTTCTTGTGGCCCTCGAACCGCTTGCCGACCTCGGAGCCCGAGATGAGCAGCACGGTGTCGACGCCGTCGAGAGCGGCGGCGATGGTCTCGGGCACGGTGTAGTCGAGCGCGACGACGCGGATGCCGCGCTCTTCGAGGTCGGCGACCTTGGAGGGGGTGCGGGCTCCGGCGACGATGTCGGCCGGTGCGACGCCGCGGTCGAGGAGCGCGTCGATGACGAGGTGGCCGAGCTGTCCGCCGGCGGCGGTGACGAGGATGGTCATGAGGGTCCTTTCGGTGGGGAGCCGCGCGTCGCGCGCTCACCGACGCCAACGTCGGGTTCGAACGTGAACATTCCAACCAGCGGGTACCCACTTTGAGGTAAGGTACCCACGTGGCGGTGAGTATTGCGGAAATCCGCGCAAAGGTTCCGGGAGCTTTCGACGAGGCGTGTCCGACGCGGGTCGTGCTCGACCACGTCATGAGCAAGTGGGGCGTGCTCGTGCTGGTGGCGCTCACCGACGGCACGTCCCGCTGGGGCGAACTGCGCCGCCATGTCGACGGCATCAGCGAGAAGATGCTGGCCTCGACGCTGCGCACGCTCGAGAAGGACGGGTTCGTCGCCCGGACCTCGTACCCCGAGGTGCCACCGCGCGTCGAGTACTCGCTGACGCCCCTCGGCGACGATCTCATGGAGCGGATGATGCCGCTCATGGAGTGGATCGGCTTTCACGCGCGCGACATCGTGAGCCGCTGAGATGTCCGGCGCCGACCGCACGCCCGGGCCGTCGCAGGCGGCGCAGCGCGCGTTCGCGCCCGTCGCGAATGCCTTGGCGGGGCGGCGGTGGTTCCCGCTGTGGGCGGTCGTGCACCACCGCGGACGCAAGAGCGGCACCGCGTTCGACACCCCGGTCGCCGTCGTGCCGACGAGGGACCGGGCGACCGTCCTCATCGGGCTGCCGTGGGGCGCGCGCACGAACTGGGCCCGCAACGTCGTGGCCGCCGGGGGCGCGACCCTCACGTGGCGCGGCGGCGAGGTCGCCACGACCGCGCCCCGCATCATCGGCGGCGCCGAGGCGACGGCGGTCGCCAAGCCGCTCTTCCGTTTCGTCGTCCGCCGGATGCCGGCGGCCCTCGTGCTTCGGCGCGCCTGAGCGGCGGCCCGGCATCGGCGCTGCTGAGGGGCTGTCGCTCTGTCGGATGCCGGCACTAGCGTGGGGCCGGAACGCCGAAGCTCTCGCACGGAGGTGTGCATGTCATCCGTCGTCGCCACGATGTCGATCTCGCTCGACGGGATCGGGTCCGGTCACCATCAGACCGAGGAGCGGCCCTTCGGCGATGTGCCCGACGGGGCGCTGCACCGCTGGATGTTCGAGAGGCCTGAAGAGAACCGCCCCGAGATCGACGCGATCGTCGCCGCGGGCGCGTTCATCATGGGCCGCAACATGTTCGGTCCGGTGCGCGGCGAGTGGGAACGGGACTGGCGGGGCTGGTGGGGACCGAATCCGCCCTACCATCGCCCGGTGTTCGTGCTGACGCATTTCGCCCACGAGCCGCTGGTGATGGAGGGCGGGACGACGTTCCACTTCGTCACCGACGGCATCCACGCGGCGCTCGAGCGGGCCAAGGAGGCCGCGGGCGACCTGCCCGTGCACATCGCAGGCGGGCCCACGACCACAAACCAGTACCTCGCGGCCGGGCTCGTCGACGAGTTGGCGCTGCAGGTCTCGCCCAGCATCCTCGGCGACGGCCTGCGGCTCTTCGACGGCGTCGGCCCGCTGCGGCTGGAGCAGATCGCGGGCCGCTCGACATCTCTCGTCACGCACCTGCGGTACCGCGTGCTGCCCGCCGAAGAGACGACCGCGAACGCATCGTGAGGCCGCACGAGCTCACCCGCGACCAGGCGCGCCGGCTCGTCGTGCGCGCGCAGCTGCTCGACGCGGACCGGCCCGGCGATGTCGTCGAGGTCGCGGAGCAGTTGACGTACATCAAGATCGACCCCACGGCGACGATCGCCCCGTGCGAGCAGACCGTGCCGTGGTCGCGCATCGGCTGGTCGTACGAGCCCGGTCAGCTGCGCAAGGCCGCCGAGCAGGACCGTCTGCTGTTCGAGTTCGACGGCGCCTTCCGTCCCATCAGCCTGCTGCCGCTGATGCTCCCCGCTATGCGCACCTGGCCGCAGCGCGAGAGCAGCAGACGGTGGCTCGAGGCGAACGCCGTGTTCCGGAGCGAGGTGCTCGCCCGCCTGCGCGGCGAGGGCCCGCTGCTCGCCAGTGACATCCCCGATACGGCGCAGGTGAGCCGTGCCCCCGACGGCTGGTCGGGCGCCAATCAGGTGCCCCACATGCTCGACTTCCTGCTGCGGCAGGGCGAGGTCGCCGTCGTCGGCCGCGAGGGGCGGCATCGGCGCTGGGACCTCGCCGAGCGCGTGTACCCGAAAGACCTTCCCGAGTACGGCGACGAAGAGGCCGCGCGACTGCTCTCGGAGCGGCGGCTGCAGGCGGGCGGTGTCGCGCGAGCGCACTGGTGGTGGACCGGCGTCGCGAAGGATGCCGGCGAACCGGCGCTCGTCGAGGGGGCGAAGTACCGGGTCGATCCCGAGGCGCTCGCCGCCCTGGACGACGACACCGGGGGTCGCGTCGCCTTCCTGAACCCGTACGACAGTCTGCTGTTCGATCGCCGCAGGCTGGAGGAGGTGTTCGAGTTCACCTACGTGCTCGAGCAGTTCAAGCCCAAGCCGCAGCGCGTCTACGGCTACTTCGCTCACCCGATCCTCCTCGGCGACCGTTTCGTGGGGATGCTGGATGCCGAGGTGGATCGGGCGCACGAGGTGCTGCGGGTGAACGCGATTCACGAGTTCCTCCCGTTCGAGCCGGAGGAGACCGAGATGGTGCGTGCAGAGATCGCCGATCTCGCCGAGTGGCTCGGCGTGGGCGTCGTCGGGCTGGGCTGAGGCGCCAGGCCCTCGGAGCCGGCGCCCACGGCCGCTACGCTCGACGCGTGAATCCCCGTGTGCTCTCCGCCGACGCCGTCCTCCGCGAAGCCCGTCCGGGGGACGAGCCCGGCATCCTCGCCTGCATCCAGGCGCTGGCCGACTACGAGCGCGAGCCGGATGCCGTCGAGAACACCGTCGAGGCGCTGCGGGCGACGCTCTTCGGCGACACGCCGCAGGCGTTCGTGCACGTCGTCGAGCGCACGGGCGAGGTCGTGGGCATCGCCTTCTGGTTCGTCACCTATTCGACATGGACGGGTCGCCACGGCATCTGGCTCGAGGACCTCGTCGTGCTGCCCGCCCATCGCGCGGCCGGGTACGGCAAGGCGCTCATCGCCTCGCTCGCGGCGGTGTGCCAGGAGCGGGGCTACTCGCGGCTGGAGTGGACGGTGCTCGACTGGAACGAACCCGCCATCGGCTTCTACCGTGCCATCGGCGCCGTCCCGATGGACGAGTGGACGACGCAGCGACTGAGCGGCGACGCGCTGGCGACGCTGGGAGCGACGCTGGACTGACATCCGGTCCGCCTCCGGGAATCCTCGCGCCGTCCTCACGGTTGCGAGCATCATTGCACCGAAGGGAGCCGCCTCATGAACGGACTCGAGGTCACCGTCCTCGTCGGGATCACGGTGCTCACGGGCGCCATCCTCGCGCCGAAGCTGCGCGTCGCGGTGCCGCTGCTGCTGCTGGTCGCCGGGCTCGCACTCGGATTCATCCCCGAGGTGCGCGAGATCGTGCTGCCGCCCGAGACGGTGCTGCTGCTGTTCCTGCCCGTGCTGCTGTTCTGGGAGAGCCTGACGACGTCGCTGCGCTCCATCCGCCGCGATTTCCGCGGCATCGTGCTCTCCAGCACAGTGCTGGTGGTGGCCACGGCCTTCGCCGTCGCCGGCATCGCGTGGGCCCTCGGACTGCCCTGGAATGCGGCGCTGATCCTCGGCGCCGCGGTCGCGCCCACCGACGCCACTGCCGTGTCCGCGCTCGGTCGCATGCTGCCACGGCGCAACTTCATGAACCTGAAGGCCGAGAGCCTCACGAACGACGGCACGGCGCTCGTGCTGTACGCCGTCGCGGTGGGGGTCGCGGTCGGCGGGCAGTACACGCCGCTCGACATCACCTGGCTGGTGCTCGTGTCGTACATCGGCGGAGCGGTCGCGGGACTCGTCGTGGCCGGAGCGGCCTATCTCGTGATGCGCCGTGTGCGCAACACCCTCAACCTCAACATCGCGCTGCTGCTGGTGCCGTTCACGGCGTTCCTGCTCGCCGAGCTCATCCATGCGTCGGGCGTGCTGGCCGTCGTGGTGGCCGGCCTCATCGTGGCGTACATCATGCCGCGCATCAGCACGGCGTCCTCGCGACGGCAGGCGCAGTGGACGTGGCCGCTCGGCTCGTTCCTGCTGAACGGATCGCTGTTCGTCATCATGGGGTTCGAGGTGCAGGCCGTCGCCCATGAGATTCCGGGGCGTGAGATCGGCTGGCTTCTGCTCGTGACGGTCGCCGTGTGGCTGGGACTGCTGGTCACCCGGTTCGTCGTGCAGACGTCGTCGGTGATGGTGATCCGGATGCTGGACCGCAGGCCCTCGCAGCGCCTGAGGCGCACCACCTGGCGCTCGCGCGTGGTGAGCGCCGTGGCAGGCTTCCGCGGCGCGGTGTCGCTCGCGATCGCGCTGTCGGTGCCGCTGACGACGTCGGCGGGCGACGCCCTGCCCGGCCGCGACGAGATCGTGTTCGTGACGGCGGGCATCATCGTGCTGACCTTGCTCGTGCAGGGGCCGCTGCTGCCGTCGGTGGTGCGCTGGGCCCACTTCCCCGAGGATCTCGGCATGCAGCAGGAGCTCGAGCTCGCCGAGCGGGCCATCACAGGCGCCGCGCTCACGGCCGTCAAGGAGCTCGCCCACGACCATGGCATCAGCGAAGAGACGCGCGACCGCCTCACGCGCGATTACTACGAGTACCTGGAGCGCAACAACGAGCGCGTCCAGGCGCGCCAGCAGGCCGAGGTCGATCGTCAGATCGCGGATCTGGACCGTCGGATCGGGGAGCCGGATGCCCAGGCCGAGGCATCCCTCGACGCCACCACCGTGCTGGTGGCCGCACCCGACCCGCTGCCTTCGCCTCGCGAGCGCGACGAGGAGTATTCGAAGCTGCGCATCGCAGTGCTCGACCGCAAGCGCGAGGTGCTGTACCGCCTGCGACGCGAGGGTGCCGTGGACGACGCCGTCGTCACGCAGATCCAGACCCGGCTCGACGTGGAGGAGCTGCGTATCACGGGCGTCGAGATCCTCGACTGAACGTCCTCATTCGGCGGGCTCGCGGAGGCCCGCCGAGATGAGGTCCGCGAGCGCGGGCAGGTCGGCCGTGCCCGCAGGTCCGGTCGCCGCGGTGTCGTCCGGGGCATCATCCGCCAGCGGGCCCGGCAGCGCCGGTGTCGTGATGATCGCGACCCACGCGGCCGCGGCCGTGCGCACCCGCAGGGCCGTGATCGGATGCAGGATGCTGGCGCTCAGGACACGCTCGACCACGGCCTGCAGCTGAGCGCGGTAATCGTGCAGCCGTTCGCGCACCTCCGGGTGGGTGCGGTGCTCGCGCCACACGATGACGCGGCGTACCGCGGACTGGGCCTGCAGATCGCGCAGTCGGCGGGTCACGTTGATCAGCGAGCGGGCGGGATCGCCGCGCGCGATGAGCCCGGACATGTCGATCGGGTCGAGCGCGAGCCGCTCGCCGACGAGCGCCCGCAGCAGGTCGGTCTTGGTCGGGAAGTAGTAGAACAGCAAGCCCTTCGGCACGCCGGCGAGGTCGGCGATGGCGCCGGTCGGGGTGGCGTCGAAGCCGCGCTCTGCGAAGAGGCGCTCGGCGGCGTCGAGGATCCGTGTGCGGCTCTCGCCGTTGCGGGTCATGAGGGTCCTCTGCAGATGACGACGGGGACGTCGGTGCGACCGGCGCCCCCGTCTCGGTATACGGCGTTCAGTGCGGGAGGGAACGGTCGTGCATGTGCATGGCCGGTCTGACGGCGAGCGCGGCGACGATCACGGCGACCGCTCCGCCGATCCAGCTGACCCATGCGGCGCCGGACTGCATGTCGGCATAGCCGCCGAGCCAGGGCGCGACGAACAGCAGGGCGCCCAGCGCGAGCTGCACGTACTCCATCGCGACCATCCCCGGCATCGCCAGGTTCGCGACGCCTGCGGCTATGAGCAGGACGCCGAGGATCAGCATCCAGGGCATCGAGGCGCCCATCTGCGGCATGACGAATGCGCAGATCGCAGCGACGAGTCCCACACCGACGGCGACCCAGTCCTCCCAACGCATCCACTTCTTCATTCGAACCTCCTCCTTGCGAGAAGTTGCGGCTCCCGGTCGGGGGTCGATTCCACGGTAGAACTGACTGACCGCCCGGTCAAGAACTCGACCGCGCATACTCTCACGCGTGCACGAGGAGGCAGGACGCCGTTCAGGCGCGGGTGGAGCGCCAGCCGAGCTCGGGGGCGACGTACTTCGCGAACGACTCGACGACGCGCAGGTTGAACTCGACACCGAGCTGGCTCGGGATCGTGAGCATGAGGGTGTCGGCTGCGGCGATGGCCGCGTCGTCCTTGAGCTGCTCGACCAGCACGTCGGGCGCGGCGGCGTAGGTCTTGCCGAAGGTGGAGCGGATGCCGTCGATGATGCCGATCTGATCGCCGTCCTGGCGGCCCCCGAAGTACATCTCCTCTTCGGCGGTCGTGATGGGGAAGATCGAGCGGCTCACCGACACGCGGGGTGTGCCGCCGTGGCCAGCTTCGCGCCAGGCAGCACGGAACGCGTCGATCTGCTCGGCCTGCAGGATGTCGAACGGGCGCCCGTCGGCAGAGGTCAGCAGCGTCGACGACATGAGGTTCACGCCGGTGCGGCCGGCCCATTCGGCGCTGTCGCGGTTGCCGGCGCCCCACCACACGCGGGAGCGCAGGCCGGGGGAGTGCGGTTCGATGCGCTGCAGGCCGGTGCCGGCGCCGAACGGGGAGTCCGGGTCGCGCTCGGCGAGCCCCTCGCCGTCGATGGCGCGCAGGAACAGGTCGAAATGCTCACGGGCGATGTCGGCGCCGCGGGGATCCTCGGAGCCGGTGTAGCCGAAGGTCTCGTAGCCGCGCACCACGGATTCGGGTGAGCCGCGGCTGACGCCCAGGGCGAGTCGGCCGCCCGAGATCAGGTCGACCGCCGCCGCCTCCTCGGCGAGGTACAGCGGGTTCTCGTACCGCATGTCGATGACGCCGGTGCCGACCTCGATGCGCTCGGTGCGCGCCGCGATCGCGGCGAGCAGCGGCATCGGCGAGGCCTGCTGACGGGCGAAGTGGTGCACGCGGAAATACGCGCCGTTGACGCCGAGCTCGTCCATGCCCTGCGCCAGGTCGATGGCCTGCAGCATCGAGTCGGCGGCGGTCAGCTGGCGTCCGCCGCCGAGCGGGCCGTAGTGGCCGAACGAGAGGGTTCCGAATCGTTCCATGTCGTCTGCAACCGTACGCTCGCAGCATCCATTCCGGTGAATGGATGCGGGCGACCGGTGTCAGGCCGGCTGGACGACGCCCGCCTGCAGCACCTCGACCACGGGTGCGAGCTCCGGCTGCTGCGCGGCCTCGGCGAGCACACGCGCGAGGGTCTGGTCGTGGATGGGGTGCGCCTGCTCGTAGAGCGCGCGGCCGGCGGGGGTGAGCTCGGTGTAGATGCCGCGGCGGTCGTCGGCGCACAGGATGCGCGTGATGAGCGCGCGGTCTTCGAGGCGATTGACGAGTCGCGTGGTCGCGCTCGGGCTGAGGGCCGTCGCGCGGGCGAGCTGCTGCATGCGCATGTGCCAGCCGTCCTGCCTGCTCAGCGCGTCGAGCACCGTGTACTCGACGACCGAGAGATCGACGGATGCCGCCAGCGCGCGCTCCAGCTCGGCGTCGATGAGTCCGTGCAGCGCGGCGAGCGTGCGCCAGCCCTGTGCGCGCACCTCGACGGCGTCGTCTGCGATGCCCATGGCGTCCTCCTGGGTGATGCCACGCTGGATAGTTGCTTGCGCAACTATCCAGCGTGTGCAACTATGTATCTCGCTCACGCAATATCCCGCGTGCGCAACTAAACGTCAGTGTAACAGGAGATCCCCCGTGCCACTCGGACTCATCGCCCTCGCCATGGGCGCATTCGGCATCGGACTCACAGAGTTCGTCATCATGGGACTGCTGCCCCAGGTCGCGCAGGACTTCGGCGTCACGGAGGCGGCAGCGGGGTGGCTCATCTCGGGCTACGCGCTCGGAGTGGTGGTCGGTGCGCTGGGGCTCACTGCGGCGACCACGCGCCTGCCGCGCAAACCGGTGCTGCTGGGGCTCGTCGTTCTCTTCATCGCCGGCAACGTGCTGACGGCCGTCGCCCCCGACTACGGACTCGCGATGACGGGGCGCGTGCTGGCCGCACTCTCGCACGGCGCGTTCTTCGGCATCGGCTCCGTCGTCGCGGCGAGCCTCGTCGCGCCCGAGAAGCGCGCCGGCGCCATCGCGATCATGTTCACCGGTCTCACCGCGGCCAACGTGCTCGGCGTGCCGTTCGGCACGTTCATCGGCCAGCAGTTCGGGTGGCGGTCGACGTTCTGGGCGATCTCGGCGATCGGCGTGCTCGCTCTGGCGGGCATCGCAGCGCTCGTACCCGCGGCCAAGGGGCCGCAGGAGCAGATCAGCCTGCGGCGCGAACTGCGCGCCTTCCGTTCGACGCAGGTCTGGCTCTCGCTCGCCGTCACCGTGCTCGCCTTCGGCGGCATGTTCGGCGCCTTCACCTACATCGCCTACACCCTCACCGAGGTCAGCGGCTTCGCGGCCGGCGCCGTGCCGTGGCTGCTCGTGCTGTTCGGCGCGGGACTCGTCGCAGGCAACTGGCTCGGCGGGCGCCTCGCCGACCGCCGCCTCGATCTGACACTCGTCGTGTTCATCGCCGCACTCGTCGTCGTGCTCGTCGCGTTCGCCCTGCTCGCGGGGTCGCAGGTCGCCACGGTCGTCGCGCTCGTGCTCATGGGCGCGTTCGGCTTCGGCACGGTGCCGGGGCTGCAGAGCCGCATCATGGACTACGCCGGGGACGCGCCGACCCTCGCATCCGGAGCCAACATCGGAGCGTTCAACGTCGGCAACGCGCTGGGCGCGTGGGCCGGCGGCGTCGGCATCAGCGCCGGCCTCGGCTACACGGCCCCGGTCTGGATCGGCGCGGCGATCTCGGCCGCCGGGCTCGCGGTGATGGTCGTCGCGGCGCTCGCCGCCCGCCGCACCCGGGCGGCGGTGCGCAGCTCGCGGACCGATGTGCCCACCACGACGAGCACCGTCCCCGTCCGCGTGGGCTGACGTCGACACATCGACCCGCACGGCGTGTGCACCCCTGTCCGGGTGCGCGCGCCGTGCTTACCATGTGAGCATGGTCCAGGTCCGTGTTGCCGGCGTCGCCCTCGACGCCTCGGGACAGCACGTCCTGCTGCTGAAGCCCGTCGATCAGATGCCGGGTGACGGCTACGTGCTGCCGATCTGGATCGGGCAGCTGGAGGCCACCTCGATCCTCGTCGCCGTCGAGAACGCCGATGTGCCGCGACCGCTCGCGCACGACCTGATCCGCTCGATCATCCTCGCGCTCGACGCGGTCGCCACCCGAGTCGAGGTCACGCGCGTCGACGACGGAACCTTCTACGCCGAGGTGACCCTGTCGACCGCTCTCGGCGACCGTGTGGTCGACGCCCGGCCGTCCGATGCGATCGCGCTCGCGTCGCGGGTCGGCGCGGCGATGTGGGTCGCCGACGAGGTGATGGCCGAGGCGGGCGTGCCCGATGTGCTCACCGACACCGACGCCGCCGAACGGCTCGACGAGTTCAAGAAGTTCCTCGACGACGTCGAGCCCGAGGACTTCGACGGCTGACGTGTATCAGGAGCGGGGGATGCCGCTCCATCACGGGGTGTGCTGCGCAGGGAGCGCAGCCGCACCCCGACCGAAAGGCATCCCATGTCGTTGAACGATCTCGCCATCGACGTCCCTCACGCCGCCGCCGGCGCGGCAGCCGCAGAGCTGCGCGCCGCCCTGGGCGACAAGGTGCTCCTGCCCGGTGACACCGGGTTCGACACCGCTCGGACGCCGTGGAACCTCGCCGTCGTGCAGAACCCGTTCGCCGTGGCCGTACCCCGCTCGGCGGCCGACGTCGTCGACATCGTGCGCGCCGCGGTGCTGTCGGGTCTGCGCATCGCGCCGCAGTCCACCGGCCACGCCGCCGGAGCGCTCAGTGAGACCGACCTCACCCATACCGTCATCGTGTCGCTGAAGGGTCTGCGCGGCGTCGAGATCGACGCGGCCGCCCGCACCGCCCGCGTGCTCGGCGGGTCGCTGTGGAACGACGTCCTCGAGGCGGCTGCGCCGCACGGGCTCACCGCCCCGCACGGCAGTGCCGGCGACGTGTCGGTCGTCGGATATCTGCTGAGCGGCGGCCTGTCGTTCTACGGCCGCGCGCACGGACTCGCCGTCAACACGGTCCGCGCCGTCGAGGTCGTCACCGCCGACGGCACGCTCGTCCGCGCCAGCGCCGACGAGCACGCCGACCTGTTCTGGGCGCTGCGCGGCGGCTCGGGCGCCTTCGGCGTCGTCGTCGCGATCGAGATCGACCTGCTGCCCATCCCCGACATCTTCGCCGGCATGCTGCTGTGGGACGCCTCCCACGCGAGCGAGGTCGCCCACGCCTGGGCGCGGTGGACCCGGACGGCTCCCGAGACCGCCACCACGGCGCTGCGCATCCTGCACCTCCCGCCGCTGCCCGAGCTGCCGCCGTTCCTGTCGGGCCGATCGCTGGTCGTGATCGACGGCGCGATCGAAGAGACGGATGCCGCGGCATCCGCTCTCCTCGAGCCGCTGCGCGCCCTGCAGCCCGAGATGGACACCTTCGCCCGCATCCCCGCGCCCGCACTCGTGCAGGTGCACATGGACCCGCCTGAGCCGTCGCCCGCGGTGACGTGGCACGCGATGCTCGACGAGCTGCCGGCCGACGCCGTGGACGCGTTCGTGGCCGCGGCCGACGAGCCGGGCCTGTTCGTGCACGAGCTGCGCCACCTGGGCGGTGCGCTCAACCGGCGCCCCGAGACCGGCGGCGCGGTGGCCTCGCTCGCGGGCCAGTACGCGCTGCACGCGGTCGCGATGGTGCCGGTGCCCGAGGCGGCTCCTGCGGCGACGGCCGCCGTGCACGCAGCGGTCGACGCGCTCGCCGCCTGGCACATCGAGGCGCTCGCGCTCACCTTCATCGACGCGCCCGGCGCCGACCGCACGCTCGGGTTCGGTGTGGCGCGTGCGCGCCTGCGCCAGCTGAAGCTCGACTACGACCCCGCCAATCTGTTCGCCGCGGCGCGTCCGGTCTGACGAGGCGTCGGGGGGTGCGTCACGTGCGTGACGCCCCCGACGTCCGACCGCTCAGGCCGCGGCCGCGCGCACCTCGGCCGCCACGTCGGCGGGTGAGCCGCGCCACGGCGTGCCGTGCCCGGGCAGCACCCACGACGCCTGCAGCCCCGCGAGGCGGTCGAGCGACGCCAGCGCCTCGGCGGGGTCGTCGGTGAAGGGAGCGGGCTGAAGCCCGGCGTGGCCGGTCAGCACGTGGCGCGTGGTCAGCGCGTCGCCGACGAACACGGCATCGGCGAGTTCCGAGTAGACGGCGATGCTTCCGGCCGAGTGTCCCGGCATCCCGACGATCACCGGCGAGCCGGGCAGTTCGAGCACGTCGCCGTCGTGCACCTCGACCACTTCGGTCACATACTTCGTCGGCATGGCGCGCTTGCGCAGCGCGTACCCGAAGAACCCGAGGGTGGGGCCGAGCTTCATGGGGGGCATCTCGACCTTCCCCTTCTCGCCGGTGCGGGCGCGATCGGCGTCGGCCTCGTGCACGTAGACCGGGACGCCGTGGTCGCGGCGCAGTCGTTCGGCGAATCCGATGTGGTCGCTGTCGCCGTGGGTGAGCACGACGCCCTTGACGTCGGCGGGGGTGAGGCCGAGGCCCTTCAGCTCGCGGACGAGATCGCCGTAGTGGCCGGGAAGCCCGGCGTCGACGACGGTGACGCCCTCGTCGGTCACGATGAGGTAGGCGGCGACGATGTCGTTGCCGATGCGGTGGAGGTGGGGTGCGAGCTTCATGACGATCCTTCTGGTGTCGGTGCCGCGGGGGATTGGCGTGGCTACGATACGTAGCTATGATGGCTACTGTCAATAGCCATTGAGAGGATGCCTGATGCCGACGCCGGAGCGCACGACGAACGCCGAGATCATCACCGCCGCGCGCGACCTGCTCGAGGACGCGGGGCTCACCGGGCTCACGATGCAGCGCGTCGCTCAGCAGGTAGGCGTGCGGGCGCCGTCGCTCTACAAGCGTGTGCGCGACCGCGATGCCCTCGTCGCAGCCGTCGCCGAGGCGACCGTGGCCGACCTGACCGGGCGGCTGGAGGCATCCGATCGCTCCCTCGACGGCCTCGCGCGGGCCTACCGCGCCTTCGCCCACGACCGGCCCGAAGGGTTCCGCCTGATGTTCGGCGGCACGGCGCCGCAGGAATCGCTCGACCGCGCGGGGCTCATGATCGTGCGCAGCGCGGGTGCGCTCGCGGGGGAGGAGCACGCCCTGGATGCCGCACGCCTCGTGACCGCGTGGGTCACCGGGTTCGTGCAGATGGAGCTCGCCGGGTCGTTCCGCCTCGGCGGCGACGTCGACGCGGCCTTCGACTACGGCTTGGCTGCGCTGCGCCGCGGACTCGGAGCCTGACCCCGAGCCCGCCGCGCAGCCGGCTCACGCCGCCCGGCGCGTCCGGTGCACGGTGAGGCTCGCGGGTCCCGTGAGCTCCGACGACAGCAGATCGAGCTGCACGGCATTCCCGAACAGGCGGCGGCCCTCGCCGACGGCCGTCGGGAAGGTGATCAGCCGGTATTCGTCGATGAGGTCGGCCTCGCGCAGAGCCGCCACCACCGAGTGGCTGCCGATCACCACGACGTCGCGTTGCGCGACCGTCGCCGACACCCAGCCGACCAGGTCGCCCGGCACGGCGTGCGAGTTCTCCCACACATCGTCCGGAATCGGACGGCTCGTCACGACCGCCTTCTCTGCCCGGTTCATCGCCTGCGCGAACGCGTTGTCGCGTGTCGGCCACAGCTTCGAGAAGTGGTCCCACGTGCGGCGCCCGAACAGCAGCACCCCCGTGTCGTAGATGTCGCCGAGCTGGAACTTGTCGCCTGCGACCCCCTCCGGCCCGTAGGCCATCGCCCACCCGCCGAAGGGCGTGCCGCCGCGGCCGTCCGGATCCTCGACCACCCCGTCCAGGGTGATGTACTGCACGACTATCAGTCGTCCCATGTCGTCCTCCTCGTTCGCCCGCTCCGGCGGGTTCACAGGGATATACGGACGGGATGCCGCGAACTCATCGCACCGCGGCGGATTCGTTCTCCAGCAGTGCGAACAGGCGCGGATCCTGGTACACGAGAACGTGCCGGATCGCGCCGGATGCGTCGCCGTCGAACAGCTGGACGGTATGCGGCTCCGCACCGTCCGGCGTGAGGCGGGAGAGCAGGATGCCGCGCTGGCCGTTCGCCGTGACGGGGGTCGTCCGCCACGACGTCCCGCGACGTGCGAAGAAGTCCGCCATGAACGCGCGGTAGGTGTCGCGGCCCGTCGACCATGCGGGCACCGGAGGCATCTCGAACACGAGGTCGTCCGACACCAGTGCGGCCAGCGCCGCAACGTCCGCCCGCTCGATCGCCCGCGCGTACCCCTCGACGGCCGACGGCGCGAGGTCGTGCGGACGCTGGGTGCCGGCCGAGATCGCGGAACGGGCGCGCTGCAGCGCGGAATTGGCCGAAGCGACTGACACCTCCAGCACCGCCGCCGTCTCGGCTGCCGACAGGCCGATCAGGTCGCGCAGCACGTACGCACCCCGCTGCAGCGGCGACAGGGACTGCAGCATGGCGGTGACGGCGAGGCGGACGTCGCTGCGCCGCTCCGCCGCCGATTCGACTTCGGATGCCGCCACCCAGCCGGTCGGCGCCGGCATCAGCCACGGCACGTCGAACGCGGGGACCAGCGGCGCGCCGACCTCGATGCCCGGTGCCTGCAGGTCGCGGGGGAGCGGGCGGCGCGGCGTCTCGCGCAGCCGGTCCACGCATACGTTGCGTGCGATGCGGAACGCCCATGTGGCGAGGGTCGCCCGCGTGGGATCGAACGAGGAGCGCGCCTTCCAGGCGCGCTCCATCGCATCCTGGACGGCATCCTCCGCCTCGAACGGCGAGCCGAGCATCTGGTAGCAGAACGCGAGCAGCCGCGGTCGCAGCTGCGCGAGCTCATCGACGTCGAACGTGCTCACAGCGCGAGCATAGAGGGCGCCGGCGACGTCAGGCTCCGGCGGGGACAGCCGTGATGTCGTTGAGGGTCTCCTGAGAGGGGGGACCCACGCGGTGAACGTCGCCTCGTCGTCTGTGCCGGCAGGGACGGCGATCCGCTCCCGCATTATGGACGTGCCTCTCGTCACCTCGCGTGCGTCGCCGGGGTGCGGTGAGGTCGTGTGTGTCGCCTGGGTGCGGTGATGTCCCTGCCCGAACGCGATCGTCTCGCGTGGACGAACAGAACGAGGCGAAGCGTCGCAGGCTGTCTGATCTGCGGCGGATCCAGCCCGGTGGGCTGATGTCGGTGGTTGCTGCTAGCCGGTCGAAGCCTGTTATCCCTGGTCAGAGGTCTGTTCTGGTCTTGTGTGCATCGAAGATATGTTCTAAACTCGGGCTATGACCGAACATGCCGCTCCGTCCCCGTTCGAGGGGTGTGAGGAGTGGGTGCCGCCGGTTCCGGACGCGGTGGATCTGGTGGTGGAGGCCTCGACGATGGTGTCGGTGTTCGCCGCGCAGCGTTATGCCCGGATCGACGCGATGCGGCGGGAACAGGTCGGGCGGGCGCGACGGTTCGGGGCGGGTGAGGTCGAGCTGGTGGAGCGGTCGATCCGGTTGGAGCTGGCCGCGGCGATGCGGGTGTCCGAGTACGCGGCGGGCCGGTTGATCGTGCTCGCCGAAGCGCTCGTGCGTGTGTATCCGTCCGCGTGGGACGCGTTGGCCGGGGGTCGGATCACCGAGAAGCACGCGGAGGTGCTCGTCGACCTGCTCGGGGAACTGCCGGCTGGGGATGCCGCAGGCCTGGTGGATGAGGTGCTGGTGTGGGCGGAGGCGGAGCCGGTGTCCACGTTCCGGCGGAAGCTGCGGGACCGGGTCACGCGGGCGCAGGCGGAGACGCTGGAGGAGCGGCATGTTCGTGCCGTGGCGGGGCGGCGGATCACCGTGCAGCCCGGTGCCGACGGGATGGGGGATTTGTGGGTGCATGCGCCCATGGTGGAGCTGCATGCCATCCACGGGCGGGTGACCGCGATGGGCAGGGCGATCCGAACGGCCGGGGATGACCGGACGTTGGATCAGATCCGTGCCGATGTGGTGTGCGACCTGCTCATCGACGGCACCACCGACAGCACGCCGGCGGCAGCATCCGGGATCCGGGCGCAGGTCGTCGTCACCGTTCCCGTCCTCAGCCTTCTGGACGACGCTCCTGCGGGATCGGCCACCGAATCCGATGCGATCAGCCCGTCACGTGTCCTCGGCGCGGCGGGTCCGGCCGCGGACCTGCCGCTGGTGGAGGGTGTCGGGCCGATCCCGGTCTGGCGGGCGCGGGAGCTGTGCGGTGGCGAGGCGAAGTGGATGCGGGTGCTCACGCACCCCGAGACCGGGATGGTGCTCTCCGTCGGCCGCGACCGGTACGCACCACCGGCCGCCCTGCGTCGGCTGGTGCGGTGGCGGGCGGCGCGGTGCATGGCACCAGGGTGTGTGATGCCCGCGTCGCGGTGCGAGATCGACCACCAGGTCCGATGGACCGACGGCGGCCACACCGCCCTGGGCAACACCACCCCGTTGTGCAAGAGCCACCACCTCGTCAAAGACAACACCGCCTGGGCGGTGCGGCAAATCCCCGGATCCGGCGGGGTGATCGAGTGGACCTCACCCACCGGGCGAAGCTACCTCGTCGAACCCGAACGACGCGTCCCCACCTTCACCACAAACACCCGAGAACCCGAACCCCCACCCTTCTGAACTCGCTGGTCGGCTCGCAGGGGCAGGGCAGTCGTGCGTCAGCGCTTCTTGGCGTCGTCCGTGGGCGGCTGGTACTTGATGAGGCCGCCCGCGACCAGGAACACGACCGCCGCGATCGGCTGCGCGGCGACCCACACCGGGCCGCTGAACTCGAAGGGATAGATCGGGTTCCAGATGACGGCGATCGCCGCGAACACCGGCAGCCACCACCACTGCTTGGCCTGGATCGCGAACCATCCGACGATGACAGCGAAGATGGCGACCACGAACCGGATCAGCAGGAACCAGTCGTTGCCGATCAGCAGGGGTGCGAGGAACAGAGCGATCGCCGCCAGAATCCCCGGGGCGAGCGCATTGCGCTGGTACGCGACGGGCTGCGGGGTGCGTGCACTCATGCCTCGATCCTTTCACCTCGAGCCCTGAGCGCCCGCAGCGCCGAGGCAGGATCACCGCCTCACTGCAGGCAGAACTCGTTGCCCTCGGGATCCCGCAGCTGGAAGTAGTACTCGGGCCAGGGACCCCACTGCTGATCGACCACGCGGACGACGGTCGCCCCCAATCCGACGAGCCGGTCCTTCTCGGCGTCGAGGATCTCGTTGTGCGTGCGAGGATCGTCGGGGTCGCGGGGCACGTTGACGTCGAGATGGATGCGGTTGCGCCCGGCCTTGGCGCCATCGGCGTGGTGGAAGAACAGGCGCGGCCCGACCCCCTCCGGGTCCTCCGCGAGTGCGCGTTTGTCGAGGTCGTCCGCCGTGAGTCCGGAGTCGAGCAGCTCTTGGCGCAACGGGTCCTCCCACTCTGCGGCCGGGTAGCCGAACACCGCCGACCAGAAGTGCGCGAGCGCGCGGGGGTCATCCGCGTAGAACGTGATGTTGCCGAGTGTCGCCATCGTCCACCTCCTGCCTCGCTCAACACGATTGCAGGGGCCTCCGACACCGCACAACGGCCAGCCGGAAACTCCTTCGGGCAGAAGGCGGGTCAGCCCGTGTGGTCCGTGACACGTTCGAGCGCCGCGAGTCGTTCGGTGCGGTCGCCGGCGAGCTCTGCGACGCGCAGTTCTCCGACGAGCTCCGGGTCGTCGATGAGATCGAGCAGGATGCCGTTCATCGCTTCGCGCAGCTCGGCGTGCTCGTCGCCGTCATGGATCAGCGGCGGCCCGTCATCGAGCGGCAGCACGACGAGCAGGTCCACTGGTCGCAGCGCTTCGGCAGTGAGCTCGGCCGCACGTGCCAGCAGTTCGCGCGAGACGCCCTCGCCGGTCAGCTCGTCGAGCGCGAGCAGGTAGGCGAGGAAGTCGAGGGGACCGCGCTCGGCGATGACGTCGGCGCCGAGATCATCGGCACCGAGCCGGTCCGCGGCGATCCGCAGCTGGGCCGCGAACGACGCCGCCCCCGGAGCGTCCCACGCCTCGTCGAGCAGATCGTACGGGTCCGAGAGGACGACGTAGCGGGGGTGCCGGACGGCGAAGTCCGAGATCAGCGTGCTCTTGCCGCTTGCATGGGTTCCCGAGACCACGATCCGCATGTCGCGACTCTAGCGATGCCACCGCCCCCGACCGGACTCAGGAGCGCCGCGCGCCGAGCGAGCGTGGGCACATCATCCGCAGCGGGTGAGCCGCCGCGCATGACCGCCGAGTAGCGTGTGCGCCACGGTGCCGCGAGGGAGGACGCTGTGGGGAACGAGCCGGCGAAGAGATGGACGCTCACGACAGGCGCGGTGATCGGGACGGTGGTCCTCGCGATCGCCCTGAGCGGGTGCGCGGGCGAGACGTCGCCCGTCGATCGTGCCCAGTCCCGCGTCGCCGCGAAGGAGAAGGCCCTCACCCAGGCGGAGCAGGATGCCGCCGACGCAGCGGACGCCTTCTGCGATGCGAGCAAGGACTACATCCTCGCTCTCGACCGCTACGGCGACGTGCTGCACGAGACGCAGCCGACGGTCGGCGACGTCCGCGCAGCGGGCGCCGACCTGGCGCAGCCCCGGGAGGACGCCTTCGACGGTGCACAGGCCGCGATCGACGCCCGCCAGCAGGTCGCGGTCGCGCAGGCGGAGCTCGCCGACGCCCAGGCGGCGCTCGAGCAGGCCAAAGCCGGGCCGACGGGCACCCCATCCGCCGTCACACCGCAGCCGACCCCCACGCAGGTGGTGTCCGACGCCGTCGTCCAACGCGTCGAGCAGGCGGAGTCGGATTTCGCCGACGCGCAGGGTGCGATCGCCGACGACACCCCGTTGGCCGATGCATCCGAGCAGTTCAACAGTGCCGTCGTCGCCCTCGAGTTCTCGTGGATGCGGCTGTACGCCGACGCGGGATGCATCGCCGATGACCAGGTGCTTCAGGCTCAGCAGGCGGTCAGCGCGTACGCGTCGGCGCTGCAGCAGGATCTGGCGGATGCCGGGTACTACGCGGGGGCGATCGACGGCGCGTACGGCCCCGAGACCGTCGGCGCGGTCGAGAGTCTTCAGAGCACCCACGGACTGCCGGTGACGGGAACCGTCGACGACGCGACCGCGGCCGCGCTCCAGGCCGATCTCGCGGCGCTCGGCGGCGCGGCGGCGCAGGAGTCGATCGCGAGCACCGCGGCGGTGCAGCAGACCCTCAAGCTGCTCGGGTTCTGGGACGGACCGGTGGACGGGGTGTGGACGCCAGAGCTCACGGATGCCGTGGTCGAACTGCAGACGAAGCTCGGAGTCGAGCCGACCGGTGCCGTGGACGCGGCCACCGTCAGCGCGCTCGAGAAGGCGCTCGAGGAGCTCGCGCAGCCGCCGTCGCAAGGCCCGACGCCGGCACCGTCGCCGTCGAGCTGAGGCGCGTCGCTCGCGGCGGCGGCACCTTCACGCATCCGCGCGGAGCGTGCCGGGGCACCGAGGATTGCCGGAAGCGTCTGCCATGGAGCAGGATCGGATCGAGTCCTTGCGTGTGGTCTCGCGTCGATGCTCGAGGATGGAGGCGGCCGATGGGCGAATTCGAGACGCTGCCTCTGGGCGTGGTGCACACCGATCACCGTGGTGTGATCTCGCGTGCGAACCCCTGGTTCGCGGAGTGGGTCGGTTCCGCCGCCGATCAGGTCATCGGCCGGTCGCTGGGCGACTTCCTCGTTCACGCGGACGGAGACTTCTTCCCTACGGCCGAGGGGACCGGCCCCTGGATGATGCTGGATTCCGCGACGCGGCAACGAGCGTTGATGATGAGCCGGCATCGAGACGGCGACGGCGAGATGCTGGTGCTCACGGAGGCCTCCGAACGGTTCCGTCTGCTCGCGAGCCTGCGTCAGCGGTACATGCTCGCGGACCGCACCCGCGCGCGACTGGAGCTGCTCATGGACTCGTCGGTCGCCTTCGCGACCGCGGCCACCGAGCAGCGCCTCGCTGACGTCCTCGCCGATACGACCTCACGTGCCTACCGTGCCGAAGAGTCGAGCGTGTTCCTCCGGCGGGCCGACCAGCCCTCAGTGGCGGCGGCCGGCCGGAATCCGCTGAGCGAACACTTCGACGTCGACGCGCTGCTCGCCCTGAATTCCGCGGGACGACGCGTGGTGACCGTCGCCGACGCGGAATCTGCGGAGCGACTGCTGCCCGGGCTGGCAGCAGCCATGCAGGAGGCCGGACTGCGAGCGCTGATCTCGACGTCGCTCCACCACGAGGATTTCGAGTTCGGCTCGTTCGTCAGCTGGTTCCATCACGAGCGGACCTTCGACGACGAGGCCGCCCCGCTCGCGGAAGCGCTCGCCGGACAGGCAGCACAGGCTCTCGCCACCCTGCGCCTGCAGGCGCGGCTCGCCCACGCCGCCCTCCACGACGAGATGACGGAGCTGCCCAACCGGCGCCTGCTGGAGATGCAGATGGGCAGGATCGTCGGTCCGACCGGGCATGCCGCACTGTTCATCGATCTCGACGGGTTCAAGGAGATCAACGACCGACTCGGGCATCAGGAAGGCGACAGGGTGCTCCGCGAGGCGGCGCGGCGACTGAGATCGTCGTTGCGCCCGGACGACCTCGTGGCGCGCTACGGAGGAGACGAGTTCGTCGTCGTCTGCCCCATCAGCGACCCGTCCGACGCTTCAGCGGTCGCCGAGAGGATCCTTGTCGCGATCCGCGATGCACCGGACGATGCCATGCCGATGGGAGCCAGCATCGGTGTCGCGGTCGCTCTGCCCGGCACAGCTGTGTCCGTGGAAGGACTCATCCGCCTGGCCGATGTCGCCATGTACCGGGCCAAGGGTGCGGGCGGGAACCGGATCGAGTACGCCGCGGACGCTCTCGGCATTCACTGACCGGCTGCGCCTGATCGCCTGCCGAGCGCTACCCAGCCGACAGCACCCGAACCCGCGGTGACGCCGGCGAGGACGAGCAGCGCGGCGGGGAGCGTCCACGCCGTCGCGACGGCGCCCACGAGGAGCGGCCCGCCGGCGTCGCCCAGCTCCCGTCCGAGCTCGGCGTTGCCCATGGTGCGGCCCATCCGTTCCTCGGGCGTCGCCGCGGCGAGGTGCGCGAACGCGAGCGGAGTCACCGTGCCGACCATGACGCCGTAGCCGACGGCGACGGCGAACAGCGTGATCGCCGACGGAGCGACCGCGAGCGCGACGGTCGCCGCTGCGGCGATGGCGAGGCCGATCGCCGCGCCGGTGCGCGTGGTGATGCGACCGGCATCCCGCAGGGGCCCGATGAGCGGCTGCACGGTGGTCGAGACGAGCGCCAGGACGGCGACCGCGGCGGCCCCGGCGAGCGGGTGAAGTTCGAGGCGGGTGGCGAGCAGCGGCAGGAACCCGACGGCGACCCCGAGGACGGCCGTGCTGGTGGCCAGCAGCAGC
>PJUC01000265.1_pt1 | contig 27718 bp, 27 predicted proteins | sample 1512161 | NCBI WGS metagenome assembly PJUC01 (sample SAMN08177676, study PRJNA422409) | Soil metagenome, whole genome shotgun sequencing project. | isolation source: Soil enriched on filter paper | place: USA: Madison | collected 2015-01-15
AGATCCAGGATCGGCTGTGTGGAGCGGAAGTTGCGTTCCAGGCGCACGAGCGTGGCGTCAGGGTATGCCTCGATGAGATCGAGCAGGTGCCCGGCACTCGCCCCTCGGAACGCGTAGATCGCCTGTGCGTCGTCGCCGACGACGGTGAGACCGCGCCCGTCGGGGCTGAGCCCCCGCACGATGTCGACCTGAAGCTGGTTGACGTCTTGATACTCGTCGACCAGCACCCAGTCCCAGCGCGCCCGAAGCCGCGCCCCGACGTCCGGGTCAGTGACCAGCGCCCGCCAGGCGATGAGCAGATCATCCAGGTCAAACAGGCCGCGCTCGCGCTTGCGGTCGCGGTAGTGGCGCAACAGGGCGGTGATCGGGTCGGCGTGCTCCAGCACCCAGGGGAACTGCTCTTCGATGACCGCTCGGGCCGGGGTCCCGGTATTGATCGCCCGGGAAGCGATGTCCGCGATGGTGCGCGTCGTGGGGAGCCGCACCTCGGTGCCGTCGAGACCGTGCTCGGCGCGCAGCAGGTCGATCAGGTCGATGACGTCGTCGGGATCGATGACCGTCACGTCCTGCAGTCCCAGGTGCTGTGCGTGCTCGGCGACGATACGGTGCGCCACTGCATGGAACGTGCCGCCTGCGATGCGCTGGGCAGCCTGTGCGTCGCCGCACATGACCGCTGCCCGAGTGAGCATCGCTGATGCCGCGCGGCGCGTGAATGTCAGCAGCAGGATCCGCTCAGGCGGCACTCCCGACTCCAGCAACCGAGCGACCCGTGCAGTGAGCACCCGCGTCTTTCCGGTCCCGGCACCCGCCGCAACAACGAGCGGGCTGTCGCCGTGTTCGACGGCCTCAAGCTGTGCCGCATCCAGCCCCGCAAGCGCATCACCAACTGCCACGCAGGCTACGGTAACCAGACCCCCAGACATCCAGCCGCTAGGGCGAGCTCGGAGAGAGGCTCAAGCGGCTCCTCCCCATCAAGCTGAGCCCTACATGGACGCTGCGGCTCTGGCCCTTCGAGGGATCCACGGGCGGGCGCCCGAAGGTCGGGGTTGTGGTGTGTCGCGGAGGCGCCCCCTGATGTACGAGCCGTCCGGCATTCTCCGTTCAGGCGGCTGGTCGACGCCGGCTCTGGACGGCCTGGCCGGGCTTACGGGCTGCGGCGTCCGGCCTGCTCGTTGCTGGCGCTGGCGACTTCGACGTGGCCGTTGCGATACTTGGCCATTGTCAGCCGGTTCGTCCGGCGGTACCGGGCGAGCTTGCCATCCCGGAGTGTGCGTTCCACGCCGATGCTCACCAGCATTCCCCGCTCGTAGCCGATCCTCTGCCCGGAACACACGAGCGCCAATGTCACGTCGAGGTCCTCACTGATCGCGTCATCGCCGCACGTTACGGCGTCCCGGAGCTGGATCCACGCCGCACGCGTCAGCGCCATGTTGTGTCCATACATCACCGGTCCGCTGCCGATCATCTGCTCATGAATTGCCCGGATCAAGGCGTATGCCGCGCGGCCGTTGACGCGGCCGCCTGAGGACAGTCGTGTGAAGCCGGCCGGACCAGTCAACCCCGCCAGGCTCCGGTCCGCCGCGAATGCTCGGCGGATCGACCGTGCCCAATCGGCAGTGACGATGGTGTCGGCATCGATTCGGACGATGACGTCCGCAGTCGCTGCGTCGAAACCGGTGTTACGGGCATACGTGACCCCGTGCCGCGGCTCCCGGACGACAACCACACCCGGGTGCGAACGAGCGACCGCCGCCGTGCTGTCGCTGGAGTCGTTGTCAACCAGGATGATCTCGTCCACCGGATCCGATTGACCGCTCAAGGCTGTCAGGCAGTACCCGAGGATGCTCGCCTCGTTGCGCGCCGGGATGACGACGCTCAAGGTCACTCCTCGATCAGCCACCCGCCTGACCATACGCAGCAAGCTCTCCACTTCGAGGCCATTGACACGCGTGAACGCAGCCGGTATTGCCTGCAAACGTAGCGCGGCCTTCGAGCTGTCCCGCGTGTTGGATGCGCTCACCTAGCCGGGGCCACCACTCGCAATCGCCTGCAGTCGCCCCGGGCACCGGCTGGAGCACGCCCGTTGGCCGGTCGATGACCGTGCGAGCAGGTTGACTAGTTGGACTCGTCAGGTGGCGCGATGATCGCCTCCGGTGTGATCGACCGCGTCCTGCGGATCCTGCCGACGGCCCAGGCAGCCACGACAAGGGAGGCGATCGCCAAAGCGACGGCGAGCAGAACCGCTGGGCCCGTCCTTCCGTTGGCGAGCGCCGCTACGCCGAGCCAGATCGCAGCGAGGAACCCCGCTGAAGCCAGACCAAGGACGACCCCAGGAGCTGAATATCGCACGGCTGACACTCTGCTCGGCCATGTGGAACTCCGCAACGGGGCGCTCACAAGCCGGTCCGCCCGCGGGCTGTGCGCGTATGCGGTGGATGCCCGAGCGGGCTCCGCGCGCGCATTCGACGTCCCCAGTGACATGTTGAGGATTTGTGCCGCGGAGTCTCGTGTTCGTGACATGATTCCGGGCCTGACCCCACTCGCGGTCCGGTATGAAGTCACCCGCCTGGGCAATCGCAGTCGCCCCCGCTGGAGCATTGACAGGGCAGCGGCTCATGGTCCGATGCGTCGACGGTCCGCTGGACGTCGAGCTCCTGTACCGGCACGACTCGGGTCTCGCTGATGTCGACAAAGTCCGATAGACCGTGGCCGTTGCCGTCGGTGCAGTCCGACGGTTCCGTATCGATCCTCGAGGCGTCGGGCGCGATCAGCAGCGTGTAGCAGGTGAACCCGTCGCTAGTGTGCGCAAAGAACCCGCCGCCGGACTCGTAGCGGGCGGAGGTGGTCAGGGTGAGTGCGGTGCCGTCGTCGCTCTGCTGGAGCCCGAGAAGGGTCCAAGAGCCGAAGGCGACCTCGTGAGTGGCGTCGCTGTACACCGGCCTGGCATCGGCTACACCCCACACGGCTGGCAGCGCGGCCTCCGGGTCGCGGGTGAGTTCCTCGCGGAACTCCCACACGATGTCCTGCGACTCCGCTACCGAATCGGCGAGAGCGTTGCGCAAGCCGTGTTCCGCCTGGGAAGCCGGGCTCAGGAAGCAACCGGAGAGGGCGAGCGAGGTCAAGGTGATCCCCACGAGTGCGGCAAGTCGAGACGCCAGCGTCGTCATGACGTCATGGTTGCACAGCACTTATCCCCCAGTCGGCATACCAGCGTTGCGAGGCTCGCTCTAGCAGACGACGCATCCCTCATCAGCGCCCGATCGCTTCGATGGCGACGAGTCACTTGGCGAGGCTTGAACAGCGGGTGATCGACCGTCGCTGTGTGCGCTCAGCCGAGACTTTGCTGTCAGGGAATGCCGACGAGAAGTGTGTCGCCAATGAGCTCCGCGTTGCTTTGGGACAGCTGGTCTGGGTAATCCGCTAGCTCAACCCTCAACTCGTTCCCGATCGTGAGAGCTATCGGTACACCACCGCAGCCGGACCATGGAGCGGCGGTTTCCTCGTCGACGACGATGATGCACGTCCCGTTGAGATCGTCCCGCACCACCCAGTACTGGTTATTCGCTGAGTCCTCGCCCACGTACCTGCTCGTCTTGGAGTCCACGGTGGCGTCGACACCAGCCGGCAGCTCATCTGCAGTGGTGCGTTCGCGGTCGAAGATGGCGGGTGTCGCGGGCGACGCGCACGCCACGAGTGATGCCGCCGCGACGAGCAGCGTCAGAGCGAGGGCGGGGATTCGGCGCTGCATGGCGCGAGCGTATGGGTTTGCCGGTGCAGTGTGCAAGCAGCACTGCTGGCGCGTCTGCGGACGCACCCGACATGGTCCTCTGCAGTTCGAGGGCACCTTGACTGAGCAAGCGGGGAGCGCGGTTCCCCAGCGGTGCGTCACCGGCTTGCGAAGTCGACAACCTCGCTTACCGTACGTACGACGGTCCTCGATCGGGCGTGTCGGGAGGTGCTGAGCAGGGCGTAGCGTCAGCCTCATGACGGAGCGGTTCGCAGATCGAGTGACCGTGCCCGACGTCGTGGGGCTTCCATTTCATGTTGGTCGTGACTTGGCCCACAGCGCCGGTGTCGCGCTCGCCAACGCCGATCCGGACGGCCCGCCGATCGGTGGACTGGCATGGCCAGGCCTCTACTACATCACCTCGCAGAGCCCCGCAGCAGGAACCATGTTGTACCGCTGGGATTCTGTGGCGGTGGAGATCGTCCCCTATGGCGAGGCGGACTCCCACGCTATGTCGATTCCTCATGAAGTCCCACCTGCCGACGATGCCCATGCCTATCCGCAGCAAGACACATACATCGATCTCACCGACCCTGACGACCCAAGCCACTGATCCGTCGCATCGCGCCCGAGCGGGCAAGCGTCGGTGATATCACGTCGTCACGAAGATGGGCACCCCGTGCGGCTGGTTGCTGTGGCCGGGTCACACGTGCGTTGCGCCCATTCAGGATCACCACCGTAGGAATCGAAGGCATTCGTCGTGTATACGGTGACATCGGCCCCGTCTCCTGTGAATGCGAAAGAGACGATCGGGTCCCCTTCTGTGGTGGGGAAGCTCCAGGCGAGCTCCGCAGACGCACCATTGGAGGCGGCCGCTGACAGGCACTCCACGGCGTCGGTCGGAACACTGTCTGCCTGTCCTAGGACGAATGCCCCGCAACTTCCATCGGGGTCGCTCGCTTGTACGAGGTCTGGAGCGTCTGAGAGCGCTTTGGCCGCCTCGATTGGGTCACCGTCGGGCGCACGCGATATCGGGCCGGACTGGGCGCACGCGGGCAGGAACGTGAGGAGTGCGAGGACGGGAAGCGCGACAATAGCCTTCCAAGCGCAACGGACTCCACGGACGTGACCCATGGCGATCAACGTAGTCGGTGCGCTGCGCGCGGTTCAGGGTCCTCAGACGTTCATGCGGGGTGAGTGGTTGCGCGTGCTTTTCGTGTGCGCCGGTCTTCGAGGATCACGCTGATGAGCACGGCGACCGAGAGGGCAGTCATGATGGTCTGGGTGACGCCGGCCGCGGCGGCGGTGCTGTCGTCGTTTCCGGCGGTGAGCCAGCGCCCCCAGTCGCCGAGTCCGTGCACCATGATTGGGACCCAGAGTGTTCCTGTGGCTCGGAGTGCCGCGTAGAACAGCACGCCTTCCATTGCAGTCACGCCGGCCTGGAAGGCGATGATGCCGACCGGGACACCGGCCAGCGCGCTTCCGAAGGTGTGTGCGAGGCCGAAGGTGATCGCGGTGACCAGGAGAGTGACGGTTTCGCCGTGGTGGGCGCGAACGGATTCGAGAAGGATGCCGCGAAGGAATAGTTCTTCGCCGAGCCCGACGAGCAGATAGCAGATCAACCCGACGAGGATGTAAGCCGCCGACAGCTGCGTCCACGGCGTGGCGATGAGCAGCGCCACGATCTGTGCGGCGATCGCCAGCGGGACCAGCAGCATCCACCATCGCCGCGGCTTGGTGCGGTGGATCGGCGGGTCGGTCCAGATGTCATGCCACCACCCCGATCGCCACGCGAACAGCAGTCCGGCGCCGATCGCAATCGGCAGCGGGATCAGGTGGGATGCCGCCAGTTCGACCACCGGATCCGGGTCGGCGCCGAGGGCCGCGTCGACCAGCAATCCGCCGCCGGCGGCGAGCAGCACGTACACGATAACGGCTACCAGCCCCACCCACAGGACGCGGGGAACCCGATCTCGGGTGGGGATCTCCTGGGCCGTCTGCTCAGTCATCCGGACTCCTCCTGCAGCCGAACCGGCCGCGTCCTCAACTCTCGATCCCAGCCTGGCACACGGAGGCAACGCCGAAAGGACGCGGCCATGTGCCGTTGCCGGCCGAGGCGGCCGATACGGTGTCAGCAGAGCGTCCCTCCCCGGAAAGGTTCCGCATGCGCGTCACTCCCCGTGTCTGGATCGGCATCGCGATCTGGGTCGGCTACGTCATCATCATCGTCAGCGTCACCTTGCTGTCGGGGATCCCGTACCCGGAGATCGGCACGTCGGCCGACGCGACATGGCGGGGCGCGGTGATGGACCTCGCTGTCGCCGCCGTCGCCCTGGTCATCGTCACGACGCTGCTGGGCTGGTGGCGCCCCGCGCTGTTCGAACAGCAGCGGTCCCGCCACAAGTGGCCCATCTTCGTGCCGATCATCATGCTCGCCGCCGCGATCCTCAACATCTTCTCCACCGACTGGTCCCAGTTCAACGCCTCCTTCCTGTTGTCCCTGCTCGCGCTTGGTGTGCTGGTCGGCTTCTGCGAAGAGCTCATGGCCCGCGGTCTCGTCCTCACCGCTTTCCGCGCGCAACTGGCGGAGGGATGGGCGTGGTTCCTGTCCAGCGCCCTGTTCGGACTCATGCATCTCGCCAACGCGCTCCTGGGCGCACCGTTGCTCAGCTCGCTGCAGCAGGCAGGTCTGGCATTCGCCTCCGGAACCGCGTTCTACATCGTCCGACGCGTCACCGGATCCCTCATCTGGGCGATGCTCCTCCACGGACTCTGGGACGTGTCAGTCTTCGCTGTCGGCCACGCCCCCGCAACGGCTCCGTTCGGAGCGTTCCTCGCCCCCATTGTCGGCGTCCTCTCCCTCGCGGTCGTCTACTGGGTCATCAAAGGCACCCACGAACGAACCACGACAAAACCGGTTGGCGCCGTCGTCAGCTAGTCAGTCCTGTAACCACGCAGCCACCCAAACCCCTTCGACGATGAACTGCGCGGGCCAGCTTGGGTTGTGCCTGCGCTGGCCGGTCGTCGGCGTACGGATGCCGGTCCCTCAGCGGTCGCGCGCCGAGCGCTCAGGGGTTGTTGACTGGTGGGCGCTCTGGATCGGTCGCCCAGCGCTCGAATCGGGCTTGCGCTTCGTCGAAGTAGACCGTCTTGGCTCGCGTGTAGTCGTCGTAGTCGGCCTTTCCCCGCTCACGTTCGGCCAGCTCGCGCTTGAGTGATTCGTAGCGGGCAGACTCCTCGGGGTTCGCGCGCAGCCAGTCCCGAAACCACACCGTGTACTTGCCCCACGGTGAGTCCGCTCTCCGAATGTGCAGGATGAGGTGGGCGTCGGCGTGAACGAAGAGTGACTTCATCCACACCGAGTCATCGGCCACGTCCGGCTCGCGAGGCGTGTCTCGGTACACACCTGGTGAGTCAGGCCGTGAGCCGGCTGCACGCTGGAATCCGGCGGGAGCGAGACGCGCTATCAACGCGTCGTCAGGTGGCAGCGGGAGGATGCGCACCTGGAGATCGATGAACGGTTTCGCCGACATGCCCACGATGGACGTGGACCCGATGTGATCGTAGAGAGCTGCATCTGCGCCGGGAAGATCGGACAGCAGATCCCGCACGGTCGACAGCCAGGCGGTCGCCGTCGAGGGCCAGGTCGGATCGTACGCAGACAGTGCAGCGGGGTCGGTCGGCATTACGGACCACGTTACCGGCGGCCCAACACCGGCCGTCCGCAAGCCGGTCGGTGATCGGGCGATTCTTTAATTAGCAATGTCGAACAAGCAGTGCCTATATCGGGCGTCGTGCGTGCACCCAGGTTCCGGTCTCAGCGGAGCACCTGACGGTTGATCTCTGCGGCGGGTCGTAGTGTCGTGACGTGCCGTCGCCCATGCCCTACGTTCCGCTGTCTCTCGATCCCACCGAGGTCTTGTACGCGTATGGCCCGGACTCGGTGCCGCAGGTTGGTGTCGAACCTGGCGCGATCGATGAGGTTCGAATCGATGTGAGCTTGAAGTTTCCTGGCACCACTCGCAGAATCTGGATACATCGACCGGCCGGTCTTTCAGCCACCGACGTGTGCGCGGTGATGTTCTTCAACGACGGCTGGTGGTATCTAGATCCGCAAGGCGACGTTCGCGGTTCAACGGTTCTCGACAATCTGTCCGCGGCCGGCGACATTCCGCCCATGATTAGCGTCTTCGTCGACCCAGGCGCGCTCGACATCGACGGATCGCCCACAAAGCATCGCAACGCAGAGTATGACGCGTTTGACGCCAGCTACGGCAGTTTCCTGCTCGATGAGGTCCTGCCGCGGATCGGGGACCGCTACTCAATCTCCCCAGACCCGATGATGCGGGGAGTGTGCGGCGGAAGCAGTGGTGGCAACGCCGCCCTTACCGCCGCGTGGTGTCGCTCAGACGGGATTGGACGGGTGATCGCTTTCAACGCAAGCTTCGCGCAGATACCCCGCGGGAATCCCTACCCCGCGCTTGTGCAGAGCACCCAACGCAAGCCCATCAGGATCTTCCTGCATGCGGCGCACCGTGATCTGAACTGGAACGCGCGAGAGGACAATTGGTTCGCCGAGAACCTCGAAACCGCCGCCGCGCTTGCACGCGCTGGCTACGACTTTCGCCTGGTCGTCGGAGAGGGCGGACACTCACCCAATCACGGAGGCGTGCTGCTTCCCGATGCGCTGCGCTGGCTCTGGCCCAACAAGGAGTGCTGCGCGGCGACCGGTGGCTCAGCGTGCTCGGTCTCGCGCGACTCCGGCCGCTGCGAGCAGTCCGGCGGACACGAATGTGGCGATGCCGATTCCGAGCTGGAGGGCCGTCCCGGCGATCATCAGACCGACGCCGCACCAGAGCGCGACGCGTGACCAGCCGTGCCGTGTGAGTGCGCCGGCTGCTCCGACCAGCAGCCCGATCGTGCACAGGATGATGCCGGGAAGCACGGTCACCACCCAGCGGTCCCATCCGGTCTCGCCCGCGGGCCGAGGCCCGGAGTAGACGGTGGCGGCGTAGAACGTCCACCAGGAGATCCATCCGAGCGAGATCGCAGCCAGTGTCAGGAACGCAATCACGCGTCCGCGGGACGTCCTCGATAGCGCCACGATGAGCCCCACGATGACCGACACGGCTGACATCCCCCCGAGGGCAACGGCGACCCCGAGATAGCCGATGCCGTCGGCGCACACCCACGTGCCGTCCGGGCCCCACTCGCCGCCAATGCCCCATGAACAGTTGAAATGAAGCGTCTCGCGGGCGAGGCCGAGCACCGCCGCTCCGCAGAAGAAGGAGAGGACTCCGCCCAATAGGACGGCTACTGCCGCGTCCGGGCCGCGCTCACCGCGAACCGCTGCCCCGGTGGTGGGCGGTTCATCCTTCCCGTGGACCGTCACGTTCCCGACGCTATCGTCCGCACTGTGTCATGTGCCGGATAGCCCGCAGCCGGGTCGTTGAACAGACGTTGGAGCCTCGGGGCGAGGGGTACATCGGGCGCGGGTGAGTCGACCTCGGCGTAGCGGGTCAGGCGGTCGTTGCAGTCAGATGACGCCCCGATCGAAACGGGATGGGCGGCTCCGCCAGTGCACATGAATAGAGCTCACCTCTCCGCCTCGATGGCGATGGTGTTGCCGTCCGGATCGGCGACCCAGAATATGCGCCCTCCGCCTGCTCGCGGAGCGACGCCTCGCTCGTCCTGCCCGAGACCCTCGTATCGAGGGATCTCCGCACCCGCCCTGCTGAGTTCGTCGAGGACCGTCTCGAGGTCATCGACGTACCAGGTCGCCACAGTTGACTTCGCCCCGCCCGCGTTCGGTGTCTCGAATACGTTGAGCATCGTTCCGCCGCCCGCCCGGTAGGAGCGGCCGCCGCCCGCAATGTCAGCGCTCGGTCCCTCGCCGGCTTTCTCGAGCCCAAGGATGCCCTCGTAGAAGTCAACCGCTCGGCGGATATCCGTCACTCCGATTGACGCGCGCACGGGGAAGTCACTGAGGCCCATCCGCCCCACGCTAGTTCCCCGACGGGCCCGAGCACAGCCCGTTGATCGGTCGCTCAGCGGGCTGATCGTCGTCCTAGATGTCGAGGACGCCGCTGTGTGCGTTCGCGGGGTCGGGCAGGGCTCGGGTCTCCAGGTCCTCCATGAGGTGGATCGAGGCGTACATCGAGGGCCGCACGCGTCCGGCTTCGTCGAAGACGGGGATAGTGCGTCGAAGGCGCCCGTCAGGGAAGTGCGGGTGCGTGAATGACACTTCGACTCGGGTGTGCGGCCATTCGCCGACCGGCTCCACGAGGGGGTCCGCCAAGCCTCGTGAGAGCGGGGATGTGCGGCCGTCCTGCCCGCGCCAGTAGTTCGCGAGCTGATCGAACTCTCGGAGCGTCGATGCGACCGCTGCGTTCTTCTCTGCGCTGGAGAGACGGATCAGGTTCCACGGGATCGGCGACTCAATGGGAGCAACGTCGAGGGGACGGGGCGCAACTGTTCCCATCGCGTCCAACAGTTCCTGCTCGTCAATCGGCTCGGACTTGGCGTCCGCGATGTGGATGTCGGCGGGCAACTCGTCGCCGAGCGCGACCGACGCGTACTGGTATGCGAACGTCCTGCCACCGAACCTCGCGTTTGTTGCGGCGGGCGCCTCGGAGTAGAGAATCAAACGGGGCGACGTGTCCGTTTCGATGACGAAAGCGATTCGGCGGTCGGTGGTGACGGTCCGGCTCGATCCACCCGGAATGAGTACCTCCGCGTGACGCCGTTGTCGCCATGCCGACGAGTCGTCGGGGTCGGGGAATGAGTCGGCGGTTACCCACAGGCCATGGCGTGTGACACCCAGGGGCTGATGCCCATCGACGTTGGTGAAGCGAGTGATCTGACCATCGGTCGCGATGTGGACGGCAGCGGGCTTGCCTGCAGGGAGTGTGGGGTCCTCCGACTCGTCCGGACGATAGAACACCCACGCTCCGGTCGGCGCAGCAAGGACCGTGGTCGACGTTGCGCGGGAACCCACATCAAGATCCGGCCACGAAACGATGACCTCCGTGCCCGGTCCTCGCACGAGTCCGACCGGATGGTCCTCGCTGATCGCGATCCGGACCTCCCCGGCACGCACCTCCACCCACCCATCACGACCGGCGCTCATTGGACCAGAGTCTCAGACCCGGGCGACGCTTACGAGAAGTCGGCTGCACCCGGATACCGGTCGGTCAGGTTGCGTTCTCCCGACAATCGCCGTGGGCGTTGCTGAGTTGCTTCCACCCAGTCGCCGGACCCGCGCTGTGGGGTTGTGGCAGTTGCGAAAGAGTCGGGCTGTGAGCAACACCTACTTCGTCCGGGTTAATTGGGTATCCGGCGATCCGGTCGTCCTTTGGTCTCACGTAGTCGACGGATGGGAAGTCCGGAAAGTCGAGGAGTCCACGGGTGGGCATCTGGATTGGGCGGACGCCGACCACGAGACGGGCAGTACGATGCTGAGTCAGGAACCGATGCCCCCACCTGCGGAGATCACGGTTGACCCGCAGTTCACGGTCGGACTCATCGACGAGTCGACAATTGAACTCATGTGGTCGCGAGCGCGTACTAATTTCTCATCTGCTGTGGGCTCGCTCGACCAGGCTGTGCGCTCGGATCACGGTCCTTCCGCGCTCGCGAACGCGGCTCGCGCACGGACTGCGGTGGGCGCTGAACTACGCGCGCGATCTCCGACCGACAACCCGCCCGGCGAGAAACGCGAGTGCCACCATGCCGACGGCGAACAGAACCCACCCCGCGACAGATATGCGCGAAAGGATGACGGCGGATCCACCGGGGGAAAAGGTCTGGGCGGCCAGAGGCTGATAGGCGAACCAGCCGAAGGACGCGGCTCCCATCGGCGTGATCAGTCCGATCACGATCGTGATGGCACCTGCAACGGCGACCAGCGCCGCACCTGCCCAGAGGAGCACGGCTCCACGAGTTCTGATGGCCATTCCTCGACACTAACGGCGCGCGCCTCGGCCGCCCGCCCCCACCGCCTCGTGAGTTGGCTCCGCTGCCTCTCAGTGATGCACGTAAACCCTTCCCGGGCCTCTCGCCCGCGACGGTGCCCTAAGCGCGCACCTCCCCCGCCCACAACAAGATGAGCGGATGCCCCCTGCACGAGGCATCCGCTCATCTCACTCCCCCGCGTCAGAACGGGTTCGGCGTCAGGGTGTACTTGGTCTGGAGGTACTCGTGGATGCCCTCCGCGCCGCCCTCGCGGCCGAGGCCCGACATCTTCCAGCCGCCGAACGGGGCGGCGGCGTTGGAGACGACACCCACGTTGAGGCCCATCATGCCGGTCTCGAGGCGCTCGATCATGCGCTGGCCGCGCGCGAGATTCTCGGTGAAGACGTACGAGACCAGGCCGTACTCGGTGTCGTTGGCCAGGCGCACGGCCTCGTCCTCGGTGTCGAACGGGACGATGGCGAGCACCGGTCCGAAGATCTCTTCGCGGAGGATCTCCGACCCCGGCTGCACGTCGGTGACGACGGTCGGCTCGTAGAACGTGCCGGGACCATCGACCGCCTTGCCGCCGGTGGCGACCTGCGCGCCGCGGGCGACGGCATCCTGAACCAGCTGCGACGCCTTCGCGACCGCGCGGTCGTCGATCAGCGGGCCGATCGTGACGCCGTCTTCGGTGCCGCGACCGATCTTGAAGCCGTTGACGCGCTCGGTGACGCGGCGGGCGAACTCGTCGGCGACCGAGCGGTGCACGATGAAGCGGTTGGCTGCGGTGCACGCCTGGCCGATGTTGCGGAACTTGGCCGCGAGCGCCCCGTCGACCGCCTTGTCGAGGTCGGCGTCGTCGAACACGACGAACGGGGCGTTGCCGCCGAGCTCCATCGAGGTGCGCAGCACGCCCTGCGACGCCTGCTCGAGCAGACGCTGCCCGACCTGCGTCGAACCCGTGAACGACAGCTTGCGCAGGCGCGGGTCGCGGATGATCGGCTCCGACACGGCACCCGACGTCGAGGTCGTGAAGACGTTCACAACACCCTTGGGGAGCCCGGCGTCTTCGAGCAGCTTCGCGAAGTAGAGGGTGGTGAGCGGCGTGAGCTCGGCGGGCTTGATCACCACGGTGCAGCCGGCGGCGAGCGCGGGCGCGATCTTGCGGGTCGCCATCGCGAGGGGGAAGTTCCACGGCGTGATGAGGAAGCACGGGCCCACCGGGTGCTGCGACACGATCATGCGGCCGGTGCCCTCGGGGTTGGCGCCGTAGCGGCCCTGGATGCGCGCGGTCTCTTCGCTGAACCAGCGGAGGAACTCACCGCCGTACGCGACCTCGCCGCGGGCCTCGGCCAGCGGCTTGCCCATCTCGACCGTCATCAGGAGCGCGAACTCCTCCTTGCGCTCCTGCAGCAGGTCGAACGCACGGCGCAGGATCTCGGCACGCTCCCGCGCGGGCGTGGCAGCCCACGCCGGGAACGCCTCGACGGCGGCGTCGAGGGCGGCCTTGCCGTCCTCGGGCGACGCGTCGGCGATCTCTTTCACGACCTGACCGTTCGACGGGTCGTACACCTTCAGGGTCTTGCCGGCCGACGCCGCACGCCACTCCCCGCCGATGAACAGGGCATCGGGGACGGAGGCCAGCAGCTCGGTCTCACGGTTCTCGGTCACGGGGACTCCCTCGTCGGTTGTGTGCAATGTGGATGCCTCGACCCGCGGCATCCGTCGATCGATGTCTTTGGTCATTCTGCCTGTCCGAGCCCGCGGTACCGATATACAGGATGTACATCGGGTGGCGAGTTCTCTCCGGGACGTACACTCTCAGCGCTGAGGAACGAAGACCCCTGCGAAGAAGTCCGCGAGCTCGTCGTGGGCGCCGAGCGGCAGCACCGCCGCGACGTACTGATCGGGACGCACGACCACCACCACGCCGTCGCGCGACAGGCCGCGCTCGTCGAAGATGTCGGTCGAGGTCCAGGCGCTGGGCGCGGCGGCGTACACCTTCTCCCAGTCGATGAGTCCGAGCGGTCCGGTCTCGGGCAGGAACAGCTTGGGCACCGCCATGATGTCGAGGTCCTCGTGGGGCTGCTGGTACACGACCTTGACGTCGAACACGGCGTCGGCGTCCGCGCCCTCCGGCGTGAAGCGGACCACGGGTGACGCATCGGATGCCGCGTACTCGGCCCACGACGAGAGGGCGGATGCCGCACCCGGCGCCGCCGCGTCGGCGAACGCGTAGATCCGCCACCGGCCGTCCGCCTTGGCGTGGTGCCCCAGGTGCACCGCGTTGCCGTCGCACACCCGCACGACCTCGGAGGACGTGAAGCGCTTGCCGACCGGGAATCCCGGCGCGAGCGCCTGGTGGGCGGCATCCTGAACCGCCATCGACGGGCCGTACTGCGTCATGAACCCGGAGGGGAACTCGGCGGTGCCGAGGTAGAAGGTGGCGAGCTCCTGCGGGTCCGAGATCTCTTCGGGCTTGCGCGCCATGAGCGACGACCACTCGCGGTCGAAGTCGATGAGCTGCTGCGCGACCGGCTGACGTTCGGCCGAGTAGGTCTCCAGCAGCGACGCCGGGCTGAGGCCGGTGAGGACGTGCCCGAGCTTCCAGCCCAGGTTGAAGCCGTCCTGCATCGACACGTTCATGCCCTGCCCGGCCTTGGCCGAGTGGGTGTGGCAGGCGTCGCCGGTGAGGAACACGCGGGGCGCGTGGTCCTGGTCGACGTCCACGTCGTCGAACTTGTCGGTGACGCGGTGGCCGACCTCGTAGACGCTGTGCCACGCGACCTGCTTCACGTCGATCGAATAGGGGTGCAGGATCGCATTGGCCTTGCGGATGATCTCTTCGATCGGCGTCTGCCGCACGCGATGGTCGTCGTCGTCGGCCACCTCGCCCAGGTCGATGTACATGCGGCTCAGGTACCCGCCCTCGCGCGGGATGTGCAGGATGTTGCCGGCCTCGGCGTTGATGGCGCACTTGGTGCGCCAGTCCGGGAAGTCGGTGTTCACGAGCACGTCCATCACGCCCCACGCGTGGGCCGAGATGCCGCCGATGTGCTTGCGGCCGATGGCCTCGCGCACGCCGCTGCGCGCGCCGTCGCAGCCGACGACGTACTTGGCGCGGACGGTGCGCTCCTGGCCGGCCCGCTCCCCCGCCGTGTAGCGGACGCGCACCTCGACGGGGTACTCGCCCTCCGGCTGCACGGTCAGGCCGGCGAACTCGATGCCGTAGTCGGGCACGATGCGGCCCGGGCCGTGGGCGGCGGCCTCGGCGAAGTAGTCGAGCACGCGCGCCTGGTTGACGATGAGGTGCGGGAACTCGCTGATCTTGAACGCGTAGTCCTCGGTGCGCGCCGTGCGCACGATGTTCTCGGGGTTCTCGGGGTCGGGGCCCCAGAAGTTCATCCAGCCGATGTTGTAGGCCTCGGCGATGATGCGCTCGGCGAACCCGAAGGCCTGGAACGTCTCGACGCTGCGCGGCTGGATGCCGTCGGCCTGGCCGAGCACGAGACGGCCGTCGCGGCGCTCGATGATGCGGGTCGTCACGCCGGGGAACTGCGACATCTGCGCTGCGAGCAGCATCCCGGCGGGGCCGGAGCCGACGATGAGCACGTCCATCTCGTCGGGAAGCTCGGCGGGGCGGTCGACCCCGGTGCCGGCGGCGTTCTGCACGCGCGGGTCTCCGGAGACGTAACCGTGGTGGTGGAACTGCATCGTGACTCCTCTGACGGCGGTGTCGGGTTCTGACGGCGGTGTCTTGCGAGAGGAAGGGACCGTGTTCTATATTCGAACACGCCGTTCTACTATTGAACAGATCGTATACGACGCGTCGTCGATCCGACAAGACAGGAGCCCGCGTGAGCACGACCGCGCCCGCCTCGCAGACACTGAGCCGCGGCATCCGGATCCTCGAGGTCCTCGCCGACGCCCGCGAGCCGCTCACCATCGACGAGCTCGCCGCGCGCCTGGATGTGCACCGCTCCGTCGCCTATCGGCTGCTGCGCACGCTGGAGGACCACGGCCTGGTCGCGCGCGACTCCGCCGGGCGCGTGCAGCTGGGCGCGCGGATCGCGGCGCTGGCGGCCGGCGTCGCGCACGACCTGCAGGCCGAGGCGCTGCCCGAGCTCACGGCCATCGCCAACGAGCTGGGCATGACGTGCTTCCTCGCCGTGCTCGACCGCGACGAGTGCATCACCCTCGCGAGCGTCGAGCCGCGCCACGCCGTCGCGACGGTCGCGCAACGTCCCGGGGCCCGCCATTCGATCACCGTCGGCGAGCCGAGCAAGGCGATCCTGTCGACGCTCTCGCCCTCCGAGTGGCCCGTCGAGGTCGACGCCCGACTGCGCGCCGAGATCGCCGAATGCGCGCAGCGCGGCTACGCCACCAGCCACGACGAGGTGATCCCCACCGTTCAGGCGATCTCGGTGCCGCTGCGGCTGCGCGGCGGCCAGCGGCCCGCCGCGATCGCGGTGGTCCACGTCTCCAGCCCGGCCGACCCCGAGGCGATCGCGCAGCGGCTCGCACGCTCGGCGAGCGCGATCCGCGAGGCGCTCGGCGGCTGAGGCGGCGTCAGCCCGCGGTCGGCAACTCCGACACGAAGCGGATGTTGTACTCCGCGACCCGCTGCGGCACGCCCGCGAACGCCTCGGCGCGCGCGTCCGAGGCGAGGTACTCCTTCTCCAGGGCGAGGAAGGCCTCCTCGTCGCCTTCCGCGCTGACCGCCCACACGAACTCGTTCGTCTCGGGCAGGCCGTAGGCGAACTCGATCGCGAACCCGGCGGCGGGACGCACGCGCGGCATGCAGCCCTGCCACCAGTCGACGAACGCGTCGTACTCCCCGTCGACGAGCGTGTACCGGCGCAGCTGGATCGTCCTCATGCCTCCCATCTTGGCGTACGACCTATACTCGGTTTCGTCCGGAGGCATCGCCGCCCGCCGGTGCTCGAAAAAAGGGCACGCAGCGCACACGCGCGAGACACATACGGCCCTCACCATCCGTCTGACGTCTCCCGAGGTCTCGCCATGCCCACCGTGTCCGCACACGTCGCCCTCACCCTCGCCCGCCACATCGACCACGTGTTCGGGGTGATGGGCAACGGCAACGCCTACTTCCTCGACGCGCTCGAACGCTCCACCGACGTGCAGTTCACCGCCGTCCGCCACGAGGCGGGCGGGGTCGTCGCCGCCGACGCGTTCTGCCGCGCCTCGGGCCGCCTGGCGGCGGCCACCGCCACGTATGGCGCCGGGTTCACGAACACGCTGACCGCTCTGGCCGAGGCCGTGCAGGCGCACGTGCCGCTCGTGCTGGTCGTCGGCGACGAGCCCACCTCGGGCCCGCGTCCGTGGGACGTCGACCAGATCGCGCTCGCCTCGGCCGTCGGCGCCCGCACGTACACGGTCGGGCGCGCGGATGCCGCCGCCACGACCGTCATCGCGATCGAGCACGCCCTCACCTACCGCGTGCCGACCGTGCTCGCGATCCCCTACGACGTCGCCGCGCGCGACGCAGGCCCCGTGCCCGAGGCGCCGGACCCGCGGCTGCCCGAGCCGCTGGCTCCCGCGGGGCCGTTCGCGGCCGGCGCGCTCGACGGCATCGTCGACGCGCTCGCGCACGCCGGGCGCCCGTTCCTGCTCGCCGGCCGCGGCGCCTGGATCTCAGGGGCCACCGACGCGCTGGGCGAGGTGGCCGACCTCGTCGGCGCCGTGACCGCGTCGACGGCGCTCGGCCGCGGCGTGTTCCCGCGCCCCGAGTTCGATCTCGGCGTCACGGGCGGGTTCGGCGCCGATGGAGCCATGGAGCTCGTGCGCGAGGCCGACGTGGCCGTCGTGTTCGGGGCATCCCTCAATCAGTTCACGATGCGCTTCGGCGACCTGTTCGCACCCGGCACGCGCGTGTTCCAGGTCGACGTCGCCCCGGCGGCGACCCACCCCCACGTCGGCGGATTCGTGAGGGCGGATGCCGCCGTCGCGGCCCGCTCGGTCGCCGCCGCCCTGCGCGAGCGGGGCGCGACGCCGAGCGGGTGGCGCGAGTCGGTGGACCTGACGCCGCTGCGCGCGTACGAGCCGGGCGACGCCGTCGCGGCCGACGGACGCCTCGACCCCCGCGCCGTCGCCCGCCGCATCGGAGAGCTGCTGCCCGAGGACCGGGTCGTCGTCTCGGACGGCGGGCACTTCATCGGCTGGGCCAACATGTACTGGCCGGTCGCCTCGCCCGACCGGATGACGATGGTGGGCACGGCGTTCCAGTCGATCGGCCTCGGCTGGCCGTCGGTGCCGGGCGCCGCGCTCGCGAAGCCCAGGTCGACGGTCGTGCTGACCACGGGCGACGGCGGCGGGCTCATGGCCCTCGCCGACCTCGAGACCGCCGTGCGGGTCGCCGGCGGCCGGGGTCTCGCCGTCGTCTGGAACGATGCCGCGTACGGCGCCGAGGTCAACCTCTACGGGCTGAAAGGCCTCGCGAAGGAGCCGATGCTCATCCCCGAGGTGGACTTCGCCGCCCTCGCGGCCGGCGTCGGCGCGGAGGGCGTCGTGGTGCGCACCCTCGACGACCTGGACCGGCTGGCGACGTGGGCGGCCGAGGACGAGGCATCCCGCCGCTTCCTCGTGCTCGACTGCCGCATCTCGGGCGAAGTCGTCGCGCCGTACCAGCGCGAGATCATCCGCGTGAACTCCTGACCCGCGGCGCGGCGGGCGAGACCTCTCCGGCGCTCACGTTCTCATGACCGGGGCCCACCACATGAGCGCCGTGATGGGATCGCATCCGCTGCTCCGAACCTGCTCCCCCGGGAGCAGAGCGGATGCCTCCCGCCGGCGGATGCGCGCGGAGCGACCGCCCACGAGCATGGGTGCATGACCTCTTTCCGATTCGGCGTCGTGACCGGCGCCCACGGCGACGCCCGGGCCTGGAGCGAGACGGCGCGGCGCGTCGAGGGCGACGGCTTCTCGGCGCTGCTCGTGCCCGACACGCTCTACACGCCCTCCCCGTTCCTCGCCCTGTCGGTCGCCGCCGCGGCGACCGACACGCTGCACCTCGGCACATGGGTGCTGGCCGCGCCGCTGCGCAGCCCGGCGACGACCGTCCGCGATACCCGGACGCTCGTCGAACTGTCGGGCGGTCGGTTCGAGCTCGGGCTGGGTGCCGGGCGCCCGCAGGGAGAGGCGGATGCCGTCGCCCTGGGGGTGCGGTGGGGCTCGGGCCGTGAGCGGGTCGATCAGGTCGAGGCGACGATCGCGGCTGTGCGCGCCGCGCTCGGGGACGATCTGCCCCTGACCCTCGCCGCCGGCGGCGACCGGATGATGCGGCTGGCCGGACGCCACGCCCAGACGGTGGCGCTGCCGCTCCCGCCGCACGCGGATCTCGCAGCGGTGACCGAGGTCGCCGCACGCGTCCGTGCCGCGACAGCGGCCGGTCGGCCGCCCATCGAGCTGTCGCTGCAGATCGTCGGCGTCGGCGGGGCCGTGCCCGAGTGGCTGCGCCGCAGCGCGGGCCTCACGCCCGAGTCGCTGCGCGAGGCCGGGGCCGTCGCCGCGCTCTCGGGCGAAGTGGCGCGCGACGCCGACGCCCTGCATCGGCTGCGCGAGGCGACCGGGGTGTCGTTCTTCACGGTACCCGACGAGCTGTCGGCGCCCCTCGCGCCGCTGCTGGCGGAGATCGCCGGCCGCTGAGGCGCCCGCTCACTCCCCCTGGAACTGCGGCTTGCGCTTCTCCTGGAACGCCGCGAAGCCCTCGCGGTAGTCGGGCGTGGCGCGCAGCGCCTCCTGCCCGCGGGACTCCTCGGCGACGGCATCCCACAGCCGCGCGTCGCGCAGCCGGGCGACCAGGCGCTTCGACGCAGCGAAGGCCGCCGTCGGCCCCGCCGCGGTCGTCGCGGCGCGGTCTCGGGTGAAGGCGAGCACGTCGTCGGCCGGAACCGCGCGACTGAAGAGCCCGGCGGCGACCGCGTCGGACCCCGACAGCAGCTCGCCGGTGAAGATCAGGTCGAGGGCGCGGTGCGCGCCGAGCCGGTCGACGAGCAGCGCGTGTGCGCCGGAGTCGGGCATCGCTCCGAGGTTCGCGAACGGCGAGCCGACCTTCGCGTTCTCGGCGACGTAGACGACGTCGGTGGCGATCGCGAGTCCGAGGCCGACCCCCAGGCACGCGCCCTGCACGGCCGCGAACGTCGGCACCGGGAACCCGGCGATCCGTCGCATGACCTGTTCGACGGCCCCCAGGTACTCGGGCACATCATCCGTCGACGGGTCGACGCCGGCGATGTCGCGGCCGGCGCAGAACGCACGCCCCTCGCCGCGCAGCACGAGGGCGCGGATCCCGGATGCCGCCGCCTCGGCGTACGCGTCGTCCAGCCGCCGCAGCGCCTCCAGCGACAGCGCGTTCAGCCGGTCGGGAGCGTTCAGCGTGATCTCGGCGACAGCACCGTCGATGGCGAGCTCGATCATGGGCATCTCCTACACGTCGTAGTCGACCACTACGGCATCGGTCGTGGGGTGGGACTGGCAGGTGAGCACGTAGCCGCGCTCCAGCTCGTCGGGTTCGAGGGCGTAGTTCTCGGTCATCGTGACCGACCCCTGCAGCAGCCGCGCGCGGCACGTGCCGCACACCCCTCCCGCGCAGGCGAACGGCACGTCGGGGCGCACCCGCAGCGCCGCGGTGAGGATGGACTCGCGTGCGGCGACCGGGCTGTCGACGGACTGCGACTGCCCGTCCAGGGTGAACTCGATACGGGTCACGGGCTCGTCCTCGGCGATCGTCACCGGCCCGGCGGACGGCTCATCGCGCGGTCCGTCGGCCGGCGTGAACAGCTCGTACCGCACGTGCGCGGAGTCCACGCCCAGGTCGTCGAGCGTGTCGCGGCACAGCTGGACGAGCGGCAGCGGACCGCACAGGAACCACTCGTCCACGGTGTCGGGCAGCACGAGCTCGTCGATGATGCGCCGCAGCCGCGGCTCGTCGAGGCGGCCCGACAGCAGCGGCGCCGTGCGCTGCTCGCGCGAGAGCACATGGTGCAGCGCGAGGCGCGTGGGGTAGCGGTCCTTGAGGTCCGACAGCTCGTCGAGGAACATCACGTCCAGGCTCGAACGGTTCGTGTACACGAGAGTGAAGCGCGAGGTCTCGGAGCGTCCGAGCACCGTCGCGGCGAGCGCCATGAGGGGGGTGATCCCGGAGCCTGCCGCGATGCCCGCGACGTGCGCGCCGTCGAGGTCGGCGAGCGTCGACGTGAACGAGCCCTGCGGGTTCATGACCTCGAGCTCGTCGCCGACCTTCAGCCCTGTCAGCGCCCACGTCGAGAAGCGTCCGCCGGCATCGCGCTTGATCGCGATGCTGATGGTGCGCGGGCCGTCGCCCCCGCCGCCCGCGTCGACCGCGCGGCACAGCGAGTACGAGCGCCGCACCTCGCGGCCGTCGAGCGTCGCACGCAGTGCGACATGCTGCCCGGCGAGGTAGTCGAACTCATCCCGCACCTCTTCCGGCACCGCGAAGGTCACCTCGATCGCGTCGTCGGTCAGCGGCCGCACGGCGGCGACGCGCAACGAGTGGAACCGGGCACGGCGCCGGCTCCCGTGCGGACCGCCCACCGACGTCGTCAGCAGGGCCTCTGCGATGCGCTCGCGCTCCGCCTGACCGGGCTCGTCGGGCGCCATCAGTGCACGCCGCCCATCAGTGCACCTTGAAGTGGTCGAAGGGCTCGAGGCAGGCGCGGCACTCGTACAGCGCCTTGCACGACGTCGACCCGAAGCGGGCGATCTCGCGGGTGTCGAGCGAGCCGCACCGCGGGCACCGCACGGCCAGCTGCACGGGGACGGGACCGGCCACCGCCCGGCGCCCGGTGGGCGGGGCGATGCCGTACTCCTGCAGCTTGCGTCTGCCGGCATCCGTCATCCAGTCCGTGGTCCACGCGGGTGCGAGCACGAGGCGCACGTCCACGTGCGCGAACCCGTCCGCCGTGAGCGCGAGCACCACATCGTCGCGGATGGCGTCCATCGCCGGGCACCCCGAGTACGTGGGCGTGATGGTGACGGTCACCCGATCGCCGTCGACGTCGACGGCTCGCAGCACGCCGAGATCCTCGATGGTGAGGACCGGCACCTCCGGATCGAGGACGGATGCCGCCACCGCCCACGCCCGGTCGGTCATCGTGGCGGTCACCAGGTCGCCCCCGGGTGCTGCCGGGCGAGCACCTGCATCTCGGCCAGCAGGTACCCCAGCGTCGGGAAGTGCGACCCGCGCCGGCCTCCGCCGGACGACATCGGCGCGTCCGGCACATCCAGTCCAGCCTCGGCGAACACCGCCGCGATCACGGCGTCGAAGCGTGCTCGCAGCGACGAGGGACGCACCGCGACGCCCTCGAGCCGGTCGATGAGGGGCTCGTCGACGAACAGCTCACCCACGTACGGCCACACGTCCTCGACCGCGCGCACCATGCGCCGCCGGGACTCGTCGGTGCCGCCCGCGAGTCGCAGCGTCCACTGCACGGCGTGGTCGCGGTGGTACTCGACCTCTTTGACGGCCTTCGCGGCGATGGCGGCCAGCGTCTCGTCGGACGATCCCTGCAGCGCGGTGTACAGCTCGAAGAGGTAGACGGATGCCGCCAACTGGCGGGCGATCGTCTGCCCGAAGTCGCCGTTCGGCTGCTGGAAGAGCCACGCGCAGCGGAACTCCGGCTCGTCGCGCCAATACGCCAGGTCGTCCTCGCTGCGGCCGTCGAACGTCCCGGCGTACCGCAGGAACGACCGGGCGTGCCCGAGCAGGTCCAGGGCGATGTTGGCCAGCGCCACGTCCTCTTCGAGCTCGGGGGCACGGGCGATCCACCCGCCCAGCTGCTGCGACAGGATCAGCGCGTCATCGCCCAGCCACAGCGCGTACTCGGCGACGTCGGCGGAGCCGGCACGGCCCTCGCCGCCGGCCAGCTCGGCCGACAGCTGCGCCTGGTCGACGGTGACGTCGCCGTGCGCGTCACCCGCATCCTCGGCCTGTCGAAGGGTCACAGGTGCGGCACCCCCTCGGACGCCGTGTAGTACGACGCGTGCCGGTAGTTCTTGCCCGCGGGGCTCTCGAAGAAGGCGCCCTTCGCGTCGGGGTCGCTCGTGGTGATGGCGTCGGCGGGAACGACCCAGATCGAGGTCCCCTCGCCGCGACGGGTGTACAGGTCGCGGGCGTTGCGCAGCGCGAGCTCGGCGTCGGGCGCGTGCAGCGACCCGGCGTGCACGTGGCTGAGACCGCGCCCGGCCCGCACGAACACCTCCCACAGCGGCCACGTCTCGCGGTGGGCCGCACCCGGAGTCGTCATCACGCCACCTCCATGGTCTCGCTCAGGGGCCGTCGTGCGAGCTGCTGCTTGCGGGCGTACTCCGCGCCCGCCTCGCGCACCCACGCACCGTCCTCGTGCGCCTCGCGGCGACGGCGGATGCGCTCGGCGTTCATGGGCCCGCGGCCGGCCAGCACCTCGTGGAACTCGGTCCAGTCGATCTCGCTGGTCCGCCAGCGGCCCGCTGCGGCATCCCATTCGAGTTCCGGATCGGGAAGCGTCACACCCAGCACCTCGGCCTGCGGCACGAGCATGCCGATGAAGCGCTGCCGCAACTCGTCGTTCGAGAAGCGCTTGATGTTCCACGCCATCGACTGGGCGGAGTTGGGCGATTCGTCGTCGGGCGGCCCGAACATCATGAGGGCCGGCCAGTACCAGCGGTCGACGGCATCCTGGGCCATCTCGCGCTGCGCGGGCGAGCCCTGCATCAGCGTCAGCAGGATCTCGAAACCCTGCCGCTGGTGGAACGACTCCTCTTTGCAGATGCGCACCATCGCCCGCCCGTAGGGGCCGTACGAGGCACGGCACAGCGGCACCTGGTTGCAGATCGCGGCACCGTCGACGAGCCAGCCGATGGCGCCCATGTCGGCCCACGTGGGCGTCGGGTAGTTGAAGATCGACGAGTAGCGGGCGCGGCCCTCGATGAGCTGCTCGGTCATCTCGTCGCGCGTGATGCCGAGGGTCTGCGCGGCCGAGTACAGGTACAGCCCGTGACCGGCCTCGTCCTGCACCTTGGCCATCAGGATCGCCTTGCGCTTGAGGCTCGGCGCCCGGGTGATCCAGTTGCCCTCCGGCTGCATGCCGATGATCTCGGAGTGCGCGTGCTGCGAGATCTGCCGGATCAGCGTCTTGCGATAGGCCGCCGGCATCCAGTCCCGCGGCTCGATGCGCGAGTCGGCCTCGATGATCGCGTCGAACGCCGCCTGCTCGGCAGCCTCGTCGATCAGGGTCTCGGTCGTCATCGTCGACTCCTCATTTACAGACCGTTCGTTCAGTAAAGTCTACTACGACGAAGGCGTCGACATGGGAGTCCGTTCGGTTCAGTCGGCCGGATGCTGCCGGCGCGTGGTGAGCGACCGCCCCCGGAACTCGGCGACGACCTCGCCGGTCTCGTCGGTCACGGTGACGTCGTAGAGGCCGTTGCGGCCCGAGACGATGCGGCGGCGGGCGTGCGCGGTGAGTGTCTGCCCCGCATGCGTCGCCTTGAGGAACGAGATGTCCGCACCCGCGGCGACCGTGACCCCGTCGTCCTCGTTGCAGGCGATGGCGAAGGCCGTGTCTGCCAGGGCGAACACCATGCCCCCGTGCGTGATCGCGAACCCGTTGGTCATGTCGTCGCGCACGCGCATCGAGACCACCGACTCCCCCGGTTCGTCGCGCTCGACGACCATGCCGAGCGCGGCCGACGCCAGGTCGCGCCGCATCATCGGGCGCAGCTCGGTCACGGCGTCACCGCCGCCTCGGGCGAACGGGATGCCGTGCCCCCGGCATCGGTCTCGTCCCAGGTCTTCGCGACCAGCGTGAGCACGTCGTACGTCGCGACGAGCTCGTCGCGCTGGTTGAGGAGCACCGTGTCCCACCGCACCTCCCCGTACTCGTCGGTCTCACGCGGCGTGATCTGCTTCGCGGTGAGCACGACGCGCACCTCGTCCCCGGGAGAGACGGGCGTGACGAAGCGCAGGTTCTCGAGCCCGTAGTTGGCGAGCACGGGGCCGGGTGCCGGGTCGACGAACAGCCCGGCAGCCCACGAGACGAGCAGGTAGCCGTGCGCCACCCGCCCCGGGAAGAACGGGTTGGCGGCGGCCGCGTCCTCGTCCATGTGGGCGTAGAACAGGTCGCCGGTGAAGTGCGCGAACGTCTCGATGTCGTCGAGCGTGACCGCCCGAAGGGGCGAGGCGAACTGGTCGCCGATCCGCAGTTCGGCGAGCGGCTTGCGGAACGGGTGCCGGTCGGACCGGGATGCCGCCCCCTGGTGCCACACGCCGGTCAGGGCCGTCAGCATCGCCGGCGAGCCCTGCACAGCCGTGCGCTGCATGTGGTGCAGCACCGCGCGGATGCCGCCGAGCTCCTCACCACCTCCGGCACGACCGGGTCCGCCGTGGACGAGGTGCGGCACCGGGGCGCCGTGGCCGGTGGACGAGCGGGCGTCGTCGCGATCGAGGAACAGCAGGCGGCCGTTGAAGGCCGCGGTCCGGGCGAGCAGGGTGGCGGCGACGGCGGGGTCGGCGGTGGCGACGCTCGTGACCAGCGATCCCCCACCGCGGCCCACGAGGTCTGCGGCCTCTTCGACCGTCCGGTAGGCGAGCACGCTCGCCACCGGCCCGAACGCCTCGACCTCGTGCACGGCGTCGGGCAGCGCCGCCGCGTCGCCGTCGAAGCCGATGACGATCGGCGCCACGAAGGCGCCGTCGGGGGCGGGCCCTGTCGACCCGTCGGCGCGTACGACCTCGGGCGCTTCCGTCGTCCCGAGCAGGAGCCGTCCGCCTGCGGCTTCGAGCTCCGCGACCGCGTGCAGCACCTCGTCGCGCTGCTCGAGCGAGACGAGCGGACCCATCGTGACGCCCTCGGCGTGCGGGTCGCCGACCACGATGCGTTCGGCGATCTTTTCGCGCAGGGCGTCCACGAGGGGGCCGACGACGCCCGAGGGGACGATGGCCCGGCGGATGGCCGTGCACTTCTGCCCCGCCTTCGTCGTCAGCTCGACCATGAGCTGCTTGACGTACGCGTCGAACTCCGGCGTGCCCGGCACGGCGTCGGGGCCGAGCACGGAGGCGTTGATCGAGTCGGTCTCGCTCGTGAACCGCACACCGGGCGCGGCCTGCTCCCGCAGGCGTGCGGCCGTCGATTCGCTGCCGGTGAACCCGACGAGGTCGCCGAGGCCGAGGTGGTCGAACAGGCCCGGCACGGACCCGCTCACGAGCTGCAGCGACCCGTCCGGCAGGCGTCCGGTCTCGACGAGGATGCGCACCCACGCCTCTGCGACGTAGGCGGTGGGCGTCGCCGGCTTGATCACCGAGGGCACCCCGGCGAGGAACGCCGGCGCGAACTTCTCCAGCGCCCCCCACATCGGGAAGTTGAAGGCGTTGATCTGCACGGCCACGCCCGGCAGCCGCGTGTACACATGCCGTCCCAGGAATGAACCGTCCTTCGCGAGCGATTCGACCGGCCCGTCGAGGTACACCTGCGCGTTCGGCAGCTCGCGGCGACCCTTCGACGCGTAGGTGAACAGCACACCGATGCCGCCGTCGACGTCGTTGAGCGAATCGCGCACCGTCGCGCCGGCGTGCTTGGAGAGCTCGTACAGCTCCTCCTTGCGGGCGGTCAACGCGATCGCGAATTCCTTGAGCAGCAGCGCCCGCTGGTGGAACGTGAGGGCGCCGAGGCTCGCCTGCCCGACCGTGCGCGCGTGGTCGAGCGCCCCGGCGAGGTCGATGCCCTCGGTGCTGACGCGCGTCACGATCTCACCGGTCGAAGCATCCCGCACCAGGGCGGCGTCCGGCGCGTCGGCCGGCGTCCACCACGCGTCGCGCACGTAGCTGGGGAGGATCCCCGTCCGCTCAGTCGTCATGCTCACTCCATTCATAGAAGCCGCGGCCGCTCTTGCGGCCGAGATGCCCGTCGGCGACGAGCCGCCGCAGCAGTTCCGGCGGCGCGAAGCGGTCGCCGAGCTCGCGGTGCAGCTCTTCGGCGATCCCGAGCCGCACGTCGAGCCCCACGAGGTCGGTGGTGCGCAGCGGACCGACGGGATGCCGGTACCCGAGCTCCATCGCGGCGTCGATGTCGGCCGCACTCGCCACGCCTTCTTCGAGCATGCGGATCGCTTCGAGCCCGAGCGCGACGCCGAGGCGGCTGGACGCGAACCCGGGGCTGTCCCGGACGATGACCGCCGTCTTGCCGAGCGCCTCCACCCACCCGCGGGCACGCTCGACGAGGTCGGGCGCGGTCGCGGCGCCCGTGACGACCTCGACGAGCTTCGAGGCCGGCACCGGGTTGAAGAAGTGCAGACCGAGGAACCGCTCGGGTCGTGAGAGGCCGGCAGCGAGCACATCGACCGAGATCGACGACGTGTTGGTCGCCAGCGCCGCATCCGGCGCGAGCACCGCTTCCGCTCCGCCGAGCGCGTCGAGCTTGAGCGCGCGGTCCTCGGGAACGGCCTCGATGACGAGTCCGCAGCCGGCGAGCGCCGCGAGGTCGGTCGCCGTCGTGACCTCGCCGGCGAGCTCGTCGGCGGTGCGGTCGGTCGCGCCGCGTTCGACGCTGCGCCGCAGGCTCTCGAAGAGCCGGAGGGATGCCGCCTCCGCCGCTTGCGCGTCGCGCTCGATCACGACCACCTCGGCGCCCGCGAGCACGAAGGCGTGCGCGATGCCGGCGCCCATGCGCCCTCCGCCGATCACGCCGACCCTTCCCGGAGCCCGTCCCCTTGCCGCGGATGCGTCGAGCGGAGTCTGCTCGCGCGTGGGACCGCTCATCGCCCGCGCCTCTCGAGGAACGCCGTCATACGGCGATGCTTCTCGGGGCTCTCGAACAGCTGCGCCTGCAGTTCGAGGTCGATCTCGGGGTGTGCGGCGGGCGGCGCGAGCAGCGCGGTCTTGGTGTGACGCGTCGCCAGCGGGTCGTTGCGCGCGATCCGGTCGGCCAGCGCGTGCGCGGCGGCGAGCAGGTCGCCGGGCTCGAACAGTGACGACACGAGTCCCCATTCGACGGCGGTGGCGGCATCCAGGATCCTGCCCGTCAG
>PJUC01000267.1_pt1 | contig 27560 bp, 22 predicted proteins | sample 1512161 | NCBI WGS metagenome assembly PJUC01 (sample SAMN08177676, study PRJNA422409) | Soil metagenome, whole genome shotgun sequencing project. | isolation source: Soil enriched on filter paper | place: USA: Madison | collected 2015-01-15
GATGTACCACGGCGACATCGTCGAACGCGGCCCCGCCGACACCGTCATCCTGGACCCCCAGCACGACTACACCCGCACCCTCCTCGGCGCCGCACCCGACCCCGACCGGATCGGTATGCTGCGCGACGAAGTGCGCGCCGCCGTGACGAAGGAGAACGCGTGACCACGATCGACCCCGGAACCCCGACCTGGCTGCGAACCCACAACGACCGCACCGCGTTCCGCCTCCTCCTCGAGCACGGACCGCTGAGCCGCTCACGACTCGGCAAGCTGTCGGGCCTGTCGAAGCCGACCGCCGGTCAGATGATCCAGCGCCTCGAGCGCGTCGGACTGATCCAGGCGATGGGCGAGACGTCCGAGTCCCGGGGGCCGAACGCGATCCTGTACGGCGTGCGTCAGGACAGCATGACCGGTGTCGCCGTCAGCATCCTCGCCGACGCCATCGAGGCCGTCGTGACGGATCCCACCGACGCGGAGCATCCCATCGTCGTCCTGCCTGTCGACGGTCTCGAGCGGTCGCCCGAGGCCGACGTGACGGCGGCCATCGACGCGGCCTGCCGGGCGGCGGGCGTCCCCAGGGAGTCGGTGAGCGTCGTCGTCGTGGGCGTGCAGGCGGCCGTCGACGCCGATGCCGACGAGGTCAGCCTGACCGATACGCTCCCCGGCTGGCCGCTGGCCGGCGCCCGGGCGCGCATCGAGGATGCGACGCGCACGACGGTGTTCCTCGAGAACGACGTCAACCTGGCCACCATCGCGGAGCGCAACCACGGCGCCGCCGCCGAGGCCGAGAGCTTCGCCTACCTCTGGATGGGCTGGGGCGTCGGCGTCGGCGTGGACGTCGCGGGGATCGTGCAGCGCGGCGCCTCCGGCAGTGCCGGTGAGATCGGCTACCTGTCGGTGCCGCGCGCGGCGCTCGCATTCGCCCCCGAGGCGAACGACTTCACCGACCTGCTCGGCCCGCAGGGCGTGATCCCGCTGCTCGGCGGCGACGCCGGCGAGACCGTCGAGGCCGCGCTGACGCGTCTGCCGGGGCATCCCGAACTGCTCGCCGCCCTCGCGGACCGCGTGTCGGTGGCCGTGAGGCTGATCGAGGCACTGCTCGATCCCGGTCTCGTGGTGCTGGGCGGGCAGACCGGCATCGCCGGCGGCACCGAGCTCGCCGAGCTGGTGCAGGAGCGCCTGGACCGGGAACGACCCGAGGAGCGCCGCACGCGGCGGGTGCTCGACGTGCGCACCAGCGGCGTGCCGACGCACTCCATCCTGCGCGGCGCGCGCAGCCTGCTGACCGACCACATCCGCACCCGCCTCGAAGAGGCGATCGCGGCCGCCTGACCGGCGTGCCGCGCTGAAACACACCCCGTCGAACGGGATCTTAAGGAGGAATCGATGAAGCTCGCGATCGTAGGGGGCGGGTCGACGTATACGCCGGAGCTCATCGACGGGTTCGCGCGGATGCGCGATGTGCTGCCGTTGGATGAGATCGCGCTGGTGGACCCGGACGAATCGCGGCTCGCGCTGGTCGGCGGGATGGCGCGGCGGATGCTGTCACGCGCGGGGCACCCCGCGACGGTGCTGACGACGACCGACCTGGTCGCGGGGGTGGCCGACGCCGACGCGGTGCTGGTGCAGCTGCGGGTCGGCGGGCAGGACGCCCGTCACTCGGACGAGACGTGGCCGCACGAGGTGCACTGCATCGGGCAGGAGACGACCGGTCCCGGCGGACTGGCCAAGGCGCTGCGGACGGTGCCGGTGGTGCTGCGCATCGCCGACGTCGTGCGGACGCACGCGAAGCCGGATGCGTGGATCGTGGACTTCACGAACCCGGTCGGGATCGTCACGCGCGCGCTGCTGTCGCAGGGGCACCGGGCGGTCGGCCTGTGCAACGTGGCCATCGGGTTCCAGCGGCGCTTCGCCGGCATGTTCGGCGTCGACCCGGCCCGGGTGTCGCTGGGTCATGTGGGGTTGAACCACCTCACATGGGAGCGGTCGGTGACGGTGGACGGGGTGGACCGGCTCCCCGGCCTGCTCACCGACGGCCTCGCGGATCTCGCCGGCGACGTCCACCTCGCCCCGGACCTGCTGACGGGCCTCGGGGTGGTGCCTTCCTATTACCTGCGCTACTACTACGCGCACGACGAGGTGCTGGCCGAGCAGCTGGCCGAGCCGTCGCGCGCGGAGGCGGTGCGGGCGATCGAGAACGAGCTGCTCGCCCTCTACGCCGACCCGACCGTGGACGAGAAGCCCGAGGCGCTGGAGCGGCGCGGCGGCGCGTTCTACTCCGAGGCCGCCGTCGAGCTGCTCGCCGCGATGCGCGACACCGACGCGCCCTCGCGTGTGGTGAATCTCCGCAACGACGGGACGCTGCCCTTCCTGCCCGACGACCACGTGATCGAGGTGCCCGCGACGTTCCGCGACGGGCGTTTCGTGGCCGACCCGGTCGCGCCGCTGGACGACGACATCCGCGGGCTGGTCGCCGCGGTCGCGGGGTACGAGCGGCTCGCGCTGGATGCCGCGGTGCACGGAGGCCGCGACCGGGTGCTGCGCGCGATGCGGGCGCACCCGCTGGTGCTGCAGCACGATCGTGCGGAGAAGCTGACGGACCTGCTGCTGGCCGCGAACGCGAGGTTCCTGCCGTGGGCGTCGTGACCGCGGGCCTCGCCGTCGGCGTGGACGGCGGCGGGACGAAGACGGATGCCGTCGCCCTCACTCTCGACGGCACGGTCGTCGGCCGCCGTCGCGGCCCGGGTAGCAGCCCGCACTTCGAGGGCCTCGCCGCGTCGGTCGACGTGGTCGACGACCTGGTGCGCGGGGTCGCCGGAGAGGCGCCCGTCGCACAGGTGAATCTGTATCTGTCCGGTCTGGATCTGCCGGTCGAGATCGCGCAGTACCGCGACGCGGTGGCGCCGTTCGCGTGGGCGTCGCGCAACGTCGTGGTCGACAACGACCTGTTCGCGCTGCTGCGGGCGGGCACCGAAGAGCCCGACGCGGTGGCGGTGGTGTGCGGCAGCGGGGTGAACGCCGTCGGCGTCCGCGCCGACGGCGAGACCGTGCGCTTCCCATCGCTCGGCACGTTGTCCGGTGACTGGGGTGGGGGTTCTGGCCTCGGGCCCGAGGCGTTGTGGCACGCCGCGCGGGACGTCGACGGCCGCGGCCCCGCAACGATGCTCACGACGCTGCTGCTGGAGCGCCTGGGGGCGGCATCCATTCCGGCACTCATCGAGGAGCTTCACTTCGAGCGGCGTGATCACAGCGAGCTGATCGGCGTCACACCGGCGATCTTCGAGGCGGCGGCCGCCGGCGATGCCGTCGCGGGCATGCTGGTGGACCGGCAGGCGGACGAGATCGTGGCCTACGTGCGCGCGATCGTCACGCGCCTGGGCTTCGCCGATCGCGACGTCCCCGTCGTGCTCGGCGGCAGCATCCTCTCGGCCGGACATGCGCGGCTGGACGAGCGCATCGCCGCCGGCGTCGCCGAGGTCGCGCCGCACGCGCGGATCTCGCGGCTCTCGGCACCGCCCCTGGTCGGTGCCGCGCTGGCCGCGCTCGCCCATGCGGGAGCCGCCCCGGCTGCACTCGCCCGGGCGCGCGCCGCTCTGGTCGACGCCTGACCAGGCCCGACGGATGCCGCCACCGCGCCCTCGCGGCGACCGGGTGGCGGCATCCTGCTCAGTCGGTTCCGTCGCCCGGCGGGCCCGAACGCGTCAGGCGAGACCCCACGGGAAGAACACGACGAGCAGCACCGCCGAGACGACCCAGAACCCCGCGACGAACACGGTGTCGCGCACGCGCCACGGCACCAGATGCCGCTCGGTGCGGTCAGGGTGGGCGCCGAAGGCGCGCGCGTCCATGGCCAGCGCCACCCGCTCGGCGTGCCGGATCGCTCCGGCCAGCAACGGCACGATGTAGCCGAACCAGCGCGCGACGGCGGCGAACGGGCCGCGCCCGCCGTGGGCGCCTCGCACGCGGTGCGCCTGGCGGATCACCTCGAGCTCGTACCCGAACCGGGGGACGAAGCGGAAGGCCGCCAGCGCCGTGTATCCGATCCGGTAGGGCACCCGCAGCTGCTGCACGCTCGCCCGCACGAGGTCGGGACCGGTGGTCGAGAGCCCGGCGATGAGCGTGAGGGCGACGATCGAGGCCAGTCGCAGACCCGTCGCGAAGCCGACCGCGAGTGCACCGCCGTACAGCGTCCAGCCGCCGATCCGCCAGACGACGACCGACTGGTCCACCTGTGCGGGGTCGGTCCACAGCGCGAACCCGAACCCGATGACGAGGGCGCTGAGCGGCACCGCCAGCAGCAGCACCGCCGCGAGGCGCCGGGTGAAGTTCACCCCCACCAGCAGCACCGCGTACGCCAGCAGCAGGAACGCGGCCGGGGTGGCGGCATCCCTCACGAACACCAGCATCGCCATCGCCGGAAGCGGCGCCGCGAGCTTGGCCAGCGGGTTCAGCGCGTACAGGAAGCGGAGGGGGGATGCCGCAGCCCGGCCCGCGTACGGATCCACCGGGCTGTGCACCGCCGTGGCCGCGGTGATGGGTCCCGCGTCGCTCATCCGGCACCGCCGGGAAGGTCGGCGAGCCGCGTGACGCGCGCGAGCCCGGAATGCCGCTCCAGGCCGCGCAGCGCGCGCCGCAGCGGCGGGGGACGCAGCCCGGCGCGCCGGATGAGGTCGTCGTCGGCGAACACAGCGGCGGTCGGCCCGTCGGCGAGCACGCGGCCCTCCGCGAGAACGACGGTGCGGTCCGCGTGGTCGGTGACCAGCTGCATGTCGTGCGTGACGACGACGATCGTGGTGCCCTCGGCGTTGAGCTCCGACAGCAGCGACAGCAGCTCGTCTGCGCGGGCGCGGTCCTGGCCGAAGGTCGGCTCGTCGAGCACGAGCACCGGCGCCCCGGCGACGAGCGCCGTGCCGACCGACAGGCGACGCTTCTGCCCGCCCGACAGCAGGAACGGGTGGCTCGCCGCCTTGTCGGTCAGCCCGAAACGGGCGAGCAGCGCCTCGGTCCGGGCGCGCACCTCGTCGTCGGGAAGGTGCTGCAGCCGCAGCCCGTGGGCGATCTCGTCGAACACGGTGTGCGCGATGAACTGGTGCTCGGGGTTCTGGAACACGAACCCGATGCGTGCGCTGAGCGTCCGCGCGTCGGCGCGTGCGACATCGAGCCCGTCGACGCGCACCGTGCCCTTCGGCGGGGTGACGACCCCGGCCAGTGCCTGGATGAGCGACGTCTTGCCCGCGCCGTTGGCGCCCACGACGGCGACGAACGCGCCTCGCGGCACGTCCAGGTCGATGTCGTGCAGCACGTCGGTGCGGCCGCGGCGCAGGCTGAGGCCGCGAACGGCGATGAGCGCGTCGGCGGCATCCGACAGCGGTGCGATCGTCCGGATTCCGGATGCCGTCGCCCCGGCCGGATCCGTCGGCCCGGGTTCGGCCTCCAGGGCGGCGTGCAGCTCGTCGGGGGTCAGCGGCAGCGGGTCGAGCGCGAAGCCCGCGCGCCGCAGGCGCAGTGCCGCGAGCGCCGACACCGGGAGCCACACTCCCATGTCGTGCAGGTCGGCGGCGTGGCCGCGCAGCACGTCGTCGACGCTTCCGTCGAAGGCGAGACGGCCGTCGTGGTCGAGCACCACGACGCGGTCCACGAAGCCGACGGCGGCGTCGAGGTTGTGCTCCACGAGCAGGATCGCCCGGTCGCCCGCGGCGACGAGCTCGGCGAGGGCCGTGTAGACGTCCTCGATGCCGGCGGGGTCGAGGTTGGCGGTCGGCTCGTCGAGCACGAGCAGGGGCGAGCCCATCGCGAGCGCACACGCGATGGCCAGGCGCTGACGCCCGCCTCCCGACAGGCGGTCGGGGTTCTCGGCGCGACGCTCCCACAGGCCGACGCGCCGCAGTGCGGCCTCGGCGCGGGAGAGCACCTCGGCCATCGGCATCCGCAGGTTCTCGGGCCCGAACGCCACCTCGTCGAGCAGGGTGCCGGTCACGAGCTGCGCGTCGGGGTCCTGGAAGACCATGCCCACCCGCGTGCTCAGCTCGGCGACCGGCGTGGTCTGCGTGTCGAACCCGTCGACCTCGACGGTGCCGGTGACGGTTGCCGGAACCGACTGCGGCAGCAGGCCGTTGAGCGTCAGGGTGAGCGTCGACTTGCCCGACCCGCTCGGCCCGAGCAGCAGCACGACCTCGCCCGGCGCGAGGTCGAACGACACCGAGGCCGGGGCCGGCGTGCATTCGCCGTCGTGGGTCACGCCCAGCTCGCGCACCCGCAGCAGCGGCACGGCAGAGGGCACGGGCATCCGATCGTCGAAGGTAACTTAGCCTTCCCTAACTTACCCGCAGCCCGGTTGCCCGCCAATCGCCGGGCGCGGCCTCAGCCCTGGCTGCGACGGGCGATGCCGGCACGGCGCAGAGCGCGGCCGATCGCGAGGCCCACGGCCGTCCACGCGACGGGGCCGACGACGAACAGCGCGACGTAGACGATCTGGCCCCACACCGGGAACCGTGTCACGTCGGCCGCGAACCAGATCGCCGCGGCGATGACCGCGCCGACGATCACCGCCGACAGGAAGAAGCGCCACGCGTCCCAGCGGCGGTAGCGCGACGTCGCCGCGATGAGCTCCTGGAGGCCGCCGATGAGCAGCGCGGTGCCGATGTAGCGCCCGATCCACAGCGGTACGACGGCGCTCGCCACCAGCGCCGCGATGAGGTGCGTGATGAGCGCGACCCACGGCCGGCGCAGCAGCTCCTGCGCCACCACGCCCGGGAGCACGTGCACCCCGAGGACGAGTCCGTACAGGATGGGCGCGGTCGCCGAGACGGGTGCGCTCAGCGCCCCGGCGGCGGCCTGCAGGGCACCCGTGGCGACGCCGATCGCCGCGCAGGTGAGCAGAACGCTCGTCGAAAGTCGGGTTCGGGGGGCCACTTGCCCAGAGTACTCGGGCGAGGGTCGCCGTTTCTCACCGAGTCGTTATTTACTGTGCGACACCTGAGAGTTACGTTTGAGCCTGCTGCGCCCCGACGAAGTGGCGCAGCACTTCCGCACGGAGAAAGAAGGTCACCCCCTTGTACCGTCGAATCCTCACAGTCGCCGGCGTGCTGGCGCTGTCCATCCCCGCCACTGCGGCGTACGCCGCGACTCCGCCAGACGACCCGTCGAGCCGTTTCGAAGCCGCCGCCGTCAACGGCGCGGTCGAGATCCAGCGCTCGCCGATGAACCTCACCGCCGACGGCGATGTGACCGTCATCGTCGAACTCGCCGACGACCCGGTCGCCGTCGTGCAGTCGCAGTCCGGGCGCAAGCTCAACGAGGACGAGCGGAACAAGATCAAGGGCAAGCTGAAGAAGGCCCAGGACGCCATCACGGGCTCGATCACCGACAAGGGCGGCACGATCGACGCGCAGATGCAGTCCGCGTACAACGGCATCCAGGTGACGCTGCCGGTGGACGCGGTGGATGACGTGGCAAAGCTGCCCGGTGTCGTCGGCGTGCACGAGGCCCGCACCTACGAGCTCGACAACGCCGTGTCGGTGCCGTACCTCGGCGTGCCGCAGGTCTGGCAGGACACCGGCTACACCGGCAAGGGCATCAAGGTCGGCATCATCGACACCGGTGTCGACTACACGCACGCCAACTTCGGCGGTCCGGGCACGGTGGGCGCGTACAACGCGAACCACAAGAAGGAGACAAAGGCGGCCCCCGGCGGCCTCTTCGGTCCGAAGGCCCCACGCGTGAAGGGCGGCATCGACCTCGTCGGCGACGCGTACGACGCGAACGACCCGAACAGCGTCCCCAAGCCCGACCCCAACCCGCTCGACTGCAACGGACACGGCAGCCACGTCGCCGGCACCACCGCGGGCAGCGGTGTCACGTCGGCCGGCGCGTACTACACCGGTCCGTACAACGCCGCCACGGCGTCGCAGTCGTGGCGCATCGGCCCGGGCGTCGCGCCGCAGGCCGACATCTACGCGATCCGCGTCTTCGGCTGCGAGGGGTCGACGAACGTCGTCGTCGAGGCCATCGACTGGGCCGTCGACCACGACCTCGACGTCATCAACATGTCGCTCGGCTCGTCGTTCGGCCGTGCCGACGACGCGGACGCGGTCGCCGCGTCGAACGCGGTCGCGGCGGGTGTCGTCGTGGTCACGTCGGCCGGCAACAGCGGCCCGAACCCGTACCTCGTCGGCTCGCCCTCGACCGGTGAGGGCGTCATCTCGACCGCCGCCGTCGACAGCACCGCGAGCTTCCCGGGTGCGAACGTGGCGTTCTCGAACGGCACCTCGCTCGGCGCGATCAACGCCAACGGCGCGAACCTCGCCGGCCTGCCCGCCATGAAGACGGTGATCGTGAAGGATGCCGCCGGCAACGTGTCGCTGGGCTGCTCGACCGCGGACTTCACCGCCGCGGGCATCGTGCCCGGCGGCAACCAGCTCGCCGTGGTCGCCCGTGGCACGTGCGCCCGGGCGGCGAAGCCGATCTTCGGCCAGCAGGCCGGCGCGGCCGCGGTGCTGATGATCAACAACGCCGCCGACTACCCGCCGTTCGAGGGGCCGATCACGTCCAACCCCGACGACGGCACGCCGTACACGGTCACGATCCCGTTCCTCGGTGTGCGCGCCGGTGACGCCGCCACGGTCAAGAACGCCGCGGGCACCGACGCCACCATCACGGCCGCTCCGCTGCAGAACCCCGGGTTCAAGGGCTACGCGAGCTTCTCGTCGAGCGGTCCTCGCTCGGGCGACAGCGCGGTGGGCGTGGACGTCGCGGCACCGGGTGTGTCGATCGTCTCCACCGGCGTCGGCACGGGCAACGCCGCGGCGACCATCTCGGGCACGTCGATGGCGTCGCCGCATGTCGCGGGCGTCGCCGTCCTCGCCGTGCAGGCGCACCCCGACTGGACGCCGGCCGACATCGCCTCGGCGATCGTCTCGACGGCCGACCCCGACAAGGTCGCGGGCCAGAACCTCGTCCGCGGCGGCGTCGGCCTGGTCGACACCGCGCAGGTGGTCGGCACCCAGGTGACGGCGGCCGGTGACGAGTACACGACCGAGGGTGGCGCCAAGGCGCTGCAGTCGACGCTCAGCTTCGGCTTCGTGGAGTCGGCGCAGGCGTACTCCGGCTCGAAGACGGTGACCCTGACGAACCACGGCGACGCTCCCGTCACCTACCAGGTGTCGTCGGCGGCGACCGCGCAGTCGCTGCCCGCCCACATCACGCTCGGAAAGTCCTCGGTCACGGTGCCGGCGCACGGCACCGCCACGGTGACGGTGCAGCTCGACGCGTCCGCGGCCGATGTGCCGTCGTCGCTCTCGGGCGGCTTCGCGTTCACGGAGTTCTCGGGTGACGTCGTGTTCACGGCGGCCTCGTCGACGCTGCGCGTGCCGTACCTGCTGGTGCCGCGCGCGACCACCAACGTCGCCGCGACCGCCGGCGCGTGGGACACCTCGGTCGACGGCGAGAACACGGTCGAGCTGACCAACGCGGGCGGCGCGCTCGCGGGTGCGGCCGACTTCTACACCTGGGGCCTCCAGGACCCGCAGGACGTGGACGCGTCGATCGACTCGGGCTATGACGTCCGCGCGGTCGGTGTGCAGTCGTTCCCGGTCAGTGCGACGGACCAGCTCCTGGTGTTCGCGGTGAGCACGCACCAGCGGTGGTCGAACGCGGCCAACAGCGAGTTCGACGTCGTGATCGACACCAACGCCGACGGCAAGGCGGACTACGTCGTGTTCGCGACCGACGGCGGACTGGTGTCGACCGGCGACGTGAACGGCCGCAGCCAGGTCTTCGTGACCAACCTCGCGACCGGCAAGTCGGTCTCGCGGTTCCTGGCGCAGGCGCCGACCGACAGCAGCACGCTGCTGATGCCGGTCTACGCCAGCGACCTCGGCCTGACCGCCGCGGCGGGCGCGTTCGAGTACTCCGCCGCGGGCTACTCGATCATCACGAGTGCCGCCGACGAGGTCGAGGGCAGCGCGTTCTACAACCCGTGGGCTCCGGCTCTCGAGAACGGGCAGTACGCCGAGGTCGCGCCGAACGGCACGGCGTCCGCGACCGTCGCGATCAACGCCGCCCAGGTGGCCGCACAGCACCCGCTCGGCGTGATGGTCGTCGCGACCGACAACGCCGCGGGCGCGGGCGAGGCGTTGCTGCTGCCGCTGCAGTAACGGTTCCAGCAGGAAGGGGGCGTCCTCCGGGGCGCCCCCTTTCGCGTGTCTCAGCGCTCGCAGAGGCGCGGCGAGTCGCTGCGTCCGAACCGGTAGTCGTAGCTCGTGCCGTCGACGTCGACGATCACCTGCATGCCGTCGACCAGCGCCTGCGTATACGAGTTGCCCGGCTGGGGGCATCCCAGCGCCCCGCTGTTCCACGTGACGGCGACGGCCGACACCAGCGCCGGAGTGCCGGTGACTCCGCGTGCCGCGAGGTCCGCCACGATCGCGTCCCAGCGTGCCTGCGAGAGGTCCGCGGGAGCTCCCGTCGTCGCCTCGTCGGTCGGGGCCGGGGTCACCTGCTCGAACGGCGGGCGGGATGCCGTGGGCTCGGACGAAGACTCGGGCACGGTTCCTCCTGCGGCGCATGCGGTCAGCGACAGCAGCGCGATGACGATGATCGCCGCCCTTGCCACCCTCATGGTCCGCCTCCGCCGTTGTGCTCCAGGGTACGTCTCGAGGACGCGGGGAGCACCCGCTCGGCTATACGCGCCGGCGACGACGCGTGAGCCGCACGGCCGGCAGCGGCGGCGCCGGGATGCGCTCGTCGCCGTGATCGACGACGTGGCCGAAGCGGGGGCTGTCGGATTCCCAGGCCTCTCGGGCCTCGACGATCTCTTCGTGGCTGCGGCCGACGAAGTTCCACCACATGACGATGTCGTCCTCGAACGGCTCGCCGCCCAGCAGGAACACGGTCGCGCCGCCCGCGCTGGTCACCTCGACCGAGGTACGGTGCAGGCCGAGGTAGAGCAGGTGCGCGGTGTCCAGCCCGATCGGCGCGGCGTCGGCCTCGACGCCGGGCACGACGACCTCGCCGTGCACGGCGACCAGGGCGTGCTCCCAGTCCGGGTTCAGCGGCACCCGCACCGTCGACCCGGGCGGGATGCGCAGCTCCGCCCCGACGATCGGCGTGTACACCGTCGCCGGCGACGCGACGCCGCCCAGCTCGCCGAGTACGACGGTTGCCTCACCGGGCGCGCCCGCCGCGGCATCCAAGACAACCGACGGCAGCACCGCGTGCTGCTCGAAGGCCGGCGCGCCGTGACGGCGGGACTCGGGCAGGGCGACCCACAGCTGCAGGGCGTCGAGGGGTGTGGCGTCCTCGCCGACCGAGTACTCGGAATGGGCGATGCCCGCGCCGCTCGTCATCAGGTTGAGCGCACCTCGGCGCACGACGACATCGCTGCCGACGGTGTCGCGGTGCCGCACCTCGCCGAGGTACGGCCAGGTGACGGTCTGGAGCCCGATGTGCGGATGCGGCTCGACGCGCATGCGGGTCTCTTGCGGACCGAAGCGGTCGAGGAAGCACCACGCGCCCACGAGGGGCAAGTCGCGCTGCGGCAGCGAACGATGCACCGACATCGCCCGAACGCCGCCGAGCGGCACCTCCCGGGCTTCGAGCAGCAGTGCGCGCGGACCGTCGCACTCGACCGACGTCTCGACGTCGACGGTGTCGGAGCTTCCGAGGCGGGTCATGTCGGAGCCGATCTCAGCCGACGCGTGAGGGCCAGTGCACGTCGAGGCCGGGGACCTCGTGCTCCTGCAGGTACTTCACGACCACGGGGCACAGCGGCACGACGGTCTCGCCGCGGCGGGCTTCGTCGGCCATCGCCTCGGCCACCACGATCTGCGCGAGGCCGCGGCCACGGAAGGCCGGGTCCACCTCGGTGTGGGGGAACCGCAGGCGTCCGCGCGCATCGGGCGCGAACTCCGTGAACCCGGCGAGCACGTCGCCGACCCACACCTCGTAGCGTCCGGCGTCGTCGTTGCGGTGGACCGTGATCTCGTCGGTCGTGGTGTCGTTCTCGGTGGCAGTCATGGCATCCCTTCGACGTCTGGTCCAACGTACTTTCGCGCGCATGGATTCCGCCACCCACCGGGCCCCTGGCGCCGCGGGGCTCAGAGGTCTATCGTCGGCCCCGTCTGCGGCATCCGGTCCGCGGGCCGATTCAGGGGGGAATCGTTCGGTCCGTTCAAGGATTCGAGGGGGAATCATGAAACGACGCGTTCTCGCTGCGCTCGCGGCACTCGCACTCGGAGTCGGGATGCTCGCCGTCGGCGCAGCAGGTCCGGCCTCGGCGGCGTCTTCACCGCCGGTCGCAAAGTACGTGGCGCTGGGCGACTCCATCGCGGCGGGGCAGGGTGGCGGGGCGCCGCTCGACGGGTGCGCGCGCACCGCCGGCGGCTACGCTGCGCAACTCGATCTCGAGCCCAAGTTCAACCTGCTGCGCAACGCGGCATGCACGGGCGCGAAGATCGCCGATGTGCAGTCGCAGCTGTCGCAGCTGAATCGCGGCACGACGGTCGTCACGCTCACCGTCGGCGCGAACGACCTCGGTCTCGACCAGATCTACGCGGCGTGCGCCGCGGCCGCCGCCGGCGGACCGACGATGCCGTGTGCGGTGGCCATCAACACCGCCCTCGGAGCGGCACCGGGTCTGCCCGCGCCACTCGGCTCGCTGATCGGCGACATCGCGCAGCGCGCACCGAACGCGTCCATCGTGGTGACGGGGTATCCGCACCTGCTCACGCCGTTGCCCTTCGGTCAGGGCGTCGACGATCTCGCCGCGCTCGTCCAGGCGGTGAACGACGCCACCGACGCGCTCAACGCGGCCATCCAGGTCGCCGTCGCGACGGCGGGTGCGCAGGGTGCGCACGTCGCCTACGCCGACGTCGTCGCAGCGTTCGCCGGCCACGGCGTGCAGCTGCTGCCGGGCGTCCCGAGCGACCCGTGGTTCGGCACCGACCCGGTGAACGACCCGGCCGGCTTCCTGCACCCGAACCTCGCCGGGTACTCGGCGTACACACAGGTCATCCTGGCGGCCCTGGGGCGCTGAGCCCTGACGGAAGGGACGTCGGGCACCCGGCATCCCTTCCGTCGTGCTCGGTAGCCTGGCGGCATGCCCGGCTCCGTCGTCATCGTCACCGGCCCTCCGGGTGCCGGCAAGTCCACGACCGTCGCCGCGCTGGCTGCGACGCTCACGCGCAGCGTGCACCTGCACACCGACGACTTCTGGGCGTACATCGTGTCGGGTGGCGTCGCGCCGTACCTGCTCGAGGCGGATGTCCAGAACCACACCGTCGTCGAGGCGATCGTGGGTGCCGCGTTCGCCTACGCCGACGGCGGGTTCGACGTCGTCGTGGACGGCGTGGTCGGCCCCTGGATGCTGGACCACTACCGCCGCGCGGCGTCGCGCCGCCCCGACGCGGCGCTGCACTACGTCGTGCTGCGCCCGGGACGACAGCAGACCCTCGCCCGCGCACAGGCGCGTTCGGCACCGGACGCGCTGGTCGATGAGGGGCCGATCCTGTCGCTGTGGGACCAGTTTGCCGACCTCGGCGGACTCGAAGGCCATGTCCTCGACACAACCGCGCACACCCCGGCCGACACGCTCGGGGCGGTGAGCGCCGCCGTCCGCGGTGGCCGGTTCCGTCTGCGGATCGGGGGATAGCCGGATGCCGCGACCTGGCAGACTCGAGCGATGACGCTTCTCGACACCATCGCCGCGGCTGCGGAGGCGTCGGGCGCACCCGCCGCGACTCCCGACGCGGATTCGCTGTACGACGCGTTCGTGGAGTGGGCGGGCGAGCAGGGCTTCTCGCTGTACGCGGCGCAGGACGAGGCGGTCATCGAGATCGTGTCGGGATCGCATGTGATCCTGTCGACGCCGACCGGGACGGGCAAGTCGCTCGTCGCCGTGGCCGCGCACGCCGCCGCGGTCGCCACGGGCGGCCGCACTTATTACACGGCGCCGATCAAAGCGCTCGTGAGCGAGAAGTTCTTCGCACTGGTCGACATCTTCGGCGCCGCGAACGTGGGCATGGTCACGGGCGACTCGTCGGTGAACCCCGACGCCCCCATCGTGTGCTGCACCGCCGAGATCCTCGCGAACCTCGCGCTGCGGCAGGGTGCCGACGCCGCGGTCGACCAGGTCGTGATGGACGAGTTCCACTACTACGGCGACCCCGAGCGCGGCTGGGCGTGGCAGGTTCCGCTGCTGCTCTTGCCGCGGGCGCAGTTCGTGCTGATGTCGGCGACGCTGGGCGACGTCACCACGATCGCCGACGACCTCGAACGCCGCACCGGCCGCACGGTCACCCGCATCACCGGCGTCGAGCGACCGGTGCCGCTGCACTTCTCCTACGCCCGTACGCCCGTGCACGAGACGGTCGAGGAGCTGCTGCAGACCGGCGAGGCGCCCGTGTACATCGTGCACTTCTCGCAGGCCGCGGCGATGGAGCGCGCGCAGGCACTGTCGTCGATCCGCATCGTGAGCCGGGAGCAGCGCGACGCGATCGCCGAGGCCATCGGCGGCTTCCGCTTCACGACCGCCTTCGGCCGCACCCTCTCGCGGTACGTGCGGGCGGGGATCGGCGTGCATCACGCGGGCATGCTGCCGCGCTACCGTCGGCTCGTCGAGACGCTCGCGCAGCGAGGGCTGCTGCGGGTCATCTGCGGCACCGACACCCTCGGCGTGGGCATCAACGTGCCGATCCGCACCGTCATGATCACGGCGCTGTCGAAGTTCGACGGCACGAAGATGCGGCAGCTGTCGGCGCGCGAGTTCCACCAGATCTCGGGCCGCGCCGGACGCGCCGGGTACGACACGTCGGGCACGGTCGTCGTGATGGCGCCGGAGTGGGAGATCGAGAACGAGGCCGCGCTGCGCAAGGCCGGCGACGACCCCGCGAAGCGTAAGAAGATCGTGCGCAAGAAGGCCCCCACCGGTGTCGTCAACTGGGGCATCGGGTCGTTCGAGCGCCTCGTCGAGGCCGAGCCCGAGCCGCTCGTGCCGCAGCTGCAGCTCACCGCCGCGATGCTCATCAACGTGATCGCGCGCGGCGGCGACGTGTTCGCGAACGTGCGCAGCCTGGTCTTCGACAACCACGAGCCCCGCGCTCGTCGGTACGAGCTCGCGCGTCGCGCGATCGCGATCTTCCGCACCCTGGTCGCCGCAGAGGTGGTCGAGATCGACCGCGCCGATGACTCCGTGTCCCGAAATCGCTCACAAGACGGTGCGCTTTCGGCTGAAAGTGGGACATCGAGCGCGGGGATCGGGACGCGAGACGGTGGGGTCGGGGATGCCGGCGGCCGCGGCATCCATCTGACCGTCGATCTGCAGCCCAACTTCGCCCTCAACCAGCCGCTGTCGCCGTTCGCGCTCGCCGCGATCGAGCTGCTCGACCCGGTCGACGCCGTAGGCGCGGTCGGCACCGGCCACTACGCGCTCGACGTCGTGAGCGTCATCGAGGCCACGCTCGACGACCCCCGGCCGATCCTCGCGCAGCAGGAGTTCAAGGCGCGCGGCGAGGCGGTCGCCGCGATGAAGGCCGACGGCATCGACTATGACGAGCGCATGGCGCTGCTGGAGCAGGTGACCTATCCGAAGCCGCTCGAGGAGCTGCTCACCCAGGCGTACGAGGTGTTCGCGTCGAGCCAGCCGTGGGTGCGGGACTTCGAGCTGTCGCCCAAGTCGGTCGTGCGCGACATGTTCGAGCGCGCGCTGTCGTTCTCGGAGCTCGTCTCCCTGTACCAGCTCGCGCGCAGCGAGGGCCTCGTGCTGCGGTACCTGTCGGACGCCTATCGCGCGATCCGCCAGACCGTGCCGGCCGAGGCGCAGACCGAGGACCTGCACGACCTGGTCGCGTGGCTCGGCGAGGTCGTGCGCCAGGTGGACTCGAGTCTCGTCGACGAGTGGGAGGCCCTGGTCAACCCGGTCGACGACCCGTCGGCCCCGGTCGTGCCGCCCGCGCCGCCGTCGGTGCTGACCAACCGCCGCGCGTTCGGCGTGCTGGTGCGCAACGAGCTGTTCCGCCGGGTGCAGCTGGCCGCGCTGCAGCGCGACGACGAGCTCGTCGCACTCGACCCCGACGTCGATTGGCCCGCCGTGCTCGACGCGTACTTCGACGAGCACGACGAGATCCTCACCGGCGGACCGGCCCGCTCGCCGCGGCTGGTGACGGTCGACGAATCGGATGCCGCCAGCGGGACCTGGCGGGTCGAGCAGACGATCGACGACCCGGCGGGCGACCACGACTGGCGCATCCGCGGCGTCATCGACCTCGCCGCCTCGGAAGAGGCGGGCACCGCCGTGCTGCGGGTGACGGAGGTCGTGCGGCTCTGACCGGCCGGCTGGAGAGAGAGGGGCCGCCATGACGGTCTTGGACACGTTCGCGCTCACCGGCAAGATCGCGCTCGTCACCGGCGGCAGCCGGGGCATCGGGCGCGCGATCGCCCAGGCGCTCGGCGAGGCCGGCGCCGCGGTGGCGGTCACCGCCCGCACCGAGGATGCCGCGCAGCGGGCCGCCGACGAGCTTCGGGCCGCCGGCATCCGCTCCTTCGGGATCGCCCTCGAAGTCTCGGATGCCGACGATGTCGAGCGCGCCGTCGGCGAGGTGAGCGAGCGGTTCGGCGAGATCGACGTGCTCGTCAACAATGCCGGCATCAGCATCGGCGGTGCGGCGCTCGACGTCGACGACCACGTGTGGCGCGACGTCATGGCCACCAATGTCGACGGCGTCTGGTTCTGCTCGCGCGCCGTCGCCCGGCGGATGGCGACGCGCGGCGGCGGCGTGATCGTCAACATCGGATCGATGTCGGCCGACATCGTCAACCAGCCGCGCTGGCAGATCTCGTATCTGACCTCGAAAGCGGCCGTGCACCAGATGACGAAGGGACTCGCCGCCGAATGGGCGCCGCTCGGCATCCGCGTCAACGCGATCGCGCCCGGCTACATCCACACCGACATGTCGCCGGTCTACGAGCCCCAGTACAAGCCCTGGTGCGTCGACCCCGCGCCGATGCAGCGCGCCGGCGAGCCGCACGAGCTCGGCCCGGTCGCGGTGTTCCTCGCGAGCGAGGCCTCGTCGTTCATGACCGGCTCGATCGTCACGATCGACGGCGGCTTCACGCTGTATTGACGGGGGCCGCCGGAGTCATCACCACGCCAGGCGCATGCCGCCGTCGGTCGACAGCACTTGGCCGACCACCCAGGCTCCGGCATCCGTCGACAGCCAGGCGATGAGGCGGGCCGGATCGGCAGGCTCGCCGAAACGGCCGAACGGGGTGGCGCGCACCCACGCCTCGACCTCGTCGAGCGGTCGATCGGCGGTGTCAGGGTCGAGGTAGCCGGTGTTGACGGGTCCCGGGTCCACCGTGTTGAGGATGATCCCGAGGTCGAGCAGTTCCGCTGCGACGGTGGGCGTGGCGCCCGTGAGGGCGGCCTTGCTCGCGACGTACGCGACCTCGCCGCGCATCGGCCCGTGGATCTGCCCCGAGGTCATCCAGAACACGCGGCCGGTCGGCTCGGCGAACGGTCCGGTGCGGCCGATGCGTTCGCCCGGCTGTCGCCCGGGGTCCGCCGCGGGCGCGTGCAGCGCCGCGAACGCCTGCGTCAGCAGCAGCGTCGAGCGCGCGTTCGTCTGCCAGTGGGCGTCGAGACGTTCGGCCGTCATGTCGAGGATCGACCCGTCGTCGCCCGACAGCGCCTGGTTGCACACCAGGATGTCGAGGCGCCCGGTGAGCGCCTGCGCCGCCGTGATCACGCGGGGGATGGATGCCGCATCCCGCAGATCCGCGGCGAGGTCGCCGAACCGCGCGCCCGGCGCGAGCTCCGCGCGCAGCGCGTCGCGGACGGCGTCGAGGTCGTCGGTGCCCCAGGGCTGATCGGCGTCGTGGGGCGCGTAGTGGTGGATGAAGACGTCGGCGCCGAGCCGGGCGTACTCCGCCGCGACGGCGAAGCCGATGCCCCGCCGGCGGGAGACGCCGGTGACGAGGGCGGTCCTGCCGCGCAGCGGCAGGGAGGTCTGGGTGTGCATGCTGATGCCTTTCACGGACGCCGGGAGGCGGCATCCGGTTCTTCGTTTCGGTGAGGACGAAGTCAACGGCATTGCATGAGCACGACCATAGCGGATGATGGCCGTATGCCGACCTACGTGGCCTTCCTGCGCGCGATCAACCTCGGGGCGAACCGCAAGTTCGCGAAGGACGACATCAAGCGGGTCGTCGAGGCGGTCGGGTTCAGCGACGTCGAGACGCACATCAACACCGGCAACGTGCGGTTCACGACGCCGATGCGCTCGCGGGCGAAGATCGAGAAGCAGCTGGAGGACGCCTTCGCCGAGGACCGCGGGTTCGAGGTGCCGACGATCGTGTTCACGACCGCCGAGGTCTCGGCGATCGCGGCGGAGGCGGCATCGCTGGCCGACGAGAACCCCGGGCTGGCGCGCCACTACATCTACCTGCTGAAGGACGAGCTGCCTGCCGCCACCGCGGCCCAGGTCGAGGGGCTCGCGAGCGTCCCCACGCCCTCTCCAGGCGCCGCTGACGCGTCGCCCGGAGCCTCGGGGCGCGTGGGCCCATCGGGCGGCATGGTGGTGCGCGGCCGGGCCGCGCACGCGCTGCTGGGGCCGGCGTACCAGGCAGGGCAGGTCGATCCGCTCAATGCCGCGAAGCTGCTCGGTGTCGCGACCAACCGCAACCGCACGGTGATCGCCGCGATCGCCGAGAAGTGGTGCTGACCGGCTCCTCCCCAGCGGCGGCGTGCGGCGCGCGTCGGCCGGGTTCTGCACCGGTGCGCGAGCGCCGGGGCGGGCGTCGGATGCCGCGGCTACCCTGGGACGGGTGACCATTCCGCAGGGCGACCCGTACGCCGATCTCGCGTGGGAGCCCGAGTTCGCGCCCCCGCCGGACGACTCGTGGGCGCCGCCCGAAGAGGGCTGGGCACCTCCGCCCGACCGCGGTGGATGGTCCGAACCAGGCGCCGGTGGGTTCGACCCGTTCGAGGGCGCCGGTCCGCGCCGTGACTTCACGGGCTCCGACCCTCGTACGGTGCTGCGCGAGGTGTACGGCTACGACGCCTTCCGCGGTGAGCAGGGTGCGATCGTCGAGCATGTCATCGCCGGCGGGGATGCCGTCGTGCTCATGCCGACCGGCGGCGGCAAGAGCGTCTGCTACCAGGTGCCGGCGCTCGCGCGCCCGGGCACGGGACTCGTCGTGAGCCCGCTCATCGCCCTCATGCACGATCAGGTGGACGCGCTCGTCGCCAACGGCGTGCGCGCCGCGTACCTGAACTCGACGCAGGCGCCGCCTGAGCGTGCGGCCGTCGAACGTGCGTACCTCGCCGGCGAGCTCGACGTGCTCTACGTCGCTCCCGAACGCCTCAACACCGAGACGACGCTGCGGTTCCTCGCGCGCGGCAGGCTCAGCGTCATCGCGATCGACGAGGCGCACTGCGTGTCGCAGTGGGGCCACGACTTCCGCCCCGACTACCTCGCGCTCGGGGCGCTCGCCGAGCGGTTCCCCGGTGTGCCGCGTCTCGCGCTGACGGCCACGGCCACGCCGGCGACCCACCGCGAGATGACCGAGCGGCTGCACCTGCCGAACGCGCGGCATTTCGTGTCGAGCTTCGACCGGCCCAACATCCAGTACCGCATCGAGGCCAAGTCCGATCCGCGCCGCCAGCTCGTCGCGTTCATCCGGTCGCAGGGGTCGGGTGCGGCGGGCATCGTCTACGCCCTCAGCCGCAAATCGGTCGAGCAGACGGCCGAGTTCCTCTCGGCGCAGGGCGTCGACGCGCTGCCGTACCACGCGGGCCTGCCGGCCGAGACGCGTGCGGCGAACCAGTCCCGGTTCCTGCGCGAAGACGGCGTGGTGATGGTCGCGACGATCGCGTTCGGCATGGGAATCGACAAGCCCGATGTGCGCTTCGTCGCCCACATCGACCTGCCCAAGTCCGTCGAGGGCTACTACCAGGAGACCGGCCGTGCCGGCCGTGACGGCGAGGCATCGGTCGCGTGGATGGCGTACGGCCTCGGTGACGTCGTCCAGCAGCGCCGGCTCATCGACCAGTCGCCCGGCGACCGCTCCTTCAAGACACGGCTCGGCCAGCACCTCGACGCCATGCTGGCCCTGTGCGAGACGGTGGGATGCCGCCGCCAGAACCTGCTGGCCTACTTCGGCGAGGCATCCGAGCCGTGCGGCAACTGCGACACGTGCCTCGAGGCGCCCGAGACCTGGGACGGCCTGATCCCGGCGCAGAAGCTGCTGTCGACGATCGTGCGGCTGCAGCGTGAGCGGAACCAGGCGTTCGGCGCCGGCCACCTGATCGACATCCTGCGGGGCTCGTCGACCGACCGCATCCGCCAGCAGGGCCATGACCAGCTGTCGACGTACGGTCTCGGCGCCGACCTCAGCGAGCAGGACTGGCGCAGCGTCATCCGGCAGCTGCTGGCCCGCGGCATCCTCGTCGCCCGTGGCGAGTACGGCACGCTCGCGCTCGGCGATCCCGCTGCGGGTGTGCTGCGCGGCGAGACGCCCGTGCCGCTGCGCCGCGACGTCATGGGCCGTTCCGGCGGTGTCGCCCGCGTGCGCAAGTCGACCGCGCCCGAGACCCTCGACCCGGTGAACGTCGGCGTGTTCGAGGCGCTGCGCGCGTGGCGCGCCGGCGTCGCGAAGGAGCTCGGCGTGCCCGCCTACATCGTGTTCGGCGACGCGACGCTGCGCGCGCTCGCCGAGCGCCGCCCCGAGAGCCTCGCCGACCTGGACGGCGTCTCGGGCATCGGCGCCAAGAAGCGCGAGGCCTACGGCGACGCCGTGCTCGAGGTGATCGCGGCGGCCTGACGTCATCCAGATGCATTCCAATCGAGGAATGCATCTGTTCTCGATCCGTTATCGATGCGCGTGAATGGCTCGTGCCGTCCGCATTAGCGTTGCGCTATGACCTTCCGCACCCTGGTTATCGGGCTGATCGCCGTCTCATTCCTGATGACGGGTTGTGCTGCGAAGCCGGCGCCGTCGGTGACCCAGCCGGCGGTGACCGAGGCCCCATCGCCGACGCCGACCGCCGAGTCAGCACAGCCGAAGGTGCCGTTCGACGGTGATTGCGCGCAGGTGCTCACCCCCGCCTCCGTTGCAGACATCTTCAACGGGCAGGAGCCGACGATCAGCGCGGTGACATACCTCGGCGGCGTGATGCCCGACATCTCGGGCTCGCTCGCACAGCTTGGTGGTTTGGCGTGCAATTGGTGGTCGGCCGATGCGGAGATCAGCCACGTCAGCGTGTCGATGGTGCCGGTCGCCGCGGTGCCCGCCGATCTCATTGCGGTCCATGAGCAGTTCGGCTGCTACGGGTGGAGCATCTGCGGTCGCGGGGAGGTCGCATCCGGAATGTGGGTCCTCGTCGAGACGCCTCGGCTCGATGAGAACGAGGAGGTTCTTTCGGATTCCGAGACACAGCGTCTGACGGCCGTCGTAGATGCCGCGGTCGGCTCGGTCTTCGGGCATTCCCCGGCCGACTACACCGGTGTCGCCGTGACGCCGACGGCCGACTGGTGGGCTCTGCCGACGTGCGACGAGCTGCAGCCTGCGGTGGCGGCAGCAGCGGTGATGACGTCGCCGGAAGCGGGGTTCCCGGGCGACAACGTGCCCGAAGGCGCGGTCTGGGATTCCCTCCAGGCGGCCGACATCGTGCGGTGGTGCCCGTGGTATCAGCACGGGGATCAAGACACCCGCATCACCGAACTGTATCTCCAGGCCGGGGTCGGCGCGCCGTCCGCATCTCAGCTGACCGCCGCTGGAGCGGAGCTGATCACGATCCCCGGGGCCGACGTCGCGTACCGGCTCGTGCAGGATTACAGCGGCGGAGCTCGCAGCGTCGAGATCCTCGCCGTGGTCGGCCCCAACCGTCTCCTGGTCGGCGGTGACGAGCAGGAGGCGGTCGCCGCCGCTGTCCTCGCCGCGCTTGCGCCGTGACATCAGTCGTCATCCGCGCGGAGACTGAGCCCTCAACGACCGGGAGCTTTGTCTCCGGTCCCTGAGCGACCTGCGGCGGTCGGCCCGCCTCGACAACCTGCGTACGCGCCAATGGATCCCGACGTGTCGCTCAACGAGCGCGCGGGAGCACGTCGTCGAGGTGCGCGGTCAGCTGGGCCGCGACGTCGACCGACGACCGGTCGTACAGCCACTGGTACTGCAGGCCGTCCCAGAGCGCGGTCAGCCAGACCGCCTCGAACTCGGGGTCGCGGTGCGAGGGCAGGTCGCCGTCGGCCTGAGCCGCGCGGAACAGCGCGGCGAAGTGGTCGATCACGCCGCGGAAGCGGTCCTCGAAGTACGCGTGCGCGGGGTGGTCGGTCGGCAGCGCCTCGCACGAGAGCACGGCGTACACCTCGATGAGGCCGGGCGCGGTGGCCGTGTTCTCGGCCGCCCCGCGGGGCATGGCCCGCAGCTCGTCGGCCGCGCGTGAGGCCCGCACGTACGACCCGCGCGACTCGATGAGGCGGTCGCGCTCGCTGAGTACGGCGCTCAGCAGCTCCTCCTTCGAGCCGTAGTAGTGCAGCAGCGTCGATTTCGAGACGCCGACGCGCTCGGCGATGTCGCGCAGCGAGGTGTCGCCGTAGCCCTCGCGGGCGAACAGCGCGGTCGCCCCGTCGACGATCTTCGCCCGCCGTTCGCGGCCGATCCGGTATCCGACCTGCGCGGATGCCGTCTCTGCCAAGAACGTTCGCATAGGCGGCACCGGCGCCGGGTGCTCGGTGGGTTCGGGGTCGTCCGGGTCGCGCCAGCCCACGGGCAGGGCCAAGCCCTGCTCGTACGTCTCGAGCGCGGTCACGACGTCGACGCGGTCCGGCAGATACTGCTCCAGCAGCTGGAGTCCGTCCCAGGCGGCGGCGATGCGCACGGCCTCGCCGGCCGGGTCGCGATCCGACGCCACCGTGTCCTGCACGACGGCCTCTTCGACGGCATCCGTCGAAAGTTCCCGCAGCTGCGCGTACCGGTGGCGCACGATCTCGTGGGCGGGGTGGTGGGGACTGGATGCCTCGCCCGTGAGCGCGGCGAACAGGGCGAGGTAGCCCGGCACCTCTTCGTTGCGCTGCGCGATGAGGCTGTATCCGAGCGTGCCCGGCTCGTCGGCGGCCAGCTGTTCGAGGAATGCGAACTCGTTGTCGCGTTCGAACGACGCCACGACAGCGGCGAGCAGGGCGTCCTTGGTGGCGAAGTGCCGCAGCAGCCCGGGGTGGCTGATGCCGGCGGCGGCCGCGACGTCGCGCAGCGACGAGGCGCGGTACCCGCGGGTGACGAAGAGCTCTTGCGCGGCGGCGACGATGACGGCGCGAGTGCGTTCGGCCTGCGCGCTGCGGGCCGTCGCCCCCGGAGAGATCGTCGTCACGGCCACAGTCTACCGAGGGCGATTACCAATCGGTCAGATTTCAGTTACCAAACGGTCGGGTTTCATGTATTCTCGTGAATCGACGCCCGGCGCAGGTGCCCGCGTCGCACCCGAGAAAGGACTCCGATGACAGAGCTGTCTTCCGCCGCGACGGCCGCGGCCGCGGGAACCACCGGCTTCAAGGCGCCGGGAACGACGCCCGACAAGACCCCGCGGGGCTACACGCCCGCCCTCGCCGGAGCGAACTTCGGCGTCTACCTCGCGCTGCTCACCCCGGTGCTGGTGTCGATAGCCTTCAAGGTGCAGCACATCACCGACACCACCGAAGAGGCGACGGCCCAGCTCGGCCTCATCATGGGCGTGGGCGCGCTCTTCGCGCTCATCGCCAACCCGCTCGCCGGCCGCCTGTCCGACCGCACCACGTCGCGCTTCGGCATGCGCCGACCGTGGATCCTCGGCGGCACACTCGTCGGCCTCGGCGGCTTCGCCCTCATCGGCGTCGCGAACTCGGTCTGGGTCGTCCTGATCGCCTGGTGCCTCGTGCAGACCGCGATGAACGCGGTGCTCGCCGCGGCGAACGCGACGCTCCCCGACCAGGTGCCCGTCTCAGGTCGCGGCAAGGTCTCGGGCATCGTCGGCCTGACGACGCCGCTCGGCATCCTCGCCGGCTCGTTCCTCGTCAACTTCCTGTCGGACGACTTCGCGCGCTTCGTCGTGCCGGCCGCCATCGCCACCGTGCTCGCCGTGCTCTTCGTGCTCGTGCTCAAGGACCGCCGCCTCGAAGAGAAGCCCGCCCAGCGCTTCACGATCGGTCAGTTCTTCGGCTCGTTCGTGTTCAACCCGGCCAAGCACCCCGACTTCGGCTGGACCTGGCTCACGAAGTTCCTCGTGATGTTCGGCTACGCCGGCATCGCCACCTTCCTGCCCTTCTACCTGACCGAGAAGTTCGGCCTCGACGAGCAGACCGCGATCTCGACGATCCTCGTCGCCAACCTCGCATCCATGGTGGCGATGGCGATCTCGGGCCCGCTGGGCGGTGTGCTGTCCGACCGGATCGGCAAGCGTCGTCCGTTCGTCGCCATCGCCGGCGGCATCATGGTCGTCGGTCTCGTGGTCCTCGCCTTCGCGCCGAGCGTCCCCGTGGTGCTGGTCGCGCAGGCGATCATCGGCCTCGGCGCCGGCTCGTTCATGTCGGTCGACCTGGCGCTGGCGACCGAGGTGCTGCCGAACCCCGAAGACACCGCCAAGGATCTCGGCGTCCTCAACATCGCCAACGCATTGCCGCAGTCGATCGCCCCGGCGATCGCGCCGGGCATCATCGCGCTCGGCGCCGCCACGCCGCTCGGCGGCTACACCGTGTACTACCTCTTCGGCGCGCTCGTCGCCCTCGCCGGCGCCGTGCTCGTCTACCGGATCAAGGGAGTGAAGTGATGACGGACACCACGACGATGGATCAGGATGCCGCACCCGCCGCCGCCGAGCGCCCCTGGCTCGACGCGAGCCTGCCGATCGATGAGCGCGTCGAGCTGCTCCTCGGCGAGATGACGCTGGAAGAGAAGGCGGGCCTCTTCTTCCAGACGATGATCACGATGGGCCCCGACGGCGAGCTCGCCGACGCCGACCCGATGTTCGGGCTGCCGTCGAACCGCGAGTACGTGGTCGACCGGCAGATGAACCACTTCAACCTGCTGGGCGTGGCGCCCACCGCCGGTGCGATCGCACGCTGGCACAACGCGCTGCAGGAGCTGGCGGCATCCACTCGCCTCGGCATCCCGGTGACGATCTCGACCGACCCTCGGCACTCGTTCACCGAGAACCCGGGCGCATCGATGCTGTCGGGTCCGTTCTCGCAATGGCCCGACACGCTCGGTCTCGCGGCGACGCGTGACGCCGAGCTCGTCGAGCGCTTCGGCGACATCGCCCGCCAGGAGTACACGGCCGTCGGCATCCGTGTCGCCCTGCACCCGCAGGTCGACCTCGCCACCGAACCGCGCTGGTCGCGGCAGCTGCAGACGTTCGGCGAGGACGCGGAGGTGTCGGGCGAGCTCGGCGCCGCGTACATCCGCGGGTTCCAGAACGGCGAGTCGTTCGGACCCGGCGCGGTCTCGACCATGGTCAAGCACTTCCCCGGCGGCGGCCCGCAGCAGGACGGCGAGGACCCGCACTTCGAATACGGCCGTGAGCAGGTGTATCCCGGCGGCAAGTTCGAGCTGCACCTGAAGCCCTTCGAAGACGCGTTCGCCGCCGGCGTGCGCCAGGTCATGCCGTACTACGGCATGCCGGTCGGCACCGAGTACGAAGAGGTCGGCTTCGGCTTCAACAAGTCGGTGCTGACGGGCCTGCTGCGCGAGCGCTACGGCTTCGACGGCGTGGTCTGCACCGACTGGGGCCTCATCACCGACGCCGAGATCATGGGCCAGCCGTTCCCGGCTCGCGCGTGGGGCGTCGAGCACCTCACCCGTGAGGAGCGCATGGTCAAGATCATCGAGGCCGGCGCCGACCAGTTCGGCGGCGAGGCGTGCCCCGAGCTGCTCGTGGAACTCGTCGCGGACGGCCGCGTCGCCGAGGAGCGACTGGATGCCTCGGCCCGGCGCCTGCTGCGCGAGAAGTTCGCGCTCGGCCTGTTCGAGGACCCGTACGTCGACGCCGAGGCGGCCGACCGCATCGTCGGCTCGGCCGAGTTCCGGGCGGCGGGGGATGCCGCGCAGCGCGCCGCGCTGACGATCCTCGCCGACCGCGACGGCGCCCTGCCGTTCACGAAGGGCGTGAAGGTGTACGTCGAGGGCATCGACGCAGAGACGGCCGCCGCCTACGGCACGGTCGTCGAGACGCCCGCCGAGGCCGACATCGCGGTGCTGCGCCTGCAGGCGCCGTACGAGCAGCGCGGCAACGGGTTCGAGTCGTTCTTCCACGCCGGCTCGCTCGACTTCCCCCAGGATGTCGTCGCGCACGTGGCCGAGGTCGCCGCGGCCGTGCCGACCGTGGTGGACGTGTTCCTCGACCGGCCCGCCATCCTCGGACCGATCGTCGAGGCCGCGCACGCGGTCGTCGCCAACTGGGGTGCGAGTTCCGCGGCTCTCCTCGACGTGCTCACCGGCGCGGCCGAGGCCAAGGGCCGGCTGCCGTTCGACATCCCGCGCTCGATGGCGGCCGTCGAGGCCTCGCGCCCCGACGTCCCGTTCGACACCGAGGACCCGCTGTTCCGCTTCGGGCACGGCCTCTCGCTGTAACACCTGCCCGCCCGGCCGTCCGGTCGCCTCGCCGTGCGCGGGGCACCGGGCAGCCGGGCGGGTGCGGTCTGTGCCCACCCCGATCGGAGTAGCCTGTCGCGCATGCCTCGTCTTCTCGTCCGCCGTCCGTCGCCCCGTCTCGCCGAGGGAGAGCTGACGCACCTGGATCGCGTGCCGGTCGATCCCGACCTCGCACTCGAGCAGTGGCAGGCCTACGTCGATGTGTACCGGCGCCACGGCTGGGACGTCGTGGAGGTCGAGGCGGCCGATGAGCACGCCGACGGCGTCTTCATCGAAGACACGGTCGTGATGTTCGGCGATCTCGCCGTGCTCACGCGCCCCGGAGCGGACTCCCGGCGGGGCGAGATCGACACGACGCGCGCGGCGCTGGAGCGAGCGGGCATCCCCTACGTCGCGATCGCCGAGCCGGGCACCCTGGACGGCGGCGACGTGCTCAAGGTCGGGCGCACGGTGTACGTCGGCCGCACGCTCCGCACCAACGACGCCGGCATCGCCCAGCTGCGCGATGCGCTCTCGCCCCGCGGCTGGTCTGTCGTCGCCGTGCCGGTGACGAAGGTGCTGCACCTCAAGAGCGGGGTGACCGCCCTCCCCGACGGCACGGTCGTCGGCTATGAGCCGCTCGTCGATGACCCCGGCGCCTACCCCGAGTTCCTCTCCGTGCCCGAGGAGCACGGCACGGCGGTCGTGGTGCTCGGCCCTGACACGGTGCTGATGTCGTCCGACGCCCCGGCCACCGCAGAGCTCTACCGCAGCCGGGGCCTGGAGGTCATCACGACCCCCATCAGCGAGTTCGAGAAGCTCGAGGGCTGCGTCACCTGCCTGTCGGTGCGGGTGCGCGACCAGGACTGACGCGTCAGCCCTCGTGCGGGGCGTCCGCGAGGTCTTCGGCGGCCGCGCGCGGAACGACCACCACAGGCACCGGCGAGTGGCGCACGACCTTGGTGGCA
>PJUC01000269.1_pt1 | contig 27541 bp, 24 predicted proteins | sample 1512161 | NCBI WGS metagenome assembly PJUC01 (sample SAMN08177676, study PRJNA422409) | Soil metagenome, whole genome shotgun sequencing project. | isolation source: Soil enriched on filter paper | place: USA: Madison | collected 2015-01-15
ACCGATGTCGAGATCCACGCCGGCGAGGTCGTCGGGTTCGCGGGCCTGCTGGGCGCCGGTCGCACGGAGCTCGCGCGTCTGATCGCCGGCGCCGACAAAGCCGACTCGGGCACGGTCCGCATCAAGGGCAGCAAGGTCTCGCTGAACTCTCCCGTCGCGGGACTCTCGCACGGCATCGCCTACTCCACCGAGAGCCGCCGCGACGACGGCATCGTCGGCGATCTCAGCATCCGCGAGAACATCATGCTCGCCGTGCAGGCCCGTCGTGGCTGGCTTCGCCGCGTGCCCGCGCGTGAGGTCGACCAGCTCGTCAACACGTACATGGAGCGCTTCAGCGTGCGCCCCAACGATCCGAACCGTCCGATCCGCCTGCTCTCAGGCGGAAACCAGCAGAAGGTGCTGCTGGGCCGGTGGCTCGCCACCAACCCCGATCTGCTGCTCCTGGACGAGCCCACGCGCGGCATCGACGTCGGAGCGAAGGCCGACATCCAAGAGACCGTCGCCGAGCTCGCCGAAGGCGGGATGGGTGTCGTGTTCATCTCGTCCGAACTCGAGGAGGTCGTGCGCCTCTCGGAGCGGATCGTCATCCTCAAGGACCACCAGAAGGTGGGCGAGGTCGTCAACGGGCCCGAGGTGACGGCCGAGAGCATCGTGGCGGTCATCGCCACCGAGTCAGGATCCGAGGCCGAAGCCCACGCCGACGCGCTCGCCGAGGACGTCACCGAGGGCGAAGGCCCCGCCGGAAAGGAAGGGAACGCGTCATGAGTCGCGTCAAGACCGCACTCAGGACCCCCTGGTTCTGGGCGATCGTGGGTATCGCGGTGCTGCTGGTGATCAACTCGATCAAGAACCCCGCCTACCTCGCGCTCAGCGTCAACCCCACCACGGGCCTGCTCACCGGGAACCTGCTCGACATCCTGCGCGTCTCGGCGCCGATCATCATGATCGCGCTCGGCATGACGTTCGTCATCGCGACGGAGGGCATCGACCTGTCCGTCGGGTCCATGATGGCCGTCGGCGGCGCGGTCGCGATGCAGACGCTCGCCACGGTCAACGACCCCACGTCGGTCGGGGCGATGCTCGCGGCGATCGGCCTCGCACTGGCGCTCGCGATCCTCCTGGGCGCCGTGAACGGCTTCCTCGTCGCGGTCGTCGGACTGCAGCCTTTCATCAGCACGCTGATCATGATGATGGCCGCGCGCGGCCTCGCCCGCGTGATCACGGACGGGCAGAACACCAACGCCACCAACGAGCCGTTCCGTCAGCTGTCGAACGGGCAGATCCTCGGACTGCCGACGAGCTTCGTGATCGCCGTCGTGATCGTCGTCCTGGTCGCCCTGGTCATGCGCCGCACCGCCCTGGGGCTCATGATCGAGTCGATCGGCATCAACCCCAAGGCCAGCCGGCTGGCCGGCATCCGTCCTCGTCCGATCCTTTTCGGCGTCTATATCCTCTCGGCCGTGCTCGCCGCCGTGGGCGGCCTGTTCAGCGTCTCAGAGGTGATGACGGTGAGCGTCTCGGGCACGGGCAACCTGATGGAGCTCGACGCCATCCTCGCGGTGGTGATCGGCGGCACCTCGCTCGCCGGCGGCAAGTTCTCCATCCTGGGCTCGACGATCGGCGCCCTCCTCATCGCGACCCTGAACAAGACGGTGCTGTTCCTCGGCATCCCCGCTGCGGCCACGCCCGCGTTCAAGGCGCTCGTCATCATCGTCCTGGTGCTCGTGCAGTCGGAGCGGGTCCGATCGTTCGCGTTCGGGCGCTCGAAGTCCGGCGGCTCATCCGCCTCCGGCGGCTCCCCGCGGCCCGCCGCCGGTCAGGACTCGCCCGTCACGAAGGAGGTCGTCGCGTGAACGCGCGCAGTCTCGCGGAATCCATTCCGCCCGTCGCCGATCTGCCCGAGAGCAAGCAGCCCCATCAGGTGAGCCGCATCTCCGGGCTGTGGGAGCGCAGCCAGTCGCTGATCCCCACCCTGGCAGCGCTGGTGCTCCTGTTCGGCATGCTCATCTACGCCGAGATCGCCTACGGCCGCGTGTTCCACGCCGGCACGATGTCGAGCCTGCTCGTCAGCTTCGCGCCCACGATCATCCTCGCCGTCGGCATGACCATCGTCATCGTCTCGGGCGGCATCGACCTGTCGGTGGGTGCGGTCGTCGCCTTCACCTCGGTCGCCGGCGTCATGCTGATGAACATCGGGGTCAACGGCTGGCTGTCGATGCTCCTGATGATCGTGTTCGGAGCCGTCTTCGGGCTCATCGCCGGCGTGATGATCCAGTACTTCAACGTGCAGCCGTTCATCGCGACCCTCGCGATGATGTTCCTCGCCCGTGGCCTCGCCTCGATCCTGTCGACCACGCCGGTGCTCGCGCCGGCCGACTCTCCGATCCTGTTGCTGGCAACCGACTGGAAGATCGTCGACGGACCGAAGGTCAACGACTTCACGATCACGCCCGGCCTGCTCATCGCCGTGGTCGTCGTCCTCGCCGGGATGTTCTTCATGCACCGCACCCGGATGGGCCGCACCGTGTACGCGATCGGCGGCAACGAGTCCTCCGCGCAGCTGATGGGCCTTCCGGTCACCCGCACGCGCGTGTGGATCTACATCGTCTCAGGCGCCCTCTCGGGCCTCGCGGCGATCGTCTACACCGCCGAGGTCGGCGGCAAGGCTCAGAACGTGACCGGCATCGGCTGGGAGCTCGACGCGATCGCCGCCGTGGTGATCGGCGGCACGCTGCTCACCGGCGGATACGGGTACATCCTCGGCTCCGTCGTGGGCGTCTTCGTGATCGCGGCGCTGCGCCTCATCATCACGAAGGACGGCACGATCAACCCCGAGTACCTGACCATCATCACCGGCGGCGTGCTGCTCGTCTTCGTGCTCCTGCAGCGCGTGCTGGCCAGACGAGGGATGAGCTCATGACCGATGCGGAGCTGGATGCCGCCATCGCGGCGGTCCGGCAGGACGTGGCGAAGCTGCACGGCGAGTTGGTGCGGTACGGACTGGTGGTGTGGACCGGCGGCAACGTCTCGGGACGCGTACCGGGCGCCGACCTGTTCGTCATCAAGCCGTCGGGCGTGAGCTATGACGAGCTCGCCCCCGAGAACATGATCCTGTGCGACCTCGACGGCAACGTCGTCCCGGGCACGCCGGGCAGCGACCGCAGCCCGTCGAGCGACACCGCAGCGCACGCCTACGTGTACCGGAACATGCCCGAGGTCGGGGGAGTGGTCCACACCCATTCGACCTACGCCGTCGCGTGGGCAGCACGCGGCGAAGAGATCCCCTGCGTGATCACGGCGATGGCCGACGAGTTCGGCGGGCCGATCCCGGTCGGTCCGTTCGCGATCATCGGCGACGACTCGATCGGCCGCGGCATCGTGCAGACCCTGACGGGCCACCGCAGCCGCGCCGTGCTGATGCAGAACCATGGGCCGTTCACGATCGGCGTCTCGGCGAAGGACGCCGTCAAGGCGGCCGTGATGGTCGAGGACGTCGCCCGCACCGTGCATCACGCGCGTGAGGCGGGACCGCTCATCCCGATCCCGCAGGCGGAGATCGACAGCCTCTACAACCGGTACCAGAACGTGTACGGGCAGTCGTCCGACGAGCGTCGCGAGGACGAGCGATGAGCCCGGACGCTTCGTCTCGTACCTCGCTCAGCGCGGACGCCGCCGCCCAGGCGATCCTCGACGGCCGCACCGCGCTCGGCGTCGAGTTCGGCTCCACGCGCATCAAGGCGTGCCTGATCGACCTCGACGACCCGTCGACGGTGCTCGCGACCGGATCGCACGCCTGGGAGAACCGCCTGCGGGCCGGCAGCTGGACGTATGCGCTCGAAGACGTCTGGTCGGGTCTGCAGGCCGCATACGCGGAGCTCGCAGACGACGTCCGTGCGACGTACGGCGTCGTGCCCGAGACGTTCGGTGCGATCGGCATCTCGGCGATGATGCACGGCTACCTCGCGTTCGACGGCGACGGCGACCTCCTCGTCCCGTTCCGCACCTGGCGGAACACCTCGACAGAGCAGGCGGCGGCGGTCCTGTCGGAGCTGTTCGGCACCAACATCCCGCTGCGCTGGTCGATCGCCCACCTCTACCAGGCGGTGCTGAACGAAGAGGACCACATCGGAGACATCCGGTACCTCAACACGCTCGCGGGCTACGTCCACTGGAAGCTCACCGGGCGCACCGTGCTCGGAATCGGCGACGCGTCGGGGATGTTCCCGATCGACCCGGCCGCCCGCGGGTACGACCCCGAGATGCTCCGCAGATTCGACGGTCTCGTGGCCCAGCGCGCCGACGGCCTGGACGTGGGAGCGCTGCTGCCCGAGGTGCTCGTCGCCGGCCAGGCCGCGGGCGAGCTCACACCCGAGGGGGCGCGACTGCTGGACCCGACGGGAGCGCTGCGGCCCGGCATCCCGTTCTGTCCGCCGGAAGGCGACGCCGGCACCGGCATGGTGGCGACGAACGCGGTCGCGCCGCGCACCGGCAACGTCAGCGCGGGCACGAGCATCTTCGCCATGGTGGTCCTCGAACGCCCGCTGAGCCGGGCGCACGAGGAGCTCGACCTCGTGACGACCCCGGCCGGGGATCCCGTGGCGATGGTGCACTGCAACAACGGCGCGAGCGAGCTGGCCGCGTGGGTCGGGCTGTTCGAGCGGTTCGCCCACGTGGCCGGCGGCGGGCTGAGCACCGATGAGGTGTTCGAGGCGCTGCTGCGCGAGGCCCTGGACGGCGATCCCGACGCCGGCGGGCTCCTCGCGTACAACCACCTGTCGGGCGAGCCCATCGCCGGGCTCGCCGAGGGGCGTCCGCTGTTCGTCAGGACGCCCGACAGCCGCTTCACGCTGGCGAACTTCATGCGTGCACAGCTGTACGGCGTGTTCGGCACGCTCGCGCTCGGCATGCGGGTGCTCGCGTCCGAGGGCGTGGCGCTGGACCGCATGTTCGCGCACGGCGGGGTGTTCCGCACGGCAGGGGTCGCGCAGCGATTCCTCGCCGGTGCGCTGGGCGCGCCCGTCGCCGTCGCCGACACCGCTTCCGAGGGCGGCGCCTGGGGGATCGCCGTCCTCGCCGCATTCGTCGCCGACGCGTCGGATGCGGACCTCGATGCGTTCCTGGGGGACCGCGTCTTCGCGCGCACCGGTTTCGACGCGGTCGAGCCGGATGCGGAGGATGTGCCCGGCTTCGCCGCGTATCTCTCCCGTTATCGCGCCGGTCTGCCCATCGAGCGAGCCGCTGTCGCGGCGACGCGGTGACGCCGGCATCCCACCTCGCAACATCTGAAAGAAGACAATGACTCGATCCCCCCTCTCCACCTCGCTTGACGCGTACGAGATCTGGTTCGTCACGGGCAGCCAGACCCTCTACGGCGACGAGACCCTGCGCCAGGTCGCCGAGCAGTCTCAGGCGGTCGCGGCCGGCCTGGACGGGCTGCCGGTGAAGGTGGTGTGGAAGCCGGTGCTCAAGGACTCGGATTCGATCCGCCGCCTCGCGCTCGACGTCAACGCGCGCGACGAGGTCATCGGCGTGATCGCGTGGATGCACACGTTCAGCCCCGCCAAGATGTGGATCGCCGGGCTCGACGCGCTGCGCAAGCCCCTGCTGCACCTGCACACGCAGGCCAACGTCGAGCTGCCGTGGGCCGACATCGACTTCGACTTCATGAACCTCAACCAGGCCGCGCACGGCGACCGCGAGTTCGGGTACATCCAGACCCGGCTCGGCGTGGCCCGCAAGACGGTCGTCGGTCACGTGTCGAACCCGGCGGTGCGGCAGCAGGTCGAGGACTGGCAGCGTGCGGCGGCCGGGTGGGCGGCATCCCGTTCCCTCAAGCTCGCCCGCTTCGGCGACAACATGCGCTACGTCGCGGTCACCGAGGGTGACAAGACCGAGGCCGAGCTGCGGTTCGGCGTGCAGGTGAACACCTGGGGGGTCAACGAGCTCGTCGAAGCGGTGGATGCCGCGACCGACGCCGACGTCGACGCCCTGGTCGAGGTGTACCTGGCCACTTACGACGTGGCCGACGAACTCCTCCCCGGCGGTGGACGGCACCAGTCGCTGCGCGACGGCGCGGCCATCGAACTCGGTCTGCGCTCGTTCCTGGAGGAGGGCGGGTTCGGCGCCTTCACGACCTCGTTCGAGGACCTCGGTGCGCTGAAGCAGCTGCCGGGGCTCGCCGTCCAGCGGCTCATGGCCGAGGGGTACGGCTTCGGCGCCGAGGGCGACTGGAAGACGGCGATCCTCGTGCGCATCGCGAACGTGATGGGCGAGGGCCTGCCCGGCGGCGCGAGCCTCATGGAGGACTACACGTACGACCTCGTCGCGGGCGACGAGAAGATCCTCGGCGCGCACATGCTCGAGGTCTCGCCCTCGCTGACCACGGCCAAGCCGCGCCTCGAGGTGCACGAGCTCGGCATCGGCGGCAAGGACGACCCGGTGCGCCTCGTCTTCACCGCCGACCCGGGCCCGGCCCTCGTGGTCGCGATGAGCGACATGCGCGACCGGTTCCGCCTGGTCGCCAACGTCGTCGAGAACGTCGACGCCCCCGACCTGCCGAACCTGCCGGTGGGCCGCGCGGTGTGGAAGCCCGCACCCGACTTCGCGACCAGCGCCGCCTGCTGGCTCGCCGCCGGCGCCGCGCACCACACCGTCATGACGACGGCCGTGGGCATCGAGGTGTTCCGCGACTTCGCCGAGATCGCCGCCACCGAGCTCGTCGTGATCGACGAAGACACCACGGTGCGCGGGTTCCAGCGCGAGCTGCGCTGGAACCAGGCCTACTACCGCCTCGCACAGGGGCTCTGAAGACCAGCCGCGGGGCGCTCGGGTGCGACCGGGCGCTCCGCGGCGACCACGTCCACACCTCGACGTCGTCCACCGTCGCGCTACTGTGAAATGTTGACCCACGACCGACAAGGGATCAGATCCATGGCACGTCCCCCCGCATCCGGAACCCAGCACGCGCTCCGCGCGGGCGACTACGAGGCCGTCGTGGCGAGCGTCGGCGCGACGCTCCGCTCGCTCACGTACCGCGGCCGCGACCTCGTCGTGCCGTTCGAGGCCGATGAGGTGCGTCCGGCGCACCGCGGAGCGACGCTCGCACCGTGGCCGAACCGCGTCGTCGACGGCCGGTACTCGTTCGGCGGGCAGGACTTCCAGCTGCCGCTCACCGAACCGGCCCGCTCTCACGCTCTCCACGGTCTCGTGACCTGGCTCGACTTCGATGCGATCGACAAGGGGCCCGACCACGTGACGCTGGCCGCCGTCATCCAGCCGGCGACGTTCTATCCGTGGCGCGTGGTCGTCACGACGACGTTCTCGCTCGGCCCCGACGGGCTCACGCAGTCGGTGACCGCTGTGAACGAGAGCGACGCCCCCGCGCCGTGGGGCACGGGCCCGCACCCGTATCTCGTGGCGGGCGAGGGCCGCGTCGACGGCTGGACCCTCGAGCTCCCGGCGGCAGAGGTGCTTTCGGTCACTCCCGACCGGCTGAACCCTGTCGCTCTGGTCCCCGTGGACGCCGACGACCCGCAGCGCTTCGATTTCCGGGACGCACGCACGATCGGCTCCGCCGAGATCGATCACGCCTACACCGGCCTGCTGCGCGACGCCGACGGCTTCGCGACGGTGCGGCTCACCGATGCCGCCGGCTCGGGCGTCGAGATGACGTGGGATGCCGCGTGCCCGTGGGTCCAGGTCCACACCGCCGACAAGCCCGAGCCCGACCAGAGCCGGCTGGGCCTCGCGGTCGAGCCGATGACGTGCGCACCCGATGCGTACAACGCGGGCTCGTACGACTACGACGCCGGTCTGATCGTGCTCGCGCCCGAGGCATCCGCCACCGCCTCGTGGCGCATCGCCGCGATCGGCTGATCGCGGCGCGCCCGCACAGACCCGCATGACGAAGGCGGGGCCGGCCCCCCGGTCGGCCCCGCCTTCGTCGTCAGCGGATCAGTGGTCGTCGCGCAACTGCTCCTTGATGTCGTTGCGGGCCTTGACCGAGTCCCGTTCGGCCTCCGCCTTCTTCACCGCCGCATCCGCCTTCATCTCATCGACCTTGTCGTCGATGCGAGCGGCGGTGTCCTCCCACGCGTCCTTCAGCTTCTCGCCGACGGCGTCCGCGGTCTCTTTCGCGTCGTCCATGATTCCCATCGGTCGCTCCTCTCGCGGGGTTGTGTGAACGACCCTACGTACCGGGCGCCGAACGTGCGGGGGCTTGCGTCGCGGGCGCGGTGTTGCTAGCGCACGGGCGTGCGGGTGTCGATCGCGTCGCGCAGCGGACGCCGCATCGGCGCCCAGTAGTGCGTCGGCGTGACGCGCGTGAGCACGTCGACGAGCCGCGCCTCGCGGCCGATCATGATGCGGGGTCGACGCCGGATCGTCGCGTCCACGATCCGTGCCGCGGCGTCCGCGGGCTCGGTGTGGTACATCGCCGCCTGCGCTTCGGCCGCCCGCTGCGCGACATCGGGGTCGATCGCGGCGGCGTAGCGGCCGCGCAGGATGATGCCCGTCTTGACGCCCGCCGGGTATACAGCGCCGACGCTCACCGTCGTGCGCTCCAGCTCGTGGCGCAGGGACTCGGTGAAGCCGCGCACCGCGAACTTGCTCATGGCGTACGGGATGCGTCCCGCGGGGGCGGCGAGCCCGTAGATCGACACGAGGTGCGTGATGTGCGCCGCCGGCTCGCGGTGCAGCGCGGGCAGCAGCGCCTGGGTGATGTTCACCGTGCCCCACAGGTTCACGTCCATGAGCCACCGCATCTCGGCCATCGTGAGCTGGCCGATGTCGCCGAGCATGGACGACCCGGCACACGTGATCAGCGCCTGGACGTGGGGATGGGATGCCGCCACCTCGGCCGCGGCATCCTCCACCGCCCTGTCGTCGGTGAGGTCGACCGCGTGCGTCGTATGGCCGGCGCCCTCCAAGGTGGCGGAGACCGCCGCAAGGCCCTCGGCATTGCGATCGACGAGCGCGACGTGGGCGCCCTTCGCGGCGAGCTGCCGGGCGACGTCGGCGCCCATGCCCGCCGCGGCTCCGGTGATGACGGTCGTGCGTCCACGCACATCCAGGGGTCGCCGTCTCGCCATCTGCAGCCTCTCGCTCCGGATCGTCGTCGTCGACGGTCGCTCCTCGATTCTCGCTGACTCGCGAGCCCTCCGCGGACGCTAGCCTCTTCATGGGAGGTGCGATGGGCAAGACCGCAGAGGCGATCGCCGAAGGGGTGTCCATCGCGTCCGCCGCCGCGCGACTCTCGATACGCAACCGCATCCTCGTCGACACGATCGCGAACGACGAGCCGTTCGAGGTGACGCGCTTCGCGCCGTTCGCGCACGAGACCCTCATCGCGCTCGCGGACGAGCAGGATGCCGCCGCCGAGCTCGTCAAACGTCAGCGCAAGAAGGCGTGGGGCAAGTTCACCGACCCCGACGGCACGCACGACTACCGCGACCGCGACACCCGCAATCTGCGCAAGCGCGGCCGGCAGTATGCGGGCGTGGCCCAGGCGCTGCGCCGCATGGCCGACGACCCGCACGTCGTGCGCACTCTCATCGAGCAGTCGCGCGACGCCGCGTGGGGAGACGTCGAGGCCAACCTGCAGCGACGTCTCAAGGTCGAGGGGATGCGGCCGGAGCTCGACCCGGACTACGAGCGCATGCGTGCGGCGCGCATGCAGTCGATCCGGCTGGTGGACCTGCCGCGGCTGGCGGCCCACAAGCGCCACGCGGGGGAGCCCCAGACCGACGCGCCCGAGCCCGACATCACGCCGTCGCCGCGCGTATCGGGCATCGATGTCAGCGAGCTCGAAGCCTGATGGACACGCCCGGGATGCCGGCATCCGCCCTCGATTCGCGCCGAGCCGGGGCGTGAGGTATTCTTGACGACGTTGTGCCGCGAGAGCGAACAACATGCGCCCGTAGCTCAATGGATAGAGCATCTGACTACGGATCAGAAGGTTAGGGGTTCGAGTCCCTTCGGGCGCGCACTGTGTTGAGACAGTGATCGAAAACCCGCGGATCCCCGCGGGTTTTCGTGGTTCCCGCTGTTCGCCCCACGAAGGTCGGAGTGAGCGTTGCGACCAGCACTCACGCGCTACTCTTTCAGGCTTCGGTAGCTGGGCGAACGGTCGTGGATGTCCACGCCCATCCGCACGGCGGCGAACCCGTCCCGGACCGCGGCGACCAGATGCCGGATGGCGGCCGACGGGCGGCGGCTCCCCTCCTCGGGGGACGGCGTCACCACGAGGATCGAGCGCACGAACGACGGGTCGTCGATCGGTCGCAGCACGATGCCGGGATGCTCGGCCGTTGTCGCGAGACGCGGGATGACCCCGATCGCCATGCGAGCGGCCGTCATACCGAGGAGCACCTGGAAATCGTCGGTCCTGATCGCGATGTCGAGCACCTTCCCGTCCGCCGCGAACGCGTCGGCGAGAACGCGGTCGATCGCGTCGTCGGCGGACGTGGCGAACACCCAGCGCTCCCCGGGCAGCGAAAGCAGGGTGGCGAGATCGATCGCCGGGCGCGCCGCGAGCGGATGGCCGGCGGGCAGCGCCAGCATCAGCGGATCGCGGTACACCTCCATTGCCTCCACACCCGGGCGGATCGGCAGCTCGTATCCGGGCACCGTGTAGACGAGCGCGGCGTCGAGCGCGCCGCGATTGATCCGGTCGACGAGCGCGGGGACTTCCTCGACCGACGCGTCGATCTCCATCCCGAGGTCGTCCGCAGAGGCCGCGACGAACGGCAGGATGCTCGCCGCCGCCGTCGCGAACGTGCCCAACCGCAGCCGCACCCTCCCGAGCTCGCCGAACTCGCGGGCGTCCGCGATCGCCCGTTCGCTGAGGGTGAGGATTCGGTGCGCGCGCTCGAGCAGGAGCATGCCGACCGGTGTGAGCCGGCTGCCGCGCGGCGAGCGCAGGAGCACGGGCGAGCCGACCAGCCGCTCGAGGTTCTTCAGGTGGTAGTCGACGGTCGGCTGGCCCCATCCCAACCGCCGGGCGGCCGCGGTCACCGATCCTTCGGCGTGCACCGCCTTGAGCGCTTCGAACTGCCGCAGATCCGCCATCAGCTGCTTCTTCCTGTTGGTGGGTCCCCGGCCGGATCGGGTAGCCAGTCACATACACTCTATGTGAGGCGGACAGACATTGGGGGTTCTCGTCCGCGCGCGGAGCCCTGAACATTGAGGAATGTCCCTCACGCATCCGTCGGCACCTGACCGGTCCCTTTCGCTCGCCGAGGCCGATCTCCGGCACTGGGAGACGCCATACGCGGATGCGCTGGAGCGGCACGCGGGACGCACTCCGCTCTCACTGATGGTGCCCGGCCACGGGATGGACGACCTCGGCCTCAGCGCGCGCCTCGCAGCCTTCCTCGGCCCGCGGCCGCTGAAGCTCGACGCTCCCATGCTGATCGAGGACATCGACCTGGGCGACGACTCGCCGCTGAGCCGGGCGCTCGAGCTCGCGGCGGACGCGTGGGGCGCGCGCCGCACCTGGTTCCTGACCGCCGGCGCCTCGCAGGCCAACCGGATCGCCGCGCTGGCCGTGCGCGGGCTCGGGGTGGACATCCTTTCGCAGCGCAGCGCGCACTCAAGCTTCAGCGACGGCGTCCTCTCCGCCGGTTTGATCCCCTCGTTCGTCATGCCGTCGGTCGACACCACCCACGGCGTCGCGCACGGGGTCTCACCGGCAGCGCTCGATGAAGCGCTGACCGCTGCGGCCAGCGCCGGCCACGCCGCCGATTCGGTGTACATCGTCTCGCCGAGCTACTTCGGCGCGGTGGCCGACGTTGCCGGCCTGGCCCGGGTGGCGCACGCGCATGGGGCGCCGCTGGTCGTGGACGGCGCGTGGGGTCCGCACTTCGGCTTCCACCCCGAGCTCCCCGAGTCGCCCACGCGGCTGGGCGCGGACCTGGTCGTGTCGAGCACCCATAAGCTGGGCGGCTCGCTCACCCAGTCGGCCATGCTCCACCTGGGCCACGGTCCGTTCGCGGATGCGCTCGAACCCCTGGTCGAGCGTGCCGTCGCGATCACGGCCTCCACCTCCACCTCTGCGCTGCTCCAGGCATCCCTCGATATCGCGCGGCACTCCCTCGCCACCGGTGCGGAGCTGATCGGCCGGTCGAATGCGGCGGCCGAGGCGTTCCGCGACGCCCTGCGAGCCGATCGGCGATTCGCGGTGCTCAGCGACGGGTTCGGGGCGTTCGACGACATCGTCGCCGTAGACCCGCTGCGCGTGCCGATCGACGTGTCGCGCACGGGCGTCAGCGGCCATTGGCTGCGGCAGCGCCTCATCGAGGCGGACGGCATCTTCTTCGAGATGTCGACCGCGACCACCCTCGTCGCCTTGATCGGCCCCGGGAAGACACCCGATCTCGGCCGCGCGCACCGCGCGCTCGTGGCCGCGGTCGACTCGGCGGACGCGTCCGCGGAGCGATCGGGCGGTGGCGCGAACGACTTCCCCGCCCTGCCCGAGTCCGGGCCCATGCGCATCCTGCCGCGGGACGCGTTCTTCGCCGACACCGAGCTCGTGCCCGCGCCCGACGCGGTCGGGCGCATCTCGGCCGACACCCTCGCGGCCTACCCGCCGGGGATCCCCAACCTCATCCCCGGCGAGGAGATCACGGCGGAGACCGTGGCCTTCCTCCAGGCGGTGGCCGCCTCCCCGTCCGGTCATGTGCGCGGCGCCGTCGACCCCACAGTCCAGCGGCTCCGGGTGACCCGATCCCGCTGAGCCTCAGACCCCCACCAATCAAAGGAGACTGGTATGCCCACCATCGCCCAGCAGCTGCTGCGCAGAAAACCGACGACCCCGCCCGCGGCAGGTGAGGCGCAGCTGAAGCGCAGCATCGGACTGTTCTCGCTGACCATGATCGGCGTCGGCGGGACGCTCGGCACCGGAATCTTCTTCATCCTGTCCCAGGCGGTCCCCGTCGCCGGCCCCGCGGTGATCTGGTCGTTCGTCATAGGTGGCGTCGTCGCCGGCCTCACCGCCCTGTGCTATGCGGAGATGGCAGGCGCCGTCCCGGTTTCCGGTTCCACCTACTCCTATGCGTACGCGACCCTCGGCGAGGGCACTGCCATGGCGGTCGGTGCCTGTCTGCTGCTGGAGTACGGCGTCTCGACCGCTGCCGTCGCCGTCGGCTGGTCCCAGTACGTGAACCAGCTGCTCCAGAACTTGCTCGGCTGGCAGCTGCCCGTGCAGCTCTCGCAGGCGCCGGAACAAGGCGGCATCATCAACGTCCCCGCGGTGGTCGTCATCGTGCTCTGCTCGCTCCTGCTGCTGCGCGGAGCGCGCGAGTCGACGACCGTCAACAGCATCATGGTGGTCATCAAGATCGCCGTCATCGTGTTCTTCTGCGCCGTCGCGTTCACCGGCTGGAACGCCGACCACTTCCATAACTTCGCGCCCGCCGGATTCGCGGGCATCGTCGGCGGCGCCGGGATCATCTTCTTCTCGTTCGTCGGCCTCGACGCGGTGTCGACGGCCGGTGAGGAGGCGAAGAACCCCAAGCGCAACCTCCCGCTCGCGATCATCTTCGCGCTGCTGATCATCATCCTGCTGTACGTCGCCACCAGCCTCGCCGCCTTGGGCGCGCAGGCTCCCGAGAAGTTCGAGAACCAGGATGCGGGACTCGCAGCGATCCTCCAGGACATCATCGGCTCCAGCTGGCCGGGGACCATCGTCGCCATCGGCGCGATGATCTCCATCTTCTCGGTGACGCTGGTCGTGCTGTACGGGCAGACGCGCATTCTCTTCGCGATGTCGCGCGATGGGATGATCCCGCCCGTCTTCGCGAAGGTGAACCCGCGGACGATGACCCCGGTCCGCAACACGGTCATCGTCATGGTCGCCACGAGCGTCCTCGCAGCCGTCATCCCGATCGACTTCCTGGCCGAGATGACGAGCATCGGCACGCTCGTCGCCTTCCTCGTCGTGTCGCTGGGCGTCATCATCCTGCGTGTGCGCGAGCCGGAGCTGGAGCGGGGCTTCCGCCTCCCGCTCGGCTGGACGATCCCCATCCTCTCGATCGTCGGCTGCATCGCGATCATCACGCAGCTGCGTGTGATCACGATCGTCGTCTTCGTGATCTGGACCGCTGTGTTCCTGGTCTTCTACTGGTTCTACGGCCGCAAGCACTCGGCGCTGCAGGCGGCGCGCCCCGTTGCGGACGCGGAGCCCCCGTACACGAGCAACGTCGCTCAGCCCAGCAGGAGCGAGATCCGCGAGGCGGCCGCACGACGGAAGGCGGACCGGAGATGAGCATGGTCGTCGGGGTGGACCCGGCGCACCGCTCCGCGTCCGCACTGCACCTTGCCGCGCTGCTCGCGCGTTCCTCCGGCGCCAGCCTGATCGTTGCCGCTGTCGTCCCGCCCGCGTGGCCTTCGACAGCGGGCAGAGCCGACGCCGAGTGGCGTGGCTACACACGGGAGAACGCCGACGCCGCCCTCGACCACGCGGCCGCCGTGCTCGGCGGCTCGACCACGGCCGAGTACCTCCTGCACGAGGCCCCGTCGGCCCGGCGTGGCCTGACGGAACTCGCCGAGCAGCGCGGGGCATCCCTGATCGTCGTCGGGTCCGGCGCGGACGCCGAGCCGGGGCGCATCGCGCTCGGTGCCGAGAGCGACACCCTCCTGCACGCGTCGCCGGTTCCGGTCGCGATCGCACCACGCGGATATCGCACGGAGAAGGATGCACGCGTCACGCGGGTGACCGCCGCCTATCGCGGCACGGGCGCATCGGCCGGGCTGGTGCTCGGCGCCGCGGGCGTGGCCGCCGCAGTCGGCGCGGAACTGCGGGTCGCCTCCTTCGCCGTCGTTCCTCGCGATTCGGGGACGTCCGGAGCAGGACTCGACGCCGAGCTGCCTATCGCGAGCACCTGGGCGGCGGACATCGAGCGTCACGCAGCGACGGTCGTGCGCCAGGTCGGCGAGTTGGACGAGAGCCCCACCATCTCCGGCGTCGACATCGGCGTCGGCGAGACGTGGGAGTCGGCGATCGCCGACATCCGCTGGAAGCCCGGGGAGGTGCTCGTGGTCGGCTCGAGCACGCTCGGCCCGATCGCCCGCGTCTTCCTCGGGTCCCACGCCACCAAGATCGTCCGACACTCGCCCGTGCCGGTCGTCGTCGTGCCGCACAGCGTGGCACCGCAGGGAAGGACATGACCATGCCGCATCCCCTCCTCGACCTCTTCCCGGCGGGTTCAGGCGTCGATTCCGACGGCACGCTCATCATTGCGGGATGCCGCGTCGACGACCTCGCCACGGAGTTCGGCACTCCTGCGATCGTTGTCGACGAGGAGAGCCTGCGCGCCCGAGCGCGCGAGTACCGCACGGCGCTCACGTCACGCTGGCCGAATGCGCGCGTCGTCTTCGCGTCGAAGGCCTTCCCAGCGACCGCCGTGCAGCGGGTCATGGTGGAGGAAGGGCTCGGGCTGGATGTCGCGGGCGGCGGCGAGATCCTCAGCGCGCTGCGGGCGGGCGTCGACCCCGCGCTCATCGTCGTGCACGGCAACGCCAAGACCACGGAGGAGCTGAAGATCGCGGTCGAGGCTGGAGCGGGGCTCGTCGTCGTGGACAACGAGGACGACGTCGATCGGCTCGAGCAGCTCGTCATGCCGGGGCGCACGCAGGGCGTGCTCGTCCGGGTCATCCCCGGCGTCGTCTCCTCTACGCACCCGCACGTGCAGACGGGCCAGGTGGGCACCAAGTTCGGCCTCACTCCTCCGGCCGCACGCCGACTCATCGCCCGAATCGAGGCCAGTCCGCTGCTCGACCTGCGCGGTGTGCACGCGCATGTCGGTTCGCAGATCATGGACCCGGCGGAACTCGCCGCTGCCGTCGCCCCCCTCGCCGCGCTGGGCACCTTCCCGGTCTACGACCTCGGCGGCGGCCTCGGCGCCCGCTACACGACCGAAGACCGGCCGGCGCGCGTCGACGAATACGTCGACGCGCTCTTGGCGGCGGCACGCGCGCACCTGCCGGCCAAGGCGGAGATCATCATCGAACCCGGCCGCAGCATGGTGAACGGGTCGGCCTTCACCCTCTACACGGTCACCACTGTCAAGCGCGACGCCCGCACCTTCGTCGCCGTTGACGGTGGAATGGGCGACAACATGGAGGCCGCCCTCTTCGGCCAGCGCTATGAAGCCGTCTTGGCCTGTCGCATGCACGACGAGGATGCGGAGGAGGTCGCGGTGGTCGGCCGGCATTGCGAGTCCGGGGACGTGCTCATCGACCCGCTCCGCCTGCCCGCCGCCCGGGTCGGAGACCTGCTCGCCGTTCCGGCCACGGGCGCGTACACCCACACCATGGCGAACAATTACAACGGGTACCGTCGACCACCCGTGGTCTTCGCACGGGAGGGCGAGGCGCGTGCAGTCATCCGGCGCGAGACATGGGCCGACCTCTTCGATCGCGACGTGTGAGAAGCCGCCGACCCTCTCATCGCGAGCGGGGAGGCGCCACGGATTCGCGCCAGACGACCTTCTGCAGCGATTCCTCCTGCGCGGGCGGCTCGGTCCCACGGATGGCGGCGAGCAGTCGCCGCATCGAGGACGATCCGAGGCGCTGACGGTCCTGGAACACGGTGGTGAGGGACGGGATGAAATGGGCGCTCAGGGTGAGGTCGTCCCACCCCGTCACGCTCACGTCGTCGGGCACCTTCCACCCGCGTGAGACGGCGCCACGGATGGCGCCGGCCGCGAGGACGTCATTGGCGGCGATGATCGCCAGAGGCGGGGTGTCGTCGGGCAGATCCTGCACGCTCCGGTTGGCGGTGAGGGGGTTCCAGTCGCCTCCCACCACGCCGAACGATTCGAGACCGAGCCGATCGATGGTCGCAAGGTAGGCATCTCGACGGGCGACCGCGGCAGGGTAGTCGGGTGGCCCGGCGATGTGCAGGAAGGTCCGGTGGCCCATCTCGGCCAGCCGTTCGATCATCTCTGCCACGGGGCGGGCGTCGCTGAAGGCGCCCGTCGCGTGCATGTTCTCGTCGAATTCCGAGAGCGACAGCAGCACCGGGGCGGAGTCCACCGACGTCGGCTGCGGCCCGCGGACGGGGGAGAACGACAGGATGCCCTCGTAGTCGCCGGACTCGACGACGGCGGCGAGGCCCTCCGCACGCTCGTCGGGCGAGGACGAGAGGCTGATCACCTCGACCACGTAGCCGGCGTCGCGTGCGGTGGTCGCAGCGCCCTCCAGTACGGGGAAGAGGTTGAGGCCCGAGACCGGGATGACGACGGCCAGGCGCCCCGTGCGCTGCGTGCGCATGGATCGGGCGGCGAGGTTCGGGCGGTAGTTCAGCTCCGCCGCGGCGGCCAGCACCCGGTCGCGCGTCGCGGCCGAGATGCCGTCGCGACCCGTGAAGACGAACGAGACCGTCGTCTGCGAGACGCCGGCGCGACGCGCGACATCGTGGCTGGTCGGGCGCTTGCCCATGTGCTGATCCCCCATGTCCAACATCCTGCCCGGGAAAGTGCTTGACCGTGCAGCGTGTTGTCCATACTATCTACTACGTCTTAGTAATACGTAGTAGGAACTTGCGAGGAAGCAATGCTCAGAATCGGGATCATCGGCACCGGCAGCATCGCGCGTGCCCACATCAGTGGGTACCTGGCCTTTCCCGAGCAGTGCGAGATCGTCGCGCTCGCCGATGTCATGCCGGGCAGGGCGGCCGAGGCGGCCGAGTCGTTCGGGCTCACGGAGGCGATCGGCTACGACGACCCGCTCGGGATGCTCGCCGAGGCGCGCCTCGACGTCGTGAGCATCGCCACGCCGCCCTCGTCGCACGCCGCCCTCTCGATCGCCGCATTGGACGCCGGCGTCAACGTGCTCGTGGAGAAGCCGATGGCCCCGTCGCTGGAGGAGTGCGACGCGATGCTCGCCGCGCAGGAGCGTTCCGGCAAGCTGCTGTCGGTCGTCGCGCAGAACCGCTTCCGCGACGACCTGGCCACACTGAAGAGCGTCGTGGACTCGGGACTCCTCGGCTCCATCTCGCACGTGCGCGTGGACTCCGCCTGGTGGCGCGGTCTGCCGTACTACGACCTGTGGTGGCGCGGCACCTGGGAGAAGGAGGGCGGCGGCAGCACGCTCAACCACGCCATCCACCACATCGACCTGCTCCTGTGGCTCCTGGGCCGGCCGACCGAGATCACGGCGATGCTCGCGAACGCGCAGCACGACAACAGCGAGGTCGAGGATCTCTCGGTCGCGGTCTTCCGCTACGGGCGCGGCCTGGCACAGCTGACCAGCTCCGTCGTGCATCACGGCGAGGAGCAGGAGATCGTGATCCAGGGCGAGAACGCGCGGGTCTCGCAGCCGTGGAAGATCGTCGCAGACCGCGCCGACGGCGGCGGATTCCCCGCGAACGGCGGCGACTTCGCGATCGTCGAGGCGATCGAGGCCGTCGCATCGCAGCGGGAGCCGCTGCGCCACCGCGGTCACGAGGGGCAGATCGGCGATCTGCTGCTCGCCATCCGCGACGGCCGGGCACCCCTGGCCGACGGCACGGACGGCCGCAATGCGATCGAGGTCGTCACGGCCATCTACAAGGCAGGGATCGAGCGGACGTTCGTCGCTCTGCCGCTGAGGGCCGACGACCCCTACTACCGCGCCGGCCACCTCGTCGCGCATGCGCCGCGCTTCTTCGAGAAGCGGACGTCGCTGGTCGAGGCGGCCGTCTCGTGAGCGCGTCGTCGTTCCCCGGCGGCACCTCGCTGTCGCACCTCGACATCTACCCGGATGCTGCTCCCGACGGCGTGTGCGGCGGAAGCCCGCACATGCACCTGGTCTCCACCGAGGCGTACATCGTCGTGGAGGGGCACGGCGCCCTGCAGGCGATCGACGGCGAAGGCTTCCACGAGACGGAGCTTCAGCCGGGATCGGTCGTCTGGTTCACCCCGGGCACGATCCACCGGGCGGTGAATCACGGCGGCCTCCGGGTGATCGTCCTGATGAGCAATGCGGGTCTGCCCGAGGCGGGCGATGCCGTGATGACGTTCCCCGCCGAGGTCGTGGCCGACCCGGACGCGTATGCGGCAGCGGCCGACCTGGGCGATCCAGACGGCCGTGCGGAGCGCGCGCCGCGGCGACGCGATCTCGCGGTCACCGGCTTCGAGGTGCTTCGCCGCGCGGTCATCGCCGGCGACCGCGTCCCCCTCGACAGCTTCTACGAAGCCGCCGCTGCGCTCGTCGCACCCCGCGCCGAGGGGTGGGCGCAGCTCGTGCAGGAGCGACCGCTCGCGCAGGCGGAGCAGTCGCTGGCGCTGGCAGAAGCGGTCGCCGCCGGCAATGCGGCGCACCTCCGCGACGCCCGTGTGCATCCCGCATCCGCCGCTCCAGAGCTGCGATTCGGGATGTGCGGACGCATCCGCGCCTACGACGTGACCCACCCCGAGGAGGACCCCCGATGAACCACCCGTACACCTTCGACCCCCTTCCGCAGCCGGTCGTCGCGCCGGGCGAGTTCGCCTTCGCCGCAGTGGGCCTCGACCACGCCCACATCTACGGCATGACCGACGGCCTCATCGGGGCCGGAGCGACCGTGACGTGGGTGTTCGACGAGGACCCCGCCCGGGTGGCGTCGTTCACGGAGCAGTACCCGACCGCGCGCGTGGCTTCGTCGGAGCAGCAGGTGCTCGACGATCCCGAGGTGCGCCTCGTCGCGACGGCCGCCATCCCCTCCGAGCGCGCCTCGATCGGCCTGCGCGCGATCGAGGCGGGCAAGGACGCGTTCGTCGACAAGGCACCGCTGACCACCTCGGCACAGCTGGAGGCGGTCCGCGAGGCGACAGCGCGCACCGGCCGCAAGTACGCGGTCTACTACGGGGAGCGCGTGCACTCCGAGGCCGCGATCCTCGCCGGTCAGCTCATCGATCGCGGCGCGATCGGCACCGTCATGCAGGTGGTCTGCTTCGGGCCGCACCGCATCGGCGGCGGCCGGCCCGACTGGTTCTACGATCCCGAGCGATACGGCGGCATCCTCTGCGACATCGGCAGCCACAACTTCGAGCAGATGCTGTTCTACACCGGTGCCACCGACGGACGCGTGTCGACATCGACCGTCGCGAACTACGCGCACTCCGAGACGCCGGGGCTGCAGGACTTCGGCGACGCCCACGTCGTGCTCGACAACGGCGCGACCGGCTACGTCCGTGTCGACTGGTTCACCCCGGACGGCCTCGGTGTGTTCGGCGACGGGCGCACGCTGCTCCTCGGAACCGACGGCTACATCGAGCTGCGCAAGTACATCGACATCGGCACCGACAACGGCGGCGGCCAGGTCCTTCTCGTCAACCACGACGGCCAGTACCGCTTCGATGCCAACGGCATGACCGGGTTCCCCTTCTTCGGGCAGCTCATCCGCGACTGCATCGACCGGACCGAGACGGCGATGACCCAGGCGCATGCGCTGAAGGCTGCAGAACTCAGCCTCCAGGCTCAGGGCGAAGCGCTCGTGCTCGCGCCGTAGACAGCCCTCTCTGAACCACGACGATGTGGAGCTCTCATGACACAGTCACTTGACAGTCCGCTGTCCCTGGTCGGCGAACCGCCGCCGGTCAGCGAGACGCGGGCGATCACGACCGCGCCCCGCAAGCGGCGCCTGTTCCGGGGCGAGCGGGCACCTCGCGCGAAGCAGTCGTGGCGTCGAGCTCTGGCGCGGGATTGGCGGCTGTACACGTTCCTCATCGCACCGCTGCTCTTCCTGCTGGTGTTCAAGTACATCCCGATGCTGGGCAACATCATCGCCTTCCGCCGGTTCCGTCCCGGCGGCTCGATCTTCGGCGACGAATGGGTGGGGTTTTACTACTTCGAGGCGTTCATCTCGAACCAGCAGTTCTGGACCGTGTTCTGGAACACCGTGGTGCTCGGAGCGCTCACGCTGCTGATCACCTTTCCGCTGCCGATCGTCCTCGCGCTGATGCTCAACGAGCTGCGGTCGCGGCGGTTCAAGCGGCTGGTGCAGACGATCTCGTATCTCCCGCATTTCATGTCGGTCGTCATCGTCGCGGGACTGGTCCTGCAGCTGACCGCACTCAACGGGACGGTCAACCAGGTGGTCGAGGCCATGGGCGCAGAGCCCGTGCCGTTCATGCAGCGTCCGGAGTGGTTCCGTGCGATCTACGTGTCGTCCGAGGTGTGGCAGACCGTCGGCTGGGGCACCATCCTCTACCTCGCGGCGCTGACGACCATCGACGACCAGCTGTACGAGGCCGCGCGGATCGACGGCGCGAACAGGTGGCAGCAGACGTGGCACATCACGCTGCCCGGCATCCGTCCGACCATGATGGTCCTCCTCATCCTGAACATCGGCTCGTTCATGTCGGTCGGGTTCGAGAAGGTGCTGCTCCTGCAGAACCCGCTGATCTACTCGACGGCCGACGTCATCGCCACCTACCTGTACCGCGTGGGCATCCAGTCGGCTCAGTTCTCCTACGGCACGGCCATCGGGCTGTTCGAGGCCCTCATCGGCCTCGTCCTGGTGCTCGGAGCGAACGCGCTCTCCCGTCGAATGGTTGGAACCTCGCTATGGTGACCGAAACGCTCCCCCCGAAGCCCGACATCGCGCGCGTCCGCAGGGAAGGCGGCGTCATCCGGGAGTCTCACGGGACGCGGGCGTTCCGCGCCGCCAACGTGATCTGCCTCCTGCTGGTCTGCGCGGTCACGCTGTACCCGTTCATCAATCTCATCGCGAAGGCGTTCTCCTCCGAGGGGTACATCGCCGCGGGCGAGGTCAACCTCCTCCCGCGCGGGTTCAACCTCGACACCTTCCGTGTGGTGCTGAGCGACCAGCTGTTCTGGACGAACTACGCGAACACGTTCCTCTACACGGCGGTCGGAACGGTCATCGCCATGGCGATCACCACGACGTACGCGTACGCGCTCAGCAAGCCGTACCTCAAAGGACGCACGTTCTTCGTCGGCGTCGCGGTCTTCACGATGTTCTTCGGCGGCGGACTGATCCCGAACTACATCCTCATCGCCGGCTTTCTGGGGTGGCGCAACAGCATCTGGGCGATCGTCGTGCCCGGTGCCCTGAGCGTCTTCAACCTTCTCGTCATGAAGTCCTTCTTCGAGAACTTCCCGCCCGACCTGGAGGAGGCCGCGGCGATCGATGGGCTGTCGACGTACGGCATCTTCTTCCGCATCGTTCTGCCGCTGTCCAAGGCGGTCATCGCGACGATGACCCTCTTCTATGCCGTGAGCCTCTGGAACTCGTGGTTCAGCGCGTTCCTGTTCATGGACGACAAGGCGCGGTTCCCGGTGACGGTGTACCTGCGCAACCTCATCGCCGCGGCGACGGGCACCCAGGAGGCCACGGGCGGCGAGGCCGTCCAGATCGCCTCCAACATCCAGGCGGTGACGATGCTGCTCACCGTGCTCCCGATCGTCTGCCTCTACCCCTTCATCCAGCGCTACTTCGTCTCGGGCGTGATGCTCGGGTCGGTCAAGGGCTGACGAAGGGGCCCTCTCCCCTCCCATCCCCCCGAACGACGACGTTCACGAACAGGAGAAATCATGACCATCACTCGCAAGACCGTCGCGGGCATCGCGGGGCTCGCCCTCAGCGCGGTCGCCCTCGCCGCGTGCTCGAACGGACCCGCCGACCCGCCGGCGGCGAAGGACGAGGGGGCGACCATCGGCGAGGCGCAGTCCGTCGGCGCCATGGACGACTTCGGTGTCGGCGTCACGTTCACGGCGACCGAGCCGGTGGACTTCTCGCTCATGTACCGCGACCACCCCAACTACCCGGTCAAGGACGACTGGTCGATCTTCCAGCACCTCGCGGACGACCACAACGTCACCTTCACGCGCACCGACATCCCGATGGCCGACTACGACCAGAAGAAGTCCCTGCTGATCGGCAGCGGCGAGGCGACCGACATCATCTCGTCCACCTACGCGGGCAGCGAGACGCAGTTCGTGTCGGGCGGCGCGCTGCTGCCGGTGTCGGACTACTTCGACTACATGCCGAACTTCATGCAGAAGGTCGAGGACTGGGGCCTGGAGGACGACCTCGACAACCGTCGCCAGGCCGATGGCAAGATCTATCACCTCCCCGGCCTGCGCGAGGCGCCCGACGTCCAGTACTCGGTCGTCATCCGCGAGGACCTCTGGGAGAAGGCCGGGATCACGGAGGATCCCGCGACGTGGGACGAGTATCTCGACCAGCTCGAGAAGGTGAAGAAGGCCAACCCCGAGATCGACTACGCGATGTCGGACCGCTGGACCGACTCGACACCGCTCGGATCGCTGCTCAGCGTCATGGGTCCGAACTACGGCACGGCTGCCGGATGGGGCTACTCCAACACCTGGTACGACGAGGACGCCGAGAAGTACGTCTTCACGGGGACGACGGACGAGTACAAGGATGTCGTCGCCTACGCCGCGAATCTGGTGGCGGCCGGTGTCCTCGACCCTGAGATCACGCAGAGCGACGACCAGGCGGTCCAGAAGTTCGTCTCCGGCCGGTCGGCCGCCATCTCGGGGAACACCCAGGCCCTCGCCGAGTACCGCGCGAAGCTGGCGGATGCCGGACGCGGAGACGTCCCCATCCGTCTGATCTCCGTGCCCGGCGGTCCGGCGGGTTCGAACATGGCGAGCGGCCGCTTCACGTCAGGGCTGCTGATCGGCAGCCAGGCCGCCGACAAGCCGTACTTCAAGGCGCTCCTGCAGTTCATCGACTGGCTCTACTACTCCGACGAGGGGCTCGAGTTCGCTCAGTGGGGCGTCGAGGGCGAGACCTTCACCCGTGCGGCCGACGGCACCCGCCGGCTCAACGATGACATCGCGTGGAGCTCGATCAACGCCGGGGCGCCCCAGCTGCTGAACGCCGACTTCGGCTACAGCAACGGTGTGTTCCTGCTCGCCAACGGCTCGTCGCGCGACCTGGTGCTCTCGATGATGACCGATGAGATCGCGGCGTGGACCGAGGCGCAGCTCGACGCGAAGGAGCAGCTGCCGACGGCACCCGCTCCTCTCCTGGACGAGATGGAGCTGGAGCAGACGTCGCTCCTCCAGACGCAGCTCACCGACGCCGTGCAGTCGGCGACCGCCTCGTTCATCACGGGTCAGCGGTCGATCGACGACGACTGGGACGCATACGTCGGCGAGATGCAGGGCCTCGGGGCCGACCAGCTCGTCGAGACCTTCAACACCGCGCTCGAGCGCGGACGCGAATCGAACGAGGACTGAGGCGCGGCGGGTCGGTCGCCGTCACGGGACCGACCCGCCGCTGTCCCGAAGGGGGGAACCATGAGCGTTCAGCAGCACTCGCGCGAGGCTGCCGCCGCCGGAGAGGTCGGGCGGGGTCTGCTCTCCCGAGTCGCCGCCGTGGCTTACCGGATGCTGGTCCTCGAGGTCCAGCTCCTGCTCGCGGTGCTTCCCACGGTCGGGGTCGTGCTGCTGCTCGACCGCGACCCGTCCAACCTGCCGCTGGTCGTCCTCGCCCTGCTCCCGGTCGCCCCGGCGCTCGTCGCGGGCGTCTCGGCGGTCCGCGCTGCGGCGCGCGCCGACGACCTGTCTCCCGGGCGGCACTTCTTCCGGGCGTACCGGCGCGACCTCGGGGCGACCCTCTCCTGGGCTGTCCCCACGAGCCTCGTGCTCGCGATGCTCACGTTCAATCTCATCCATCTCGATGACGTCGACGGCGGAGCCGCGATGCGTCCCGCGGTGCTGCTGCTGGCCGCGCTCGTGATCGTGTGGGCCGGGCACATGATCGTCCTCACCGCGGGCTTCCGCTTCCGGACCCGCGATGCCGCGCGCATAGCGCTCACCGGGATCATGCCGGGCTGGGGCTACTCGCTGGGTGTGCTGTCACTCGTCGTGGTCGCCGCGTTCGTCGTGCTCGTGGCGTCGGAGGTGATTCTGCTGCTCGTCCTCTGGGCCTTCGTCGGTCTGCTCGCACTGATGGGGCGGCCGGTCTTCGCGTGCGTCACCGAGAGGTACACGGCACCGCGCTGATCGGCGCGCGCCGCAGCCTCACGAATCGAAGGTGTCCGTCCACGACGCGATGTCGACGCCGTGGTTGTCGGGCGAGGCCAGTGACCACCAGGCCGGCGCATGCGCATCGTCCGCGAGCCGCCCGCCCGCCGCCAGTGCGGCATCCACTCGCGCCTGCGCCTGGTCGGCGGGCACGAACACGTCCAGGTGCGTGCGCCCGCGCGCGGGGGAGTCGCCGCTGATCGGGTTGAACGCGAGCTGCGGGCCGCTGCGCAACGGGTCCACGGCGTCGGTGTCGCCGAAGTCCTCGTACCCGAGCGCCGCGGCGAAGAACGGCCGGACGTCGGCCTGCGAATGCTGGGCGACGTAGATGCCGATCGACTGGATGCGCGACGGATCGGCGGTCAGCTGCAGCTCGGCGGCGGCACGCGAGACGTCGGCGGCGAACTCGGCGGCCCTCGGCGGGATCCCGTCCTCGTCACGATAAGGGACCCGGACGATCACGCCTTCGGGGCGCACATCGATGTCGGGCAGGATGCCGCACCGCGCGGCCGCGGCGACCGTCGGGGCGACGAGTGCCGCCGCCTCGGCGAGAGAGCCCGCGGTGAAGACCGCCTGCGGTCCGGTCGCGGTGACCCGCCAGTCCGCGACGCCCGGGGCCCGATGGAAGGCCGCCGGGGTGATGCCCGCCTGTCCGCTATCGTCCATGAGCGGCCTCCTCGGTCTGTGGTCCGCGGGCCCCACGGTACTCGTCGGGCCCGACGCCGTGGGCTGCAGCTCAGGAACCTCGTCCATGGCGGCCGCGCCCGTGCCCGTCAGGACAGGTAGGGATCGACGAGCAGTGGCCCGCGGATGTCTCGCAGCACGTCGACGAGACGCGCGAGGGTCTTCGCGTTCCAGCCCGGCGCCTGCAGGTCGTGCGGGCCGAGAGGTTCGAGCCTGCCCGTGCGGATCCGGACGACCTCCCACTTCGCGGCCCGCAGGCCGCGGTCCTTGCGGCGGTCGGCGTCTTCGCGATCGCCGACGTGCTCCAGCCCGTGCCGGCCCGTGCTGTCGTATTCGATCGCCACCCGGAGCTCGGGGAGCAGGATGTCGGGCCACACCTCGACGTGGTCGAAGAACGGCCGTGCCACCCGGACGGCGTTGAGTCCGGGCGTCACGCCGACGCGCGCGAACAGCTCGGCGCGCAGCTGTGCCTCCACCGCGGACGCGGGCTTCGGAGCGCACTCGGACAGGAACGCCTCGCCGACTGCGACATCCGGGGTCTTCGGGCAGAGCTGCCGGCGGCGCGCCGGACGGCGCGGCCGGAGCACGGTTCGCCCGACCGGGGCGGCGATCGCCGCGGGGACGGGCGAACCGAGCGGGGTCACCACGTCGCGCATGGGCAGCGCACGGGGCGGACGCGCCACGCTGGAGCACTCGGGACACCACGCGGAGCGCCGGCGCTCCCGCCCCGGCCGGTGCCGCTGCTCGTCCGGCGTCGCCGCGAAGGTGTGGCCCGCCTCGCACTGCCACAACAGCAGCACGTCCGCCGCCGGTGGGATCTGGGTGAGCGCGATCCCCGCATTGAGCTCGGGGTGGTACTGGCGGATGAGCGCCGGAAAGGACGCCCACGCCTCACGGTAGGTGCCCACCGGGTAGGGCACCTCGGCGCCCTTGGAGAACTGGCGCCGGGCCCACCACAGTTCGACGCGCTCCGCCATGAGAGCAGGGTAGGCGGGGCCCACGACATCGCCGCGGCTGATTCACTCGTGCTCGGGAAGCAGCGGCGTCGACCAGCCGGGATCGCGCCCGAGCTGCGCGGCGCGCGACACGGATGCCGAGCCGAAGCGGTCGCGCACCGCGTCGAGCACGGTGTCGAGGCGGACGCCGTCGTCCCAGTCGATCGGCAGCTCGGGAGGCACGCTGTCGGCCTTGCCGAGCTGCGACAGCGAGACGCCGATCAGCGTGATGCCGCGCTCGCCGATCTCGGGCTGCGCGGCCGCGAGCAGCCCCTGCGCGACCGCGAGGATCAGCGCGGTGCGGTCGGTCGGCGACCGGAACGAGCGAGAGCGCGTGACCTTGGCGTAGTCGCCGAAGCGCAGGCGCAGCACCACCGTCCGGCACACGCGGTCCCCGTCCCGGAGCCGCCGCGCGAGACGGTCCACGATCTGGGTGAGGATGACCTCCAGCTCGTCGGGCGTGCGCGGGCGATTTCCGAGCGCCCGCTGCGACCCGATCGATCCACGGCGGCGCGTGGTGTCGACGGGCCGCGGATCGCGCAGCCGCGCGAGGGCGTGCAGGTGGGCGCCGGCCGCCCGGCCCAGAAGTCGCTCAGCGGTCGCGGCTTCCAGCTCGGCGAGCTGGCCGACGGTGTGGATGCCGAGCCGGTGGAGCTTCTCGGCGGTCACGGCGCCCACGCCCCACAGCCGCTCCACGGGGAGGGGCAGCAGGAACTCCTGTTCGCGCTCGGGTTCGACCACGAGCAGTCCGTCGGGCTTGCTGACGGCGCTGGCGACCTTCGCGAGGAACTTGGTGCGCGCGACGCCCACCGAAATGGCGAGCCCGACCTCGGCCTTCACCCGCTGCCGCAGCCGCACCGCGATCTGCTCGGGTGTGC
>PJUC01000273.1_pt1 | contig 27469 bp, 23 predicted proteins | sample 1512161 | NCBI WGS metagenome assembly PJUC01 (sample SAMN08177676, study PRJNA422409) | Soil metagenome, whole genome shotgun sequencing project. | isolation source: Soil enriched on filter paper | place: USA: Madison | collected 2015-01-15
CGCCCCGCTGGCTCTCGGCGCGAAGGACGCCTGGCCGGCCGCGCACTGGTTCTACTGGTTCTCGCTGCGCGAGTGCGCACCGAAGACGATGGAAGAGACCGGCGACTCGAAGGACTTCAGCGACCCGTGCTGGCTCAAGGCCGCACAGGACCTCGAGGACTTCGCCGCGACCGAGCCGTTCAACGACGGCTTCCTCACGACCTCTGCCCAGCAGGGCGCCGGCAGCTCGGCCGGCCTCGTCGCGAACCACCAGGCCGCCGGCGAGCTGATGGGCGCGTGGGACCCGGGCGTGATCGCATCCCTCACCCCTGACGAGAAGCCGCTGCCCGACCTGGCGTGGTACCCCTTCCCGGAGGTTCCGGGCGGCAAGGGCGAGCCCGGCTCGATCATGGGCGGCGTCGACGGCTACTCGTGCTCGGCGAAGGCGCCCAAGGAGTGCGTCGACTTCCTGAACTTCGTGGCGTCGGACGACCAGCAGACCGCCTACTACAAGGCGTTCAACTCGCCGCCGGTGAACCAGGTCGCGCAGGAGCAGGTCACCGAGCCGTACCTGAAGCAGATCCTCGAGGCGTACAACGCCGCGCCGTTCGTGTCGCAGTGGCTCGACACGGTGCTCGGTCAGAACGTCGGCAACGCGCTCAACGTGGCGGTCGTCGACATGCTCTCGGGCCAGAGCTCGCCGGAAGAGATGATCGCGGCAGCCAACTCGGCCGGCGCGAAGGGATAAGGAACTCTCCGCATGCACAACAGCGCGACACCGAGTACGGACGATCGCCCGGAGACGGATCTCGCGCAGCGGACCGGGGGCGGCGGCGAAACGCCGCCGCCCCCGGCGTCGCCGCGCCGCCGACGTCGCGGGATCGGATGGGCGGGCCGCATGGAGATCGCGGTGCTGGTCGGCCCCGCACTGATCTTCTTCGTCGGCTTCGTCATCTTCCCGGTGATCATGGCGGCCTACTACGGCTTCTTCAACTGGCACGGCTACGGGCCGGCCGTCGACTTCGTCGGCCTCAAGAACTACGTCACGATCCTGACCGACCCCGACTTCCAGGAAGCACTGGCACACAACGGGTTCATCGTCGTGATGTCGCTCATCCTGCAGGGCCCCGTCGCCCTGCTGCTGGCGCTCCTGCTCAACCGCAAGATGCGCGGACAGTCCCTCATCCGCGTCCTGATCTTCGTCCCCTACGTCATCGCCGAGGTCGTCGTCGGCACGGGCTTCAGCCTCATGCTCGCGACCAACGGCGCACTCAACGGGCTGCTGGAGAACCTCGGCCTGGATCAGCTGACGCGCGACTGGCTGGCGGACCCGAGCATCGCCATCTGGACGCTCATGGCGATCCTCACCTGGAAGTACGTCGGCTTCGCGGTCATCCTCTTCCTCGCGGGCCTCCAGGGCATTCCCGAAGAGCTCTACGAGGCCGCCGCGATCGACGGCGCGAGCTACTGGCAGATCCAGTGGCGCATCACGATCCCGCTGCTCGGCCCGACGCTGCGCATCTGGGCGTTCCTGTCGATCATCGGCGCCCTCCAGCTGTTCGACCTCGTGTACATCATCTGGGGCCAGTACGTGGCGCCGGTCGCCGGCACGTCGACGATGGCGACCTACATGGTCGCCAACGGCCGCAACGCCGGCAACTTCGGCTACGGCAACGCCGTCGCCGTCGTGATCTTCCTCATCTCCCTCGTCGTCGCCCTCGTCTACCAGCGCTTCGTGCTGCGTCGCGACACGGCGGGGGCACTCACCGAAAGGAGCGACGGATGACCGCCACCTCTGTCGCCATCTCGGCGGTCGGCAGCTCGAAGCCGGCGGGCCGACCCCGCGGGCGCGCACGCTCCGGAACCCCCGCCGTGTACTTCGTCGCGCTCGTCGTCATCGCGCTGATGCTGGGGCCGGTGATCTACATCATCCTGGGCGGGTTCCGCACCAACTCGCAGATCACCACGAATCCCGCAGGCCTGCCCGACCCCTGGGTGTTCTCGAACTACTTCGACGTGCTCACCGAGGGCACGTTCTGGACGCTGGTGCTGAACTCGACGATCGTCGCTGTCGCCACGACCGTCGGCGTCATCGTCCTGGGCCTCATGGCCAGCTACGTCCTGGCGCGGTACCACTTCCGCGGCCGCGGGGCGCTGTACGCGCTGTTCGCCGCCGGACTGATGTTCCCCATCACGGTGGCGATCACGCCGCTGTACATCGTCGTGCGCGACATCGGGCTCATCAACTCGCTGGCCGGCGTCATCCTGCCGCAGATCGCCTTCGCGCTCCCGACCACGATCATCATCCTGGTGCCCTTCCTGCGTGCCATCCCCGATGAGATCCAGGAGGCGGCGTTCATCGACGGATGCAGCCGCCTGGGCTTCTTCTGGCGCATGGTGATCCCGCTCGCCGTGCCCGGTGTCATCACGGTCGGCATCCTCGCGTTCATCGCGAGCTGGAACAGCTACCTGCTGCCGCTGTATCTGCTGAACGACAACGCGAACTTCACGCTGCCCCTCGGCGTCCAGGCGTTCTCGTCGCAGTACTCCGTCGACACCGCGAAGGTCCTGGCGTTCACGTCGCTGTCGATGATCCCCGCGCTCGCCTTCTTCAGCCTGTTCGAGCGCCGCATCGTCGGCGGCCTCACCGGGGCGGTCAAGGGATGAGCGGGGTGGATCTGCCCGCCGTCTCGGAGCGGGTGCGGGCTCTGCACGCCCAGATGACGCTCGACGAGAAGCTCGCGCAGCTCGTCGGCTACTGGGTCGACCAGGGCGACGAGGTCGTCGCGCCCATGGCGGGCGAGATGGTGACCTCCACCGGCTACGACGAGGCGACGGTTCACGGGATCGGGCACCTGACCCGGGTGTACGGGACGCGTCCGGTCGACCCGGTCGAGCGGGCGGCCTGGCTGTGGGGCGAGCAGCGACGCCTGCGCGAGCGCTCGCGCCTGGGCATCGGGGCGATCGTGCACGAGGAGTGCCTGACGGGCCTCGCCGCGTGGAAGGCCGCGACCTTCCCCACCCCGCTGGCCTGGGGCGCCGCCTTCGATCCCGAGCTGACCGAGCAGATCGGCGCCGCCATCGGCCGATCGATGGCCGAGCTCGGCATCCATCAGGGGCTCGCGCCCGTGCTCGATGTGGTGACGGACCCCCGCTGGGGGCGCGTCGACGAGTGCATCGCCGAGGACCCGTATGTCGTGGGCACGATCGGCACCGCCTACGTGCGGGGCCTGCAGTCCACCGGTGTGCACGCCACGCTGAAGCACTTCGCGGGCTATTCGGCGTCGCAGGCCGGGCGCAACCACGCCCCCGTCCACATGGGCCTGCGCCGGCTGCAGGACGTCGTCCTGCCGCCGTTCGAGATGGCGGTCCGCGACGGCGGCGTGCGGTCGGTCATGAACTCGTACGCCGAGATCGACGGGGTGCCCGTCGCCTCGAACCCCGACCTGCTCACGTCGCTCCTGCGCGAGGAATGGGGCTTCGACGGCACCGTCGTCGCGGACTATTTCGCGGTCGCGTTCCTGCACGCGCTGCACGGCGTCGCGGCCGACCTCGGCGAGGCGGCGCAGCTCGCGCTGCGCGCGGGCATCGACATCGAGCTCCCCACCGGGGACGCCTTCGTCGGTCCCCTCCGCGAGCGTCTGGCGGACGACCCGCACGGCCTGGCCGACGTCGACCGCGCCGTGCTCCGCGTCCTCTCCCAGAAGGAGGAGCTCGGCCTGCTCGACGAGGACGACTCGACGCCCCCGACCGAGGTGTCGCTCGACAGCCCCGAGCTGCGCGAGCTCGCCCGCCGGTCGGCCGAGGAATCGATCGTGCTGCTGAGCAACGATGGGATGCTGCCCCTGGCCGCACCCCGGACGGTCGCGCTGATCGGCCCGAACGCCGACGCGGCCGAGTCGCTCATGGGCTGCTACTCGTTCGCGAACCACGTGCTCGCGCACCACCCCGGGACGCCGCTGGGATTCGAGATCCCGACGATCGCCGAGGCGCTGCGGGCCGAGCTGCCCCAGGCCTCGATCGTGCTCCAGCGCGGCTGCGACGTCGAGGACCCCGATCCCTCGGGCATCGCCGCGGCCGCCGAGGCCGCCGCGAGCGCCGAGGTGGCGATCGTCGTCGTCGGCGACCGTGCCGGCCTGTTCGGCCGCGGGACGGTCGGCGAGGGCAACGACGTCGACGACCTCGAGCTCCCCGGCGCCCAGCGCGCCCTCGTGGAGGCGGTCGTCGCGACGGGCACCCCGACCGCGGTGGTCGTCGTCTCGGGCCGGCCGTACGCGATCGGATGGATGTTGGAAGGCCCGTCGGCCGCCGGCGCCGTGATCCAGGCGTTCTTCCCGGGCGAAGAGGGCGGCGCTGCGATCGCGCGCATCCTGTCGGGGGCGAGCGCGCCCTCGGGCAGGCTGCCGGTCTCGCTCCCGCGCTCGGCGGGCGCGCAGCCGTACACGTACCTGCACCCCGTGCTGGGCGGCCCGACCGAGGTCACGAGCGCCGACAACACCCCCGCGCTCCCCTTCGGCCACGGTCTGACGTACACGACGTTCGCGCACGAGGACCTCGACGCCGCGGATGCTTCCACGGACGGGACGGTCATCGCGAGCGTGCGGGTGTCGAACACGGGCGACCGGGCCGGCACCGATGTCGTGCAGCTCTATGCGCGCGACGTCTTCGCCTCGGTGACGCGTCCCGTCGCGCAGCTGCTCGCGTACCAGCGCGTGTCGCTGGAGCCCGGCGAGTCCGCGGTGGTCACGTTCGACGTTCCCGCCACGCGGCTGGCGTTCACGGGTCGCCACGGCCGTCGCATCGTCGAGCCGGGTGCGATCGAGCTGTGGGTAGGCCGGTCGTGCGCCGACCGCGAGACCGAGACGGGGATCGAGCTCACCGGCACGATCCACGCGCTCACGGCGGACTCCCCCCGGGTCGCCACGGCCGTCGTCGCGCCACTGGTGCGCGAGCCCCGCTGACGCCCAGACGCCGAGGGCCGAGGATCCGGAAGGATCCTCGGCCCTCGGCGTTTCGGCCTTCTCCCGGCGATCGGCCCGCGCTGCGGATATCTACGCCAGGTCGAGCTCGACCGTCGCGAACGAGTGCGGCGGCAGCGTGACCGACAGCACACCGGCGTCCAGCGTGGTCTCCAGTTCGACGGGCGCCACGGCGTCGGGCGTCTCGGGAGTGTTGTGGGCGGCGGCATCCGTCCCCGTCAGCACGCGGGCGCGGCGCACGGACGCACCACGACCGCGCAGGTCGACCCGCACCTCGAGCGCGGCGTCCAGCGACAGGTTCGACAGCGACACCAGCGCGCCGTCGTCGCGCGTCGAGGCCGACACCGAGAGCCCCGGCACGTCGTCGGCCGCGGTCGGCGTCGACAGCACGTGGGCGGCCAGCGCCGTCGCGTCGTGGTGGCCGCGGTTCATCTCGAACACGTGGTACGTCGGCGTGAGCACCAGCGCACCGGCGTCGTCGGTGAGGATCATCGCCTGCAGCACGTTCAGGGTCTGCGCGATGTTCGCCATCTTCAACCGCCCGGCGTGCCGGTGGAACGCGTCGAAGTGCACGGCGGCCACGAGCGCGTCGCGCACGGTGTTCTGCTGGAACAGGAATCCGGGGTTCGTCCCGGGTTCGACGTTCCACCACGTGCCCCACTCGTCGAGGATCAGGCCCACCTTGCGGTCGGGGTCGTACGAGTCCATGACGGCCTCGTGGCGGCGGATCACGCGCTCGACGTCCAAGGCCTTGCGCATCGTCCCGTAGAACTCGTCCTCGGTGAACGACGTGGCCGACTCCGTGTTGATGCCCCCGCCGGCGTGCGAGTAGTAGTGGAACGACACGCCCTGGAACACCGGGGTCGGGTTCGACCCGCAGGTGAGGCATCCGAGCGATTCCATGAGCGCGCGCGTCCACGCGGTGTCGTCGTCCGATGCGCCGGCCGCGATGCGGTACAGCTCGTTGCCGCCGTGGTTGCGGCAGTAGGTGCCGTACCGGCGTGCCTCGAGCGCATACTGCTGGGCGGTCATGTTGCCGCCGCATCCCCACGCCTCGTTGCCGATGCCCCAGAACGGCACCTTCCAGGGCTCGTCGCGGCCGTTGTCGCGGCGCAGGCGCGCCATCGGCGAGTCCCCGTCGCGCGTCAGGTACTCCACCCACTCGCTCATCTCGCGGACGGTGCCGCTGCCGACGTTGCCGTTGACATACGCGTCGGCACCGAGCAGATCGCACAGGTCCATGAACTCGTGCGTGCCGAAGTGGTTGTTCTCGACGACATCGCCCCAGTGGGTGTTCACCATGGTCGGACGGCTCTCGCGCGGGCCGATGCCGTCGCGCCAGTGGTAGTCGTCGGCGAAGCAGCCGCCGGGCCAGCGCAGGTTCGGGATCCCGAGGGCTCGCAGCGCCTCGACGACGTCCGAGCGGATGCCGCGCACGTTCGGGAGGGGCGAGTCTTCGCCGACCCAGAAGCCGCCGTAGATGCAGCGTCCGAGGTGCTCGGCGAAGTGCCCGTAGAGGTGTCGGCTGATGACGTCGCCGGGAACGTCGAGGTCGATGACGGCGCGGGCGGTGCTCACAGGCTTCTCCAGGTCGAGGCGGGGGTGAGGGGGACGAGAGGGGGGCGTTCCACGGTGGTGCGGAGCGGCTCGCGGATGCCGGAGGCCGCGGATGCGGCGAGCGCGGTCATGATCTCCAGCACGTGGAGGGCCATGGCCCCGCTCGCTCGGCCGTCGGCGCCGTCTGCCGAGGCCCGCGCCAGGTCGACGAGCCCGATGCCGCGGCCGGCGTCGACGTAGCCCGCCCACGGTTCGAGGGTCTGCCACTCGCCGCCCCGCTCATGCAGGCGGACGTCGCCGGCGAAGCCGTTCGGGTCGGGGACGACGAGCGAGCCGTCGACGCCGTGCACCTCGATCGGCTCGGCCGTGGAGCGCACGCCGTCGAAGCTCATCGTGACGGTCGAGATCGCGCCCGACGCGTGGTGCAGGATGCCGGTCAGGTGCGTGTCGACCTCGACCGGGATCCGCTCCCCGGCGCGCGGCCCCGAGCCGATCACGCGCGTGTCGCGCGAGCGGGATCCGGCTCCCGACACCGCGGTGACGGGACCCAGCAGCTGCACCAGCGAGGTGACGTAGTACGGGCCCATGTCGAGCAGCGGACCGCCGCCTTCGCGGTAGTAGAAGTCGGGCTGCGGATGCCACGACTCATGGCCCGCCGAGACCCACATGGCCGACGCCGACACCGGCTGGCCGATGCGTCCGTCGTCGATCGCCGCGCGCGCCGTCTGCACGCCCGTGCCGAGCACCGTGTCGGGCGCTCCGCCGACGCGCACGCCGGCGGCGGTGGCGGCATCCATCACGCGCACCGCGTCGGCGAACGTCGCCGCCAGCGGCTTCTCGCCGTAGACGTCCTTGCCGTGCGCGATCGCTGCCAGGGCGACGTCCGCGTGAGCGGCGGGGATCGTGAGGTTGAGCACGACCTGGATGCCGTCGTCGGCGAGCAGCTCGTCGGTCGAGAGCGCGCGGCAGCCGGGCAACCCGTCTGCCGCCGCCTTCGCCCGTGCGGTGTCGAGGTCGGCGACGGCGGCGATGCGGATGCCGGCCGCGTCGGCGAGCGTCGTGAGGTACTGGCCCGAGATCACGCCGAGGCCGACGATGCCGACGGCGGTCGGCTGCACGCCGCTCATCGCGCCGCCCACAGGAGTCCGCGCTGGATGATCCTGCGCACGTTGTCGTCCTGCAGCACGTCGACGCTGTGGCCGGGCGTCGACACGAAGACGCGGCCGGCGCCCCACTCGCGGGTCCACACCGCGGGCGACACGATCGGGCGGTGCCACGGGTGATACGGCTGCACCGGGTGGGTCGTCGTCGCGAGCACGTCGATCAGGTCGTCGTGCAGCACCCAGTACTGCTCGGTGGTGAGCGTGAAGTCGTCGAGCCCGGCCATGATCTCGTGTCCGCGGCCCAGGTCGGTGAGCTCGACGGTGTACTCCAGGTAGTTGTCGGTCTGATCGCCGTGCACCTCGTCGGGGTGCTTCGACGGATGGGTGGCGAACTGTCCGCCGACCAGCTGCAGGTAGTCCGAGCTCGCCCGGAACGAGTCGGCGATGCCGCCGTGCCAGCCGGCGAGCCCGGTGCCCGCGGCGACGGCGTCGCGCAGCCCCTTGACCGCCTCGTGCGAGGCCTCCGACATCGTCACCGACTGCAGCACGAGGTCGGTCGCGGCCATGCGGTCGGCATCGGCGTACACCTGCGGGTCTTCCTCGATCGTCACGTCGAAGCCGCTGTCGCGGAGGAACGGGATGAACAGGTCGGTGGCTTCGACCGGATGGTGGCCGTCCCATCCGCCGCGGACGACGAGGGCGGTGCGGGTCATGCGTGGGTCCCTTCGGTTGCGTCGGCGGCGGATGCCACCGGGGTGAGGATGCTGTCGTGCGCGGCGCTCTGCTCGACGGCGGCGAGCACGCGCTGCACCTGCGCCGCGTCGGCGAAGGTGGGCGACACCGGGATCTCGCCGGCGACGGCGCGCACGAAGTCGACGGCCTGGTGCGTGAACAGGTGCTCGTAGCCGAGGCCGTGGCCCACGGGCCACCACGCGCCGGCGTAGGGGTGGCGCGCCTCGGTGACCTGCACCCGGCGGAAGCCCTGGGCCGCGTCCGCCGCGGCGTCGTACACCTCGAGTTCGTTCATGCGCTCGAAGTCGAACGCGATCGCGCCGCGGTCGCCCGCGATCTCGACGCGGTTGGCGTTGCGGCGGCCGGTCGACAGGCGCGTCGCCTCGAAGACGCCGAGGGCGCCGCCGTCGAACCGTGCGGTGAATGCGGCCGCGTCGTCGACCGTGACGGGCAGCCGGTCGGTCGGGTCGGCGGCGACCCCGCCGAGCCCCTCGACCGCGCCACGACGCGGGCGCGAGGTGACGAAGGTGCGCATGACGGCCGAGACGGCGTCGATGCTCTGGTCGGCGAGCCACTGCGCGGTGTCGATCGAGTGGGCGCCGATGTCGCCGAGGGCGCCCGATCCCGCACGGTCGCGGTCCAGGCGCCAGGTGTGGGGAGCGTCAGGATCGCTCAGCCAGTCCTGCAGGTACTGCGCCCGGACGTGGCGGATCTCGCCGACGCGTCCCTCGGCGATGAGCTCTTTCGCGAGGGCGAGCGCGGGCGTGCGGCGGTAGCTGAAGCCGCACATCGCGACGCCGGAGGCGCGGGTGGCGGCATCCGCCATCGCATCGGCCTCGGCGACCGAGTTCGCGAGCGGCTTCTCGCACAGCACGTGTTTGCCCGCGGCGAGCGCTGCCAGCGCGATCTCGGCGTGCGTGTCGCCCGGCGTGCAGATGTCGATCACGTCGATGTCGTCGCGCTCGATCGCCTCGCGCCAGTCCGCCGAGTGCTCCGGCCAGTCCAGGCGGGCGGCGAACTCGGCGGTCGCCTCGGGTCGACGGCCGACCACGAGCGACGGCACGGGGTCGTACGGCAGGTCGAAGAAGCGGGGGGCTGTGCGCCAGGCCTGCGTGTGGATGCGGCCCATGAAGCCGGTGCCGATCAGCGCGATCCGCAGCGGCGATGTCGTCGTCGTCATCGTGTGGAGTCCCTTTCCAGGCACCGACGATGCCACCGGCTCCACGGCCGGGCGAGAATCTTGCGCAAAACCTGCGACGTGCGCGAAGGTGGTCCCGTGCCCGCCCGTGTGACCCTCGCCGACCTCGCCGCGCGTGCCGGCGTGAGCGTCGGAACGGCCTCTCGTGCGCTGTCCGGTCGCGGCGACCTCTCCCCCGCGACGCGGCGCCGCGTGCTCGCCGCGGCCCGTGCCCTCGGGTACGCCCGCGACCCGGCGGCCGGTGGCCGCCCGCCCGGGTCGGCGCGGCTCGTCGACCTCGTGCTCGGCGGGTACCACAACGCCTACTCGGACGAGGTGACCGCCGGCGCCCGGAGCGCCGCGGCGGCCGCCGGCTACGACCTCGTGCTCACCGAGGAGCGCGACACCCCCGACGACGATTGGCCCATGCGGGTCCGCCGTCGCGGGTCGGCCGGTGTCGTGCTCGGCCTCATCTCGCCCACGGCGTCGCAGCTGGCAGCACTGGAGGATGCCGACATCCCGGTCGTCCTCATGGATCCCCAGGCCGAGACGTCCCGCGGCCTCACGAGCGTCCGCACCACCGACCGCGCGGGCGCCCGCACGGCGGCGCTGCATCTCGCCGACCGGGGGGCCACGCGTTTCGCGATCGTGGTGGGCTCCCCTCCGTACCGGTACGGCCGCGCGCGCCACGAAGGCTTCGTCGAAGGACTCCACGAGGTGCTGCCGGGTGTCGATCCCGTCACGCTGGAGGCGGACTGGGGTGCCGCCGCCGCCCGCGACGCCGCGCTCCCGCTGCTGCGGCGTCTGCGCCCGGGAGAACGCCTCGGCGTGTTCGCCTCCTCGGACGAGATGGCCGCGGGCGTGTACGCGGCCGCCGCGGCGACCGGCCGCCGCATCCCCGACGACGTGCTCGTGGTCGGCTTCGACGACCTGCGCAGCGCCCGCTGGCTCACGCCGCCGCTCACGACCGTCCGGCAGCCGATCCGCGAGATGGCCGCCGCCGCCGTCACGGCCCTCACCGACGCGGCCGCCGGCGCGGTCCTGGCGCCCAGCCCCATCGTGCTGCCGACGCGGCTCATCCCCCGCGGCTCGACCTGACGCCGGACGGACCGGCGGGAGCGGCATCCACTCAGCACAGAACGACCTACCCGGCGGCCCGGCCGCACGGGTAGCGTGAGGGCACGTCTGACGGAAGGCCACTCATGTCTCTCTCGACCGAACGCCCCGCCCGCACCGGCCGCCCCGCGCGGAGCGAGGCCGAGCTGCAGCAGATGGCGAAGGACCACCTCTGGATGCACTTCGCCCGGCAGTCCGTCATGACGGACGGCCCCGGGGTCCCCATCATCGTCAAGGGCGAAGGACACCACATCTGGGACTCCCAGGGCAAGAAGTACATCGACGGGCTCGCGGGACTCTTCGTCGTCGCGGCAGGCCATGGCCGCAAGCGCCTCGCCGAGGTCGCGGCCAAGCAGGCCGAGGAGCTCGCGTTCTTCCCGATCTGGTCGTACGCGCACCCGGCCGCGATCGAGCTGGCTGATCGTCTCGCCGACTACGCTCCCGGCGACCTCAACAAGGTCTTCTTCTCGACGGGCGGCGGCGAAGCCGTCGAGACGGCGTTCAAGCTCGCCAAGTACTACTGGAAGCTGCAGGGCCGGCCCACCAAGCACAAGGTGATCTCACGCTCGGTCGCCTACCACGGCACGCCGCAGGGCGCGCTGGCGATCACCGGCATCCCCGCGATGAAGGCGATGTTCGAGCCGGTCACGCCGGGCGGGTTCCGGGTGCCGAACACCAACTTCTACCGCGCCTCCGACATGGGCGCCCCGACGGGCAGCGTCGAGGAGTTCGGCGTCTGGGCGGCGGACCGCATCGAGGAGATGATCCTCTTCGAGGGCCCCGAGACGGTGGCGGCGGTGTTCCTGGAGCCGGTGCAGAACTCCGGTGGATGCTTCCCGCCCCCGCCCGGCTACTTCCAGCGGGTGCGCCAGATCTGCGACAAGTACGACGTGCTGCTCGTGTCAGACGAGGTCATCTGCGCCTTCGGCCGCATCGGCCACATGTTCGCGTGCGACGCCTACGGCTACCAGCCCGACATGATCACGTTCGCGAAGGCCGTCACGAGCGGCTATTCGCCGCTGGGCGGCACCATCGTCAGCGACCGCATCTACGAGCCGTTCGCGCACGGCGACCGCTCGTTCTCGCACGGCTACACGTTCGGCGGCCACCCGGTATCGGCCGCGGTCGCGCTCGAGAACCTCGACATCTTCGAGGAAGAGGGGCTCACCGCACACGTGCGCGAGAACTCGCCGCTGTTCCGCTCGGCTCTGGAGCGCCTCACCGACCTGCCGATCGTCGGCGATGTCCGCGGCGACGGCTACTTCTTCGGCATCGAGCTGGTGAAGGACAAGGCGACGAAAGAGACCTTCGACGACGACGAGTCCGAGCGCCTCCTGCGCGGATTCCTCTCCAAGGCGCTGTTCGACGCCGGCCTCTACTGCCGTGCGGACGACCGCGGCGACCCCGTCATCCAGCTCGCTCCGCCGCTCACGATCGGTCCGGCGGAGTTCGACGAGATCGAGCAGATCCTGCGCGGCGTGCTCACGGAGGCCTGGACCCGGCTCTGATCAGCGCGGCGCGAACGCCGCGCGGAAGAGACGTCGCGCCCGGTCCGACACGGCGGGCCGGGCTGCGGCATCCGTCCTCGCCAGCTCCGTGGCGAGCATGCCGGTGGCCATCGTGACGTCCTCGATCTCGACGTGGGCGCCGATGCGGCCCGCGGCATGGTCCCGCGCGACGAGCCGTTGCACGACGCCGTGGAACCGCTCGCCGAGTGCGGCGACACGGGGATCGGTGAGGTCGGCCGTGACCAGCTGGATGAACGCCGTCGAGGCGACGGCCTGATCGACGACCCGGTCCAGCAGGTCCTCGATGGTGCGATCGGGCTCTGCGGTGTACTCCTCGAGGTCGCGCACATTGTCTTCGAAGACCGCGACGGCGAGCGCGGTGCGGTCCGGGAAGTGGCGGTAGAGGCTGCCCTGCCCGACGCCGGCGCGCTTGGCCACCGCACTGAACGGGGCGGCGAGACCCCCTTCGGCGTAGACCTCTCGGGCGGCGGCGATGAGGGCGCGGCGGTTGTCGGCAGCGGCGGCGGGGCCACGGTTCTGGCGGGTCTCCGCACGGGGGGATGCGGTGCTGGGCACGGTGGTAGCCTAGTACCGGACAAAGGTGTCCGGTAGGAGCCGCCCCGAAGGATCCTCATCCCCGGACCCGCAGCCCCGATGCACTGCCAGATGAAAGGGAAGACCATGAGCACCACCCCCGCTCCGCTCACCGGAGCCTCCAGCATCCAGACCTGGCTCGACGACGCCGCCGGCGGCGCCGCGCTGCGCGGCCTCCTCGCTCAGGGCGGGCAGAGCGCCGACGAGCTGGCGCCGATCGCCGCCCTGCCCATCTCGAACCTCGTCGCCATGAGCGGCGGCGCGTTCCCGCAGGCCGCGCTCGACGCGCTCATCGCGCAGGTGAACCCCGACGGCGTGCCCGCCGAGGCAGCCGGCGGTCAGACCCCCCGGGCCGAGTGGGCCGAGAAGGTCAGCGCCGGTCGGTTCACCGGACAGACGGTCATCGTCACCGGCGCGGGATCGGGCATCGGCCGCGCCACCGCGTCGCGCATCGCGCGCGAAGGCGGCAGGGTCATCGCGGTCGACGTGAGCCAGGAGCGCCTCGACGAGTTCGTGGCCGCGCACGACGGCGCCGACGTCGTCGCCCTCACCGCCGACATCACCGACGACGAGGGCGTCGCCCGCATCGTCGAGGCTGCCGGCGACCGCATCGACGGGCTTGCGAACATCGCCGGGATCATGGACGACATGACCCCGGTCGGCGAGGTCACCGACGCCGTCTGGGACCGGGTGTTCCGCGTCAACGTCACCGGCACGATGAAGCTCATGCGCGCCGTCATCCCCGCGATGCTCGCGCAGGGCGGCGGCTCGATCGTGAACACGTCGTCCGAGGCGTCGCTGCGCGGCTCGGCCGCGGGTGCGGCCTACACCGCGTCGAAGCACGCCGTGGTCGGCCTCACCAAGTCCAGCGCGTTCATGTACGGCCCGAGCGGCATCCGCGTCAACGCGGTCGCCCCCGGCGGCGTGATCACGAACATCGAGGCGAAGTTCGCCTCGCCCCTGGGCGCCGAGCGCGTGCAGGCGGGAATGGCCGTCATGACGCCGCCGGTGACCGCCGATCGCCTCGCCGCGTCGATCACGTTCCTGCTGTCGGACGACGGCGTGAACGTCAACGGGCAGAACCTCGCCAGCGACGGCGGCTGGTCGGCCGCCTGACCCCTGACCGCGAAGCCCCGGCCGACCCGACGGCCGGGGCTTCGCCATGCCGGCGGTGCCGGGGTCAGAAGGGCCAGATCAGCGGCACGTAGTACACGGCCACCAGCAGGAAGAAGACCGCCAGAGGCAGGCCGAGCTTCCAGTAGTCGCCGAAGCGGTAGCCGGCGGGGTCCATCACCATGAGGTTGGCCGGCGTCGCGATCGGAGTGAGGAACGCGGCCGCGCCGGCGACGGTCAGCGCCATCATGAACGGCTGCACCGAGACGCCCATCGCCTGCGCGACCGAGATCGCGATCGGAGCCACGATCAGCACCGTCGCGGTGTTGCTGATGAGCTGCCCGAGCACGACCGTCAGCGTGCACAGCGCCAGCAGCGCGACCTGGGGGCCGGCGTCGCCGAGGAGCGACAGCATCCCTCCCGCGACAAGGTCGGCGGTGCCCGTGCTGATGAACGCGGTCGACAGCGGGATCATGCCGGCGATGAGCACCACGGTGGTCCACGAGATCGAGTGGTAGGCCTGGGTGACCGTCACGGTGCGGGTGAGCACGAGGGCGCACGCGGCCAGCAGCGCCGCGACAGCGGGGGGAACGAGGCCCGTGGCGAGCAGCACCACCATGGCGAGCAGGATCACCGTCGCCCGTTTGGCTCCACGTCCGAGCGGCACCGACCGCCGCAGCTGCGACGGGTCGTCGACCGCGAGCACGCCCGGTTCGCTGGCGCGGCGCGCGAGGTCGTCCCACGCCCCCTGCAGCAGCAGGGCATCCCCGGCCTGCACGACGAACTCCGCGCCCTTGAGCTGCTCGTCGCCGCGGCGGGCGGCGAGCACGACGAGGTCGCCCCGCTTGGTCGTCATGCCGGCGCACAGGGTCTTGCCGATGAGCGGCGACCGCGGCGCGACGACCACCTCGGTGACGCCGTTCACCGGACCGAGCAGCGTCCCGGTGTCGACCGACAGCGAGTACTGGCTGCGCAGCAGCCGGGCGTGCCGCATGAGGTCCTTCGGCATGAGGGCGCCGCGGCGCTCGGGCAGCAGCCGGTCGCCGAGCAGCAGGATCGCGACGGTGCCGAGGAGGATCGGGATGCCGACCAGGGCGAACTCGAAGAACCCGAACTCGCGCCCGCCGGCGCCGGCCGCGAACTCTGACACGATGATGTTGACCGGCGTCCCGGTGAGGAGCAGCAGCGACCCGGCGGAGGCGGCGAACGCAAGAGGCATGAGCAGCTTCGACGACGCGATGCCCGCGCGGGCCGCCACCACAACGACGAGCGGCAGCAGGGCCGCGACCGCGCCGTTGATGCTGATGAGCGCGGTGAGCCCCGCGACCAGCAGCGCGATCACGACCAAGAGCGTGTTGCGCTTCGTGCCCGCACGGCCGATGACCTTCTGCCCCGCCCACGCCGTGATCCCCGTCGCATCGAGCGCCTCGCTGACCACGAACAGCGCCGCGATGAACAGCGTCGTCGGGTCGCCGAAACCGGCCAGGGCCTGCGGCAGCGTCAGCACGCCGGTGAAGTAGAGCGCCAGAGCCACGCCGATCGCGACGACGCCGATCGGCACGCGGTTGCTCACGAACGCGATGACCGCGAGGACCAGGATGATGAGCGTAGCGGCGACGGGGTCCACGGCCCCAGCGTAGCCAGCGGCGTCTTCGCCGCGGGTCGGGTGGCGGCATCCGCTGTCCGCCTCCGCCCGCTCTCACCGGTGCAGGCCGTTCACTTGCGCTGTTCGTACGCCGTTGCGCCCCCGTCGCGTACGTTCAGCGCAAGTGAAGAGGTCAGGGCGGAGAGCGGATGCCGCGGCCCGCCTCCGCACCCGGGCTCAGCCGCGCAGCACCGCGAGGCCGGCGACGTCGTAGGCGAGCTCGACGGCCTCGAAGATCGCGGCGTCGATCGTGCGGGGCGCGAACGCATCGCCGATCGTCACGACGCGCGGTGCGGCATCCCGGAGTCCGTCGATGCCGACCGACGCGCGCGGCTCGACGGCCACGACGGCGTCGACGTCGCCGAGGGTCGCGACGACGCCGGTGAGCGCATCGCGCACGACGACGTCGCGCCCACCGAGGCTCTCGACCCGGTGCGCCGTGCGACGCCGGAAGGTGCCGGGCGCGCCCAGGCGCTCCAGCAGCAGCGGGCGGTCGTAGCCCGCGCCGATGTGCGGGAACACCGTCTCGAACGGGGTCACGAGCTCCAGCTCGTCGACGTGCGGCAGCAGCATGAGCGCGATGCCGGCCGCGTACGCGGTGCCATCGGCGTCGACGACGACGATGCGGCCGCCGAGAGAGCCGCGGTCGGATGCCGCCGCGAACGCATCGACGGTGCCGTGGGCCGGGAACCCGCCCGCGTAGGCCCCGCCGAGCGCGAGCGACGTGGTCGCGGGCGCGACCGCGCCGGTGGCGACGACGATGCCGTCGGCACCGAAGTCCCGCAGCAGCTCCGCCGTGGCCGGCACCCCGAGCCGCACATCGACTACGGCGCCCGCGAGGTCGCGCACCAGGTCGTCGACGAGCAGGCCGACGCTCTCGCGCCCCGGCACCTGCCGGGCGAGCCGCAGCTGGCCGCCGAGCTCGGCCGACCGCTCCAGCAGTGTCACGTCGTGACCGTCGTGGGCGAGCTCGACCGCCGTGCGCATGCCGGCCGGTCCCCCGCCGACCACGATCCACCGCTGCGGCGCGTCCGTGATCGGGCGGGGTCCGCGCTCGAGCTCGCGCCCGGCCAGCGGGTTCACGGTGCACGACATCGCGAGTCCGCGGCTGCCGCGGCCGAGGCATCCCTGGTTCAGCCGGATGCAGTGACGGATGCCGGGATTCGAAGTGTCGACCGGCGGGGCGCCGACGAGCTTGCGGCCGAGGTCGGGGTCGGCGATCTGCGCGCGGGTGAGGGCGACCATGTCGGCGATGCCGGAGGCGACGACCTCTTCGGCCTCTTCGACCGACCGTGCCGCGCCGACGCCGAACACCGGGACGTCGGGGTTCGCGGCCTTGACCGCGGCGACGTCGTCGCGCAGCCAGGCGTACGGCATGGGCGATGACGGGAACACGTAGTGCACGTTGTGGTACCCGCCGGCGGCGAGGTCGAGGAAGTCGACGCGCGCCTCGGCCCGCAGCCGCGCGATCACCTCGCGCATCGCTGCGCCGTCGAGCCCGTCCGGGTGGAACTCGTTCGCGACGATGCGGATGCCGACGGTGAAGTCGTCGCCCACGCGGTCCCGCACCGCCCGGAGCACCTCACGGGGGAAGCGGGTGCGCCCTTCCAGGTCGCCGCCGTATTCGTCCGTGCGCGCGTTGTACAGCGGCGAGAGGAACTGGTGCAGCAGGTACCCGTGGGCCATGTGGATCTCGACGCCGTCGAAGCCTCCGGCCCGGGAGTGCTCGGCCGACAGCGCCCATCCTTCGACGAGCGCGGCGATGTCGTCGCGATCCATCTCGCGGGTCGCGTGCGCGGTGGAAGGAGACAATATGCGCGACGGGGCATACACCGTCCGCGGGCCATCGGGACTGTCGGCCTGCGCCTGCGCACCGTGGTGGTTGAGCTGCACGAAGATCTTCGCGCCGGCGTCGTGCACGGCATCCGTCATCCGCTTCGACGCCGCCACGCCCTCGGGGCGGTAGGCGTCCTCGAAGCCCTTGATCGAGCCGGTCGGGTGCACGAATTGGTTGCCCGCCACGAACAGCCCGCAGCCGCCTCGGGCCCGCCGTACGTAGTACGCCGTCTCACGGTCGGACTCGACGCGGTCGGAGTACTGCTTGGAGTGCGCCGTCTGCATGATGCGGTTCGGCACCGTGACGGCACCGACCTGCAACGGCTGCGTGAGAACGGACGAACGGATGCCGGAACTCGCGGACATGCCGTCGAGCCTACGACGAGCCGTGTCCCCGTGACTCAGTAGCCTGGAGCGATGATCAGGTTCCCGGTGATCACGGCCACCTCGCGCGTGCCTCCGCAGTACTTCCATGCCCGCTGGTGCGACGTCGCCACCCACCCCGAGTGGGCGCCCGGCATGGAGTACATCCGGCTCGAAGGGCCGGTGCGTCCTGGAGCGCGCGGCGTGATGAAGACCCGCGACGGCGAAGAGACACCCATGATGGTCAGCGACGTCGTGCCCGGGCTGGCCTTCCAAGACACCGTGCTCTTCGACGGCGCCTCACTCACGGTGCGCCACGAGTCGCACCCCGACGGCACGGGCAGCCGGCTGGAGCTGCACGCGTCGTTCGACGGCCCACGGGCCGAGGAGTTCGCGGCGAGCATGGCGGGCCTGGACGACGTGCTCGCCTCCGACCTGGCCGGTCTGATCGCCCTGGTGGAGAGCGAGCACTGAGCCGGCCGTCCGGCCACCGGCTCAGACGCGGGTGAGGGCCTCGTCCAGATCGGCGAGCAGGTCGGCGGCCGATTCGATGCCCACCGACAGCCGCACGACCTCCGGCGGCACGGCGAGCTCGGTGCCGCGCACCGAGGCGTGCGTCATCTCGTCGGGGTAGTTCATGAGCGATTCGACGCCGCCGAGCGACTCCGCGAGCTGGAACAGCCGGGTCGACTCGGCGAAGCGTCGGGCGGATGCCGCATCCGCGAGCGCCACCGAAACGATGCCGCCGAACCCGCTCATCTGCCGCGCCGCGAGCTCGTGCCCCGGGTGCGACGGCAGACCGGGGTAATAGACGCGGGCGACCGCCGGATGCGACGAGAGGAAGGATGCCACCTGCTGCGCGTTCTCGCTGTGCCGCTGCATCCGCAGGGCCAGCGTCTTGATGCCTCGCGTCGTCAGCCACGCGTCGAGCGGCCCCGACACCGCCCCGACCGCGAACTGCAGGAACTTCACGTCGGCGTACAGCGCGTCGTCGTTCAGCACCAGCGCGCCGCCGACGACATCGGAGTGCCCGCCGAGGTACTTCGTCGTGGAGTGCACGACGACGTCGGCGCCCAGCGCGAGCGGCTGCTGCAGCGCGGGCGAGGCGAACGTGTTGTCGACGACGACGAGCGCGCCGGCGTCGTGGCCGAGCCGGGCGAGGCCGGCGATGTCGGTGATGCGCAGCAGCGGGTTGCTCGGGGTCTCGACCCACACGATGCGCGCGGGGCGCTCCTCCAGGGCGGCTCTCACGGCCTCGAGGTCGCTCATGTCGACCACCCGCACGGTCACGCCCCACGCTCCGAGCACCCGCGCGATGAGCCGGTACGTTCCGCCGTACACGTCGTTGCCGAGCAGCACCTCGTCGCCGGGCGTGAGCGCGGCCCGCAGCAGCGCGTCCTCGGCGGCGAGCCCGGACGCGAACGACAGCGCGTGCGCGCCCCCTTCGAGCGCAGCCAGCTGCGTCTCCAGCGCCGTGCGGGTGGGGTTGCCGCTGCGGCCGTACTCGTAGCCCTCGCGCAGACCGCCGATGCCGTCCTGGGCATACGTCGTCGAGAAGTGCACGGGCGGGATCACCGCCCCCGTCGTGGGGTCGAACGCCTGCCCGGCGTGCACGGCGCGGGTCTCGAAGCCGGAGGCGGCGGTGGGCTCGGTCATGCGGGTGCTCCTTCGGTGGTGGTGGTCCCGGCCGTCTCGGTTCCGTCGTCGGGCAGCTCGAAGCCGTGGTCGCGCATCCAGTCGTCGTCGTAGAACCGCTGCAGATATCCCCGGCCGTGATCGGGCAGCAGAACGACCACGACGGCGTCGGCAGGCAGGTCACGGGCCGTGCGCAGCGCCGCGACGACGGCCATGCCGCTCGATCCGCCGACCAGCAGCCCCTCCTCGCGGGCGAGACGCCGGGTCATGGCGAACGCCTCGGCATCCGGGATGCGGTGGATCTCGTCGGGCACCGAAGGGTCATAGCTGTCGGGCAGGAAGTCCTCGCCCACACCCTCGACGAGGTAGCCGTGCAGCGGCCCGCCGGAGTAGATCGACCCCTCCGGGTCGGCGCCGACGACACGGACGGCGCCGCCCGACACCTCGTGCAGATACCGGCCCGTGCCGCTGATCGTGCCGCCGGTGCCGATGCCGGCGACGAAGTGCGTCACGCGGCCGTCGGTGTCGCGCCAGATCTCGGGGCCGGTGGTCTCGTAATGGCTGCGCGGGCCGTTCGGGTTCGCGAACTGGTTCGGCTTGAACGCGCCGGGGATCTCGCGCACCAGGCGGTCGGCGACGCTGTAGTACGAGCGCGGGTCCTCGGGCGGCACGCTCGTCGGCGTCTCGACGACCTCGGCTCCGTAGGCCTTGAGCACGTCGACCTTCGCGCCCGCGAACTTGTCGGGAACGACGAAGATCATCCGGTAGCCGCGCTGGATGGCGACCAGGGCGAGCCCGACGCCCGTGTTGCCACTGGTGGGCTCGATGATCGTTCCGCCGGGCAGCAGCTGCCCGTCGCGCTCTGCCGCGTCGATGATGCGGGCGGCGATGCGGTCCTTCGCCGAGCCGCCGGGGTTGAAGTACTCGACCTTGGCGAGCACCGTCGCGGCGATGCCGTCGGTGACACGCGTGAGCTGGACGAGGGGGGTGTTGCCGACGAGGTCGGCGACGCTCTGGGCGTAACGCACGTGAGGTTCCTCAAGTGTTGCCGCGCGCACGGGCGCGGACGATTGTCAGGGTCGCGGAGGGGCTGCGTGAAGCGGAGGCTTCAACAGCAGGAGCGACAACACCGACAGGTCAACACGCGGGCAAGTCTAGACGGCCGCCCGGCCCCGAGTACAGACGTCGTCCGCAATCCGCCGTCACGCGGCGCCGCACATGCCGTGCGGCACGACCTCCGCGACGCACGGCGTGCAGCCGTTGCGGGCGCTCAGCAGCGAGCGCTCGAGCACGGCGATCGTGGTGCCGCCACCGCGGCTCGTGAACGACGGCATCCGCAGCACGTCCGCCAGCAGCATCCGCCGGACGCCGAAGAACCGCTCCAGGTCGTCCGCCGTGAGGAACGCCGGGAGGGTGCGCGTGAGCTCTCGGATGACCACGGGCTCGGCATCCGCCCGCACCATCCAGGCACGGCGACGCAGCTGCCGGCGGAACTCCGCCTCGGGCACGAACCAGCGGCGCCCGAACCGATAGCCGGGCAGCTCGCCGTTCGCGAGCCGTCTGGTGAGGGTGGCGGGCGTCAGGCCGGCGAGCTTGGCGGCGGCCGCGGGCGTGAGGAAGGGCGATGCGCCGGTGCCGCGGCGAGTGGGGGTGACATCGAAGCTCACACCCGGCAAGACGCCGCGGGCGGGCTTTCATGACGGGACCCCCGGAAATGGCGAAGGGATGCCGCCGGCACCGGCCGGCGGCATCCCTTCGCCCTTCATCACCAGGTCGCGACGTACTCCGAACGGCGGACGAGCGCCGCCTGCTCGACGAGGGGCAGGGAACGGTCGACGGCCTGCACGACGCGGCGCGCGACCTCCGGCGAACTCAGCCGGTAGTCGATGAAGTCGCTGTTCGACGCGTACACGCCGATCGGCAGCGTCAGCGCCTGGAAGAACCCGAACAGCGGGCGCAGCTGGTGCTCGATGATGAGCGCGTGCCGTTCGCCGCCGCCGGTCGCCGCGAGGAGCACCGGGGTGCCCACGAGGTCGTACTGGCCGACGAAGTCGAACAGGTGCTTGAACAGTCCGGTGAACGAGGCGCGGTAGACGGGGCTCGCGACGACGAGCAGATCCGCCGACTCGATCGCCCGCAGCGCGTGTTCCACCTCGGGGGCGACGTCCTCGCGGCTCAGTGCCCCGGCGAAGCCCGGTCCGAGGGCGGCGATCTCGATCAGCTCGGTCTCGGCGGCGACGCGCTCGGCGACCCCGGCGAGGATCGTCCGGACGAGGGCCGTTGTGCGGCTCGGCTCCTGCAGCGATCCCGACACGCCGACGACGCGCAGCGGCCGCAGCGCGTCGGCGGCGGGTGCCGCGGCACCGTGATCGGCGGCCGCACCCTGCTCGGTGCCCCGCGCCGCGGCGTGTGCCGCCGCGATGCCGGCCGCCGTCGCCGCCGCGAGATCGACGGCGCTCACGACGCGTCCTCCGGGGGCGCGACCGGACGACCGATCGAGAGCATCAGTCGGTTCGCCCAATTGAAGAACGCGGCGCCGTGGATGACGTCCGAGATCTCGAGGTCATCGAGGCCCGCGTCACGGAGCCGCGCGACATGGGTCTCGTCGAACGCGAGCGGGGTCGCGGTGAGCGCGGCCGCGGCGGCCACGATCGCGTTCCACCGCTCGCCCAGGTCGGCGTCGATGCCTTCGTCGAGCAGACGGTCGACGAGCTCGGGCGACTTCGAGAAATGCGTCGCGAAGCGCGCGTGCACCGAGGCGCAGAATACGCAGCCGTTGACGCGCGACGCGGCGGTCGCGGCCAGTTCGCGCTCGGCGCGCGGCAGGCCTTCGGCGGTGTTGTAGAAGATGTCCTTGTCGACGAGCGTGCGCGCACGCAGGATCTCGGGGTCGCGGACGAGCAGACGGAAGTAGTCGCTCGAGGCCCGCGGCCGGTCGACGAGACCCTCGTAGTGCCGCTCGGTCAGCTCGTCGACGGGCAGCGGCTCCAGCCATGGGAGCCACCCCACCTCGGCGCGCGTGAACGCGTGGGGGTGGGGCGCGTCGTGGGTCAGAACGGCGGCTGCGGTCGCTTCGGTCGTGGTGCCGGTCATGCGAAGACCTCCTCGGGGGTTGCGACGGAAGGCGCGAGGGCGCGGAGGCCGGCGGCCACCCGCTGCTGGAAGGCCAGGAACGACACCAGCTGCGACAGCGTCACGATGCCGTCGGCGCTCCATCCCGCGTCGACGAGGCGCGACTGGGCCGCGGCATCCGCCTCCCTCGGCCGGAAGGTGAGCAGGTGGGCGTGCGCGAGCGCGGCGGTGAGCCGCTCGCCCAGCGCATCGCGGGCGGCGATGCCGGGCTCGTAACGACGCCCGTCGGTGCTCTCGGCGACGAGGCCGTCCTCGCGGTAGGCGCCGAACGGTCCGGCCGTGGCGGCGGCGGATGCCTCGCCCAGGACGATCTCGGTGCGCCGGGCGTCGACGGCGGCCGAGGCGTCGGCGTAGAACGCGGCCGTCGCGTCGTCGGCCGTCGAGCGTGTGGCGAACGCGGCGACGAGCACGCGCTCCTCCAGCGGGAAGGCGGTGTCGTCGACCGGCGCGAAGAGGGCGTCGTAGCTGGCCTGCAGCTGCTCGCGCGTGACGGGACGGCGGCGGCGCAGCGCGTCGAGCGGGTCGCCCGCGCGGACGCCGACGAGGTCGTCGACGACATCGATGCCCTCGATGAGCTCAGGGGTGGTCATGAGGTCTCCTTTCCGAGACGGCTTGCGGTTTCGAGGGGCCGGTCGCGGACGGACCAGTCGAGCACCGGCGCCACCTCGGTGGCGAAGAGCTCGATCGAGCGGAGGACGAAGTCGTGGGGCGCGTCGACCGAGTGCACCTGGAAGGCGACCTCGGTCGCACGCGACAGGGTCGAGTCAGCCGCCAGCGACGCCGCGACCTCCTCGGGAGTACCCAGGTGCGTGTCGGTCGCGGCGATGAGGTCGTCGAGCGCGCCGTCGGGAAGGTGGTGCCCCGAGCGGCGCAGGCCCTCTGCGGCGCGGCGGAGCCCGACCTCGGCGAAGCGCAGGGCATCGGCGCGGTCGTCCGCGACGAAGACGGTGCGGGATGCCGTCACGCGCGGCGCGACGCCGTCCGGCAGCGCCTCAAGGTACCGGTCGATGATCGGGTGCTGCAGGTCCGCCAGGCTCGCGCCGAGGGCATCCGCAGGGCGCGGCTGCGTACGTGACAGCAGCAGGCCGTGCCCGTGGACGCCGGCCCGGGTGCCGCCCGCCGGCGAGAACGTCGCCTGCCAGACGCGGTCGGCCAGGGTCCCTGCGGGCGGGTACAGCGTGTTGCCCCCGCCGATCTCGCGACCGGCGAGCGCGTCGAGCAGCACCGCGAGCTTCTCGTCGTACACGGCCGCCTTCGCCGCGACGTCCTGCCCGAACGGCACGAACGACGACGGGGTGCCGCCGCTGCCGAGGCCCAGATCGATGCGCCCGTCCGACAGCAGGTCGGCGACCACCGCGTCTTCGGCGACCCGCACCGGGTCTTCCAGCGGCAGCGTCACGACGCCGGTGCCGAGCCGGATCTCGCTCGTCGCGGCGGCGGCGTGGGCGAGGAACACGAACGGCGCCGGCAGGCCGCCCTCCGCGGCCCGGAAGTGATGCTGCGCGACCCATGCACGCCCGACCCCGAACCGCTCCGCGTGACGGATCTGGTCGGTGGCAAGGCGGTAACGCTCGGCCGGCGGGGCATCGTCCAGCAGGCGGGTGAAGAACGCGAGAGTCGGCGCGGTCATGCCGCGACCTCCGATCGTCCGGGCACGGCTGCCAGCAGCTCGCGCGTGTATTCGTGGGTGGGGGCCGAGAAGAGGTCCTCGGTGCTGCCCGCCTCGACGACCCGGCCGCGGCGCATCACCGACACGGTGTGGCTGATGCGGCGCACGACGGCGAGGTCGTGCGAGATGAACAGGTACGTCAGGCCCAGCTCCTGCTGCAGCGACTCGAGCAGCTCGAGGATGCGCGCCTGCACCGTCACATCCAGCGCCGACACCGCCTCGTCGAGCACGACGACGTCGGGCCGGATCGCGAGGGCGCGGGCGATCGCGACGCGCTGCCGCTGTCCGCCCGACAGCTCCCGTGGCGAGCGCTCCAGGACGTCGGCCGGCAGCGCGACGCGATCGATCAGCTCCGCGGCGCGGGCGTGCCGCTCGGCGCGCGTGCCCTCGCGGAAGTTGTGCAGGGGCTCGGCGACGATCTGCGCGACGCTCTGCCGCGGGTCCAGCGACGAGAAGGGGTTCTGGTAGACGAGCTGGATGCGGCGCCGCAGCTGCCGCAGGCCGCCGCCGCGCAGCCCCGCGATGTCGCCGAGCGCGCCCGACGCGTCCGCGAGCTCGATGCGCCCGGCATCCGGCTGCAGGAACCTCGTCACGAGCCGTGCCGTCGTGGTCTTGCCCGACCCCGACTCGCCCACGAGCGCGTGGGTCGTGCCCCGGCGGACCTGGAACGACACGTCGTCCACGGCCCGGAACGCCTCCCGCCCGCGGACGCCGAACTCCTTCACGAGCCCTTCGGCCACGATCGCGTAGGGGTTCTCCCCCGCGGCGGCAGCGGCATCCCGGAGGAACAGCGGTGCGGCAGGACGCCGGAAGCCCTCCGTGGCGAGCGCGGGCGCATCGGCCAGGAGCTGCCGCGTGTACGGGTCGGCAGGGGACGACAGGATGCCCGCGCTCGGCCCCTGCTCGACGACACGGCCCTGGTTCAGCACGACCAGCCGCTGCGCACGGTCGGCGGCGACGCCGAGGTCGTGCGTCACGAGCAGCACCGAGGTGCCCTCTTCGCGGCGCAGGTCGTCGATGAGGTCCAGGATGCGCCGCTGCACGGTGGCGTCGAGGGCGCTCGTCGGCTCGTCGGCGATGATCAGCCGCGGCCGCAGTGCGATCGCCGTCGCGATGAGCACGCGCTGGCGCATGCCGCCCGACAGCTCGTGCGGGTACTGACGGGCCCGCAGTGCGGGGTCGTCGAGGCCGACGCGCTCGAGCAGCTCCAGCACGCGCCCACGGCGCGCGGCGGCGTCACGGACTCCGTGCACCCGCAGGATCTCGCCGACCTGCACGCCGACCGGGCGCACCGGGTCGAGCGACGACACCGGGTCCTGCGGCACGAGGCCGACCTGGGCGCCCCGGACGCTCCGGAGTCGCTTCTGGTTCCAGCCCGTGATGTCGACGCCGCCGAGCGCGATCGAGCCGCCGTCGACGCGGCCGCCGTCGGGCAGCAGGCCGATGAGGGCATGCGCCGTGGTCGACTTGCCCGAGCCGGACTCGCCGACGAGCGCCACGACCTCGCCCTCCTCGACGGTCACGTCGACGCCGTGGACGACCTCACGGCGCCCGGTGCGGGTCTGGTACGACACCCGCAGGTCGTGCACGTCGAGCACGCTCATCGCGTCCCCCTTCCGATCGACTGACTGATGCGGTTGGCGCTCAGCACGACCACGAGCACCACGAGCCCGGGCAGCGTCGTCAGCCACCAGGCGGTCGCGACGTAGTTGCGCCCCTCGGCGATGAGCAGGCCCCACTCGGGGGTCGGCGGCGGAGCGCCGTACCCGAGGAAGCCGAGCGTCGAGATCGCGAGGATGGCGCCGCCGAACTGCAGCGCGGCGAGCCCCACGACGGCGGTGAGCGAGTTGGGCAGCACGTGCCGCCGCAGCACCGAGGCGAACGACCCGCCGCTGCCGAACGCGGCCTCGACGTAGTCGGTGCGGCGCACGCGCACGACCTCGGACCGCGACAGCCGCGCGAACGACGCCACGCTGCCGATGCCGACCGCGATCGCCGCGTTCACGGTGCCGAAGCCGAGCAGGATGATCACCGACAGCGACAGCAGCAGGCCTGGGATCGACAGCAGGACGTCGACGACCCGCATCAGCACGTCGTCGAGCCAGCCGCCCACGGAACCGGCGACCACGCCGAGCAGGGTTCCCGCCGCGAGGCCGACGGTGACGGCGATGAGGGCGCCCGACAGCGAGTGGATCGCGCCGTACACGACGCGGGCGTACAGGTCGCGGCCGATCGCGTCCGTGCCGAACCAGTGCTCGGCGCTCGGCGGCAGCAGCTTCTGAGCCGGCACCCCGTCGATCGGGTCGTACGCGGTGAACAGCCACGGCACCGCAGCCCACAGCACCGCGATGACGATCACCGCGACGGCGAGCACGAGGGTCCACGACGGACGCCGCCCGTTCGCGAACAGCCGTGCGACGTTCGCGCGCCGCGTCGGCTGTCCGTCGAGCGCGCCCGCGTCGCGCGCGACCGGGTCGAGGACGGTGCCGGATGCCTCGTCCCTGGCGATCGCGGCGGTGGCGGCATCCGGTCGTTCACTGGTCTGCGTGCTCATGCGGCGGCCTCCTGGAGGGCGGGGGCGGACGACGGGCGCGACGTGCGTGAGGCCCGGCGCAGGCGCGGGTCGAGCACCGGGTACAGCAGGTCGACCACGAGGTTGACGACGACGAACGTCAGCGCGGCGAGCACGACGATGCCCTGCAGCACCGGGATGTCCTGACTGGAGACCGCCTGCTCGGTGACGCGCCCGATGCCCGTGCGGCCGTACACCGTCTCGGTGACGACCGCGCCGCCGATGAGCTCGCCGAACAGCACGCCGGCGATCGTGAGGGTCGGCAGCAGGGCGTTGCGCGCCACCGACCGCCACAGCACCCACGACGGTGAGGCGCCCTTGGCGCGCACGACCGTCACGAACGGCTGCAGCTGCACGTCGTCGATGCTGCGCACGAGGATCTGCGCGAGCGGCGCCGAGATCGGCACGGCCAGCGTGATCACCGGGAGGATGAGCCCGACCGCCGGATCGGCCGCGACGATCGGCACCCAGCCGAGCCCGAACGAGAACACCTGGATGAGCAGGATGCCGAGCCAGAACACCGGCACGGCCACGAAGACGCCCGGCAGCGCCTGCAGCCCCTGACGCAGCCAGCCGAACGGCGACAGGGTGGACAGGAACGCGATCGCGAAGGCGATGATCGCCGCAAGCACGAACCCGAGGCTCGCGAGCACCGCCGTCGCCGGGAGAGCCTCGCCGATGAGCTGCAGCACCGGCGTGCCGTACTGCGTCGAGTAGCCGAAGTCGCCGCGGGCATACCCGGTGAGGGTCGCCCAGTAC
>PJUC01000276.1_pt1 | contig 27179 bp, 25 predicted proteins | sample 1512161 | NCBI WGS metagenome assembly PJUC01 (sample SAMN08177676, study PRJNA422409) | Soil metagenome, whole genome shotgun sequencing project. | isolation source: Soil enriched on filter paper | place: USA: Madison | collected 2015-01-15
CGGGATGCCGCCCGCGCGGCCGGCATCGACCCCGAGGTCGTCGACCTCGGGGAGGCGGTGATCGTTCCCGGGTTCGTCGACGCGCACGCGCACCCGCTGATGTACGGGCAGCTGATGACGTGGGTGGACTGCGGGCCCGAGAAGGCGGCCAGCATCCCCGAGATCGTGGTGCTGCTGAAGGCCGCCGCCGCCGAGCAGCCGGCGGGCCGTCCGGTGCGCGGCTACGGTTACGAGCATCGGAACCTCGCCGAGCAGCGGCATCCGACCCGGTTCGAACTGGATGAGGTGGCGACCGACCGCGAGGTGTACCTGATGAACGCGTCGGGGCACGGCGGTGTCGTGAACTCGTACACGTTCGCGCGGGGCGGCGTGGACCGCGACACCCCTGACCCTGAGGGCGGCGAGATCTTCCGCGATGCGGACGGCGAGCTGACGGGTGAGATCTCGGATGCCGCATGCAACATGCTCACCGGCGTGCACGGGGTGAAGATCGGCCATCACGGTCCGAACTTCCACCTCGCGGACGAGCCGGAGGAGCACCTGCGGCAGCTGGATGCCGCGACGCAGCGCTTCCTCGCGGGCGGCGTGACGACGATCGGCGACGCGCAGGTGTCGCGGCGCGAGTTCGACATGTACCTGCGCCTCGCCGAGGCCGGACGCCTCGAGCTGCGGGTGTCGATGTACCTGCTGTCGCACCTGCTCGACGACGCGCTGGAGATGGGACTGGTCGGTCAGTTCGGCAACGCGCACCTGAGCTTCGCGGGCATCAAGCTTTACGCCGACGGCACGCTGGGCGGCTGGACGGCGTACTTCCCCGACGGTTACGTCGGAGACCCGTGCCGCACGGGGCAGCTGTACCACGAGCCCGCCGAGTACACGGAGCTGATCCGCAAGGCGCACGCGGCCGGGCTGCAGACCGCGACCCACGCGCAGTCGCCGACGGCCATCGAGATGGTGGTGTCGGCGATCGAGGCGGCGCTCGCAGAGCGTCCCGACGACGACGCCCGCCACCGCATCGAGCACTGCGGTCTGCCGACGCCGGATCAGATCCGGAGGATGGCGGATGCCGGCATCCGACCCGTCAACCAGACCCAGCACTACTTCAACTGGGGCGAGGGCGTCGAGCAGGCGATCGGCACGCCGGGGGAGCGGTTCAACCCGCTCGGCGAGTTCGCGGCGGCGGGGGTGCCGTTCACGATCTCGTCCGACGCGCCGGTGGCCGAACCGATCCCGCTCGAGGCGATCCAGACGGCGGTCACGCGGGTGACCCGGCGCGGGCACAAGCTCGGACCCGACGACCTGACCGTGTCGGCGGCGGCAGCCCTGCGGGCGCACACCTATGAGGGTGCGGTGTCGCTCGGCCGCGAGGACGACCTCGGCTCGCTCGAAGCGGGCAAGTACGCCGACTTCGTGGTGCTCGGCGGCGATCCGCTGACCGTGGACGCGGCGGACATCTCGCAGATCCCCGTGCGGCAGACCTGGGTCGGCGGCGAACGCCGCTACGCCGCGGTCCCGGCAGAGGCGACGGCACGATGAGCGGGCAGGCAGACGCCGCGGGGCCGTACGCCGACACGACCGGCCGGGGCGTGCTGGAGACGATCCGCGCGTACGGGGTGACGGCGGTGTTCGGCATCCCGGGAACGCACAATCTGGAGCTGTACCGGCCGCTCGACGACCTCGGCATGCGCGTGGTCACGACGCGCCACGAGCAGGGCGCCGGCTACGGCGCCGACGGCTGGGCGCAGCAGACCGGGCTGCCCGGTGTCGTGATCACGACGTCGGGTCCGGGCCTGCAGAACGCGATGAGCGCGATCGGCACGGCGTTCTGCGAGTCCCGGCCGCTGCTGGTGCTCTCGCCGGGGGTCGCGCTCGGCGCCGAGTTCCGCGATGTGGGCACGCTGCACGAGACGAAGGATGCAACGGCGATGGTCGGCGCGATCGCGGAATGGTCGCGTCGCGTGACGACGGGGGCGGATGCCGTCGAGGCCGTGCACGACGCCTTCGCGCTGTTCCGCACCGGGCGGCCGCGGCCCGTGCACATCGAGATCCCGCTCGACGTGCTCGAGGCTCCCGCAGGCGCCCCCGCCGCGGCCCGCGTCGCGCGGCCCGCGCCCGCTCCCGCCGCCGGCGACCCCGCGTCGCTGCGTGAGGCCGCGCGTCTGCTCGCCGGGGCCGAGCGTCCGGTCATCCTCGCCGGCGGTGGCGCGACCCGTGCCGGCCGGGCGGTCACCGCGCTCGCCGAGCGTCTGGGTGCGCCGGTCGTGACGACGCTCAACGGCAAGGCGACCGTCGACGAGCACCATCCGCTGTCGCTGGGGTCGAACCTGCGCCTGGCCGCCGCCCGCGGAGTCGCCGAGGACGCCGACGTGCTGCTCGTCCTCGGTTCGAAGCTCGGCGAGGCCGAGCTGTGGGCGCCGGCGCTCGACGCGCGGGGCGCCGTGATCCGCGTCGACGTCTCGTCCTCGCAGCTGCACAAGAACCTCGACGCGACCGTCGGCGTCGTGGGCGACTGCGGCGCGGTCGTCGAGCAGCTGCTCGCCCTGCTGCCCGACACCCCGCGGCGGCACCCCGACCTCACGCGCGAGCACCTCGCCATCGCCGCCGAGATCGAGCGCACCGCACCCGACACGGTCGCGCTGGCCCAGGCGATCGCGGCCGCGCTGCCGCACGACGCGATCGTCGCGGGCGACTCGTCGCAGATCGTGTACCTGGCGCTCGCGAACGTCCTGGCGCAGCCGCGCCCCCATTCCCTCCTGTACACGCCGACGTACGCGACGCTCGGGTACGGGCTTCCGGCGGCGATCGGCGCACGGGTCGCGCAGCCCGAGGACGGTCGCCCGGTCGTGGCGGTCGTCGGCGACGGCGCGCTGATGTTCTGCGTCAACGAGCTCGCCACGGCCGTCGAGCAGCGGCTCGACCTCACCGTCGTGTGCGTCGACAACGGCGGGTACGCCGAGATCAAGCAGAACGAGGTCGATCGCGGCATCCGTCCCGTCGGCGTCGACCTGGTGCAGCCGGACTGGGTCGCCCTCGCCAACGCGTTCGGCGCCACCGGGCGCCGCGCCGAGACGCCGGCCGAGATCGCGCCCGCCATCGCCGCTGCGATCGCCGCCGGGGGCGTGCAGCTCGTCCACATCCCGCAGAACGCCGGCCGGCAGCATCCTGCCGCGGAACCCTCGACCCCGAGAGGCGCATCATGACCGACCATCACGAGCCTGTCGGCCCCGTCGACGCATCCGTCCACCCGCGCTACGCCGGCATCGCCACGTTCGCGCGGCTGCCGCGCATCGAGGACGTGCCGCGGGCCGACATCGCCGTCGTCGGCATCCCGTTCGACTCGGGCGTCAGCTTCCGCCCCGGCGCGCGCTTCGGCCCGTCGCACGTGCGCGAGTCGTCGCGGCTGCTGCGCCCGTACAACCCTGCCCAGGACGTGTCGCCGTTCGCTGCTGCGCAGGTCGTCGACGCCGGCGACATCCCGGCGAACCCGTTCGACATCGACGCGGCGGTGACCGAGATCGAGGCCGCCGCGACCGCTCTCGGCGGCCGCGTCGAGCGCATCGTGACGGTCGGCGGCGACCACACCGTCGCCCTGCCGCTGCTGCGCGCGGTGACGAAGAAGCACGGCCCTGTCGCGGTGCTGCACTTCGATGCGCATCTCGACACGTGGGACACCTACTTCGGCGCTCCCGTGACGCACGGCACGCCGTTCCGTCGGGCGAGCGAAGAGGGCCTCATCGATCTCACCGCGAGCTGCCACGTCGGCACGCGCGGCCCGCTGTACTCGAAGCAGGACCTCGACGACGACGAGCGCCTCGGCTTCTCGATCGTGTCGAGCGTCGACATCGAGGTCGACGGGGTCGAGGCGGCGATCGAGCGCGTGCGCCGCCGCATCGGTGACAGGCCGCTGTACATCTCGATCGACATCGACGTGCTCGACCCCGCCCACGCGCCGGGGACGGGGACCCCCGAGGCCGGCGGCATGACGAGCCGGGAACTGCTCCGGATGCTGCGCGCCCTGGGCGACCGCAACGTCGTGGGCGCCGACGTTGTCGAGGTCTCGCCGGCCTACGACCACGCCCAGGTCACCGGCATCGCGGCGAGCCACGTGGTGTATGAGCTGGTGTCGCTGATGGCGGCGCAGCTCGACGCGGCGCGCTGACCCGCCCGACGCTGAGCATCCCCTCGGTCGTGATGGGTGAGACTGAGGGGATGCGTGCTGCCGCGATACGACGACGGATGCCGGCGGCCGCGCTGCTCGCAGCGGTCGTGGCCGCAGGGCTCGTGGTGCACGCCGCCCTGCCCGACTCGGCAGCCACCGACATCGCGGGCGACGCGCTGTATGCGGCCGCGGCGTATCTCGCGGTGGCGCTCATCGCTCCGTCGCTGCCGGTCGTCGCGATCGGCGGGATCGCCGCGGTCTGGTGCGTGGGCGTCGAGCTCTTCCAGCTCACCGGACTGCCGCTGGAGTGGGGCGCCCGGTTCGCGCCCGTCATGCTCGTACTCGGCACGGTGTTCGACGCCCGCGACATCCTCGTGTACGTGCTGACGATCGTGGTCCTCACCGCGGTGCACGCGCTGGTGCGGCACCGGCGCTGATCAGCCGCGGTTCCGACCCGAGGTTGCGGCATCCGCAGGCCCGTCCGACCATGGACGCATGGAGGAGCGCAGACCGTGGATGTGGCTGGTCGGCGCGCTCGCCGCGATGCTCGTGGTGACAGGGTTCGGGATCGCCGTGATGACCCGGCAGCCGGAGCCGGCGGCATCCAGTCCCACCACGACGGTGACCCCGACGGCGACCCCCGTGCCGACGCCGAGTCCGACGCCCGACGGATACGCCGCGAACACGACGGCCTATGACGTGGCGACGCTGCCGCAGGTGAACGTCTTCGCGGTGATCCCGGCGCTGCCCGTCGACGACGATCCGTTCACACAGCCGCTGGGCGAGACCGCCGTCGCGCGCGGCATCGGCGCGCCGGTGTGGGCCGACCCGGCGGGGGAGCCGGTGGCGTACGTGCCGCACGAGTACCCGTACGGCGGGACGGTGCTGCCCGTGGTCGAGAAGCAGGCGCATTGGGTGAAGGTGCTGCTGACGGGACGCCAGGCGATTCCGTCGCAGGGCGACCCGGGCCAGGTCGCGGGCTGGCTGAGGATCGTCGACGTGGATCTCGCGGCGTCATCGGGGAGCAGCGTCCTGGTGAGCACCTCGAACCGCACGATCGACATCGCCCACGCCGACGGTTGGTCGCAGCGGGTGGCGACGGACTTCGCGTGGGGCACCGAGCGCACTCCGACGCCGGTCGGGCGGACGTTCATCATGATGACGCGTGCCGTGCCCGAGTTCGCCTACACCCGCGGGCATCCGATCGTGTACTGGGCGGTGCAGTCGCCGACGCTGGACGGCTTCGACGGTGCGGACGTCGCTCCGACGGCTTTCCACTACCACGACACCCGGTCGGGGCCGGTGTCGAACGGGTGCGTCCGGGTGGACCCCGATGCCATCACCCAGCTGGCGGCGCTGCCACCGGGCACACCGGTGATCGTCACGCCCTAGCGTGCGTCGGGACCTGCCGCACGCGCCCGCGCCACCACGATGCCGCGCTGCGACGTCGGGAAGCGGTCGAGCATCGCCTGCAGCTCGTCGGCGTCGACGTCGGCGCCGAACGCCTCGGCGCCGGGCTCCAGCATGATGCCGGCTGCGAGGCCGCCCGCGACCACGGGGTCGAAGCCGAGGTCGTCGACCAGGCGTGCGACGACGGCGAGGTCGGCGGGGTCGTCGCCGGCGATCGCGATCGCCTTGCGGCCCTCGGCGCCGGCGGGCCGCGCCTCTTCGTCGATGTCGTGGTAGCCCATGTGGTTGAAGGCCTTCACGACGCGCGCGTCGGGGAGGGAGCGCTGGACGATCTCGCTCGTCGACGTGCGCGGGTCGTTGAGGTCGTCGCGCAGCCCGTCGACCTCCCACCAGTAGTTCATGGCGTCGATGACGAGCTTGCCGCGCAGCTCCTCCACCGGCAGGCTCTGGTGCTTGCCGAGGGGGATCGCGAGCAGGACGGCATCCGCTTCGCGGGCGACGTCGGATGCCGCAGCCGCCGTCGCCCCCGGTGCCAGCACGTCGATGGTCAGCGCGATGCGCGCAGGGTCTCCCGAACCGGCGACGAGCACGCGGTAGCCGGCCGCCGCGGCGAGGCGGGCGAGGATCGTGCCCACCTTGCCGGCACCGAGGATGCCGAGCGTGCCGATGCGCTGAGCACCTGCACGTGCGCTGAGCGAGGGACGAGACGAAGCGTCCCTTCCCTCGCCCGGCGCCGACTCCACGCGGGTCAGCGTATCGGTCATGGCGGTCACGCCGGGACCGCCGCCTTCTCGGCCAGCAGTTCGCGCACCATCGGCACGACCTTCGAGCCGTACAGCTCGACCGCGCGCAGGCGGGCGGCCGCGGGGGTCGACCCTGACGTGTAGATCAGGTCGAAACGGCCGACGTCGAGGCCGCTGATGGCGTTCGCGATCTTGCGCGCGACCGTCTCGGGCGAGCCGACGTACATCGAGCCGGTGCGCACCTCCTGCTCGAAATGGCCGCGGCTGAGGGGCGGCCAGCCGCGCTGCGCGCCGATGCGGTCGTGCATGACCTTGTAGCGCGGCCAGACGATCTCGCGGGCCTCTTCGTCGGTGTCGGCGATGAAGCCGGGGGAGTGCATGCCGACGGGGAGCGGTGTGTGTCCGAACTGCTCCGACGCGCGACGGTACAGGTCGACGTACGGCGAGAAGCGCCGGGGGTCGCCGCCGATGATGGCGAGCATGAGGGGCAGTCCGTAGTTCGCGGTGCGGACGACCGACTGCGGGGATCCGCCGACGCCGACCCACGTGCTGAGGTGCCCCGAGTCGGTCTTGGGGAAGACGTCCGCGTCGACGAGGGGCGCGCGGGTCGTGCCCTGCCAGGTCACGGGCTGCTCCTTGAGCAGCTCGGCGAACAGGGCGATCTTCTCCTCGAAGAGCACGTCGTAGTCGGCGAGGTCGTAGCCGAAGAGGGGGAACGACTCGGTGAACGAGCCGCGTCCGAGGATCACCTCGGCGCGGCCGTTCGACAGCGCGTCGACGGTCGCGAAGCGCTGGAAGACGCGCACCGGGTCGTCGGAGCTCAGCACGGTGACGCCGGAGCCGAGGCGGATGCGCTCCGTCTTCGTCGCGATGCCGGCCAGCACCGTCTCGGGCGCCGAGATCGCGTACTCGGGGCGGTGGTGCTCCCCGACGAGGAACACGTCCACGCCCAGCTCGTCGGCGAGGACGGCCTCGTCGACGACTTGGCGGATCGCCGCGCCGTAGCTCAGCGGCGCGCCGTCGTCGCCCTCGGGGACGTCGCCGAAGGTGTCCAGTCCGAACTCGATGTCGTTCATGTCGTCCTCAACCGCGGCGTCATGGCATCCATTCCCTTGAATGAATGGATGCCGCATGCCGGGTGCGGGGGTCAGATGAACGGTCGTGCCACATCGATGATGCGCCGCAGGCACAGTTCCACGGCGGCACCGGTGGCCACGTCGTCGCGGCGGCGCGGGCGGGGATCGCCCAGTGCGCGCTGGTACGCCGCGAGCGCCTCGTCCGCGGCGCGGAGCCGCTCCCGCGCTCGCGCGTCGCCGACCGGCGTGCCGACGAGGTCCGCCGCGCGGCGGATGGCGAGAGCGAGGTCGTCCCGCACGACGGCGATGAGGGTCCCGTCGTCGGTCGCGCGCAGTTCGAGCAGCAGATCGATGAGATCCCGCGTCAGGAAGGCGGCACGCTCCAGCGCCGCCATGCGCTGTGCGTTCTGCTCGCGCACGTCCTGATGCCGCCGTCGCCGAGGGTTGGCGCGGACGCTCTCTTCGGCCTCGTCGACGTCGCCCGCGACCGCCTCGCCCGTCCGGCTGAGCGTCTCGAGCGCCCGGTGCACGCGGTCGGCGTCGATCTCGTCGTGCGCGACGGCGTCGGCGAGGTCGGTGAGGACGTCCGTCACCGTGTCGCGCAGGGCCGACAGGCGTTCGCTCGCGCGTCGCAGATACAGGGGCGGCACGACGACGAGATTGACGGCGATGCCCACGACCACGCCGAACGCCGTCGTCCCGAGATAAGAGATCGAGAAGCCCTCGGGGTCTCCGCCGGCCGCGAGCAGCACGAACAGCGCCGCAAGGGCGACCCAGTCGCCGCCGGCCCCGAGCCACCGCAGGCCGCCGAGGAGCACGCCGACGCCGATGACCGTGCCGAGCACGACCCCGCCGGGGACGCCGAGGTGCATCGCCCCGATGCCGCACAGACTGATCGCGATGCCGAGGGCGAGTCCCATGAGCACCTGGCCGCCGACGCGGGCGGAGCGGGCGATCGTCGGGTGCATCGTGACGAGCGCACCGAGCGGGGCGTAGTACGAGTACTGGTCCTCGGCGAAGGGGATGAGCGGTGCGAGGTACCAGGCGAGCACCGCGGCCAGCGAGGTCTTGACGGCCAGCAGCAGCCGCGGCTGGTTCGCCAGACGAGCCGTGTACGACACGGCTCGTCGCAGCCGTGGAGTGCTCTCGAAGGTCACGTTTCCTCCCCTCGCCGCTCAACCTAGCCGCTGCCTGATGCCGCTCATGCGGCTTGCCATCAGGGCCGTTCGGCGTTAGGCGGCCGCCTCTCACGTCGTGGGATGCTGGTGTGCACACCTCGTTCCCGACCCCGGAGGAACCTCATGCAGCAGCGCGCACTCGGCCGCACCGGACGCACGGTGTCGGCGATCGGACTCGGAACCTGGCAGCTCGGCGCGGACTGGGGCGCCGTCACCGAAGAGGACGCGACGGCGGTGCTGGCGGCATCCCTCGATCGCGGGGTGACGCTGTTCGACACCGCCGACGTGTACGGCGACGGGCGCAGCGAGACGATCATCGGGCGCTTCCTGGCGGAACGGCCGGGGCACGGCGTCACGGTCGCGACCAAGATGGGCCGGCGCCTGCCGCAGGAGCCCGAGAACTACACGCCCGACAACTTCCGCGCGTGGACCGACCGGTCGCGCCGCAACCTCGGCGTCGACACGCTCGACCTGGTGCAGCTGCACTGCCCGCCGACCGCCGTGATCGAGGACGACGCGACGTACGACGCGCTGGATGCGCTCGTGGCGGAGGGGGCCATCGCCGCCTACGGCGTCTCGGTCGAGACGTGTGCGCAGGCGCTCGCCGCGATCGCGCGTCCGAACGTGACGAACGTGCAGATCATCTTCAACCCGTTCCGGCTGAAGCCGCTCGACGCTGTGCTGCCCGCGGCGGCAGAGGTCGGAGTCGCGATCTTCGCCCGCGTGCCGCTCGCGTCGGGGCTGCTGTCGGGCAGGTACACCGCGCAGACGACGTTCGCGGCCGACGACCACCGCACGTACAACCGGCACGGTGAGGCGTTCGACCGCGGCGAGACGTTCTCGGGCGTGGACTTCGGGGTGGGCGTCTCCGCCGCCGCGGAGCTGGCGGCCGCGCTCCCGGAGGGTGTCTCGCTGCCGGCGGCGACGCTCGCGTGGATCGGGTCGCAGCCGGGTGTGACGAGTGTCATCCCCGGTGCCCGCAATGTGGGTCAGGCGGAGTCGAACGCGGCCGCCGCCGCCCTGCTCGCGGGCGAAGGCGGGTCGGGCTTCGACGTCGCCGCGTTCGACCGCGTCGTGCGCGAGGTCTACGACCGCGACCTGCGGGCGGCGATCCACCCGCTCTGGTGAACGACGGATGCCTCGACCCGGCGGTGTGCGCCGGGTCGAGGCATTCACTCGTTCTGCGTCAGGGCGCCGGGTAGTTCACCACGAACTGCGGCGTGCCGGTGTTGGTGTTGTCGGCCTGTCCGCCCACGCCGTTGACGACGTGCTGGATGGTGCCGGCCGACAGGTTGACCGTCATGATGTGGTGCAGCTGCACGCCCGGGGTCTGGGGCGCTTCGAAGCCGTTGGCGGTCAGGATCGACGGGTTGTTCTGGTTGAACACATACACGCCCGCGCCGTCCAGGCGGTGGGTCGTGACGCCGTCGGCCACCTTGTAGCCCGGGTACCCGAGCGTGCCGTTCGGCTGCGTCCAGTCGGCCTGCGTGGGCGGGTCGTAGGGCAGCTCGTTCTGGTAGAGGATGACGCGGCCGTTCTCGCCGTTCCACAGCGTGTTGTACTGCTGGAAGTGCTCGACGAACAGGCCGGTCGCCGTCACGTTGTCGCCGTTCACGATGACGCCGTTGGTGCCGGTGTTGGTCGCCCAGCGCTGGTTGTCGCCGTTCACGCCGTCGGTCGGGTCGAAGCCCTCGACGCCGTGGTCGCCGCGCCACACCCAGATGTGGTCGATGAGCACGTCGTCGGAGTTGACCTCCAGCGCGGTGGTGGCCTTGCCGATGTGCGGGCCTCCGACGCGGAAGTAGACGTCGCTGAGGGTGATGGGGTCGTCCGCATCGAGCTTCTTGCCGCCGTTCGCGTTGCCCACGCGCAGCAGCGCGGGCGACAAGGCGGTGCCCGCGTCGATCGTGATGCCGGCGACGACGATGCCGTCGTTGTCCTTGACCTCGAGGGGCACGGCGCCGCCGACGGCGGTGAGGGTCGCGTGACCCAGGCCGAGCACGACGGTGCCGGGGCGCTTGACCTGGATGGTCTTCGCGATGTCGTACACGCCGGGCGTGAGGATCAGGTTCTGCCCGCGAGCGAGCGCGTTGTTGATCTCCTGCACGGAGTCGCCCGGCTTCGCGATGAAGAAGTCGGTGATCGGGATGCTGCGGCCCGCGGACTGCCCGTTCGCCCAGCTGATGCCGCTGCTGTCGCGCTGCGCCGCAGGGACGCGCACGTTGTAGCGGCCGTCGCCGTCGACGTACAGGTACGGCTTCTCACGGCTGATCGGGGTCTTGGTGACCGTCGTGTATGGCGGGTTCGGGAACCCGGCGTCGTCCGGGGCGCCGACGACGCCCGAGAACACCTGGTTCCACACACCGTTCGACCAGCCGGCGACCTCGGTGTTGCGGGTCAGCCACTGCTGCTGCGAGCCGCTGATCACGAACGGCAGCTTCGAGTCGGCGATGAACCCGCCGCTCGCGTACTGGGGTCCGGCGGTGCAGTAGTCCATCAGTGACACGTTGGCGCCCGTGATGTCGAGTCGGCGCATCGACACCGCCTGCGACACCGCCCAGAAGTTCGCGCTCTGGCGGCATCCGTCCTGCCCGGCCTTCGCGACCGCGACGTGCAGGTTCGAGATGGTGCGCCAGAAGTTGACGAGTGCGAGACAGTTGCCCGTGCCGCCGTCGGCGAGGCAGCGGTTGTAGACCTCCAGGCCGCCGTTGAGGGTCACGTCGTCGGGCGAAGCGCCGAGGCCGGCGATCTCGGTGTAGTAGCCGACCTTGACCTGCAGCGGGTCGGTGGCCGAGCCGTACTGGCCGGGGAGGAAGTAGACGGCCTTGCGGGTCGTGCTCATCTCGGCGTCGACCTGCTGGGCGTGCAGCGCGTCGAGCTCCGACCGGATCTGGGCGACGGGCGTGGCGGGGCTGTAGATCGTGACGTTCGGACCGAAGTCCGGGTGGAACGGGTCGACCGTGCGCGGTGGTGCCGCGACGGCCGGGGTGGCGAGCAGCGCGCTCGCGATGAGCGCGGCTCCGGTCGTCAGGGCGCCGAACCGTATGGCGCGGCGGTTCACGGGGGTGGGCATGGATCGTCCTCTCCGTCGAGGTGGATGCGGCAGCTGCGCCGCTTACTTACCGGACTGTAACCAAACGGAGGAGCGGTCTCAAGACCTATTTCGCCGAGACCGCCCGCCGCTGCCCGGGCCGTCTGCGGGCCGGAGTAGGGTGTGGCTTGTGCCCCTCGCTCCCCGCGTCGCTGTGGTGATTCCGTGCCGCAACGACGCGGAGTATCTCGAGGCCTGCCTCGCAGCGCTCGCCGCGCAGACGCATCCGGCCGACCGAGTGGTGGTCGTCGACAACGCGAGCACGGATGACTCGGCCGCCGTCGCGCGGCGGTTCGGCGCAGTGGTCGTGCGAGAGCCCGAGATCGGCATCTGGCCGGCCGCCGCGCGCGGTTACGACGAGGCGCTCGAGGGCGCCGACATCATCGCGCGCCTGGACGCCGACTCGCGCCCGCACCCCGACTGGGTGGCGCGGCTCGTGCGGGCGTTCGTGTCGGATCCGACGCTCGGCGTCCTGACGGGCGGTGCCGAGTTCTACGGCGGCTCGCCGCTGCAGAACTACCTCGGCGAGCGGTGGTACATCGGCGGCGGGCATTACTGGATCCGCAAGTGGCTCGGCATCCCGCTGGTCTTCGGATCGAACTTCGCGATGCGCACGCGCGTGTGGGAGCGGGTGCGCGATCAGGTCGACCGCGGCAACGCCCGCATCCACGACGATCTCGACCTCACGATCCGTCTGCGGTCGTCGGACGGCGTGCGGTACGACCCGCAGCTGCGCATGCCGGTGTCGGCGCGCCCGGTGCAGACGCTCGGCGGGCTGTCGCGCCGCGTGTTCAAGGTGGCATCGACGTTCGCGGCGAGCTGGCCCGAAGGTGCCGCGTGGCGGCGCGCCGGTCTCGAGGGCGAGCAGCGCGGCCGGGTGGATGCCGCGGGCGAGTGGATCGCCGACGGCGACGAGTGGGCCCCCGAGTACTGAGTCTTTGTGGCGGTGCTCCGTACCACCCTGTCGGCGCCGCGGCGTACGGTGGCCTCATGCATGAGCTGACCGTAGAGGCGCTGGTGGCGGCATCCGTCGACGACGTCTGGCGCGACTTCACCCGGTCCGCGCCGCTGGCGGAGTGGTACTGGCCACCGCGGATGCAGACGACGGCTCTCGTCGAGCTGCGCGAGCTGGGGCGTTGGCAGGTGCGTTCCGAGCCGGCCGACCTCGCCGTCGAGGCGACCGTGCTCGCGGTCGACGCGCCGCGGTCGCTGCGGCTCGAGTGGCGATGGGCCGGGGAGGATGCCGTGACCGACGTGGGCATCGAGCTCGAACCCGCAGCGGACGCGACCACACGTGTGATCGTGCGTCATGCAGGGTTCGCGACGGACGAAGAGCGGGAGCGTCACGTCGAGGGATGGTCTGACTGCCTGCAGCGACTCGTCGACCGGTACGGCGGGGCGCCGGGGGAACGGCTGCAGTGATCATCGAGTTCGACGGCGACGTCTTCCGCTGGGATGCCCGTGACGACGCCGCCTGGTTCTTCACGGCTGTTCCCGAAGAGCTGAGCGCCGAGATCCGCGAGATCCCGCGGCCCTACCGCGGGTTCGGATCGGTGCGCGTGCAGGCGCGCGTAGGTGGGAGCGAATGGCGCACGTCGATCTTCCCGAGCTCATCGGGGGAGTACGTGCTGCCGCTCAAGAAGGCGGTGCGCACCGCCGAGAAGCTCGTCGACGGAGGGCCGGTCTCGGTGCGACTCGAAGTGCTCGACGGATAGCGTCCGCCTGCCGGCTCGGCTCCGGTAGGTTTGCGCTCGATCGACCGTCATTCTGCCTGGGGAGCATGATGTCAGATTCGAGCGACCGCCCGGGCGAGGCGGATGCGGAGGGGGCGGGGGCGCCCGGGGCGCGAGATGCGCCGCGTGCGCCGAACGGGCCGGGTGCGGGAAGCGAGCAGGATGCGCCGAACGCGCCGATGAGCCGGGCCGAGCTGCGGGCCGCCCGCGAACGAGAATCTGCGGAGGCGGCGGAGTCAGGAACCGCGGATGATGCGGGGCTCGATCGGTTCCCAGAAGGTGGGCAGGGCGCGGAGTCGCGGCCGGCGTGGTCCGCCGAGGCGGCTGCCCAGGACGCTCAGCAGAGGGTCGAGGCTGCTCTGTCGGCCGAGTCTGGGCAGACCGCTGCTGTGTTGCCTCCGACTGACCCCGTGCCGCCGATGCCTGACCAGATCGTTTCGCGTCGTGCGCCCGAGCCGGTCGATCGCCTGCCGGAGCCGATCGTGTACCGGCCGGTGTCGGGCTCGTATGCGGGGCAGCAGGGGCGCCCCCTGCCCGTGCCGACCGCGCGGAATGTGCCTGCGCGGATCGCGCTGGTGCTCATCCCGCTGGCCGCGCTGGGCGGGGCATCGGTGGTGCTGTGGTGGGAGCAGAGGGCGCCGACGGTCGCGGGCGTGGTGGCGCTCGTGAGCCTGACGCTGGCGGTGGGCGCGTTCTTCCTCGCGATCGGCGGCCTGGTGGTCGCCGTGCAGCGGCCGACGAAGAAGGCGACGTCGATCGTCGCGCTCGTGCTGGCGCTGGTTCTCGTGGCCTGGCTGGGAGTCGTCATGGTGACGCTGGCGCTCACGATGGTGGGCTGATCCAGCGCTGAGCCGGCGCGGCGCGTCGGCCGTTCGCGACGCGCGGGGGCGTTGCCGTGTCAGCGCAGCCGGCCGACGTGCGCGGCGTCGGGGACGGCCGGCCCGACGGCGGGGCGGCGGTGGTCGGTGTCGCCGCCGCCGACGCGGTTGCTGCGCTCGGTGAGGGCGACGAGCGCCAGGTGGCGGTCGGCGGTCCAGCAGATGAGGCGGCCGCGCTGGTCTTTGGTGCGGCCGAGAATGCCGGCATCCGCCAACTCGGTCAGAGCGCGGTGTGCGGCGACCGTCGAGACGCCGTGCTTCTGCGCGACCGATTCGATCGTCGGCACGGGGTCGGCGGCGAGCGAGGCGAGGATGCGCAGCACGACGGCGTCGCGCCGCGGGGCGGCGGGCGAGACGCCGCGGCTTCGGCGGTATGCGATCAGGTCGGAGAGGGTCTGCTCGTCGAGGCGGGCGACGTCGGCGGCGAGCTGGACGGCGTTCTCGGCGGCGCGCTCGGTCGCCTGCGCGAAGCCGATGATCCAGTCGTCGAGTCGGGGCGGGTCCGAGCGGAACGCCGTGAGCCCCGAGATGTAGGCGTCGGTGTCGCCGGCGAAGACGGTGCTGATGGGGATGAGAATGCTGCGCAGGGCGTCGGCGCGGTGCAGAACGGTGTGGATGAGCGCCCGACCCGTGCGGCCGTTGCCGTCGATGAACGGGTGGATCGTCTCGAACTGGGCGTGTGCGATGGCGGCGCGCACGACAGGGTTGCCCGTCGTCTCGGTGACGAAGGCGGCGAGGTCCTCGACGAGGCGCGGCACTTCGGTCTCGGGAGGCGGGACGAACTCTGCACGCAGCGGACTCCAGCCGGGACCGCCGACCCAGTTCTGCTCGGTGCGCAACCCGGAAGGGAGCGTGGGCTCGATCACGTGCTGCAGGGTGACGATGTCGTCGGCGGTGACCGAACGCGTGCGGTCGGCGAGCGAGGCGATCGCCGCCTCGGTGGCGCGGACGTTGCCGATGACGTCGAGGGCCACACGCGTGCCGGTGTCGAGCGTCTCGGCGATCGCGAGCCGCTTCGGGGTGATGCGGTTGCCTTCGATCCAGGACGACGAGATGCTCTCGGACCGGATGAGCAGATGGTTCAGATACGCGCCGTGCGCGCCGATGCGTTCGTCGGCACGGGCGAGGACGGCGAGGGCATCCTCGGCGGCGGCCTGCGCTTCCCGTCCGATCCGGGGCAGCGCGGTGCCCAGCTCGTCGGGCACGAAGGCGAGGTAGTTGCCGGCCGCGCGATCCCGGCGGCCGAGGTGGGAGGCGTCGCGGGCGTCCCACAGACGTTCGACGAAGGCGGGCACGGTGCACCTCCTAGGGTTGACGGGTTCCGCGGTTGATTAACTTTAGCGTGCATAAGGTTAATCAGGGTCGGTGCGTGGGAAAGGCTATCCCGACGGGTGCGCGGCGGTCGGCGACCGATGCCAGCGATGGCGAAGGTCAGAACGGGGCGGGGTCGACGGGAACGGTCAGGTGCGTCGGGGTCACCCACCAGCGAGCTCCGGTCGCCTCGTCCCGGTACAGCGTCATTCGGCTCTTCGTTTTGACGACGTGATGGGCGTGGCACAGCGGCGCGAGGTTGGTGTCAGAGGTGGTGCCGCCGTACTGCCAGTCGAGACGATGATCGAGGTCGCAGTCCCGGGCGAGGCGGGTGCAGCCGGGGCTGATGCACACGGGATCTCGCACTCCGAGCCAGCGTCGGAGCGCCTTGGGTACGCGATAGGTCTTGCGGTCGACGTCCAGCACGGTTCCTGTGACGGGCTGCGTCAGTATTCGGACCCAGTCGGATGCCTCGCCCGCCAGCCGCCGCGCGGTCGCGGTGTCGATCGGACCGTAGCCTTCGAGCGTGGCCGGCTCGTCGCCGCGGCCGAGCAGCGTCAGCACGGGGACGGTGATCGCGACCGAGACGCGATCGCGACGACGCTGAGCGGGAGCGGGTTCGGTGGTGGCGGCCCGACCAGAGTGCCCGCAGGTCGCGCAGGGGGCGGTGCCGGCGGTGGCTGCGTGTGCGGCATCGGAGCGGGCTACAGAGCCGGCATCCTGAATCGGCTCTTGGAGGCCGGCGCGCTCGTCGTCACCGTCGAGCAGCAGATCTGTCGCGATGTCGGCTCGCAGTTGCGCGAGCGTCCGCTGCTCGCCGTCCTGTGTGCGCAGATGGCGGGCCTGTGCGTCGATGCGGCGGTACGAGCGGTGGAGGTCGACGGCGGTGCCCTGGATGCTCAGCGTCGCCATGCCGTCGGACTCGCCAGTGAGCCAGACGTTGCGGTCTGCTCGGGCGCGCTCGTGGCGTGCGTCGATGTGCTCGGGGTGCACGCGTTCGCGGACGATGCGCGCCCGTAGCCGGAACCGCGCAGGCGAGTGTGTCCGAGCGGCGCGTTCGACAGCGTCATCGAATGCGGCCCAGCACTCAGGAGCGTCGTCGGGGAGCGTCGCGACGTGCTGTGCGGCGGTGCCGGCGTTCTGCTCCGACACGCCACCAGAGCAGAACGCGGCCCACGTGCGTGGGCATCGTTCGCGCAGCGTGTCGGCGTCGTGCGCGCGACGCCGGATCATCGTCTCGGACAGCCCGAGTCGCACCGCCAGGTCGAGAACGGCCGCGCGCTCAGCGACGTCGCGCCGCTCAGCGCGCACCTGGGCGGGGGAGCGGTCCTGCGGATCGCGCCACAGCGAGTCGAGGGTGGGGTCGGGGCCGGTCCACGGGTCGGGGCAGGCTGCGGCATCCCTCAGGATCATCGCGATCGCGGCGTACTGATCGGCGATCAGCATGCGTGCCTGGACGGTGATGCCCTCGAGCGCGACGGCCGCGACCGTGTGCGCCTCGCCGGTCGCCTGCAAGGTGAACAGCGCGTCGTCGGGGTGGGTGGGATCGGTGTCGTCCCACGGTTCGGGGATGCACGCCCAGTCCTGTGAGTGCTGAGCGCGCCGCTCGAGGTCGCCCTCGGGGTCGGTTGAATCGCTCACGTGTCGAGTGTACCGGGGATCGGCCAAAAATAGAAGATAAATACGATAATGTCCCATGAGCGTCCGGTTCCGCCGCGATTGTGCGATGTCGTATGCGACCAGCGCATCCTCGCGGGTGATCGGGCTGCTGCAAAGTAGAACATAGGTGCTATTCACTCCAAGCCTACGACGGGGTGCGGGGAAGCTCGCCGATTAGTCCCGCCGTTCGACGGAGAGCCCGCGGCGCGGCCCGGCGCGCCGAGCGCGCCTACATCAGAGGTCGTGTGCGCGGCACGCCCACTCGGTCGGGCAACATCTCGCGCGCTTTCTTTGGCAAACGCTGAGCAGGAACAGGGGGCAGCGCTGGGGGAGTGGGGGCACCATCGTGGGTGGGAGGGGATTCACGCCTTGCGCGTGTGTCTCAAACCCAGCTCTAACGGAGACTGGGAATTGTTACTGGGGTGTTGGGGACCGGTGCTTGGGGTACCGGTCGGTTAGAGCTGACCAATCAACTCACACTGGGGAGAGACACGCCATGCGTGCAACTATCAAGAACTACCTCGAGGCGGAAAAGGCTCGTCGCGAGGAAGAGGGTCGCGATGGCGGCTTCTCGCTCATCGAACTCATCATCGTCGTCGTGATCCTCGGCGTTCTCGTCGCGATTGCGATCCCGATTTTCGGAGCCATTCAGGGGACGGCGCAGGACAACGCGCTGAAGGCCGCAGCGGCCAACGGTGCTACGGCGGTTGCTGCCGCGATCTCCGACAGCGACACGAACTCGACGGCGGCCAAGGCAATCGCGAAGGGGTCGAACAGCGACATTACGCTGACGCCGACTTCGCCGACGTGGACCAAGGTCGAGGAAGTCTGTGTGACGGCGACGGGGTGGAGCAAGACGGTGTCCGCTGGTCCCGCGTGCACCGCGGCTTCTCAGAGCGTGACGGGCGTTACGCCGTAGCCGGCGTTCGGCAGGTGCGCGAGGGCCGGGGCGCCATAACTCCGGCCCTCGTGGCATCATTACCTTGGGGACTCTGCCACTTGGGGAGGTGGGCGGATGAGGGGTCGTGGCGCCGATGCTGCGGGGTTCAGCCTTGTCGAAGTTATCGTCGCGATGCTCCTTCTTGGAATCATCGCGGTAGCGATCCTCCCTGCGCTCTACCAGGGGCTGCAGTACTCGTCGGAACAATCGACTACTGCGACAGCCACTCGCCACCTGAACGGACTCATCGAGCAGGCGCGGCAAGACGCGGCCTGCGGACGGACTGTGGCGAAGCCGGCATCGGCGCCCTCGTCGGTACCGGCCAACGTCCCCGCGATCCCCAACACTGACGCATTCCTGTCGTCAAACGCCCCGTGGAATGGTGCGGACTTCACCGACGGTAGGGGCGCTAAATACACGGTTGTCGCCAAAGGCGCACTTGGCGTTGGTGGCGCACGCAGTGCGTACGCGTGCATCCCGACTGGGGTCACTGAGATTGAGCTCACGGCCCTCGACTCGACCGGCGAGCCGGTTGCCGTGGTGGCCGCGAAGATCCTGACGGGACCATGATGACCGACTCGAACCCTCAGGGACGAGACGACGCGGGTCTGAGCCTCATCGAACTCATCGTCTCCCTCCTTGTCTCCACCATCGTTTTGCTCGGTACGGCGACCGTGCTCGTGAACTCCTGGCTCACTCAAGCGGATGTTACGTCGACGACCCAAGCGACGACGCGCGGTCAGCTGATGGGCGCGACGATTGAGCGCGCGATGCGTAACGCCAAGGACTTCGTGGTAGCCCCCAGCGATGACAGCGCCACCGAGCTTCGTGTCTGGACTTCACTCGGCGGAGACAAAACTTGCCAGGCGTTCCAGCTCGACGTCGGGCAAGCGCGTATCGCATCGTCGGCGAGCACGCTTCCAGCAGTGGGGGCTTGGGGCAACTGGCAAGTCGGTGTGCAGCAACAAGGAACGCAGCCCTTCTTCCAGAGGGTGGGCAACACGGTCATTTACACGTTCGAGCTCGAAACAGACTCCGCCCCAGTCCCGATCTCAGGTCAGGCCAAGATGCGGACGATTCACGATCCAGGGGAGACGTCGCCATGCTGGCCATAACGAGACTCTTCCCGAAGAACCGGCGTGATGAAGACGGCGCGGTGCTTGTCACCATCATCGTGGTGATGCTCGTCGGCTTCGTCGTCGTGAGCATCATCGCGGCATCCGTCCTGTTCACGTTTCGTGCCAACGCCACCAACAAGAGCCAGACTCAGGCCTTCATCGCCGCCGAGTCCGGTCGTGACGTCGCCGTGGCGGCGATTCCGACGTGCTCGTCGACCACGCACTTCGTCGGCACCGACCCGACCTACGACACGCGCATCTACAAGTCCGACGCCGACGGCGTCCGCCCGAGCACCTCGGACGGGCTCGTGGAAGGCTGCCCGACCTCTGCGACGGACTACGTCGTCATCAAGTCCACGGGAACCGGTCCCGATGGTTCGACGAGCACGATCGACTCCGTCTACCCCTGGCAGGTGACGTACTCGCAGCAGCCGGGTGGCGTTGTCACCTACTTCTCCGGCGGGTTCACCGCGGGCGTCTCCCACTACACGGGCGACCTCGTCCTCCGCGACGGCAACTACAGCTGCAACAACGGCGGCACGCTCACCGGAGACCTGTATGTGCTGGCCGGGTACACCAAGTTCAGCACCGACTGCACCATCCAGGGCGACGTGTGGTCGAGCGGCTACGTCGAGAACGGCAGCAAGAACGCGCAGATCTCCGGCTCCATCACCACCAACGGCTATGTCTCGCTCAGCGCGAATGGCGCGACCTCGGTAGGCAAAGACATCAACGCCAAGGGCCAGGTGACCTTGTCGAACCAGGGAAACAACACGGCGTCCGTCGGTGGCACCATCAAGAGCGCGCAGACGCCCTCTGTCGGCACCAAGTGGACGGTCGGTGGCGTTTCCAATCCGACGATCGCAGCGATTCCCGGGTACACGCCCACCTTCGAACCCACGCTCGACTGGCTCAAGGCCGCGACGAAGTGGATCGACCTGAACAACGCCTCCAACTGGGGCGCCAGCCCGAGCACGAACTACCCGACGCCGTGCAACCTTCTCGCCAACAACGCCAATCCGACGTTCAAGCAGGTGCTGGAGACGGCGGGTAACCGTGTCGTGTTCGACTTCACGAACTGCGGCGGCAACGGACAGGTCACCATCGACATCGCCCTCGCCAACGCGGCACTGGTGCGCGACGCGGTGTTCATCGTCAAGGCCGGCGCGAAGATGAAGGTCGCTCTGACCGGCAACCTCTCGACCACGACGGGCACCCGTCAGCTGCTCTTCATTCACGCCGACGCTTCCACTGCCTTCACGAACGGCGAACCGGCCCCCGACTGCGGCAACGGCGGCAACGGCAACGGCATGCAGAACGACTCGTTCGACGTGAGCGGCACCCAGACGAACGACGTTCGCGTCATGGTGTACTCGCCGTGCGGTCTGACCGGCACCATCACCTCGTCGTTCAGTGGCCAGCTCTACACGAACCAGAGCGTCAACCTTCACTCCGCAGGCAACATCGAGACGGCCTACACCTGCAAGAACATGTCGTGGAGCCCCGCCTTCGAGCAGCTCGGCTGCAAGATCAAGGGTGCGGGCAGCATCGAAGAGAGCTCGATGGTGCAGCGACTCGGCCAACTCGTCTTCCAGACAGAGCGGTAGCCTTCCCGGATGCCCACCTCTCTCGTCATCTTCGTCGTCGTCGTCGCCGGGGTTTTCGGCCTCCTGATCGGGTCGTTCCTGAACGTCGTCGCGTACCGCGTCCCGGCGAAGGTGTCGCTGATGCGCGAGAGCCGGTGCCCGCACTGCGACACGGCGATCAAGCCGTGGCACAACGTGCCGGTGCTGGGGTGGATCGTCCTGCGTGGCCGATGCGCCAACTGCAAGGCGCCGATCTCGCCGCGCTACCCGATCATCGAGGCCATCACGGGCGTCGCGTTCGCGCTGATCACGTGGGTGGGGCTCACGTTCCCTGCGGTGCTGGGCGCTTCGGCCGCCTCGACGACCGGGACCAGCATCGCGCTCGCGCTGATCATCGTCGCGTTCCTGTACTTCGCCGCCGTCAGCATCGTGCTGACGCTCATCGACCTCGACACGCACCGGCTTCCGAACGCCATCGTGCTGCCGAGCTACCTGGTCGCCGGCATCCTGTTCACGACCGCAGCCGCACTCACCGGGGACTGGGGGTCCCTGCTGCGCGCCGCCATCGGAATGGCCGTGCTCTACGCGTTCTACGCGATCCTGCGCCTCGCCCGCCCGGGCGGAATGGGCGGAGGAGACGTCAAGCTCGCGGGAGTCCTCGGCATCCACCTCGGCTGGATCGGCTGGGGCGCACTCGCCGTCGGAGCGTTCGCCGCGTTCCTGTACGGCGGACTGTTCGGCATCGCGCTGCTGCTGCTGCGCCGTGCCGGACGCAAGACCGCCATCCCGTTCGGCCCCTGGATGATCCTCGGCGCCTGGACGGGAGTGTTCGCCGGTGAAGCCGTCGGACGGTGGTACGTGAATCTCTTCGTCGGAACCTGACCGGCGAATCTTGGGGAAGAGGGAAATCATGGGGAAGACGATCGTCGGGCTGGAGGTGACCGAAGAGAGCGTCCGCGCCGCGGAGATCTCTGTCGGTCGCAGACCCCAGCTCATCGCCTATGGCGAAGTGCCGTTGCCTGCCGACGCGGCGAAAGACTCCGAGGTGCTCGACTCGGGCGCCGTCGCGGTCGCCCTGCGCCAGCTGTGGACCGGCGCGAAGTTCAAGAGCAAGGATGCCGTGCTCGGCGTCGCCAGCCGACGCATCCTCGTCCGCGAGTACACCACGCAGGCCATGCGCCCCGACCTCTTGCGCGAAGCGCTGCCCTACCAGGTGCAGGACCTGCTCCCGGTTCCCGCCAGCCAGGCCGTGCTCGACTTCTTCCCGCTCTCGCAGACGGGCGACCAGGTCTCTGGCCTGCTCGTCGCCGCCGTGTCGGAGAACATCGAGCAGATCATCTCGACCCTCTCGAAGGTCAAGGTCAAGGCGCAGGCCGTCGACCTCGCCGCCTTCGGTCTCGCCCGCGTTACCGCAGCCCTCGCGGCACCCGAAGAGACGGTCGCCACCGTCAGCATCGGCGACCACACCACTCAGGTCGTGATCTCACGCGGGGGCGTGCCGCTGTTCGTGCGGCTGCTGCCCATCGACGTCGCCACCGCGGCCGTTCGCCGGCACAGTGTCGCTCAGAACGGTGCCGGGGCATCCGCCTCACCCGAGTTCGAACTCGCAGCCATCACGGCCGGTGCAGCCGGCGGCGCAGTCGGAAGCCCCGCCGGCAACGGCGCCGGACTGGCGACGCAGGGCCGCACGCGCGGCGCCATCCGCGCGAACACGCCGCCCGGCGTCTCGGACCTCGCCGCCCGCCTGCGCTCGACGCTCGCGTTCTTCGGCAGCCGCGCCACCTCCGAGCCGCTCACCCGCGTGTTCGTCACCGGGGGAGGAACGATCGTGGACGGCGTGATGCCGGCACTCACCTCGGCCATCGACATGCCCATGCAGGTCGTGTCGGTCGGCGACGTGATCTCGATGTCGACCCCGCCGCCCGCCGGCGAAGTCGCCCTCAACCTCACCGGAACCGTCGGAATCGCGCTCGGGGAGGTGCAGCGATGACCGCCATCCCCGCCCCGTTCTCGGGGACGCCCCGCGTCAATCTCATGCCGCGCAGCGAGGTGGCGCGCCGCGAACGCGACAAGCTGGTCGGCCTGTGGGTGTGGATCGTGCTCGGCGCGATCGTGGTGGCGCTGCTGATCATCGCCGGCGCGTTCGCGCTCAAGTTCCTCGCCGACCAGCGGCTCGCCGCCGAGCAGGCAAAGACCAACACGCTCCTCAGCGAGATCGCCGCACTGTCCGACGTCAGCCAGGCGCTGGCGACGCAGTCGGAGCTCACCGACTTCCGCTCCGAGGCCATGGTCGGCGACCTCGCCTGGTCGCCGGTGATCGGCAAGGTCACCGGCATCCTTCCCCCCGACGCCACGCTCACCGGCTTCGACCTCGCGGTCGGCGGCGTTCCACAGGGCGACGATCCGGCGGCGGAACCGGGCCTCGTCGGCACGATCTCGATCGACAGCGCCACCCCGCTCGACATCGTCTCGATCATCCGTGCCCTGCGCGACGTCGACGGCGTGCTGTTCGCCGACGGCCAGTCGGTCACGTCGAGCCAGGTGTCGGCCGGCAGGTACGCGTATCAGCTCAACGTGGAGTTCGACCAGACCGTGTACTCGAACGAGTACGCCCCGAAGGAAGGTGACAAGTGATGCCCAAGCACCTCGTCACCGCCATCGGCCTGGTCGTCTCGCTCGGCGTCATCGCGCTCGGCGTGTTCCTCGTCGCGCTGCCGCTGTACTTCCAGGCGGTCAGCGTCGACGCGCAGACCGCCACCGTCGCCGGCACCAACGCGGTCTATCAGGCGCAGGTCGACAACCTCACGGCGCAGCAGGAGAACCTCGATCAGATCAACTCCGACGTCGCGCAGCTGCGAGCCCAGATCCCCGCCGACGGACAGCTCGACGACGTGTTCGAGGTCGTCGGACGCGCCGCCGAGTCCACCGGCGTCCAGCTCACCGCGGTGACCGCGGGCGAGCAGGCCGCGTTCGTCACGCGCACCGGGCCCGAAGGTCTCGACGGCGCCGTCGCGGGCACGGCACCGGCTCCCCAGCCGACACCCGCCGCGACCGACGCCGCCACCGACACGAGCGGAGGGACGGATGCCGCCACCCCGGCACCGCCGGCGGCCACGGACTCGCGCCAGCAGGTCGACTTCACGATCAGCGCCACGGCCGGCGACATGGCGCAGGCCACCGCGTTCCTCGACGCGCTGCGCGCCGGACCGCGCCTGCTGAGCAGCATCACCGCCACGACCACGCAGTCCGGCGAAGGCTCGGTGGCCATCCAGATCTCGGCCCTCACCTACCTGGACGAGGAAGGATGACGATGGAAGAGCTCGACTTCGAGACGCTCCTCGCACGCGGTGCCCGGCACCGCGCCTCGGACGTGCACATCACCGCCGGGGCGCCGCCGCTGCTGCGCATCGACGGCAACCTCGTGCCGGTGCCCGGTTACGCCGGCGCCCTCTCGGCGGAGTGGGTCGAGCGCACTGCGTTCGACCTCATGAGCGAGCAGCAGCGGCGTGAGTTCCTCGAGAACGGCGAGGTCGACCTCGCGCACGCCACGCCCGGCATCGGCCGGTTCCGCACCAACGTGTACCGCCAGCTCGGGTCGATCGCGATCGCGCTGCGCTACATCCCCGACCGGGTGTACTCGCTCGAAGAGCTCGGCGCCCCGGCGATCGCCGCCGACCTCGCGCTTCGTCCACGCGGCCTCGTGCTGCTCACAGGCCCCACCGGGTCGGGCAAGTCGACGACGCTCACCGCCATGGTCGACATCGTGAACCAGCTCGTGCCGGCGCACATCATCACGATCGAGGACCCGATCGAGTTCCACCACGAGTCCAAGCGCGCGCTCATCCACCAGCGCGAGGTCGGGCGCGACACGAACTCGTTCGCCGAGGCGCTGCGCCGCGTCCTGCGCCAGGACCCCGACGTGATCCTCATCGGCGAGCTGCGCGACCCCGAGTCGATCTCGACCGCCCTGTCGGCGGCAGAGACCGGCCACCTGGTGCTCTCGACCCTGCACACGCAGGGCGCCGCGAAGAGCATCAACCGCATCATCGACGTGTTCCCCGCCGACCAGCAGCACCAGATCCGCACGCAGCTGGGCGACACGCTCCAGGGCATCATCAGCCAGACGCTGCTGCCGCTCGCGCAGACCGACGGCCGCACGATCGCCACCGAAGTGCTCATCAACACGCCTGCCGTGGCGAACATGATCCGCGAAGGCCAGGTCGCGCAGATCTACTCCGCCATGCAGGCGGGATCCGAGATCGGCATGCACACGCTCGATCAGGACCTGCGCCGGCTCGTCGCCGAGGGCACCATCGCGCGCAACGTCGCGCTGGACTTCGCCGTCGACCCGAAGAGCCTCGACGGCGTGTACGTCCAGCCGCGCGACCTCGACGCCGAGGAGTGGGCGCATCACGCCGGGGGATGGCGCCAGGGTGAGCTCGTCGCCCCCGACGCTTCCGCCGGAACGGGCATCGGCATGGGCTCGAGGTTCGGCACGCCGACCGTCGGTGGCCGGGTCGACCCGACCGCGCGCGACATCGACTGGGCCGATGACGCCACCGACTGGCCGGAAGGGGTCTGACATGGCCGTCGTACAGGAGTTCGTCTACCGCGCGGTCGACCCGCGAGGCGGGTCGGTCGTCAAGGGCACGATCGAGGCGGCCAGCGAATCGGCCGTCACCGGCAAGCTCAAGGCGCAGGGCCTCACCCCACTGGAGGTGAGTCTCAAATCCACCACGGGTCTCAACCGTGAGATCAAGATGCCCGGCGCGACCAAGCACGTGTCGGCGCGCACCCTCGCGGTGTTCTCGCGGCAGATGGCGGGCCTCATCAACGCCGGGCTGCCGCTCATGCGGACCCTCTCGATCCTCATCGAGCAGACCGACGACAAGCGCCTGCAGCCCGCCCTCGTCCAGGTGCAGGCCGACGTCGAATCGGGTTCGTCGTTCTCGGCCGCGCTGGCGCGGCACCCGCAGACGTTCCCGCCGCTCATGCTGTCGATCGTGAAGGTCGGCGAGGCCGGCGGCTTCCTCGGCAGCGCGCTCGGCTCGATCGCTGACAACTACCAGCGCGAAGCCGAGCTGCACAACAAGATCCGCGCCGCCGTCACCTACCCGGCCATCGTGCTCGTCATCGCCATCATCGGCGTGCTCGTCATGGTGACCTTCGTGGTGCCGATCTTCGAGGGCATGTTCAAGGGTCTGGGGTCGGAGCTGCCGCTGCCGACGCAGATCCTCGTGACGATCTCGCAGAACATGTGGTGGATCATCCCCACCATCGTGCTCGTCGTCATCGTCGCGGTCATCTGGTGGCGTGCCAATCGGCACACCGAGCAGTACCGGCGCTTCGTCGACCCGATCAAGCTCAAGATGCCGGTGTTCGGCAAGCTGACCACCAAGATCGCCGTCGCCCGGTTCGCCCGCAACCTGTCGATGATGCTCAACGCCGGCGTGCCCATCATCCAGGCGCTCGCGATCGTCGGTCAGGCGTCGAACAACTGGAAGATCGAGCAGGCCGTCCGCGACGTGCAGGAATCCATCCGCCAGGGCCGCTCGTTCGCCGCCCCGCTCGCCAAGGCCGAGGTCTTCCCGGCCATGGTGCCGCAGATGGTCTCCGTCGGTGAGGAGTCCGGCACCCTCGTCGACATGCTCTCGTCGATCGCCGACTTCTACGAGGACGAGGTCGAGACCGCCACCGCGCAGCTGTCGTCGACGATCGAGCCCATCCTCATCGTCGGGCTCGGGATCGTCATCGGCGGCATGGTCATCTCGCTGTACCTGCCGATCTTCACCCTCTACGGCGAGCTCGCCAAGCAGGCCTGACCGCCGGACGCCGTCGTCCCCGAAGCTGCCGCGATTCCCCAAGCGCGGCAGAGTGCTCCGGGTCTCATACTGAGACCCGGAGCACCTCCTCGATCGTCGTCAGACCCTGCGCGACCTTCGACCAGCCGTCGTCGCGGAGCGACACCATCCCTTCGCGGAGCGCCGTCTGGCGGATCTCGGAGCCCGTCGCCCGGGTCACCACGAGTGACTCGATGTCGTCCGAGAGCGTCATGATCTCGTGCAGCGCGACCCGGCCGCGGTAGCCGGTGCCGCTGCAGGCGGGGCATCCCACCGCCCTGTACAGCTGCGGCACATCGGCGGGATCGTGCGGGAACCCCAGCGAGCTGAGCACCTCGGAACTCTCGACCAGCGGTTCGCGGCAGCGCATGCACAGCCGCCGTGCGAGGCGCTGCGCGATGACCGCGGTCAGCGCCGTCGCCACCAGGAAGGGCTCGCAGCCGATCTCGGTCAGACG
>PJUC01000279.1_pt1 | contig 26788 bp, 17 predicted proteins | sample 1512161 | NCBI WGS metagenome assembly PJUC01 (sample SAMN08177676, study PRJNA422409) | Soil metagenome, whole genome shotgun sequencing project. | isolation source: Soil enriched on filter paper | place: USA: Madison | collected 2015-01-15
GCGACGAGGCGCCGGCGCGGGTAGGGGAGGCGGTGGCCGGGGGCGGCGGCGTAGACCTGCACGACCTCGTCGGCGACGCGCGTGCCGGTGTTCTGCACGATGACGCGTGCGGTGACGGTGGACCCGTCGACGACGTCGTCGTCGGGGAGGTCCACCGTGAGCCCGAGGTACTCGACGCCGGAGTACGTCAGCCCGTGACCGACGGGCCAGCGCGCGGCGTGCGGCGCGTACCAGTAGGTGAGGCCGCCGCCGACGACGTCGTAGTCGAGCAGGTCGCCGACGTGCGTCTCGTCGGCGGGCCAGCCCTGCGCGAGCCGGCCGGTGGGCTCGACGTCGCCCGTGAGGACGTCGACGAGCCCGTGCCCGAGCTCCTGGCCGCCGTGCGACGACCAGACGACCGCGGACGAGGTCTCGCCGAGGTCGCCGAGCACGTACGGGTAGGACGAGACGACGGCGAGGACGGTCGTGGCGTTGGCGTCGTGGACGGCGCGGACGAGCTCGGCCTGGGGGAGCGGGAGCCGCAGGTGGGGCCGGTCCTCGGTCTCGCGGCCGAGCAGGTGCGGGTCGTTGCCGACGGCGAGGACGACGACGTCGGCGTCGCGGGCCGCTGCGGCGGCGCGCTCGTGGCCCGCGTGCACGGTGCGGAGGGCGAAGCGCTCGGCCTGCTGCGGCGTGAGGCCGTCGGTGACGAGGACGCCGCCGTCGCGCTGCACGACGACCCACCGCCCGGAGGCGATGTGCTGCAGCGAGACGGTGTCGTCGCCGTTGTCCTGGAGCCGGAAGCTCTCCTGGACGACCCAGCCGCCGACGCGGTCGGCGTCGGCGCGCAGGATCCAGCGCCCGCCGGTCCACAGCCGGCCGGTGCGGCGCGAGCGCAGCGTGCGGATGCCCTCGCCCCACGAGGTGACGTCGACGTGGGTGTCGTCGCCGGCGTCGGGGGAGTCGGCGGCGAGGACGCCGTCGTCGGCGGGGCGCACGTAGCGGCCGGTGGTGGTCGAGCGCAGGGCGACGCGGTCGGCGCCGTCGACGACGACGACCCGGTCGGCGCCGAAGCGCTCGGTGAGGGCCTGCGCGATCGACACGGTGTAGGGCGGGGTGCCGGAGTACCAGTCGGTGCAGACCTGGTCGGCGTGCGGGCCGACGACGGCGATGCGGGTGCCGTCCCGCAGGGGCAGGACGCCGTCGTTCTCGAGGACGACGACGCCCGCGGACGCGGCGCGGCGAGCGAGCGTGCGGTGCTCGGGCAGGTCGAGCGAGTCGGCACCGATCCCGGACCAGGGGTCGAGGTCGGGGTCGAGCTCGCCGGTCGCGAGGCGCAGCTCGATCTGGCGCAGGACGGCCCGGTCGACGTCGGCCTCGTCGAGCAGCCCGGCGTCGAGCGCGGCGGTGACGCGCCCGACGGTGACCGAGGAGTCGGCGTCGTGGTCGGTGAACGAGTCGACACCCGCGCGGATCGCGGCGGCGGCGGCCCGCGCGTGGTCGTCGTGGTACCGCTCGGCGTCGACGAGGTTGGTCGGGGCGCCGGCGTCGGACACGAACAGCAGGGAGCCGTCGGTCGCGGCGCGCAGGGCGTCGATGAGGTCGCCGGAGACGTGCGTGGGGCGGCCGTTGACGAGGTTGTACGACGGCATGACGGCGCCGACGACGTGGTCGGCGACGGGGCCGGTGAACGCGGGCAGCTCGTACTCGTGCAGCGCGCGGGGCGGCAGCTGAGCGCTGGTGACGGCGCGGTCGGTCTCGTTGCCGTAGGCGAGCAGGTGCTTGAGCGTGGGGACGGTCCGCCAGTAGACGGGGTGGTCGCCGCGCAGCCCGCGCGCGTACGCGCCGGCGAACCGGGCGGTGAGGTGCGGGTCCTCGGACCAGCCCTCCTCGTTGCGTCCCCAGCGCGGGTGCCGCAGCGGGTTGACGACGGGCGCCCAGACGTTGAGCGACACGGTGGGGTCGGCGGCGTGCTTGGCGCGGACCTCGGTGCCGACGGCGGCGCCGATCTCGGTGAGCAGGTCGGTGTCCCACGTCGCGGCGAGCCCGACGGGCTGGGGGAAGGTCGTGGCGGTGCCGAGCCAGGCGACGCCGTGCAGGGCCTCGGTGCCGGTGCGGAACTCGGCCAGGCCGAGGCGCGGGACGGCGGGCACGCGCTGGTGGAGGAAGGCGACCTTCTCGGCCAGGTCGAGCCGGGAGAGCAGGTCACGGGCCCGCTCGGCGAGGGGGAGCGCGGTGTCGCGGTAGGGCGGCAGGGGCTGGGCGTCGTCGGCCACGGGGTCCTCATCGGTTCGGCGGTGCGGGTGTCGCGCGGGGCGCGCGCGGCGGGCGTCGCGACGGTGGCGATTCGCGGGACGATCCGCCCAGCCAATCGAACCGTTTCGACGATCCGTGCGGTCTGGTCGACGGGGCGCAGGCGCCGATATCGTCCCGACTCGCGCGAGTCATGGTGGTCCACCAGGGCTCGCGAGGCAAGGCGGACCACCCTCCGGGTGTGTCTTGCCTCACGATCCGCCCGTATCGTACAGTCGCGCGGTCGAACCGCTTCGATGCGCGATCACCCGTCTCACACGAGGAAGTGAAGGACGAAGATGACCCCTCCCCCGCAGCTCGGCCGTCTCGGAGACGTGGCCGTCGACCGGCGCTCCTTCCTGGGGATGCTCGCCGCAGGCGCCGCGGTCGTCGGCGTCCCCTCCCTGCTCAGCGCGTGCAGCCCCGGCACGCCGACGGGGACCGCGACCGGCGCCGCCGCGACCGGCGACGTCATCCCCAAGTACATCCCGGTGACGTACGCGGAGCCCGACTACCCGAGCGTCGACGGCTCCGTCCCGGGCTACGAGACGATCCCCGCCGAGCTCGTCCAGTCGGTCAGCAAGGCCCCCGGCACCGGCGTCGTGTTCACGGCGATGACGCCCCTGTGGGGCACCATCCCGCCCACCAAGGGCAACCGGTACTACGAGGCCGTCAACGGCCTCCTCGGCTCGGAGATCAACTTCCAGATCACCGACGGCAACGTCTACGGCGACAAGCTCGCGACCGTGCTCGCCTCGCCCAAGGACGTGCCGGACTGGGTCTGCGTCCCGACGTGGAACCTGCCCCCGCGGTTCGGCTCCGAGATCGTCGGCAACGTCTTCCAGGACCTCACGCCGTACCTCGCGGGCGACCTCGTCGAGGAGTACCCGAACCTCGCCAACATCCCGTCCGACGCGTGGAAGTTCTGCGTCTTCAACGGCCGGCTCTACGGCCTGCCGTTCCCGGGCGAGACGATCACGGACGCGATCTTCTACCGCAAGGACGTCCTCGACGGCCTCGGCATCACGCCGGACGTCAAGAACGGCCAGGACCTGCTCGACCTCGCCAAGGAGCTCACGGGCGGCAACGTCTGGGGCGCCGAGGACCTGTGGAACACGGCCGCGATCATCCACTCGGTCGTCCCCAAGTGGAAGCTCGAGGGCGACAAGCTCGTGCACCGCGTCGAGACCGAGGAGTACCGCGCCGCGCTCGAGTGGAACACCGCGCTGTTCGCATCGGGCGCCGTGCACCCGGACGCCGTCGCGGGCCAGACCGGCGACGCGAAGATGCGCTTCCAGGGCGGCCAGTCGCTCATCTGCAACGACGGCGTCGGCGGCTGGCACGAGGCGATGCGCGACAACCTCGCCGCCAACCCCTCGTACTGGCAGCAGCCGTTCGCGCCGTTCGCGGCCGACGGCGGCACCCCGGTGCTGTGGAAGGGCAACCCGGCCAACATCTTCTCGTTCCTCAAGAAGACGGACGACGAGGCCAAGATCAAGGAGCTGCTCGGCCTCGCCAACGTGCTGGCCGCGCCGTTCGGCACCACGGAGTTCGACACCATCAACAACGGTGTCGAGGGCGTGCACTACACGCGCGGCTCCGACGGCCTGCCGGTGCCGACCGAGCTCGCCGCGACCGAGCTCCAGCCGACGTACATCTTCCTCGTCGACCCGCCGCTCGCGGAGTCGCACGTCCAGTACCCCGGCTACGTCAAGGCCGCCTCCGAGTGGAAGGCCACGGCGTCGGGCTACGCGACCGACCCGCTGTTCTACGCGCAGCAGATCGTCGAGCCCGCGCAGTACGCGTCCATCGCGCAGCCGTTCGTCGACCTCGAGAAGGACATCTCGCGCGGCCGCAAGTCCATGGACGACCTCGACGCTGCCATCGAGACGTGGCGCGCGTCGGGCGGCGAGGAGCTCCGGGCGTTCTACCAGGACATCCTGGACAACCAGTCCTGATGGCTCTCGACGCACTGACCCGCCGGCGCGGCACCTCCGCGCCGGCGCCGGACCCGGTGACCGGCGCGGGGGGACCCTCCGCGCCGGCCCGGCCGCCGGTCCGCAAGATCCCGTTCCGCACGCGCCTGCGCCGCGACCGCTCGCTCCTGCTCATGGTGCTGCCGGCCGTCCTGCTGCTCGTCGTGTTCGCGTACGTGCCGATGCTCGGCAACGTCATCGCGTGGCAGCAGTACTCGCCGTACACGGGGTTCCTCAGCTCGACGTACGTCGGCTGGGCCAACTTCGAGCGCGTGTTCACCAACCCGCTGTTCCTCAACGCGGTCGAGAACACCCTCGTCATCACGGCGTTCCAGCTGCTGTTCTTCTTCCCCGTGCCGATCCTGCTGGCGCTGCTGCTCAACAGCGTGCTCTCGCCGCGGGTCCGCACGACGATCCAGTCGATCGTCTACCTGCCGCACTTCTTCTCGTGGGTGCTGGTCGTGACGATCTTCCAGCAGATCTTCGGCGGCGCCGGGCTCATCAACCAGACGCTGCGGGCGCAGGGCCTGTCGGGCTTCGACATGATGACGAACCCCGACACGTTCCTCGTGCTCATCACGATGCAGTCGATCTGGAAGGACGCCGGCTGGGGGATCATCATCTTCCTCGCCGCGCTGTCCACCGTGTCGCCCGAGCACTACGAGGCGGCGGCCGTCGACGGCGCCAACCGCTGGCGCCGCATGTGGCACGTGACGCTGCCCGCGATGCGGCCCGTCATCATCCTGCTGCTCATCCTGCGCCTCGGTGACTCGCTCACCGTCGGCTTCGAGCAGCTCATCCTCCAGCGCGACGCGGTCGGCACGGGCGTCGCCGAGGTCATCGACACGTACGTCTACTACCAGGGCGTCGTCTACGCCGACTGGAGCTTCGCGGCCGCCGCGGGCCTGGTCAAGGGCGTCGTCAGCCTGCTCCTGGTCCTGGGAGCCAACAAGCTCGCCCACGTGTTCGGCGAGGCGGGGGTGTACAAGCGCGCATGAGCGGACAGACACCGGAGATCACCGCGGAGGCCTCGTTCCTCCCGACCGACGTCGCCCGGCACGAGACCGGCGACGCCCGCGCGACGCCGCCCGCCCCGCGGCGGCGGCGCGGCTCGAAGCACCGCCCCGTGTGGGAGGAGCGGCCGACGCCCGTCGGCCTGGCGCTCAAGGGCCTCGTGCTCGCGGTCGTCGTCCTCGCGATCCTCTTCCCGCTGTGGACGGTCCTGCTCACGAGCTTCTCGACGCAGGCCGAGACGATCCGCGCGGGCGGCCTCGTCACCGTGCCCGGCGAGCTCACGATCAACGCCTACAAGCAGATCCTGTCCGGCGGCGTCGTCACGCGGGCCACGATCGTCAGCATCGGGATCACCGCCGTCGGCACGCTGATCTCGACCGTCGTGTCGGTGCTCGCGGCCTACGGCCTGTCACGGCCCGGCTCGGTGCTGCACCGGCCGATCCTCTTCGTCTTCCTCATCACCATGTTCTTCGGCGCCGGGCTCATCCCGACGTACCTGCTGGTCAGCAGCCTGGGGCTCATCAACTCGTACTGGGCGCTGATCCTGCCCGGCGCGGTGTCGGCGTTCAACGTGCTCATCCTGCGCAGCTTCTTCATGGGCATCGACCACGCGATCCTCGACGCGGCACGCATCGACGGCGCCGGCGACTGGCGCATCCTCGGCCGGATCGTCCTGCCGATGTCGAAGGCGGCCGTCGCGGTCGTCGCGCTGTTCTACGGCGTCGGGTACTGGAACGCGTTCTTCAACGCGATCCTCTACATCAACGACAACGCGAAGTGGCCGCTGCAGCTCGTCCTGCGCTCCTACGTCCTGCAGGGCGTGAGCCTGCCGGGCAGCGGGACGGGTCAGGTCGACGTGGCCACCGGTGCCGTGACCGGCCTGCCGATCCAGATGGCCGTCATGATCCTCGCGATCGTGCCGATCCTGCTCGTCTACCCGTTCATCCAGCGCCACTTCACCAAGGGCGTGATCTTCGGCGCGATCAAGGGCTGACGGGTGACGGCGTCCTCGCGCCCTGACGTCGGCGCGGCCCGCCGCACGGTCCTGTCGTCCGCCGGACCGGCCCAGCGCTGGGTCGAGGCGTTCCCCGTGGGCAACGGCCGGCTCGGGGCGATGCTCCACGGCGGCGCCGACCGGGCGCGCGTCCAGGTGAACGACGCGACCGCCTGGTCGGGACGCCCCGACGGCCCTTCCCGCGCGCTGGCGGGGGTCCGGGCCGGGGGTGCCGGTCCGGAGCGGCTCGCGCAGGTGCGGCAGGCGCTCGCGGACGGCCGGCACGACGACGCCGCCGACCTGCTGGCCGTGTTCCAGGGCGGGTGGACGCAGGCGTTCCAGCCGTTCGTCGACGTGCACGTGACCCTGGTGCCGGACACGGGCGCTCGCGCGCCCGGCGTCGGGCCTGGTGCCGCGACCGAGGCGGGCGACGCGCCCGGCGCGCGGGCGGACGGCGTGCGCCGCCTCGACCTGCGCGACGGCGTCGTCACCGAGCACCTGCCGGGATCGGGCGGCGCGGCGGTCGAGGTCGAGTGGTTCGCGAGCGCGGTCGACGGCGCCCTGCACGGCCGCTGGTCGAGCGCGTCGCCGTTCGGTCTGCGCCTCGAGCTGTCGACCGAGCACGACGTGCGCGCCGACCACCGCTCGGCGGGCGGCCGGGTGCTCGTGCTCGCGCTCCCGGACGACGTCGCGCCGGGTCACGAGCCCGACGCGACGCCGGTGACGCGCTCGGACGCGCGGGAGTCGCTCACGGGCGTCGCGGCCCTGCTGGCGTGCAGCGACGGGGAGGTCGCGGCTGCCGACGACGCGCTGTCCGTGGCCGGGGCGACGTGGGTCGAGGTCGTCGTCGCGACGGGCACGACGTCGCCGTGGCCGGACGACGGCCCCCTGCGGCCCCGGGACGAGGTCGTCGCCGACGTCCTGGTGTGCGCCCGGCAGGCTCTCCCGTCGGACCGTGCCGCGGGTGACGGCGTGCGCGCGCGGCACGTCGCCGACCACCGGCGCCTGGCGGACGCGACGCGGCTCGCGCTCGTCCCCGGCGACCTCGACGTGCTCCTGCCGGACGCGCTGACGTCGGCGCCGCACGCGACGCTCGCGCAGGCGGTGTTCGACCACGGCCGCTACCTGCTCATGGCGTCGTCGCGCCCGGGGTCGCCCCCGGCGAACCTGCAGGGCGTGTGGAACCCGCACCTGCAGCCGCCGTGGTCGAGCAACTACACGCTCAACGTCAACGCCGAGATGGCGTACTGGGGTGCGGAGGCCGTCGGTCTGGGGGAGTGCCACGAGCCGCTGCTCGCGCACGTCGGCCTGGTCGCGCGGCACGGGAGGGCGGTCGCGCGCGAGCTGTACGGGTGCGACGGCTGGGTCGCGCACCACAACAGCGACGTGTGGGGCTGGGCGCTGCCGGTCGGCGCGGGCCACGGCGACCCGTCGTGGGCGCACTGGTGGATGGGCGGCGTCTGGCTGTGCCGGCACCTGTGGGACCACGCCGACTACTCGGGCGACCTGGTGTTCCTCCGGGAGCGGGCCTGGCCGGTGCTGCGCGGCGCGGCGGCGTTCTGCCTGGACTGGCTGGTGGAGGCCCCGGACGGGTCGCTCACGACGTCGCCGTCGACGTCCCCGGAGAACCAGTTCGTCCTGCCGTCGGGCGCGCCGGGCTCGTTGACGACGGGCGCGACGATGGACCTCGCACTGGTCCGCGACCTGTTCGAGCGGTGCCTCGACACCGTCGCGCTGCTGGGGCTCGACGACGCGATCGTCCGGCGCCTGCACGCGGCGCTGGCACGGCTGGCGCGCCCGGAGGTCGGCCCGGACGGGATGGTGCGCGAGTGGCCGCACGACCTGCCGGCGGTCGACCCGCACCACCGGCACCTGTCGCACCTCGTGGGCCTGTACCCGCTGCACCAGGTCGACGTGACGACGACGCCCGACCTCGCGGCGGCGGCCGCCCGGTCGCTCGACGCGCGCGGGCCGGGGTCGACGGGCTGGTCGCTGGCCTGGAAGACCGCGCTGCGCGCGCGGCTGGGCGACGGGATCGCAGTGGGCGACCTGCTGGCCGAGGCGATGCGTCCCGGCGAGTCCGACGCGGCGGCGCCGTGGCAGGGCGGGCTGCTGCCGAACCTCTTCTCGACGCACCCGCCGTTCCAGGTGGACGGCAACCTCGGGCTCGTCGCGGCGGTCGCGGAGGCGCTGGTCCAGTCGACGCCGGGGCGGCTGCGCGTGCTCCCGGCGCTCCCGCCGCAGTGGCCCGACGGCGCGGTCCGCGGCGTGCGGGCACGCGGTGGGCTGACCGTCGACGTCACGTGGGCGGGCGGCGTCCTGCGGGAGGTGGTGCTGCGCGCGTCGCGCGGGGGCACGCTGGACGTGGTGCACGCGGGTCGGTCGCGGACGGTGACGACGACGGCGGGTTCGGTCGTCCGGCTCGACGGGCACCTGGCGGAGGTGCCGGGATGAGCGTGCGGGTCGGCGCGTCAGGCGGGTGCGGCGCAGCTCCCGCGCTCGACGAACGTCGGGGCGAGCAGCCGCGTCTCGGCGGCGCGCGGCTGGTCGAGCCGCTCGATCGCCATCTCGACGGCGGCGCGGCCGATCTCCTCGGCGGGGACGTCGATCGCGGACAGCGGGACGACGAGGTGCTCGGCGAGGCTCGCGGGCGCGACGGCGAGCACCGACACGTCGTCGGGGACGCGGCGGCCGTCGCGGGCGAGCGCGGCGAGGACGCCGGGGAGCGCGGCCTCGTTGTGGACGACGAGGGCGGTGAGGTCGTCGAGCTCGGCGAACGCCTGCGTGACGGCGGCGTCGGCGCCGGGGTAGGTGGCCTCGGTGGGCACGACGGTGTGCCGGACGCCGGCCTGCCCGGCCTGGGAGCGGAAGCCCTCGACGATGCGGACCGCGTAGTTGGCGCTGCGCGCGAGGGCCGCGGTCGGGGCGCCGAGCAGCGCGATGCTGCGGTGGCCGTGCTCGACGAGGTGGCGGACGGCGAGCCGGCCGGCGGCGGTGAAGTCGAGGTCGACGCACGACAGGCCGTGCGCGTCGCTGGGCACGCCGACGAGGATCGACGGCTGGCGCAGGCCGGCGAGCACGGGGAGCCGCGGGTCCTGGGTCTCGATGTCCATGAGGATGAGAGCGTCGACCATGGACCCGGCGGCGAGGCGCTGGACGCCGTGGACGTCGTCCTGGGTGAGCACGAGGACGTCGTGGTCGAAGTCGCGCGCGCGGGTGAGGACGCCGGTGACGACCTCCATGACGACGGCGCTGTTGGCCTCGAGCGCGCGCAGCGGGACGACCAGGCCGAGCACGTTGGTGCGGCTGGACGCGAGCGCGCGGGCGCCGGCGTGGGGGCTGAACCCGAGGTCGCGGATGGCCTTCTCGACGCGGTGCCGGGTGGGCTGGGAGATGGGGCGCTTGCCCGACAGGACGTAGCTGACGGTCGAGGAGGAGACGCCCGCCGCCTTCGCGACGTCGGCGATGGTGGCCATGCGGGGAGTGTAGCGGCGTGGGCGCCGTCGATCGGCCGTTCGACGACACGTCCTCGACTAAACGCTTCGACGCCGGCTCGACGGGCGGGCTCGTGCCGTTGCTGGTCAGATCAACGGCGTGGACACGCGCTGCGAGCAGGCGCTACTGTCCCGTGCGGCGCGGCTGTTGAAGCGCTTCGACGACATGAGACGACAACGCGGCCCGCGACGGGGCGACCGCGGACGAGGGGACGGCGATGACCGGGCTCGACGCGCTGACCGCCACCCGCGGCGTGCTCTACGGCGGCGACTGGAACCCCGAGCAGTGGACCCCCGACGTCTGGCGCGAGGACGTCGCGCTCATGCGCGCGGCGGGCGTCAACCTCGTCTCGGTCGGCATCTTCTCCTGGGCCACGCTCGAGCCCGAGCCGGGCCGGTTCGACTTCGCCTGGCTCGACGAGGTGCTCGACCTGCTGCACGGCGCGGGCGTCGCGGTCGACCTCGCGACGCCCTGCGCGTCGCCGCCGCCGTGGCTCGCGCACCGCTACCCCGAGACGTCGTCGGTCGACGCCCACGGCGTGCGCATGAGCGTCGGCTCCCGCAACCACTTCTGCCCGGGCTCGCAGGTCTTCCGCGACCACGTCGCCGCAGTCGTCACGGCGATCGTCGACCGGTACGCCGACCACCCCGCCGTCGTCATGTGGCACATCGGCAACGAGTTCGGCCAGTCCTGCTGGTGCGACCTGTGCGCCGAGCGCCTGCGCACCTGGCTGCGCACCCGGTACGGCACCGTCGACGCGCTCAACGAGGCGTGGGCGACGGCCTTCTGGAGCCAGCGCTACTCGTCCTTCGACGAGGTCGTCCCGCCGCGCGCCGCGCCGTACCTGCACAACCCCGCCGCCGAGCTCGACTTCCGCCGCTTCACGTCCGACCAGCTCCGCGACCTGCACCGGCTCCAGGTCGACCTGGTCCGGGCACGCTCGGACGCGCCCGTGACGACGAACTTCATGAACTTCTTCCCCGGCGTCGACCAGCACGCGTGGGCCGACGACGTCGACGTCGTGGCCGACGACTGCTACACCGACCCGTCCGACCCCGGCTCGCCCGCCCGCGCCGCGCTCGCGCACGACCTCGTCCGCGGGGTGCGTCGCGGCGAGCCCTGGCTGCTCATGGAGCAGGCGGCCGGCGCCGTGAACTGGCGGCCGCACAACGTCCCCAAGAGCACGGGCGCGATGGTGCTCGACTCGCTGCGGGCCGTCGCCCACGGCGCGGACGGCGTCTGCTACTTCCAGTGGCGCGCGTCGACCGGAGGCGCCGAGCGCTTCCACTCGGCGATGGTGCCGCACGCGGGACCCGACACCGACCTGCACCGGGCCGTCCGGGCCCAGGGCGCGCTGCTGCAGCGGCTCCGGCCCGTCGTGGGGACCCGCGTCGAGGCGCGCGTCGCGCTCGTCTTCGACTGGCCCGCGTGGTGGGCCGGCGAGCTGCTGCCCGCCCGCCCGAGCAGCCGGCTCGGCGTCGTCGACCAGCTCGCCGCGTACCACGAGCCGCTCTGGCGGGCGGGCATCGCGACCGACGTGGTCCCGCCGTCCGCCGACCTCGACGGGTACGACCTGGTCGTCGTCCCGTCGCTGCACGCGGTCGACGACGCGTCGGCCGCGAACGTCGCGGGCGTCCCGGCCCGCGGCGGGGTGCTGCTCGTCGGTCCGTTCAGCGGTGTCGCCGACGAGCACGCCCGCGTCCGGCGCGGCCGCTTCCCCGTGCCGTGGGCCGGCGTCCTCGGGGCGTCGGGGGAGGACTGGCGACCGCTCGACGACGCGGGCGTCACGGTGACGTCCGACCGCTACGGCGCGTTCACCGCGACCACGTGGTCCGAGCACCTGCGCTCGGACGGCGCGGACGTCCTCGCGACCTACGGCGACGGCGACCTCGCGGGCCACCCCGCGGTGCTGCGCCGGACGCACGACGACCTCGACGGCGGCGGCCAGGCCTGGTACGTCTCGACGGTCCCGCCGCGCGACGTCCTCGCCGCGGTCCTCGCCGACTGCCTCGCGGCCGCCGGGGTCACCGGCCCGCTCGCCGACGTGCCGGACGACGTCGAGGTCGCCCGCCGCGGCGACGTCCTGTTCCTGCTCAACCGGTCCCGCTCGCCGCAGGTCGTGCACCTGCCCGGGCCCGCGACCGACCTGCTCACGGGCGACGTGGTCGCCGGCGAGCTGCACCTGCCCGCCGAGGGTGCCGCGGCGCTGCACCTCGCACCGATCGAGAGGACACCATGAAGTTCACCGACGGGTACTGGCTCCCGCAGCCGGGGACGACGATCCTGCGCCCGCGCGACGTGGCCGACGTCCAGGTCGGCGACGACACCCTCACGGTGTGGTCCTCGACCGCGCCGCTCACCTCGCGCGGCGACACCCTCAACAGGCCGCTCGTCACCGTGACGTTCACGTCGCCGATGGACGACGTCGTCGGGGTGCGGATCGAGCACTTCCAGGGCGGCGTGGACCGCGGCCCGCACTTCGCGCTCGCGACCGAGCCGGCCGCCGTCAAGGTGTCGCCCGGTGGCGAGGAGGGCGTCGCGACGTTCTCCGCGGGGTCGCTCACCGCGAAGGTGCGCACCGAGGGGGAGTGGAGCGTCGACTTCGAGGGCGACGGCCGGCACCTGACGTCCTCGACGCCGCGCAGCATCGGCGTCGTGACGGACGCCCGCGGCGACCACTACGTGCACGAGCAGCTCACGCTCGGCGTCGGCGAGCACGTGTACGGGCTGGGCGAGCGGTTCGGCGCGTTCGTCAAGAACGGGCAGAGCGTCGACATCTGGAACGCCGACGGCGGCACCGCGAGCGAGCAGGCGTACAAGAACGTGCCGTTCTACGTGTCCGACGCGGGGTACGGCGTGTTCGTCGACCACCCGGGCCTGGTGTCGTACGAGGTCGGCACGGAGATCGTGTCGCGCACGCAGTTCTCGGTGCAGGGGCAGTCGCTGCAGTACTACGTGATCTACGGGCCGACGCCCAAGGACGTGCTGCGCAAGTACACGGCGCTGACGGGCCGCCCCGCGCGGGTCCCGGACTGGTCGTACGGGCTGTGGCTGTCGACGTCGTTCACGACGAGCTACGACGAGGCGACCGTGACGAGCTTCGTCGACGGCATGGCCGAGCGCGGCATCCCGCTGTCGGTCTTCCACTTCGACTGCTTCTGGATGCGCGAGTTCCACTGGAGCGACTTCACGTGGGACCCGGCGACGTTCCCCGACCCCGAGGGGATGCTCGCGCGGCTCAAGGCCAAGGGCCTGCGGATCTGCGTGTGGATCAACCCGTACATCGCGCAGCGCTCGCGGCTGTTCGCGGAGGGCCGCGACCGCGGGTTCCTGGTGAGGCGGGCGGACGGGTCGGTCTGGCAGACGGACCTGTGGCAGGCCGGCATGGGCCTGGTCGACTTCACGAACCCGGACGCGGTGCGCTGGTACACCGACGAGCTGCGGGTGCTGCTGGGCCAGGGCGTCGACGCGTTCAAGACGGACTTCGGCGAGCGGATCCCGACGGACGTCGTGTGGCACGACGGCACCGACCCGGAGCGGATGCACAACTACTACACGTACCTCTACAACGAGGCGGTGTTCGACCTGCTGCGCGAGGAGCGCGGCGAGGGCGAGGCGGTGCTGTTCGCGCGGTCGGCGACGGTCGGCGGGCAGAAGTTCCCGGTGCACTGGGGCGGCGACTCGGAGTCGACGTTCGCGTCGATGGCGGAGTCGCTGCGCGGCGGCCTGTCCCTCGCGCTGTCGGGCTTCGGGTACTGGAGCCACGACATCGGCGGGTTCGAGGGCACGCCCGACCCGGCGGTGTTCAAGCGGTGGCTCGCGTTCGGCCTGCTGTCGTCGCACAGCCGCCTGCACGGCTCGGACTCGTACCGGGTGCCGTGGGCGTTCGACGACGAGGCGGTCGACGTCGCGCGCGACTTCACGCGCCTGAAGCTGCGGCTCATGCCGTACCTGGCGGGTGCGGGCACGCAGGCGCACGAGCAGGGCGTCCCGGTGATGCGGCCGATGGTGCTCGAGTTCCCCGCGGACCGCGGGGCGCGCACGGTCGACACGCAGTACATGCTCGGCGACCACCTGCTGGTCGCGCCGGTGTTCTCGGCCGACGGCGAGGTCGACGTGTACGTGCCGGAGGGCACGTGGACGTCGCTGCTGACGGGGGAGCGGGTGGCGGGCCCGCGCTGGGTGCGCGAGCAGCACGGGTTCGACTCGCTGCCGCTGTACGCCCGGCCGGGTGCGGTCGTGCCGGTCGCGGCGCGCGCGGAGCGTCCGGACGACGACTGGCTCGACGGCCTGACGCTACGGGTGTTCGAGGTCCCGGACGGGCACCGCTCGGTCACGCGGGTGCCCGGGGCGGGCGGAGACGCCGAGTTCGAGGTCAGCCGGCAGGGGCGGACGGTGCGCGTCGTGGCGCGCGGGACGTCGGCCCCGTGGTCGGTGCAGGTCGCGCCGTCGGACGACGGCCCGGGTGGCACGGCGCACGCCGTCGCCGGCCAGGAGGTCGTCGAGCTGGCGGTGTGAGGGCGCGTGGGCGACCGGACCCAGCAGGCCGGTCGCCCACGCCGCCGCGCTGACCAGGCGCTCCGGGGGACCGTCGCCGGACGCCTGGCGGTACCGGTCAAGAAAAGATGGACGCGGGGTCGCGGGAGCGGTCCCACGCATGTATCGTATCGTTTCGACAATTCCAGAGGCCCGCGAGCCGACGCACCGGGACGTCGCCGTCCCCCGGCTCGGGCCACCTCCTGTCATCCGACTCCGAAGGACCTCCATGACGACCACGCGCCCGTCCGGCCGCCAGTTCTCCGACGACTTCCTCTGGGGGTCGGCCACGGCCTCGTACCAGATCGAGGGCGCGTACGACGAGGACGGCCGCGGCCCGTCGATCTGGGACACGTTCTCCCGGACCCCCGGCAAGGTCCTCAACGGCGACACCGGTGACGTGGCGGTCGACCACTACCACCGCGTCGCCGAGGACGTCGAGATCATGAAGGGCCTCGGTCTGCAGGCCTACCGGTTCTCCATCGCGTGGCCCCGCATCCAGCCCACCGGCTCGGGCGAGTTCAACCAGGCCGGCCTGGACTTCTACTCCGACCTCGTGGACCGCCTGGTCGCCGCCGGCATCAAGCCCGTCGCGACGCTCTACCACTGGGACCTCCCGCAGCCCCTCGAGGACGAGGGCGGCTGGGCGAACCGTGCGACCGCCTACCGGTTCGCCGAGTACGCGACCAAGCTCGCCGAGGTCCTCGGCGACCGCGTCCACCTGTGGACCACCCTCAACGAGCCGTGGTGCTCCGCGTTCCTCGGCTACGCGTCGGGCGTGCACGCCCCCGGAGTCACGGACGACGTCAAGGCGCTCAAGGCCGTCCACCACCTCAACCTCGCGCACGGCCTCGCCGGCCGCGCGATCCGCGAGGTCCTCGGTGAGGACACGCCCGTCTCGATCACGCTCAACCTGCACGTCACGCGCGCCGAGTCGGACGCCGCGGACGCCGTGGAGGCCAAGCGCCGCATCGACACCATCGCGAACGAGGTCTTCCTCGGCCCGCTCCTCGACGGCGAGTACCCCAAGGAGGTGTTCGCGGACACCGCGCACATCACCGACTGGTCCTTCGTGCAGGAGGGCGACCTCGAGCTCATCCGGATCCCGCTGACGGTCCTCGGCGTCAACTACTACTCGACGGGCCGCGTCAAGAAGGGCACCGGCGTCGGCGCCGACCCCGGCAAGCCCGGCCCCGACGGTCACCGCGCCTCCGAGCACTCGTCGTGGGTCGGTGCCGACGAGGTCGAGTGGCTGCCCCAGCCCGGCCCGCACACGGCCATGGGCTGGAACCAGGAGCCCCAGGGCCTCGTCGACCTGCTCCTCGAGCTGCGCGACCGCTACCCGAGCCAGCCCCTGGCCATCACCGAGAACGGCGCCGCGTTCTACGACACCGTGTCCGAGGACGGCCGCGTGCACGACGAGGACCGCGTCGGCTACCTGCACGACCACATCGACGCCGTCGGCGAGGCCATCGAGAAGGGCGCCGACGTGCGCGCCTACTTCGTGTGGTCGCTGCTCGACAACTTCGAGTGGGCGTACGGCTACGACCGCCGCTTCGGCGTCGTCCGCGTCGACTACGACACCCAGGAGCGGATCGTGAAGGACTCGGGCCTCTGGTACCGCGAGCTCCTGCGCACCCGCACGATCGCGCCCGTCGAGTCGGCGGCCGCGATCCAGCCCTGACCCGAGCACCCCGGACGGCCCGCCCCCACCACGGGGCGGGCCGTCCGTCGTTCCCGGCTCCGAGCCCGGGGGAGGATGGACGCATGCCCCGCAGCCGACGGTCGACGAAGCGCCCCTACGGCGCCGAGCACGTCGACCTCGACCTGGACCGCGCGACCGGCGGCCGGCGCGCCGAGAGCGCGGGCGACGGCGAGTGGGTCGTCCAGCAGGTCCGCGGCTCCGACCGCGAGTACCGCTGCCCAGGGTGCGACCAGGTCGTCGCGGCGGGCATCGCGCACGTCGTCGCGTGGCGTTCCGACGGGCTGTTCGGCGAGGCCGTCGACGACCGGCGGCACTGGCACGCGTCGTGCTGGCAGGCCCGCGGGCGGCGACGCCCGACGCGGCGCTAGGGTGCCCGGCGTGAGCACGACCGACCACGACGGTCGCCCGCTGCCGAGCACCCCGCCGCGGCTCGTCGCGACCGACCTCGACGGCACCCTCCTGCGACCCGACGGCACGGTCTCGACCCGCACGTCCGACGCGCTCGCCGCGGCCGAGGACGCCGGGGTCGCCGTCGTCTTCGTCACCGCGCGCCCGCACCGCTGGCTCGCCGACCTGCAGCCCCACGTCGCCGGCCACGGCGTCGCGCTGTGCGCCAACGGGGCGTCCGTCGTGGACGTCGGGACGCTGCAGGTCCTCGAGCAGCGCGGCATGGCGGCCGAGGTCGTCGCGGACCTCGCCGCGCGCCTGCGCGGGCGGTGGGGCGCCGACCGCGTGCACCTCGCGGTCGAGGGCGCCGACGGCTTCGCGCACGAGCACCGGTTCGCGAGCGACCACGCGGTCCCGCCCGGGTCGCCGACCGCGGCCCGCATCGAGGACGTCCTGTCCGGCCCGACGCTCAAGCTCCTCGTCCGTGCGACCGCAGACCCGCGCGACGGGGCCGACTTCGTCGCCGCGCTCGTCGACGTCGTGGGCGACCTCGCCGTCGTCGCCGACTCCGGGGCGCACGGCCTCGGCGAGATCAGCGGCGCGGGCGTGACGAAGGCCGCCGGGCTCGCGCGGTGGGCCGCGACCCAGGGCATCGACGCGCGCGACGTGTGGGCCGTCGGCGACGCCCCCAACGACCTGCCCATGCTCGCGTGGGCCGGCACCGCGTTCGCCGTCGCGAACGCCTACCCGGTCGTCCTCGACGCGGCCGACCACCACCTGCCGTCGAACGCCCACGACGGCGTGGCGGTGCTGCTCGAGCGCGCGGTGGCGGCGGTGGCCGTCGCCAGGGCCCGGACCGCGGGGGAGCGCGACCCGGCCTAGGCTCGACCCCGATGAGCACGCACACGTCGCCCGCGACCCCGATCCGCTCCCTGACCGTCCTGCCGGCGCACCGCGAGGACGTCGAGCTGCACACCGCCGACGGCCTCACGCTCGTCGGCGAGCTCGCCCGGCCGCTCGGCCCCGACGGCGGCCCCGCGACCCCGGCCGCGACTCTCGTCACCCTCCACCCGCTGCCGACGCACGGCGGCTACATGGACTCGCACGTCTACCGCAAGGCCGCGTGGCGCCTGCCCGCGCTCGCCGGGCTCGCGGTCCTGCGCTTCAACACGCGCGGCACGTCCAGCCCGCGCGGGACCAGCCGCGGCGCGTTCGACGGCGGCGTCGCCGAGCAGTTCGACGTGCACGCCGCGATCGAGTTCGCCGAGTTCCACGACCTGCCGCGGCGCTGGCTCGTCGGCTGGTCGTTCGGCACCGAGCTCGCCCTCATGCACGGGCGCGACCCGTCGATCGAGGGCGCGATCCTGCTGTCGCCGCCCCTGCACCGCGCGACCGACGCCGACCTGGACGCGTGGGCCGCGTTCGGCAAGCCGCTGCACGTCCTCGTGCCCGAGCACGACGACTACCTGCGTCCGGACGAGGCGCGCCGCCGCTTCGCGCGCGTCCCGCAGGCCGAGGTCGTCGGCGTCGACGGCGCGAAGCACCTGTGGGTGGGGGAGTCCGCGGTGCGGCGCGTGCTCGACGAGGTCGTCGCGCGCGTCCTGCCCGGCCACGACGCGCTGCCCACCACGTGGGACGGACCGAGCACGACCGCCGAGACCACGGCCGCCTCCGCGGTCGGCGAGGAGGACGCATGACGCTGCACACGTACCGCGCCGGCGACGAGGGGCTGCCCGTCGTGCTCCTGCACGGCTTCCCGCTCGACCACCGCATGTGGGACGCGGCGGCCGCCGCGCTGCCGGGCGGCCGCGCCGTGCACGCCGTCGACCTGCCCGGTACCCCGGGCTCCGCCGACGACCTGCCCGAGCCGGGCCTCGAGGCGTCCGCCGACCTCGTCGCAGCCGACCTGCGCGCCGCCGGGGTCGACCGGGCCGTCGTCGCCGGGCTGTCGATGGGCGGCTACGTCGCGCTCGCCCTCGCCGAGCGGCACCCCGAGCTCGTCGCCGCCCTCGGGCTCGTCGACACCAAGTCCACCGCCGACACCGACGAGGCCCGCGCGAACCGTCTGCGCGTCGCCGCCGCCGTCGAGGACGGCCGGACCGTCGAGCCCGTCCGCCCCATGGCCACCGCGCTGCTGGGGGAGTCGAGCCGCGGCGCGCGCGCCCGCCTCGTCGACGTGCTCGGCGACTGGATCGACGAGCAGCCGCCCGCCGGCGTCGCGTGGTCGCAGCGGGCGATGGCTGCCCGGCCCGACCGCACCGACGTCCTGCGTGCCTTCGCCGGGCCCGTGCAGGTCGTCGTCGGCGACGAGGACACGATCACACCCGTCGAGGGCGCCGAGCACATGGTCGCCGCCGCGCAGGACGCGCAGCTCGTCGTGGTGGCCCGCTCGGGCCACATGTCGGCCCTCGAGGACCCGGCGGCCGTCGCCGCGGCCCTGGGCGACCTCGCGCAGCGCGCGGACGCCACCACGGCCTGAGCGCGCGCCCCGGGCACGACGCCGGCCACAGGGACCGGCGCCGGGGTGCGGTCGGGGGTGGCCGTCGACGGGGGTCCGACGAACTTGACGGTCTCGCGCGATCGGGACTCCGACGCCGTGCACGCGACCAGGTTCCGACGCGGTCCGCGGGGTCGGTCGCCGGTGCGCGGTCCGCGCGCGCCGAGTCGCCGACGCGACGGTCAGGTGTCGAGCACCCGCGCCAGTGCCTGCGTGAGGTCCAGCGACTCGCCGTCCTTGCCGCCCGCACCCAGCACGAGCGGCGGGTCGCTCGGCGCCGGCACGACCCCGCGCACGCGCGCGGCCAGGCTCGCCGGCGTGCTCAGCACGTAGAACTCACCGGCGGTGTCGACCGCGACGGACTCGTCGCGGCGCAGGTACCAGCCGCGCAGCGGGGTCCGGTACCGGGCGCGGCCGTCGTAGCTGCGCGCGCGCAGCTCGACGGGGGCAGGACCGTCGGCGAGGGCCTGCTCGACGAAGGTCGCGATGAGCGCGCGGGCCTGCTGCGACTCGGCGGCCTGCTTGCGGGCGAGGGCGTCGGCGTGCGCGGCGGCGCTGGCGCGACGGTCCTCACGCCAGCGTGCGGCGTCGTCCGGGGTGCTCATCGAGGGTCCTTGCGGGTCGAGGACGTCGTGCCGGGCGCGCGCGAGGCGGGCACCCGGCACGACGTCGACGTCAACGGGTGGCGGCGGGCTCGTCGTCCTGCGCGGGCTCGCGCTCCGGCTCCTCGGCCGACGCGCGCGCCGCGTCGTCGCCGGCGGCGTCCGCGGGCTCGGGCTCGGGCACGTCCTGCGCCTCGCGCGCACCGTCGGTGGGCGACGCGGCGTCGTCCCGGCCGTCGCTCGCGGCGGGCGTCGTCGGGGCGTCGTCGACCGTGTCGGCGGGCTTGTCGGCGGGCTTGTCGTCGCTCGCGGGCGCGTCCTTCGCGGGCGCGTCGGCCTGCTCCGCCGGCTCAGCCACGACCGGGACCGCCGCCGAGACCGGGGCGGGCCGGGCCTTCGCGGGCCGACCGGCGGGACGCGACGCCTTGGCCGGCCGGGTCGCGACGGGCGTGGCGGCCGCGGCCGCGGGCTCGGGCCGCGACGACGTCGGGGAGCCGCCCGCCGGACCGTCGGACGATCCGCCCGTCTGGCCGCCCGTCGAGCCGGCCCCGGAACCACCGGACGCGCCGGACGTCGCACCGCCGGCCTTGCCGGACGCCGCACCGCCGGCCTTGCCCGACGTCGTGCCGACCGCGGCGGCTGCGGCGGCCTGACCGGCCGTCGGCGTCGCCTGCTCCTTGTCGAACGCGGCCTCCGCGCGCGCCGCCCGGTCGAGCATCGCCCGGTCCGGGTTGTGGCCCAGCAGGTTGCGCAGCTCGTCGAGGTAGGTGGTGATCGACTCGCGCTGGCGGTGCAGGTCCTCGACCTGCCGCGTCGCGGTGGTGCGCTCGCGCTCGGACTCGGTCATCGCGTCGGAGATCTGCTTCTCCGCGTGCTCGCGGGCCTCGGCGACGACACGGTCGGCGTTGCGCCGCGCGTTCGCGACGAGCTCGCGCGCGTGGTTCTCGGAGTCGGTCCGCACCTTCTCCGCCTGCGCGAGCGCCTTCGCCACGCGCTCCTCGGCCTCGGCGGCGTGCGCCTCGGCGTCGGCGACGAGCCGCTCGGTCTCGACGCGCGCCTGCTCGTGCCGCGACGCGTCCTCCCGCTCGCTGGCCTCGCGACGGGCCGCGATCTCCAGCTCGGCGTCGGCGAGACGCTGCTCGGCGGCGCGCACCAGGTCGTCGGCCTGCGTCCGGGCGGTCGTCGCGAGCTCGGTGGCGGTCCGCCGTGCCTCGGTGAGCGCCCGGTCGACCTCGAGGCGGGTCCGCTCCCGCAGCTCCGCGGTCTCCCGCTCGGCCGCGGCGCGCTGCTCGCCCGTCTCACGGTCGGTGACCTCGCGCAGCTCGTCCGCCTCGCGCTCGGTCGTCAGGCGCAGGTGGGTGGCCTCGTGCTCGGTGCGCTCGCGCAGCTCGCTCGTCTCCCGCTCGGCCTGCGCGCGGGTCTCGGCGGCGTACTGCTCGGCGTCGGTCCGCATCGCGACGACCGACTGCTCGGCGTCGGTGCGGGCGGCCGCGAGCTCGTCGGCAGCGGCGGCGCGCAGCTCGCCGACCTCGCGCTCGGCGCTGGCCCGGACGAACGCGGCGTACTGCTCGGCCTCGGCGCGCAGCGCGGCGACCTCGCCGGCGACGCGCTGCTGCAGGGCGGTGGCCTCGCGCTCGGCGCTGGCGCGGACGCCGTCCGCGTACTCCTGCGTCTGGACGCGCAGCGAGGTGATCTCGGCGGCGGCGGCCTGCCGGGCGGCGCTGATCTCGCCCGACACCTCGGACCGCAGCTGCGCGACGTACCGGTCGACCTCGGCGCGCGCGGCGGCGAGCTCCGCCTCCGTGCGCGAGCGCAGCTCGGTGGTGTCGGCGTCCGCGCCCTGGCGCAGGTCCTGCGCGTAGCGCTCGGCGTCCTCGCGCTGCGCGGTGGTCTCCGCCTCGGCACGCGCGCGCAGCTCGCTCGCGGTCCGCTCGGTCGCGACGCGCAGCTGCGTGGCCTCGTGCTCGACGCTCGCCCGCAGCGTCCCGAGCTCGCGCTCGAGCGACGTGCGGCGCTCGCTCTCCTCGGTCGTGATGGCGCTCTGGATGCGTGCGGCCTCGCGCTCGGCGGACCCGACGAGCTCCTCCGCGCGGCGCTGGGCGGCGAGCAGCGTGCTCTCGGCCTCCGACGACGCGGTCGTGCGGACCTCCTCGGCCTCGCGCCGGGCGGTCGCGAGCAGCTCGGCGACCTCGTTCTCGGCGCGCGCCCGGAGCTGGCCCGAGGCGAGCTTGGCGCGCGCCAGGGCGTCGGCGGCCTGCGCGTTCGCCTGCGTGACGACGTCGGACGACTGCTCCTCCGCCGACCGCAGCAGCTGCTCGATGCGGGACCCGAGACCCGAGTACGTGGGCCGTTCGGCCTCGCGCAGCTGGCGGTGCGCCTCGGAGAGCTCACCCGCGGCCTGCAGCGCCTTGGCGTCAGCCGCCTCGACCTGCGACCGGGCGTCGGCGACGGCCTTCTCCAGCGCGGAGATCCGGGAGTCGACGGCCTCGCGTTCGTAGCCACGGAAGTTGACGACGGGGAAGGGCGTGCGGGCGTCGGGCACGAGCTGTCCTCCTGGGCTCGCGGGCGCCGGCGCGGGCGCCTCGGACGAGGTGCTCGACGGCAGCCGGTGCCCCGTCGGCCAGGATACGCGCGTCACCCGGTCGAACCAGCGTGGACCGAGGTCCCGCACGACGGTCGACCCTGGCGCGACGCCGGTGCGACGCGGCTGTGACCTGCCCGGTCAGCGCGGATTTGTCCGGTCTCGTTCGGTCAGGGGCGTGCCCTCCGCCTATCCTGAGGCTTCTCTCCCGAGAGGATCCTGCGTGCTCAAGCGAGTGATCACCGCCGCGCTCGGCGTCGTCGGACTGGTCGTCATCGGCCTCGGCGTCGCGTCCGCGACGGTCTGGCGGGCCGACGACGTCCTGGTCGCCTCGACCCCGACGGACGCCCACGTGCTGGTGACGGCCCCGGGCGTCCTCGAGCTCGGCGGCGACCCCGTGACGATCACGGTCGAGGCCGCGGGCGACGCCCCGGTCGTCCTGGCGATCGGCCGCGACACGGACGTCGAGGGCTGGGTCGGCGAGGACGCGCACGGCCGTGTGACGGGCCTCGACGGCTGGCACGAGCTCGCGGTCGACGACGTGGCCGCGCCTGCCCCGACGGCGTCCCCCGACGCGTCGGCGGCCCCGGACGCCGCGGCGACCGAGGGTGCGCAGGCCCCCGCCGACGGCACGGCCGAGGCCGCGACCGTGGGCGCGAGCCCCGCGGGGTCGGACCTGTGGGTCGCGGAGGCGACCGGCGAGGGGTCGGCGGAGCTCGTGTGGCACGCACAGCCCGGCCGCTGGAGCTTGCTCGCGGTGAGCAACGGCGAGGCCGCTCCCACCCTGTCGCTCGCGTGGCCGCGGGTCGTCACGACCCCGTGGCTGTGGCCGTGCGTGGTCGTCGGCGGGCTCATGGTCCTCCTCTCGCTCTTCCTGCTCGGACGCGGCGTGCTGCGCCGGCGGCGCGGCCACGACCCGGCCGAGTGGCAGGCCGTGCACACGGGCCCCCTCACGACCGTCGGCGCCCCCGCCCCGAGCGACGACCCGACCGCGACGACCCTGACCCGTCGGCAGATGCGCGAGGCCGCGGCCGCACGTGCCGCGGGCGTGCCGCGGGCGACCGCACCCGCCCCCGCTCCGCCGCCGTCGGACGGACCGCCCTCCGCCGCACCCTCACCGGCCTCCGCCCGCCCGTGGGGCGCCCCGGTCGGCTCCGCCGGGTCCGCGTCCGGCGACCGCCCCGGGGCGTCCGGCGCACCCGTCGACCGTCCGGCGCCGGGCGCTGGTGCGCGTGCGGGTCTGTCGTCCGCGGGTGCCGCACCGTTCGGCGCCCCGTCGGGCCAGTGGCCGGGCGATCCGGCACCGGGCCGCCCGGGAGCTGCCGCGCCGACGTCCGGCGGACCGGCAGGACCGGTCGAGCCGCCTCGCACGCGGCGCGCGCTGCGCACCGGTCAGGTCCCCGTCGTCCCCGCCGCCCCGCAGCCGACGTCCGGCCCGGGCGGTCCCGGCACCGGCCGGCCGTCCGCCGACCCGCGCGACCCGCAGCACGCGGGCGCGTCGGGTCACGCGCCTGCCGCCGGGGGGTGGTCCGCGAGCGGCCCGTCGGCCCGTCCGGGCGGCCCTGCCCCCGCGGGCCCTGCCGGTGCTCCGCCGGCCGGTCGGCCCCCTGCGGGCCCGGGCGCTGCGCCCGGGACGCGGGCGCCCGGTGCGGGCCAGCAGGGTCCCGGCACACCCCAGCCGGGTGCTCCGGCGACGGGCGCGCGCCCGGCAGGCGGCCCCGCGTCCGGTGCCCCCGTGCCCGCAGGGCCGGCTGTGCACGGCTCCGGCCGACCCTCGTGGGCGCACGGCGCGCCGGCGGGTGCGGCACGTCCGGGAGGCTGGACGCCCGTGCCGCCGGCTCCCGGCCAGCCGTCCCGCGCGGGGTCACCGACGTCCCCCGACGCCCCGTCCGCCCACCCGCGGCCGGCGTGGCTCCCGCCCACGGGCGAGAACGCGGCCCGTCCCGACGACCCGACGGCGACCCCGCCGGGCTCCCGGGGCGACGCGTGGCGGCGGGCATGGGGCCTGCCACCGATCGAGACGACCGACGACCGCACCGAGGAGGAGGGCCGATGACCGCCCGCCGCTTCCTGCCCGCCCTCGTCGGGCTCGTGCTCCTCGCCGGGTGCGCGGCCCCGCTGCCGGAGCCGTCACCCGAGCCCGCTCCCGCCGTCGCACCTGCGGCGACGACCGTCGGGCAGTCGACGGACGTCCTCACGGACGTCGGGGCGGTGCTGGCCGCGGCCGACGCGGTGCTGGACCCCGCCGCCCTCGCGCCCCGGGTGACCGGACCCGCCCTGGCGACCCGGACCGCGGAGTACAGGCGCGCGTCGGCGACCGCCAACGCGAAGCTCCCCACGGTGCTGCCGACGGCCGAGCAGGCGCTCGTGGTCCCGCAGACGACGGCGTGGCCGCGCACGCAGCTCGTGGTGACGGAGCAGCCCGACGACCTGCAGGCCCCGCGCATCCTCGTCCTGCAGCAGGCCGCTCCCCGCGAGCAGTACAAGCTGTGGGGCTGGGCCCGCATGGGACAGGGCATCCAGATGCCCGCGACCGCGTCGCCCGAGACCGGCAGCGCGGTGCTCGCGCCCGACGTGACAGGCCTCGTGGCGACCCCGGTCGACGCGATGCTCCAGTACGCGGACGTGCTCGCGAACGGCGACGCCTCGGCGTTCGCCGCGTCGTTCGCGCCGGACGCCTTCCGGGCGGGGATCGAGGCCGCCCGGGCGGCGACCGCCGCCGGCGTGGAGGCGGCCGGGACGGCGACGGAGACCTACACCCCCGCGCCGGCCCCGGTCGTCGCGCTGGCGACGGTCGACGGCGGGGCGATCGTGGTGGGCGAGATGACGACGGTGTCCACCGTGACGCTGACGGTGTCCGGTGGGACGATCCCGATCACCGACCCGTTCTACGCCGCCCTCGCGGGCACGGACAGCGCCGGCACCGCGTTCGCCCGCACGTTCACCGACGTGCTCGTCATGTACGTCCCACCCGCGGACAGCGGGGCGCCGATCCAGGTGCTGGCGGCCGAGCACGCCGTCACCGCCGCCAGCGCCTCCTGACCGTCCCGCCCGGTCACCGACCGGTCCCGCGGACTGGTTCGATGGGCAGGCCGGTCGTCCGCGACCGGCACGGACTGCCGGTCCGGCGAGAGCGGCCGCCCGGACGGACCAGCGAGACCGAGCAGCACGACGACCGACCCGCGACCGACCCGCTACGGCGCCGCCTCCGCGTCGCCCGGCACGAAGGATGACCCGCATGACCCAGCCCACCGGTCCCCGTCCCCGTCTCGACGTCCGCGGCGCCGTCGACCTGTCCGGTCTCGCCCGGACCACACCGGCGCCGGGTTCGCCGGGTGGCCTCGACCGACCGAGCGCCTACGTGGTCGACGTCGACGAGGCGTCGTTCGGCGACGTCGTCCAGCGCTCCACTCAGCACCCGGTGGTCGTGGTGCTGTGGGCACCGTGGAGCGAGGTGAGCACGGGCGTCGCGGCCGACCTGGCGGCGCTCGCCGAGGAGGACGCCGGCCGCTGGCTGCTCGCCCGGATCGACGCCGACGCGAACCCGCAGGTGGCCGCCGCGTTCCAGGCCCAGTCGGTGCCGACGGTCGTGGCGGTCCTCGCGGGCCAGCCGCTGCCGCTGTTCCAGGGGGCGTACCCGCGCGACCAGGTGCGGGCCGTGCTGGACCAGGTGCTCGCGGCCGCGGAGGCGAACGGCATCACGGGCCGTGTCACGCCGGCGACCGAGGGGGAGCCCGAGGCCGAGCCGGAGCCCGACCTGCCCCCGCTGCACCAGGCGGCGTACGACGCGATCGAGGCGGACGACCTCGACGCGGCGCGCGCGGCCTACGAGCAGGCGCTCCAGGAGAACCCGCGCGACACCCTGGCTCGGGCCGGCCTCGCGCAGGTCGGTCTGCTCGACCGCACGCGCGACCTCGACCTGCGGGCCGCACGCACGGCAGCCGCCGACCGGCCCGGTGACGTGGACGCCCAGCTCGCGGTCGCGGACCTCGACGTGCTCGGCGGTCAGGTCGAGGACGCGTTCGCCCGGCTGGTCGACGTGCTGCGCCAGACCGCCGGCGACGAGCGCGAGCGCGTCCGCCAGCGGCTCGTCGACCTGTTCGAGGTGATCGGGGGCGACGACCCCCGCGTGGTCGCGGCCCGTCGCGCGATGGCCAGCGCCCTGTACTGACACGCGCCGGCCGTCCGCGCCGACCCGGTGCCCGGCCCGTCCGGTACCCCGAACGCCCTCCAGCAGCCGCCCGACGCGGCCGCGGGAGGGCGTTCGTGCAGGTCAGGGCACCGAACGGCCGCTGCGGACCGCTCGGTGCGGCCGGGGTGACGGGGGTCACCGGACGCGGATTTGCTCTTCCGTCCCGGCGCTGCGTAATGTTCTCGATGTCGCCCGGCAGGGAGGAACGGACACCGAGGAACGATCCCGGTGGCTGGTCCCCCGAGCGATACCCCGGATACTCCGAGCTGGTGAGACTCTCACCGGCCGACACGAGTGCCCGGACCTGGAACGAGGTTCCACCCCGATCGATCGGCCCGGACAGGGCAGGTTGACGAGGAAGACCCGGTCCGCTAAGTTTGAACGGTTGCCTCCGGCCAGATCGAAAGATCTGAAGGGATGCGCGTCTGTTCCTTGAGAACTCAACAGTGTGCCAAGTAGTCGATGCCAAGATGGTTCATCGCACGTGAGTGTGGTGGGTCTTGGTTGAGATCGAGGAGGCGTGTTCCACCCCGTGGGA
>PJUC01000280.1_pt1 | contig 26475 bp, 25 predicted proteins | sample 1512161 | NCBI WGS metagenome assembly PJUC01 (sample SAMN08177676, study PRJNA422409) | Soil metagenome, whole genome shotgun sequencing project. | isolation source: Soil enriched on filter paper | place: USA: Madison | collected 2015-01-15
CCGGCCTACCGCGGCGACATCGTCAACGGCTACGACTTCACCGAGGGCTCGCGTCAGGCCGACCCGCAGCGGCTGCTGAAGGGCTACCACACGGCTGCGTCGACCATCAACCTCATCCGCGCGTTCACGCAGGGTGGCTTCGCCGATCTGCGCGAGGTGCACTCGTGGAACAAGGGCTTCGCCCAGAACCCCGCCAACCAGCAGTACGAGCGTCTCGCGACCGAGATCGACCGCGCCATCAAGTTCATGGAGGCGGCCGGCGCCGACTTCGACGAGCTCAAGCGCGTCGAGTTCTACACCGGGCACGAGGGTCTGCTCATGGACTACGAGCGTCCGCTGACCCGCATCGACTCCCGGACCAACACGCCGTACAACACGTCGGCGCACTTCCTGTGGATCGGGGAGCGCACGCGCGACCTCGACGGTGCCCACGTCGACTACTTCTCGAAGATCCGCAACCCCATCGGCGTGAAGCTCGGCCCCACGACCACCGCCGAGACGGCGCTGGCGCTGATCGACAAGCTCGACCCCGAGCGCGAGCCCGGGCGCCTCACCTTCATCACGCGCATGGGCGCCGGCAAGATCCGCGACGCCCTGCCGCCGCTGCTGGAGGCCGTCAAGGACTCCGGCGCCACCCCGCTGTGGGTCACCGACCCCATGCACGGCAACGGCATCACGACACCCACCGGATACAAGACGCGCCGCTTCGACGACGTCGTCGACGAGGTGCGCGGCTTCTTCGAGGCGCACCGCGCGGTCGGCACGTTCCCTGGCGGCATCCACGTCGAGCTCACCGGCGACGACGTCACCGAATGCCTCGGCGGCTCGGAGCAGATCGACGAGGCGACCCTCGCGACCCGCTACGAGTCGCTGTGCGACCCGCGCCTGAACCACATGCAGTCGCTCGAGCTCGCCTTCCTCGTCGCCGAGGAGCTCGAGAAGCGCTGACCTTCAGCCGCCCGCACGACGAAGATCCCGGATGCCTCGCCCTGAGGCATCCGGGATCTTCCTGTTCGGGGGCGATCAGCCGGTGACGCTCAGCTGGATGTACACGCGGGTCCCCTTGGGGTGCATGGAGTCCGCCTGGGGGTCGGATGCCTTGACCTCGGTGATGTCGTCCGGCACGACCGCGAAGAACGGCGCGTAGTCCACCTGGAATCCGGCGTCCTCGAGCTTCTTGATCGCCTGGTCGCGCGTGTCGCCCACGACATCGGGCACGGGGAAGAGGGGAGGACCGGTGGAGACCACGAGGGTGACGGGGTCGCCCGGTGCGAGCCAGCGATCGGCGGGCGCGCCGTCGACCCGGATCACCTTGCCCTCGGCGACCGTGCCGCTCGGCTCGGTCGCGCTCGTCTCGGCGACGACGAGTCCGGCGCCCTCCAGGGTGCTCCGCGCCTTGCCCTCGCTCTGGCCGGAGACGTCGGGCACCGGGCCGAGCGAGACCTGGATGCTGGCCGTGTCGCCCTGATGGACCGTGCAGCCGTCGAGGCAGGCGACGTCCTGCGTGCCGTCGTCGGGCGCGCCGGCAGGACGGATGTAGACGCCGACGACGGTGCCTGCGGCGGCGTCGGTGAAGGAGGGGGCACTCTCGCCGGGGGTGTCGACGGCCTGTGCCGACAGGGCGGCGCGTGCATCGGCATCCGACATCCCCGAGAACGAGGTGAACGTCGCCTCCGCGGGGCCCGTCGAGACGACGACGGTCACCTCGCTGTCACGATCCACGCGAGTGCCCTGCTTCGGGTTCGTGCGGATGACGTTGCCGGCGGCGACGTCGAGGCTGCTCTCGTCGGCACGGACGGCGACGAGCGTGTCCTGCTTCAGCCGGGCCGCCGCATCGTCGTACGACGCGCCGGTCACGTCGGCCACGACGACCATCGATCCGGGACCGGACCCGAACCACCAGCCGACGCCGCCGGCCACCACGGCGAGGACCAGCACCAGGACCAGCAGCCAGGCGCCACGCGTGCGGCGCCGCTGGGTCGCCGTGCGCAGCCGCGCCGAGTTGTCGACCTCTTCGAGCGTCGAGATCGGGCCGGTGGCGGTGCTGGGCAGGACGGCGGTGAGCTCGCCGGTCGGCGTCGCTGACTCGCCGATGACCCCGATCGGTCCCGTGCGGGCGACCACCGGGGCGACGCCGAGCTCGCGCTCGATCTCGCGCAGGCGGCTGAGCATCTCGCGCGCGTCGACGGGGCGCTCGTCGGGGGACTTCTCCGTCGCCCACAGCACCAGCTCGTCGAGCGGCTCGGGCACGCCCGGGTTCTTGACGCTCGGACGGGGCACGGAGTCGGTCGCGTGCTGGAACGCGATCTGCATGGGCTGCTCGCCCTTGTACGGCTGCTCGCCGGTGAGCATCTCGTAGAGCATGATGCCGATGGCGTAGATGTCGCTGCGCGCATCGGCGGTGCCGCGCGTGACGAGCTCGGGCGCCAGATACGCGATCGTGCCCAGCAGCTGCGCACCGGAGGCGGTGTTCGCGGTGGTCGCCCGAGCCAGTCCGAAGTCGCCGATCTTTATGCGGCCGTCCTCGGCGAGAAGCACGTTCTCGGGCTTGACGTCGCGGTGCACGATCCCGGCCTTGTGGGCGGCGGCCAGGCCCGACAGCACCGCGTCGAGGATCGAGATCGCCTGCGGCACGGTCAGCCGGCGCTGTTCGCGCAGCAGCTCACGCAGGGTGATGCCCGGCAGATACTCCATGACGAGGTACGCCATGTCGCCGTCCTGGCCCTGGTCGAACACGTTCACGACGTGCGGGTCGGCGAGTCGCGCGGCCGCGCGGGCCTCTTGGATGAAGCGGCTCTGGAACACGGAGTCGTCGCTCAGATGCGAGTGCATCACCTTGAGCGCGACGCGGCGCTCGAGGCGCAGGTCCGTCGCGACGTACACCGTCGCCATGCCGCCTCGGGCGATGCGAGCACGCACCCGGTACCGGCCGTCGACGAGACGGCCGATCAGCGGGTCGGTCTGCTGACTCGTGCTCACGCTGAGAGTCTACGGATCAGGACCTGCGAGCCCGCGGAGCGCCTCACCACGCGAGACCGTAATGTGACGGAGAATCAGCCGATCGCCGCGAGCCAGGAGGCCGCCGGTGCCTCCCATTTCGCGTACGCGTCGGGGTAGGCCGAGATCTGCACCGCCTGCGCCGCCTGCGTGAACGTCAGCTCCTGCCAGCCGGGGATGTCGAGCAGCCCCCGCGTCCGTGCGCCGTTCGGGTCGCCCGCGCCGCCGAAGAACGCGCGGGTCGCGCGTGCGGCATCCTGGACCTCGGCCTCGGTGCCCCAGCCGTAGCTCGGCCGCTGCTGGAACAGGCCCAGCGAGTCGCGGTCGCCCCACGTGACGTTGCGCAGCGACGATTCCTGCATGGCGGTGCCGAGGGCGATCGCGATGCCGCGGTCGGGCACGCCGAGCTCGCGCCCGATCCGGACGATCAGCTGTGCGTTGGCGACCTGCTCGGCGGTGAGCCCTGGGATCGACGGCGCGGCGGCGGGCACCTTGATCGTCTGACCGGGGTAGATGATCGACGACCCACCGAGCCCGTTGGCGCCCAGCACCGCGTTCACGCTCACGCCGTGGCGCTTCGCGATCGCGCTGATGGTGTCTCCGGCGACGATCGTGTACGTCGTCCCGCCTGCCGACGGTGCTGTGGGAGCTGCGGGAGCCGGCGCCGTCGGAGCAGTGGGAGTGGATGCCGCGGGCGCGGCGCCGCCGGGGATCGAGATCCTCTGGCCGGGGTAGATGATCGACGACCAGCCCAGGCCGTTCGCCGAGAGGACGGCGTTCGTCGTGACGCCGTGGCGCTTCGCGATCGAGCTGATCGTGTCGGCGCGCTGGACGGTGTACGAGCCGGAGGCCGCCGCCGGAGGGGCGGGAGCGGCAGGCGCCGCGGGAGCCGGAGCCGCGGCTGTCGCGGCGGTGAGCTTCAGCACCTGTCCGGGGTAGATCACGGACGACCAGCTCAAGCCGTTCAGTGCCAGCACGTCCGCCGTGCGCAGGCCGAACCGGGCAGCGATGCGGCTCACGGTGTCGCCCCGCGCCACGGTGTAGGTGGCGGGTGCCGGCTGGGCCGCCGGGACCGCCACCATGCCGGCGGTCGCGGGCGCGACGGCCGGCACGTGCGCAGGGACGGCCGTGAGAGGCCGGATGCTGCGCGCCGGATCGGCGGATGCACCGCGGGTCGCGGCATCCATCGTCGCGCCGTGCGCCGGAGCCGCAGTGAGCGTCAGGGCGATCGATCCGGCAACGGCAACCGGCACGCCGCCGAAGAGTGCACGAGACCTGTTCGGAATGCGGGTGCTGCTGTTCTGTCGCACGAGTTTCCCCCCTCAGTCGACTCCGAAAACCGTGGCACGGATGGTGAGGGGTGTCAACGCCTGTCATAACAAGTGGACGGTGTGACGCATGTGACAGAAGGGGCGTGAGCCGGGCGTCGCGATCATCTGAGATAGTGGATTTCGTGACCTCTGACGAAGTTTCGCCGTACGACACCGACTGGCTCACCCTGCCGGAACTGGTGGAGGTGCTCGGCGAACCGCTCGGCCGTGTGCGTCGCCTGCTCGACGAGTTCCACCTGCTCGGCACCCGCCGCGACGGCGCCCTCAAGGTGCCCTCGGTGTTCATCGTCGACGGCGCCCCGCTCTCGTCGCTGCGGGGCACGGTGTTCGCTCTGCACGATGCCGGATTCTCCGACGACGAGGCGATCGACTGGCTGCTCACCCCCGAGGACACCATCGGCGCCGCGCCCATCGAGGCGCTCCTAGCCGGCCGCAAGAGCGAGGTCCGCAGGGTCGCACGCGCCCTCGCCTGATTCCTCGGTCGCGCGCCGTCGACGCCCGGCGTCAGGTCGTGCGCACCGTCGCCGCATGCGCGAGATCGCGCAGTTCGCCGACGGCGGCATTGCCCAGACGCGCTCCCGACAGGGCGCGGTCGGCCTCGCGGGCGTAGTCCGCGATGAGACGCTCCACGCGATCCAGCGCCCCCGAGTCGACGATCGTCTGCTGCAGCGACGCCACCTGTGCGGCGTCGAGCTCCGCGTCGCCGACGAGCTCGTCGACGATGCGGCGGGCCGTGGGGCCCAGCGCCTCCCGCGTGTAGGCGATCAGCACGGTGCGCTTGCCCTCGCGCAGGTCGTCGCCGGACGGCTTTCCGGTGGCCTGCTCATCGCCGAACACGCCCAGCACGTCGTCGCGCAGCTGGAACGCCATCCCCAGGGGATGCCCGAATGCCGCCAGCGCCGCGGCCTGAGCCTGGTCGGCGCCGGCCAGGGCCGCGCCCACGGCGAGCGGCTGCTGCACGCTGTACCGCGCCGACTTATAGGAGGCGACCCGCAGCGCGCGCTCGGCGTGCCGGTCGTCGGGCTCTGTGACGAAGGCGGACTCCTCGGCGACGTCGAGGAACTGGCCGAGGGTCACCTCGCGCCGCATCAGCGCGTACTGCCGCCGGGCCGCCGCCGCGCGCTCCGGCGCCGCCTCGACGAGACCCTCTTCGAGGATGTCGTCGCTCCACGCCACCAGCAGGTCGCCCACGAGGATCCCGCCGGAGCGGCCGAACGCGTCCGCGTCGCCGAGCCACCCGGCGCTCCGGTGACGCGCCTCAAGGGCGCGATGGGTGGCGGGGCGGCCCCGACGGGTGTCGGAGTTGTCGATGAGGTCGTCGTGCACGAGCGCCGCGGCGTGGAACACCTCGAGCGCCGCGGCGGCTGCGAGGACCGGGCCGGGTGCATCGGCGGCTCCTCCCGCGGCCTCCTCCACAGCCCTCCACCCGGCAAGACAGAAGCGGCCGCGGAGGCGCTTGCCGCCGGTCGCGGCGTCCGCCGCGGCGTCGACGAACATTGCGGCCTCGGCGCCGGCATCCTTCGCGTCCGCCCGCTGGGCTGTGACGAATGTGTCCACTCGCTGAGAAATGGCTTCGATCGGCTCGACGAGGGAGGACACGGGCCTAGCCTAGTGACGAAGGGCACGCGTAGAATCGAGCCACCGAAGTACAGAGGGGGATGCATGCCACTCTCCGAACAGGAGCAGCGCCTGCTGGACGAGATGGAACGCCATCTCATGCGCAACGACGCGGACGTCGTCAGCGCGCCGCGGGGTGGGCGCACCCTGAGCTATCGCAACATCGTCTACGGCACCATCCTCGTGCTGCTGGGCATCGGCGGCCTGATCATGGGCGTCTCGTTGCAGATCATCGCCGTCGGCGTGATCGGCTTCGTCGTCATGCTCGGCGGGGTCATCCTCGCCATCACCCCCGGACGCGGTGCCGGCAAGGCCCACGTCGAACCCGAACGGCCCGCGAAACCGCAGACCAACAGCTCTTCGTTCATGGATCGCATGAACGACCGCTGGGACAAGCGGCAGGAGGAGCGCTGAGCGTCCCCGCCGCCTGAACCGGCACAGAAGAAGCACCGACCTTCGGGTCGGTGCTTTTTTGTTGCCCGCGCGCCCTCGGCAGACCCCTCCAGGGACCTCACAGGGAGCGTTCAGCAACGAATCGATGGTGAAGTGGAGGAGAGTGGAGTAAAGTGGCGTGCACCCGGGGGGCCGGCTGAAGGGGGTGTGATGTACCGATGCTTTTGGGCACGCACACACCCAAGCTCGATGACAAAGGACGCGTCATCCTCCCGGCGAAGTTCCGCGACGACCTTGGTGGGGGTGTCGTCGTGACGCGCGGGCAGGATCGCTGCCTGTACGTGTTCAGCGAGGCGGAGTTCGAACGGGTGCACGAGCGCATCCGCGAGGCGCCGCTCGCCAACAAGCAGGCGCGGGACTTCCTGCGCATGTTCCTCTCGGGCGCGAGCGCCGAGAAGCCCGACAGTCAGAACCGCATCACCATCCCCCCTCCGCTGCGCGCCTACGCCGGCCTGGAACGCGAACTCGTCGTCACCGGCGTGGGCGCCCACGCCGAGATCTGGAACGCCGATGCGTGGAACACCTACGCAGAGGCCAACGAAGAGAGCTACGCCGAGCTGGAGCAGGAGGTGATCCCGGGACTGTTCTGATGCCCCAGGCCCCGACTCCCAGCCGCTCCCGCCCTGACACACTTCCCCGGTGCCAGGTCAGAGCGGATGGGGATCAGGACCGGGGGACGACGAACAGCGGGACTGACGCATCATGAACCTTCGCGACATCCACACCCCCGTCATGCTCGAGCGCTGCATCGAGCTGCTCGCCCCGGCCCTCCAGCGCGACGGCGCCGTCTTCGTCGACGCGACGCTCGGCATGGGCGGGCACTCCGAGGCGTTCCTCGAGCGCTTCCCGGGGCTGCACCTGGTCGGCCTCGACCGCGACACCGACGCGCTGCGCATCGCGGGGGAGCGGCTGGCGCCGTTCGGCGACCGCGTGACCCTCGTCCACACCGTCTACGACGGGATCGCGGATGCCGTCACATCGGCCGGCTTCGCGCACGCCGACGGCATCCTGTTCGATCTCGGCGTCTCGTCCCTGCAGCTCGACGTCGCCGACCGCGGCTTCGCCTACGCGCAGGACGCGCCGCTCGACATGCGGATGGACCAGTCCGCCGGCACGACGGCCGCCGACGTCCTCGCCACCTACGGTGAGGGCGACCTGCGGCGCATCTTCGAGCGCTACGGCGAAGAGAAGCTGGCCGCTCGCTACGCCCGCGCGATCATCGCGGCACGTGCGGAGGCGCCGATCGAGCGCTCCGGTCGCCTCGTCGAGATCCTGCAGGCGGCCACCCCGGCCGCCGTGCAGCGTGCCGGCCATCCCGCGAAGCGGGTCTTCCAGGCCCTGCGCATCGAAGTCAACCGCGAGCTGTCGGTGCTCGACCGCGCAGTCCCGTCTGCGCTCAGCATCCTTCCGGTGGGCGGCCGGATCGTCGTGCTGTCGTACCAGTCGCTCGAAGACCGGCTCGTCAAGCGCGCCCTCGCAGAGGCATCGGCATCGACCGCGCCGGCCGGTCTGCCTGTCGAGCTGCCCGAGCACGCCCCCCGATTCCGACTGCTCGTCAAGGGAGCCGAGCTCGCCAGCGACGAGGAGCGTGCGGTCAACCCGCGCGCGACGCCCGTGCGGCTGCGAGCCGCCGAGCGGCTGAGGGAGGACGCATGAGCACGACCGCGCTGAGCGCAAGGGGACTGCCCCGGCGGTCCGTCGCGCCGGAGAGAGCGGATGCGCCGCGCCGGCGCCTGCGGATCGTCGACGCACCGGCGCGACGGCGCCGCCCGAAGCTGCTGTACGGGATCATCGCCGTTGCGGGCGCCTTCCTCATCGCCGCGGCCCAGATGTCGTTGTCGCTCATGACGACGCAGGGGACCTACGAGCTGTCCACGCTCGCGCAGGAGCAGCGCGACCTCACCTACCAGAAGCAGATCCTCTACGACGACGTCGCCGGGCTCAGCTCGCCGCAGTACCTCGCGGCCAATGCAGCGGCGCTCGGCATGGTGATCAATGAGGCGCCGAGCTACCTGCGCCTCAGCGACGGCGCGATCCTCGGCCCGTCCGAGGCCGCCATGGGAGCGTCGTCGGTGGATGCCATCGGCCGAGGCTCGGTCGCCAACGCGCTGATCAGCGACACGCCGCTGGTGACCGTCCCCGACGCCACGATCGGCGGTCTGCCTGTCGAGGTGGCGGACCCGGTGGACGGCGGGGTCGGCAACACACCGCCGCCGATCACCGATGGACTGCCGATCCCGAGCACACACTAGGGCCGAGCACACACGTCGAACGAGCACACACTGAGATGACGCGGAGCGCGAGAAGCAGATGACGACACGAAGCACGAGAAGTCCCCGTCGCCGCACCGTTGTGGCCCTCGGAGTCGTGCTGGCCGTGCTGGCAGGTTTCGTCGTCCGCCTCGTCGACATCCAGGTCGTCAACGCGGACGAGCATGTCAAGGACTCTCTCAACGTCGCGTTCGCCGGCAAGGAGGAGTTGTACGGCACGCGCGGGTCGATCGTCGACACCAACGGACAGGTGCTGGCGGGCAGCATCCTGCAGTACGACTGCCAGCTCGATCCTCTCCTCATCACGCAGATCGACTCCGCCGTGCTCGAGAAGAAGTCGAAGTACCGGCTGTGGGCCGACGTGTCCGACGACGTCGCCGCCATCACCGGCCAGACGCCGGAGGAGGTGCGCCAGATCGTCGGGGATGCGTTGGCTACGAACTCGGCGACGCAGTACGCGCTGCTCAAGAAGGGACTGTCCACCGAGCAGTTCCGCGATCTGGCGGATCTCAAGGTGCCGTACCTGCACTGCCAGGAGCACCCCGCCCGCTCGTACCCGGACGGCGCCGTGGCCGGCAACCTGATCGGCTTCGTCGGTTCCGACGGTCAGCCGCTGGAGAGCCTCGAGAAGGCGCAGAACGCGTGCCTCGCCGCCAGCGACGGTCAGCTCACCTACGAGCAGGGCAAGGACGGCGTCATCATCCCGGGCACCGAGAAGCAGGATCCGGCCACCGACGGCGGCACGCTGCAGCTCACCATCGATCGCGACCTGCAGTGGTATCTGCAGCAGCTGATCGCCGAGCAGACGCAGAACATGGCGGCGCAGCGTGGCGCGATCCTGGTCTACGAGGTCAAGACCGGCAAGGTGCGCGCCGCCGCCGAGTATCCGACCGTCGATCCGAACAACTTCGCGGCGGCCGAGGTCGGCGACCGCACGAGCAGCATCTTCCTTCACGAGTTCGAGCCGGGGTCGACCTTCAAGGGTCTGACGGCGGCGACGGTGATCGACGCCGGCGGCCAGACCCCGGAATCGACGGTCACCGCGTCGGGGCTGGAGAACTTCCCGGGCGGCGTCCGCGTGCGGGACTCGTTCCAGCACCCGGCCTACGACTACACGCTGACCGGCGTGCTCATCGACTCGTCGAACGCGGGCATCTCGAAGTTCAGCGAGAAGGTCGACAAGCAGACCCGCTACGACTACTTCAAGAAGTTCGGCATCGGCGACGGCACCGACTCCGGGTACCCCGGTGAGGCGGACGGTCTCATCTACCCCGCCGGCGAATGGGGCGCGCAGACGACGTACAACACCGCCTTCGGCCAGGGCGTCACGACGACCATGCCCGAGCTGGCGCGGGCGTACGGTGCGATCGTCGACGGCGGCGTGAGGATGCCGCTGCAGATCGTCGAGTCCTGCACGAAGGCCGACGGCACCGTCGTCAAGCCGGAGCTCGCGGCGCCTGAGCGTGTCATCAGCGAGAGCACGTCCGCCCAGATGCGCGAGATGCTCGAGAACGTGTTCCTGCAGGCGAACTACGCCAAGGCCGTCGAGATCCCCGGCTATCGCATCGGCGGCAAGACCGGTACCGGTGAGAAGAGCGACGGCAACGGCCACTACAAGCAGGGCGTGTACTACACCACCATGGTGGGCTTCGCGCCCGCGGACGACCCCGAGTACGTGGTCGTCGTCACGCTCGACGAGCCGACGAAGGTAACATCGTCTGCGGCCAACGCGACCGCATTCCAGAAGGCCATGACGCAGGTCCTGAAGACCTACCGCATCATGCCTTCGACGACGTCGCCGGTGCTGCTGCCCAAGTTCGGGTAGCACCGACCCGACGGAGCACTTCCCCATGATCTCGCTCACCATCGCCCAGCTCGCGCATGCCGTCTCGGGCGAGGCGTTCCTCGCCGACGGCGACACGCCCGACACCGTCGTCTCCGGCGCCGTGGACACCGACTCCCGCCTGATCGCGCCGGGCGGCGTCTTCGTCGCCAAGCCCGGTGAAGCCACCGACGGGCACCTGTTCGTCGACGCCGCCGTGGCGAACGGCGCGGCCGTGGCGATCGTCGAGCACCGCGTCGAGGCCGGCGTCTCGCAGATCGTGGTCGCCGACGCCGTCGAGGCCCTCGCCGACCTCGCGCGCGTCGTCGTGAAGACGGTCCGGGACGCCGGAGACCTGCGCGTGGTGGGCATCACCGGCTCGAACGGCAAGACCACGACGAAGAACCTGCTCGCGCGCATCCTCGAAGGCGAGGGCGAGACCGTCGCTCCCAAGGCGTCGTTCAACAACGAGGTCGGAGCGCCGCTCACGATGCTGCGGGTCACCGACTCGACGCGGTTCCTGGTGAGCGAGTTCGGCGCCAGCGGACCGGGCGCGATCGCCCGCCTGGCCGGTCTCGTCGACCCCGACGTCGCCGTCGTGCTCATGGTGGGCATGGCGCACGCAGGCGGATTCGGCGGCATCGAAGGCACCTTCCGGGCCAAGTCCGAGCTGGTGCAGGCGCTGCGGCCCGGGGGAGTCGCGGTGCTCAACGCCGACGACGCCCGTGTCGCGGCCATGGCGCCCATCGCCGCCCTGCAGGGAGCCGCGGTGCGCTGGTTCGGCCGCGGCCCCGAGGCCGAGGTCCGCGCGGACGACGTCGTCGTGACGGCATCCGGCACGTCCTTCACCGTCACCGCCGACGGCGAGTCCGTCCCGCTGCGCCTGAAGGTGCTCGGTGAGCACCATGTCATGAACGCCCTCGCCGCCATCGCCGCGGCCACCACGCTGGGCGTGACGCCGGCCGATGCCGTCGCTCGCCTGGAGACCGTCGAGATCGCCGAGCGCTGGCGCATGCAGCCGCTCGGCTCCGACCGTGTGCGGATCATCAACGACGCCTACAACGCGAGCCCCGACTCGATGGCCGCCGCGCTGCGCACGCTCGCGCAGATCACCGGCCCGGGGGAGCGCACGGTCGCCGTGCTCGGCGCCATGAGCGAGCTCGGCGAGTACGCCGAGGAAGAGCACGATCGCGTCGGCCTGCTCGCGGTGCGCCTCGGCATCCAGCGCATCGTCGTGGTCGGTGACGGTGCCCGCCGCATGTACCTCGAAGCGGTCGCGCAGGGCTCGTGGGACAACGAGGCCGTGTTCTTCTCGACCGCCGATGAGGCGTTCGACTACCTCCAGGGCGAGCTGCGCGACGGCGACCGCGTGCTCGTCAAGTCGTCCAACTCGGCAGGGCTCCGGTTCCTGGGCGATCGTCTGGGAGAATCGTTCTCGTGAGATCACTCCTTACCGCGGCGGCGATCTCGCTGGCCTTCACGCTCTTCCTCACCCCCGTCTTCCTGCGGCTGTTCCGCAAGTGGGGGTGGGCGCAGGTGATCCGCACGCCCGAGGACATCCGCAACCCCAATCACCAGACCAAGCGCGGCACGCCCACCATGGGCGGCACCATCTTCATCGTCGGCACGATCGTCGGCTATCTGGTCGGGTGCTACAGCGGCAACAACCCGCCCACCATCTCAGGGCTGCTCGTCATCTGGATGATGGTCGGTCTGGGAGTGGTCGGATTCATCGACGACTACATGAAGGTGCGCCAGCAGCGTTTCATGGGTCTGAGCGGATGGCGCAAGGTCGTCGGCCAGATCATCGTGACCGTGCCGTTCGGCATCGTCGCGCTCAACTTCCCGAACAGCTACGGCCAGACGCCCGCGTCGCCGTACATCTCGGTCTTCCGCGACGTGCAGGCACTGTCGTTCATGGCCGTCGGGGTCGTCGTCGGCTGGCTGCTGTACCTCACGTGGGTGTCCTTCATCGGCGTCGCATTTTCGAACAGCACCAACGTCACCGACGGCCTGGACGGTCTGGCGGCCGGCTCCGGCATCTTCGTCACGGGCGCGTACAGCCTCATCGCGTTCTGGCAGTTCAACCAGGCGTGCTGGGGCGGCAGCGACCTGTCGTCCGGTGCGCAGCTGGCCTGCTACCCGACGCGCGACCCGTTCGACCTCGCGATCATCTCGGCGTCGTTCGTCGGCGCGCTGGTCGGATTCCTGTGGTGGAACGCCCCCAAGGCGAAGGTCTTCATGGGCGATGTCGGCTCGATGGCGATCGGCGGCGTCATCGCCGCGATGGCGATCCTCACCCGCACCGAGCTGCTCGCCGTGCTCGTCGCCGGCGTCTTCATCATCGGCCCGGGCTCGGTGATCCTGCAGCGGCTGTACTTCAAGATCACGCGCGGCAAGCGTCTGTTCCTGATGAGCCCGTTCCACCATCACCTCGAGATGCGCGGCTGGTCCGAGGTGACCATCGTCGTGCGGATGTGGATCATCGCCGGCCTCCTCGCCGTCTCGGGCATCGGATTCTTCTACGTCGAATGGCTCTCTCGCACATGACCTCGGATCGCCTGCGCGCGCTCACCAGCTGGAACGCCGACTGGAAGGGGCTCCGGGTCGCCGTGCTCGGCCTCTCGGTCACGGGGTTCTCGGTCGCCGACACGCTGACCGAACTCGGCGCCGACGTGCTCGTCGTCACCGAGAAGGCCGACGAGGAGTACGCGCGCCTGCTGCCCGTCATCGGCGCGCGGCTGTGGACCGGACCCCTCGGAGAGGTTCCGGCCGAGCTCGCCGAGTTCGGCCCCGAGGTCGTCGTGGCATCGCCCGGCTTCGCGCCCCAGCATCCGCTCGTCGCGTGGGCGCTCGAGAACGACATCGCCCTGTGGGGCGACGTGGAGCTCGCCTGGCGCGTTCGGGACAAGGTCCTCCGCGCCGACGGCACGCCCGCCGACTGGGTGCTGATCACGGGCACGAACGGCAAGACGACCACCACGCGCCTCACGGCCTCGATGCTCGTGGCGGGCGGGCTGCGTGCGGCACCCGTCGGCAACATCGGCACGCCCGTCCTCGACGCCGTGCGCGACCCGTCCGGGTTCGACGCGCTCGTCGTCGAGCTGTCGAGCCACCAGCTCTGGTACCTCGGGCTGCAGGACTCGCCCGAGCCGCTGTCGCCGCATGCCGCCGTCTGCCTCAACCTCGCCGACGACCACCTGGAGTGGCACGGCTCTTTCGAGGCGTATCGCGACGCCAAGGCGCACGTGTACGACAACACGCGCGTCGCGTGCGTGTACAACAAGGCGGATGCCGCCACCCAGGCCATGGTCGAGGACGCCGAGGTGATCGAGGGCGCCCGCGCCATCGGCTTCGATCTCGGCATCCCGGGCCCGAGCGACCTGGGCGTCGTCGAGGGCATCCTCGTCGACCGGGCGTTCCTCGACGACCGTCACAAGAGCGCGCTCGAGCTCTCCACGGTCGAGGAGCTGGCGGGCCTCGGACTCGCGGCGCCGCACGTCGTCGCCAACATCCTCGCCGCGGCGGCCCTCGCCCGCTCGCTCGACGTCGCGCCCGCCGCGATCCGCGACGCGCTGCGCGGCTTCCGTCTGGACCCGCACCGCATCGAGATCGTCGCCCGGCACGCGGGCATCACATGGGTCGACGACTCGAAGGCAACCAACCCGCATGCCGCGGCGTCGTCGCTCGCGGCGTACCCCGGCGCCGTGTGGGTCGTCGGCGGGCTGCTCAAGGGCGTCGACATCTCCGAGCTCGTGGCCGGCCGCGGAGCGACCGCCAGGGCCGCGATCGTCATCGGCGCCGAGCGTGCGGCGGTGGTGGCCGCGTTCGAGCGACACGCGCCCGCAGTGCCCGTGTTCGAGGTGGACCACGTCGAGACTGAAGACGTCATGGCGCGTGTCGTCGAACTGGCGGCAGGGGTGGCGCGTGACGGGGACGTGGTTCTGCTCGCCCCCGCTGCGGCATCCTTCGACCAGTTCGCATCGTATGCGGACCGCGGTCGCCGATTCGCGGCGGCCGTGAGGGAACGGATCGGAACGGAGGCCCCGGGTGACGACGACAGAGCCGCCTCGGCCCCGGGCCACACGACCGACGCCGCCGCGCCGGACGACACCGACGACGCCTGAGCAGGCCGCGCTCGTCACTTCCGAGGCCGACAAGCCGGCCAGGCGGGGGCTCGCGGCCCGCGTATCGCTCGGGCGGGTGTTCGCACCTGTGCCCAGCGAGTTCCTTCTCATCGCCTCGACGGCGCTGCTGCTCACGGCGTTCGGGCTCGTCATGGTGCTCTCGGCCACCTCCGCCACGGCGGCCGCGAAGGGCGAGGCGCCGTGGGAGATGGTGCTCAAGCAGGTGATGTTCGCCGCGGTGAGCATCCCGCTGATGTTCATCGCGAGCCGCCTCCCGGTGTCGTTCTACAAGCGGATGGCGTGGCCCGCGCTCATCTTCGGCGTCGCGTTCCAGCTGCTCGTGTTCGTCCCGGGGCTCGGCGTCGCCGCCGACGGCAACCGCAACTGGATCAATATCGGCGGCGTCCAGGCGCAGCCCTCGGAGTTCCTCAAGCTGGGGCTGGCGCTGTGGGTGGCGTTCGTGCTGTTCCGCAAGCGCACGCTGCTCGCGGACTGGCGGCACGTGTACATCCCGCTCGTGCCGGTCACGATCCTCGCGATCGGCACGGTGATCGCCGGCCACGACCTCGGCACCGCCATGATCCTCGCGCTCATCGTGCTGGGCGCGCTCTTCTTCTCGGGCGTCAAGCTGCGCATCTTCGTGCTCCCCGCCATCGGCGCCGCCGCCGCGGTGGCGTTCCTGGCCGTCACGAGCCCGGACCGCATGCGACGCTTCATGAGCTTCTTGAACCCGAACTGCCTCGACGACTACTACAACGACTGCTACCAGCCCCTGCACGGCATCTGGGGACTGGCCAGCGGCGGTGTCTTCGGGCTCGGACTGGGCAACTCGCGCGAGAAGTACGACTGGCTTCCCGCCGCTGCGAACGACTACATCTTCGCCATCGTCGGCGAGGAGCTGGGCCTCATCGGCTGCGCCGTGGTGCTGACGCTGTTCGCGCTGTTCGCCGTGGGCGCGTTCCACGTCATCCGCAAGACGGACGACCCCTTCGTGCGCATCGCCGCGGGCGGCATCACCATCTGGATCGTCGGTCAGGCGCTGATCAACGTCGGCGTCGTCCTCCGGGTCTTCCCGGTGCTCGGCGTCCCCCTGCCGTTCATGTCGCAGGGCGGCACGTCGCTGCTGTCGGCGCTCGTCGCGTCCGGCGTGCTGCTGGCCTTCGCGCGCACGCTGCCGGCATCCGTCGCCCGCCGTGAGGCGAGGATCGCCGAGGCGCGCGCGGCACGCGAGCGGGCCAAGCTGCGCGCGGTCCGGTGACGCGGCCCTGAATCCAGGTTCGGGGCGCGTGTCGTGCGTCCGGGGCGCGCGCGGTGCGCCCCGGATGCACATCGCACGCCCCAGAACCCAGGCGACCCGGCCCGGTAGGCTCGGGGAGTGACGACGTATCTTCTCGCCGGCGGCGGCACCGCCGGGCACGTCAACCCGCTGCTCGCCGTGGCCGACGCGCTGCGCGCCCGCGACCCCGAGGCGGAGGTCCTCGTGCTCGGCACCCGTGAGGGGCTCGAGGCGCGGCTCGTGCCCGAACGCGGATACGAGCTGCTGATCGTCGACAAGGTGCCGTTCCCGCGGCGCCCGAACGGCGCGGCGGCAGCTTTCCCGGCGCGCTTCCAGCGCGCGATCGGGCAGGTCCGCCGCCACATCGCCGAGCGCGGCGTCGACATCGTGGTGGGTTTCGGCGGCTACGCCTCGGCCCCCGCGTACGTCGCGGCGCGCCGTGAGCGCGTGCCGTTCGTCGTGCACGAGGCCAACGCACGCCCAGGGCTCGCCAACGTGCTGGGCGCCCGCCGTGCGGCGGGCGTCGGCGTCGCATTCGAGGGCACGCCGCTGAAGCGCTCGCGCGTCGTCGGGATGCCGCTGCGCGAAGAGATCGTCACACTCGACCGCGCCGCGCACCGTGCCGAGGCGGCCGAGTACTTCGGTCTGGATGCCGGCAAGCCCGTGCTGCTCGTGTTCGGCGGATCGCTCGGCGCGCAGCGCCTCAACGAGGCGTTCGGCGAGGGTCACGGCGGCGCCTGGCGCGACGTGCTCGACGCAGGCTGGCAGCTGCTGCACGCCACGGGGGAGCGGTCCGAGCTGCCCGACCCCGGCGTGCCCGGCTACGCCCTGGTGCGCTACCTCGACCGCATGGACCTCGCTCTCGCCCTGGCCGACGTCGTCGTCTCGCGCGCGGGCGCCGCCACGGTCAGCGAGATCAGCGCCCTCGGCATCCCGACGATGTATGTCCCGTACGCGGTGGGCAACGGCGAGCAGGCACTGAACGCCGCGTCCGCCGTCAGGGTCGGCGCCGCCGTGCTGATCCCTGACGCCGAGTTCACCGGCGACCGCGTGCGCAGCGAGGTCGTCCCTTTCCTGCTCGACGACGCCCGGCGCGCCGCGATGGCGGGGGCTGCGGCATCCGTCGGCATCCGCAACGGCACCGGCAACGTCGTCGCGATGATCGACGAGGCGCTGCAGCGCTGAGGTTCAGGCGGTCGCCGAACCCGCGGCGCGCAGCGCGGCGGTGACTGCGGCCAACGCCTCGTCCGTGTCGAGGCGCAGGTCGCGCACCTGCGTGGCGAAGGCGGCCGCCGCGCGCTGCAGCTGCTGGCGCGCGGGGTCGGCGTCGAAGGCCACGAAGGTGCCGTTGCGCCCGCGGGTCTCGATGATGCCGGATGCCTCCAGCTCCCGATACGCCCGCGCCACGGTCCCCGGGGCGACGCCGAGATCTTCGGCCAGGCGCCGCACGGTGGGCAGCCGCTCGCCGGCGGCCAGCTCGCCGGACGCGACGGCATCCACGAGTCCCGCGCGCAGCTGCTCGAACGGGGGGACCGGCGAGGACGGGTCGATGACGATCATACGGGGGACCCTCCCATCGGGGCAGGAACGGGCGCGAAAGCGGGTGCAGAGCGAAGGTACTCCGGATACAGCCGGGCCGGCAGACGTCCGTCGAGCAGGATGTAGCCGAACTGGATGAACGGCACGCCGTACCAGGGGAACAGCGAGAACTGCTGGCTCCAGTCGGGCTGGTCGATTCCGACGACCGCGTGGAAGATGCCCGCGAGCGCGAGGCCCAACGGCAGCCAGGCGGCCATCGCGGCGACCATGCGCAGCGGAGCGAACGTCCCGACCCGGAACAAGTCGTCCCACGCGAGCTCGAGAGTGTCGCTCGCAGGTTGGGATTGCGCCAGCACGCGACGCTCGGCGATTCGACCCGCAATCGCGGCGAGCACCGCGAACGACAGGAGGACGGTCGCCGCCAGCAGGGTCGCCGGGGCGATCGCGCCGGCGATCGTCGTCGCCAAGAGGCCTGCGCATGCGAGCGCCGCGACGAAGAGCAGACACGCGGGGAGTCGCGCCGCCCATGCCGGCAGATAGTCGCGCACGCTCAGCGCCCTCGCACGCGCGACGCGCGGCGCGTTCGGCGCCGGCGAGAAGAGCCGCTCCCGGACAGTCACCACCGTCGACGCGATGCCGAGCGTCAGCAACGCCGCGAGTGTGAACATCCACATCGCTGCCGGCGATGAACCGAGCGGCGTCCAGACGAACAGCCCGCCGATCACCACGATCCCCGCCAGCAGGCCCCACATGTTCGCGCGGAGGAGCGCACGCGACCGTTGTCGGATGCTGCGCCACATGTCCCATGTCGGGATCGGCAGTCGCGCGCGAACCGAGATCTGCTGGACGCGCGTGACACCCCACGAGTCGCGCCGCACGGCGATGAGGAACACGATCGGGATCGCGGCAGCCACGCACAGCAGGATCGTGTTGAACGCCTGGAACGACATCTCGAACTCCATCGTTCGATTGTGTCGCGCTATGTACCAATGTGTCAATACAGAATCGATGCTGCCAGGCGGCCCCCGCCGGGCGCGCCGGGGCCGCGGCATCCTTTCGCCAACTTAGGATTGACGGGCCATGATCAGACCCGATCTCAGTCTTCCCATCCCCGACGACATCACCGCCGCCCACTTCATCGGAATCGGCGGATCCGGCATGTCGGGGCTCGCCCGCATGTTCCTGGAGCGCGGCATCCGCGTGTCGGGCTCCGACCGCGCCGACAGCAAGGCGCTGCGCGAGCTCGCCGAGCTCGGCGCGACCGTGCACGTGGGCCACGACGCCGCGAACCTCTCCGACGACGTCGACACGGTGATCCACACCGGCGCCATCTGGCCCGAGAACCCCGAGTTCGTGCTGGCGAAGGAGCGCGGGCTCCACGTCATCCACCGCTCGCAGGCCCTGCATTGGCTCATCGGCGGACGCCGCCTCGTCTCGGTCGCCGGTGCGCACGGCAAGACGACCTCGACGGGCATGCTCGTGACCGCACTGCGCGACCTCGGTGTGGACCCGACGTTCGTGAACGGCGGCGTCATCGCACAGCTCGGCGTCTCGAGCGGCACCGGGTCCGACGAGGTGTTCGTCATCGAGGCCGACGAGTCCGACGGCACCTTCCTGCTGTACGACACGTCGATCGCGCTCATCACGAACGTCGACCCCGACCACCTCGACCACTGGGGCACGCGCGACGCGTTCTACGCCGCCTTCGCGCGCTTCGCCAACGAGGCGCGTGAGGCGGTCGTGATCTCGTCCGACGACTCCGGCGCGCAGCTCGTGGCGGCGCAGCTCACCCACCCGAATGTCGTGACGTTCGGAGAAGCCGCCGACGCCGACGTCCGCGTGAGCGATATCGTCACCGACGGGCCGGTCTCGTTCCGCCTCACCCACGACGGCGCGACCGTCGACGCGCAGCTCCCGATCCCGGGCGCGCACAACGCGATCAATGCCGCCGGCGCGGTCGCCGTGCTGCTGACGCTCGGTCACGACCTCGAGCCGGCCGTCCGCGCCGTCGAAGGGTTCGCGGGCACGATCCGCCGGTTCGAGCTGCACGGCGTCGAACGAGGTGTCAGCGTCTTCGACGACTACGCGCACCACCCGACCGAGGTGGCCGCCGCCCTCGCCGCTGCACGCACCGTCGTCGGCGACGGGAGGATCATCGCGATCCAGCAGCCGCACACGTACTCGCGCACGCAGGAGATGTACCGCGAGTTCGCCGAGGTGCTCGAGCGCTACGCCGACCACACCGTGATGCTCGACGTCTACGGGGCCCGAGAGGACCCGGTGCCCGGGGTGACCGGCGAGCTCGTGAGCGGCGCCTTCGCCGACCCGTCGCACGTGCACTTCGTGCCGGACTGGCAGCAGGCCGCCGACTACACCGCGACCGTCGCGCGCGAGGGCGACTACGTCATCACGCTCGGCTGCGGCAACGTGTACCTCATCATCCCGCAGGTGCTCGAGGCCCTCGCGGCCACGCCCGCCGCGCAGGCACCGGGGGAGTAGGGCCCGGATGCGTCGCCCCTCGCCGCTGCCGCAGCCGCCCGCCGCCACGCGCGGCGCGGCTCCGGCGCCTGCGCGCACGTCGCGCAGGGCGGTCGAGGCCGCAGCCGACGACGTGATGGCGACGGATGCCGGCGCCCCGGCCGAGACGGCGGACTGGGATGCGACGCCCGACCCCGGGGAGCACCCGACGGCTCCTGTGATTCCCCTCGCCGCCGACGGCCGTGCGCCGGATGCCGCAGCATCCTCCGCCGCCGGGGCGACCGACGATCCCGACGTGGGTTTCCGCGAGGTCTGGAAAGCGTCCCGCGCGCGCCGCAAGGCCCTGCGTGCGGAGGTGCGCCGCTTCACCGTGCGCCAGCGGCGGCGGCGCGCAGTCTGGCTCGGGGCCGCGGCATCCGTCATCCTGCTCGCCCTCGGCACCGTCGGGGCGGCGTACAGCCCGCTGTTCGGAGTCGAGAAGATCTCGATCGTGGGGGCGCAGCAGCTGAACGCGTCCGACGTGGCCGGCGCCCTGTCGAGTCAGCTGGGCAAGCCGCTGCCGCTCGTCGACGAGAGCGCGGTCAAGAAGGCGCTCGTGGCGTTCCCGCTCGTCGAGACGTACGCGCTGGAGGCGCGGCCGCCGCACGAGCTCGTGGTCCGCATCGTCGAGCGCACGCCTGTCGGCCTGATCCAGACACGCGCCGGCTACACGCTCGTCGACGCCGCCGGGGTCGCGCTCTCGACGACCGCGACGCCCAGTCCCGGCACCCCGGTGCTCGACATCACCGGCGGCGTCGGCTCCGACGCGTTCGCCTCGGCCGGCCAGGTGATGAGGTCGCTGCCCGAAGAGATCCGCGCGCAGGTGACCGAGGTGACGGCATCCACTCCCGACGACGTCACGCTCACGCTCGGCGGCACCAACACGCAGGTGGTGTGGGGCAATGCGGAGCGGTCGGCCGACAAGGCTCTGCGCCTCCAGACGATCATGGCGGCCCGGCCGCCGCAGGACGTCTCCACCTACGACGTGTCGTCGCCCGAGGCCGTCGTCGTCCGCTGACCTGCGGCGCCCGGATTTCGCACACAGGTTGGCGCGACACGCCGACTCGTTCCGGGCTGCGGCGCGGCATCCGCTTACTTTCGAGACAGCGGAATTGCATACCGGGCAATTCTTTATACCTCTACTAGAGGTTGAAGGTTTACAAGCCAGGGGGCCGGCATGAGCCAGAACCAGAACTACCTCGCCGTGATCAAGGTCGTCGGCGTCGGCGGCGGCGGCGTCAACGCGGTGAACCGCATGATCGAGCTCGGCCTTCGCGGCGTCGAGTTCATCGCGATCAACACCGACGCCCAGGCGCTGCTCATGAGCGATGCCGACGTCAAGCTCGACGTCGGACGCGAACTCACCCGCGGACTCGGGGCGGGCGCCGACCCCGAGGTGGGTCGCCGCGCCGCCGAGGACCACGCCGAAGAGATCGAGGAGGCGCTGCGCGGCGCCGACATGGTCTTCGTGACGGCGGGCGAGGGTGGCGGAACCGGCACCGGCGGTGCTCCCGTCGTCGCGAAGATCGCGAAGTCGATAGGAGCACTCACGATCGGTGTCGTGACGAAGCCGTTCTCGTTCGAGGGGCGCCGTCGCCAGCAGCAGGCGGAGTCCGGCGTCGCACGCCTCAAGGAAGAGGTCGACACCCTCATCGTGGTGCCGAACGACCGTCTGCTCGAGATCAGCGACCGCGGGATCTCGATGATCGAGGCGTTCGCGACCGCCGACCAGGTGCTCCTCGCCGGTGTGCAGGGCATCACCGACCTCATCACGACACCCGGTCTCATCAACCTCGACTTCGCCGACGTCAAGTCCGTCATGCAGGGAGCGGGGTCGGCCCTCATGGGCATCGGCTCGGCACGGGGAGCCGACCGCGCCATCAAGGCCGCCGAGCTCGCTGTCGAATCGCCCCTGCTCGAAGCCTCGATCGAGGGCGCGCACGGTGTGCTGCTGTCGATCCAGGGTGGATCGAACCTCGGCATCTTCGAGATCAACGATGCCGCGCAGCTGGTCAAAGAGGCGGCGCACCCCGAGGCGAACATCATCTTCGGTACGGTCATCGACGACACGCTCGGCGACGAGGTGCGAGTCACGGTCATCGCTGCGGGCTTCGACGGCGGCGAGCCCCAGGCTCGCATCGAGCCGATGACGGCCGCGCGTGTGGTGTCGACGCCCGCGGTGCCGGTCACGCCCGCCGACGAGGCCGCGAAGGACCGGGATGTCGTCGAGCCTCCGGCGGTGCCGGTGAGCGTCGGTGCCGTGACGGAGTCGTCGTACGACTCCGCGTTCAGCGACGACGACCTCGACATCCCCGACTTCCTGAAGTAAGTGTCGCTCGCGGACCGTCTCGCGGAGGTGGACGGACGGATCGCGGATGCCGCACGCGCGGCAGGCCGCGATCCGTCCGAGCTCACCCGCATCGTGGTGACCAAGTTCCACCCCGCGTCTCTCGTCGAGGAGCTCTACGGGCTCGGCGTGCGCGACGTGGGGGAGAACCGCCAGCAGGAGCTCAGCCGCAAGGTGGTCGAGGTCGGGGAGCGCGCCGACCTGCGCTGGCACTTCATCGGGCAGGCGCAGACCAACAAGGCGCGTGCCATCCGGGCAGCGGCGACCGTCGTGCACTCGCTCGACCGCGCCAGACTCGCCGACGCCCTGAACGGTGCCGCTGAGGAGGGCGACCCCGTGCTCGACGTGCTGCTGCAGGTGAACCTCACCGACGACCCGGGGCGCGGCGGCGTGTCGTCGGGCGGTGTCGTCGCCCTGGCCGAGCACACCGCGGCGCTCCCGTCGCTGCGCGTGCGGGGCGTGATGGCCGTCGCTCCGCTGGACGAACCCCCGGCCCCCGCGTTCGAGCGGCTGCACGGCTGCTCTGAGGCCCTCCGGAGCGTCGTGCCCGAGGCGTCGTGGATCTCGGCGGGCATGACCGCCGACTTCGCAGAAGCCATCGCGGCCGGCGCGACACACCTACGCATCGGGTCGGCAATCACCGGCCCTCGACCCGAACGCGGTTAACCTCGGAACAGATGAGCACTACGGAGGATGCGATGTCGAACCCGCTCAAGAAGACCATGGTGTACCTGGGCCTCGCCGACGAAGAAGAGGTCTACGAAGAGCCGGCACCGCAGCCGCGTGCCCGTACCTCCGAGAAGGTCGTAGAGAAGGCGGCAGCCCCCGTGACCCCGATCCATCGCCCCACCGTCGTCCGCCAGCCGGCTCCGGCGACGATCAACGAGATCCTGACGGTTCACCCGAAGCAGTACCGGGATGCCCAGGTCATCGCTGAGAACTTCCGCGACGGCATCCCCGTCATCATCAACCTCTCGCAGATGAGCGACGCCGACGCCCGCCGCCTGATCGACTTCGCCAGTGGCCTCTCGCTGGGACTCTACGGGCGCATCGAACGGGTCACGAGCAAGGTGTTCCTTCTCTCGCCAGAGAACGTCGCCGTGTCGGGCGACGGGGCGGTCGCACAGGCCGACCCGGACTCGGTTCCGTTCGCGCAGCCGTAATCTGGCTACGTGGCAGTCGTCCAACTCATCGCAGCGATCCTCAACCTCGCGCTGCTTCTCTATGTCTTCGTGCTGCTCGCGCGGCTGATCCTCGACTGGATCCCGTTCTTCAACCGTGAATGGCGCCCCCGCGGTGCCGGTCTCGTCGTCGCCGAGATCATCTACACGGTCACCGACCCACCCATCAAGCTGTTCCGCCGGTTCATCCCGCCGCTGCGCATCGGCGCGATCGCGATCGACTTCGGGTTCGCCCTGACGATGCTGCTGTGCTTCGTGCTGCTGAGCATCACGAGGGCTCTCGCGGGCTGATCCGTTCGCGTCCCCGGGAGTCTTCCGGGAGTCCTCATTCTTCGACACGTTCAGAACCCGCGGCTATGCTTTGCTGATACGAACGGCCGCCGACCGGCGACCTAACCGACATCGGCCCAGACGCTCGAAAGAGGAATCACCATGGCTTTGTCCCCCGATGACGTCGTCACCAAGCAGTTCCAGCACGTCCGCTTCAAGGAGGGCTTCGACCCGGACGAGGTGGACGACTTCCTCGACGAGATCGTGGTCGAGTGGCGCAAGGCCCTCGCTGAGAACGAGGAGCTGAAGGCCAAGCTGGCGGCGTACGAGTCGGGTGCCGCTCCGGCACGCGCGGCAGAGCCCGCCCCCGCACCGGTCGTCGAGTCCGCACCGGCCACCGGTGCCGCTCCGGCCGCGAGCGCGGGCATCATCGAGCTGGCGCAGCGCCTGCACGACGAGCACGTCGCCGAGGGCATCGCGCAGCGCGACCAGCTCATCGCGGACGCCAAGGCGCAGGCCGCCAACATCGTCTCGGACGCCGAGACCCGCGGCCGCGAGGAGCTCGCCAAGCTCGACCGCGAGCGCACGGGTCTCGAGAGCAAGATCACGGAGCTCCGCAACTTCGAGCGCGACTACCGCGCTCAGCTGCGCAGCTACATCGAGGGCAAGCTGCGTGACCTCGAGACCACGGCGACGACGTCCGGCGCTCAGCCGGTCTCGTCGCTGGGCCTCTAGCCCTTGTCGGGCCGAGCACCCCTTCGTCCGGCGGCGGCCGGCGCCATCATCGCGATCCTCGCGCTGGTGGTGCTGGCCGCCGACCAGTTGGCGAAGCACTTCGCGCTGCAGAACCTTCCGTACCAGGAGCCGGTCCACGTCATCGGCGACTTCCTGATCTTCTACCTCACCCGCAACTCGGGCGCAGCGTTCTCGCTCGGCGCCGACGCGACCTGGATCTTCACGATCGCGCTGTCGGCCGTGGCGATCGTCATCGTCTGGCTCGCCGCGACGCGCGTGCGATCCCGGCTGTGGGCCGTCGCCCTCGGTCTGCTGCTGGGCGGTGTGCTGGGCAACCTCGGCGACCGCCTGTTCCGCGACCCCGGCTTCGGCGTGGGGCATGTGGTGGACTTCATCGACACCCCCTGGATGTGGTTCATCCCGGGCATGCCCGGCGGGATATACAACATCGCCGACATGTTCATCGTGTCGATGATGATCGGCGTCGCGATCCTCGTGCTCGTGGGTCTTCACTTCGACGGCTCGCGCGACAAGCGCGCCGCGAACCAGGAACAGGAGGCCGGGGCATCCGGCCCTGTCGCTCCGGAGTCCGGGGACTGACGTGGAGTCCCGCAGTCTTCCCGTCCCCGACGGGCTCGACGGCACCCGTGTCGACGCGGCGCTCGCGAAGATGCTCGGGTTCTCGCGCACCTTCGCGGCCGACGTCGCGGACGCCGGCGGTGTGACGATGGACGGCCGCACGCTCGCGAAGTCCGACAAGCTCCGTGGTGGCGCATGGCTCGACGTGTCGTGGGCCCCGAAGGAGGAGCCGCGCATCGTGCCGGTGGAGGTGCCCGAGCTCGGCATCGTCTACGACGACGACGACATCGTGGTGGTCGACAAGCCGTCCGGCGTCGCCGCGCACCCTTCGCTCGGGTGGGAGGGGCCCACGGTCCTGGGCGCCCTCGCGGCCGGCGGGTATCGCATCGCCACCACGGGTGCGGCCGAGCGGCAGGGCGTCGTGCACCGCCTCGACGTCGGCACGAGCGGCCTCATGGTCGTCGCGAAGACAGAGAGCGCCTACGTCGCGCTCAAGCGCGCGTTCAAGGAGCGCGAGGTCGAGAAGATCTATCACGCGGTGGTGCAGGGGCACCCCGATCCGCTCGTCGGCACGATCGATGCGCCGATCGGCCGGCATCCCTCGCACTCCTGGAAGTTCGCCGTCACGCCCGACGGCAAGGACTCCCTGACCCATTACGAGACGCTGGAGGCGTTCCCAGGTGCGTCGCTGCTCGAGATCCACCTCGAGACCGGGCGCACGCATCAGATCCGCGTGCACATGGCCGCCCACCGCCACCCGTGCGTCGGCGACCCGCTGTACGGCGGCGACCCGACGCTGTCGGCGCGCCTCGGACTCACGCGCCAGTGGCTGCACGCGCACGAGCTGTCGTTCGCGCACCCGGCCACGGGGGACTGGGTGACGTTCACCTCGGATTACCCGGCAGACCTCGCTCACGCACTCGAGGTGCTGCGCGGCGACTGACCGCGCGCGCCGACCCGTCGCTCAGCGACCGCCCTCGAACCGCGCCACGCCTTCGGCGCGGGCGTGCTCGATCCGCCGGTACATGTCGGGGAGCTCGAGCGGGGGCAGGTCGTCGACCGGATACCAGCCGACGTGGGTCATCTCTCCGTCGGCAGGGTACGGATCGCCCGAGACCCACTCGCAGCGGAAGACCAGGTCCAGGTAGTCGACCTCGTCGCCGTGCGGGTAGACGACGCGGGGCAGCTGGTGCACCCAGGCGAGGCGCTCGACACGGCAGACCACGCCGGCCTCTTCGAGCGTCTCGCGCACGGCGGCGTCGGCCGGCTCCTCGCCGGGTTCGACGATCCCGGTGATCGGCGTGAGCGCGCCGTTGTCGCTGCGCCGGCCCAGCAGGATGCTGTCGCCCCGAAGCACGACGGCCGTCGCGCCGACGAGAGGCAGGGCGGTCGTGCCGATGTGGCGGCGCAGCTC
>PJUC01000281.1_pt1 | contig 26430 bp, 21 predicted proteins | sample 1512161 | NCBI WGS metagenome assembly PJUC01 (sample SAMN08177676, study PRJNA422409) | Soil metagenome, whole genome shotgun sequencing project. | isolation source: Soil enriched on filter paper | place: USA: Madison | collected 2015-01-15
CGCATCACCAACTCCGAGCGCGACGGCCGGGTGCTGCTCGACCTGCTCGGGTACCCCAAGGCCCCCGCCAGCGTGTCCCAGGCCTCGTATGCCAACGGCAGCGCGACGCTCCGGGTCGACCCGGGCGAGGCGCGGCTGGCGTACCCGTCGCTGACGGGCTTCGTCATCCGCTGGAACGGCCAGGAGGTCGCCCGCTGCACCGCCGACGGCGTGTGCCCGCCCATCTCGGCGCCCAACGGCGAGCAGCGCACCTACGAAGCGTGGGCCGTCAACTCGGTCGGCGAGTCGAGGTCGAGCGTGCGCACCGTCGCGTGGGCGTACGACGCGCCGCCGGCGCCGCAGCGCGTCACGGCCGAGCCGGTTGTGACCGGCGACGGTCAGGGGAACATCGTGTCGCTCGTGATCGACGGCATCGACACGGCGTCCACGGGCAGCCTCGAGATCAAGAGCGACACCGGCGAGACGGTGCGGGTGCCGGTCAACGGCAACCGGCCGACGGTCGAGGTTCCGTCGTACCGCGTCGGCACGAATCAGGCGACGCTGGTGCGCGTCACGCCGTATTCGAAGTTCGAGCTCCCGCCGGGCCTCGGCGGCAGCACGTCCGGCGGCACCGTGACCATCCAGGCGAACGGCATCGGCTCTCCGCAGTCGCCGCTCCTGCAGCTGTCGTCCACGTCCAACGGCGACGGCACGTCGACGATCAGCGCCACCGCATCGTCGATCCGCAACGGCGACGGGTCGACTCGGCGCTACGGGGTCGTGCCCGACGGCCAGCGCTGCGTCGCCGAGAACGAGGCCGAAGGCACCTTCACGACGACCTTCACCGTGAACGACGGCGACGAGTACACCTACCGCATGTGCGTCGAGTCCGTCTGGGGCGGCCGCGTGTACGGGCGCGCCGAGGCGACCCAGAGCACCCGGGCGAACCAGTCGGGCAAGGCGCCGAGGAACTGGACCTTCGTGGTGGATGCCGCGCCCGCCGTGAACGGCCAGCGCGCGGACTGGACCATCCGCCAGCAGCCCACGACGACCGAGAAGATCCCCAACCGCAACCACGTGGAGTGGAGCAACAACGGCTACGACTGGTCCACGACGTTCCAGGGGACGTCGGTGGTCGGTCAGGACCCGGGGATCCGCGTGCGCTACGTGCACGACTGGTGGGGCATCGCGACCGACTCGGCACCGGTCACGCCGAAGGCGGGGAGCGCGCCGTATCAGGTGCAGGCGACGTGGGGGATCACCTCGTGCGTCGGCGGCGGCACGATCGCCGCGACGGGGCAGTCGTCCGGCAACGGCGCGAAGATCACGTTCGACTACTCGGGGGCGCGCTACTTCGCCAAGAACGGCCGCGAGATCACCGACACGGCCGATCGCACCCATGTGCCCAACGGCACCGCGCGGGTCGACGGCGTGAAGGTGACGGTCGACTGGAGCGCACAGGGCTGGGGGCTGTCCGCGGCGACCGCCACCCTCCCGGAGTACACCAGCTGCACGTCCAACGATCCGCTCCCGACCGGCGTCGTCGCGGGCGCCCCGGGCTACTTCACGCCCGACTACGCGCGGCTGCCCGGCAGCCTCAGCGAACTGCGCTCCCTCGGAAACCTCGGACAGACCACGACGCCGTGGACCACCGGGCAGTACGTGGTGCTCGGCGACTCGTCCGAGGCCTTCTGGAACGGCGTGAACTGGATGAGCGACCGTGCCCCCTAGCGGAGCCCGGTCGGCAACGGCCCCCTGAACCCGGACCGCCGCATCGCGCAGACGACGGCATCCCCTCTCCCTCCCCGAACCCCAAGGAACGACATGACCATCACGCAGGAGCAGGCCGAGTGGTTCGCGCAGACGTTCGGCCAGATCGCCGACAACGTCGAGCGCGCGGTGCTCGGCAAGCGCCACGTCGTGGAGCTGGTGCTCACCGCCATGTTGAGCGACGGGCACGTGCTGCTGGAGGACGTCCCCGGCACGGGCAAGACGTCGCTCGCGCGCGCCATGGGTCAGTCGGTGCAGGGCACGAACACGCGCATCCAGTTCACGCCCGACCTCCTGCCGTCCGACATCACGGGCCTCAGCGTCTACGACCAGAAGGAAGGCGTCTTCGAGTTCCACGCCGGTCCGATCTTCGCCAACATCGTGCTGGCCGACGAGATCAACCGCGCCAGCCCGAAGACGCAGTCGGCGCTGCTGGAGGTCATGGAGGAGGGGCGCGTCACCATCGACGGCGTCTCGCGTCCGGTGGGCGTGCCGTTCCTCGTGCTGGCCACCCAGAACCCGGTGGACCAGGCCGGCACGTACCGCCTCCCCGAGGCGCAGCTCGACCGCTTCATGTTGCGCACGTCGCTCGGCTACCCCGACCACGCGGCGACCGTCCGCATCCTCGACGGAGCCGCCGTCGCGACCGCGGAGCTCACGCCCATCATCACGCCGCAGGCGCTCGTCGGCATGGCGGACCTCGGCGCGCAGGTCTACGTCGACGCCCTCGTGCTCGACTACATCGCACGCCTCGTCGACAGCACGCGCACCGCCGACGAGGTGCGCCTGGGTGTCAGCATCCGCGGCGCGCTCGCGCTCACCCGCGCGGTCCGCACGCGCGCCGCGTCGCAGGCGCGCACCTACGCCACGCCCGACGATGTCAAGGCGCTCGCGGTGCCGGTGCTGTCGCACCGCCTGATCCTGCACCCCGAGGCCGAGTTCGACGGGGTCACGCAAGAGACCGTGGTCGGGCAGGTGCTGCTCGACGTGGCCCCGCCCTCACGACGCGAGACCGTATGACGCTCGAAGAGTCGCGGCTCACCCGCACCGTCCACTCCACCGGCACGTCCGGGCGCACGCACGTCACCTCGACGAGCACGGCGTTCGACACGGGCGGGTCGCGGCGCTCGCGCGCGTTCGTGCGCGCCGCCGTGTGGGGGGCGGGCATGTGGCGTGCCACCGGCTCGGGCATCCGGACAGCGGCCGACTGGGCCGCCGAGACCATCCGCCCCGCGGGCGCGCTCGTCGCGTTCGCGGCGACCGTGGGGCTCGTGCTCGGGATGCTGTTCGGCTGGGTCGAGTGGATGGTCGCGGGGGCGGCATCCCTTCTCCTCCTCGTCGCGGCGATCCCTTTCCTCTTCGGCGCGCGCTCGTACGACGTCGACCTGACCCTCACCCACGGGCGCGTGGTGGCCGGTGACGACGTCGCCGGCGAGATCGTGGTCCGCAACGACGGGCACCGGCTCTCGCTGCCCGGGCGCATCGACATCCCGGTCGGCGCCGGTCTCGTGGAGTTCGGCGTGCCGCTGCTGCGCCCCGGGCATCACATCGCGCAGCCGCTGGACATCCCGGGGATGCGCCGCGGGATCGTGACCGTCGGACCGGCGACGACGGTCCGCAGCGACCCCATCGGGCTGCTGCGTCGCGAGCATGCGTTCGAGGATGTGCACGAGGTGTACGTGCACCCGCGCACGACGGCGCTGCCGTCGACGAGCGCCGGCCTCATCCGCGACCTCGAGGGCAGCCCGACGCGGCGGCTCGTCGACGCGGACATGTCGTTCCACGCGATCCGCGAGTACGCGCCGGGCGATTCGCGCCGGCAGATCCACTGGAAGTCGACCGCGAAGACCGGGCGCCTGATGGTGCGCCAGTACGAGGAGTCCCGCCGGTCCCGCATGGCCGTCGTGCTGGGGGTCGCCGAGGCCGAGTACGCCGACGCCGACGAGTTCGAGCTGGCGGTGTCGTGCGCCGCGTCGCTCGGTCTGCGCGCGGTGCACGACGCGCGTGACGTGCAGATCGTCGTGGGCTCCGAGATCCCGCGCGTGGTGCGCGGCCGGCTGCGCGCGATCCGCCACATCCCGTCGGCGGCGCCCCGCCCGATGCTCGACGGCTTCAGCGGCGTCGACCTGCTCGAGAGCACCATGCCCGTAGGCGACGTGTGCCGCCTGACCGCCGAGTCCGCCGATCGCCTGTCGATCGCGTTCGTCGTGGTGGGTTCGCGCGTGCCCCTCACCCGGCTGCAGCAGGCGGCGCTCGCCTTCCCCGCCGACACCGAGGTCGTCGGCCTCATCTGCGACGAGCGGGCGCACCCGCGCATGCAGCCCGTGTCGGGGATGACGGTGCTGACCGTCGGCACGCTCGAAGACCTGGCCGGTCTGCTGCTGCGGGGAGCGACGTCGTGAGCGGCGCCGTGCCCGTGGTCGGGAAGCCGGATGCCGCCGCCCCCGCCGCGGGGCCGGTCACGGCCTCGCGCTCCGGACGGTTCGTGCCGCGCATCGCCGCCGGAGCGGTGTTCGCGGTGCTGATCGTCGTCGTGGCCGCGGTCGCGGCGTGGCCGATCTACCGGTCGGCGAGCTTCGTGCTGCTGGTCGGCGTCGGCTCCGCCCTGGGCGGCGCCATCGCCGCCGTCGCGTGGTGGCGGCGCTGGAACGCCGCCATCGTCGCGGGCGTGCTCGCGGTGACCGTGCTGCTGGTGGGCGTGCCGCTCGCCGTTCCCTCGCGCCTGGGCGGCCCGCCCGACCTGTTGCGCGGGCTCGTCGAACTGGCCAACGGCCTGGTGTTCGCGTGGAAGGACCTCGTCACCGTCGAACTGCCCGTCGGCTCGTACCGCAACCTGCTGGTGCCGGCGCTGGTGGTGTTCCTCGTCGGCGCGTGTCTCGTGCTGCTGCTGGCGTGGCGCGAGGACCGCGCCGCCTACATCGCGGTGCCGGTGGCGCTGGGCATGGTGTCGTTCGGCCTGTTCTTCGGGCGCACGTCGGTGAGCGCGCCGTGGCACCTCGGACCGGTCGCCCTGTACGCCCCGATCGAGACCGCCGTCGGCGTCTCGGGGCTGCTCGCGTGCCTGCTGTGGCTCGCGTGGCGCACTCACGACCAGCGCATCCGCGCGCTGCAGCGGGCCGCGGCATCCAGCGGTGTGCGCATCTCGCGCAGGCCGACCGCGGCCGACCGCCGCCGCACCGTGCTGGGCACCGGCATGGTCGTGGGAGCCCTCTTCGTCGCGATCGCCGTCGTGCCGTACGCCGCGCGGGGCGCCGACCGTGACGTGCTGCGCTCGGCCGTCGGACCCGACATCGACCTGTCGGCAGAGGTGAGCCCGCTCGCGCAGTACCGGTCCCTGTTCGCGGACGACCGGGCGGACGACGTGCTGTTCACCGTCTCGGCCGCGTCGGGCAGCCTGCCCGAGCGGGTGCGCATCGCGACGCTCGACGCCTACGACGGCGAGGTGTTCCGCTCGGGCGGCGAGGGTGCCGTCGATGCCGGCCGCTTCGTCCGCGTGCCGTCGACCCTCGACGCGGGCGAGGGCGAGGACGTGGCCCTCACGGTGAAGATCGGCGCGTGGGACGAGATCTGGATGCCGACAGCCGGCCGCCTGCGGTCGGTGGACTTCGAGGGGGACCGGGCCGCGTCGCTCGCCGACCGCTTCTACTACAACGCGTCGGCGGACGCCGGCGTGCAGACCGCCGGCGGAGGGCTGGCTGCCGGCGACGAGTACGTGGTGCACGCGGTGTCACCGGCGACCGAGGAGCTCGAGGGCCTCTCTGCGCCGGGCAGCACCGGCGGCGTCTCGGCGCCCGACAGCCTGCGAGCGTGGATGGACCAGCATGCCGGCGGGTCGGGCGGCGCCGAGCTCGCCGGGCTCGTGAAGCTGCTGCGTGAACGCGGCTATCTCAGCCACGGGCTCAGCGAGGGCGAGAGCGCGCCGGTGTGGACGCAGGCGCTCGGCGACTACGCGTTCCAGCCGAGCGCGTCCGGCCACTCCCTCGCACGCATCGACACGATGTTCTCGCGGCTGCTGGAGCGCGAGAGCGATCCGCGCGCCGCGGCGACGGGCAACTACGTCGCCGCGATCGGCGACGACGAGCAGTTCGCCGTCGCGGTCGCTCTCATGGCGCGCGAGCTCGGCTTCCCCTCGCGCGTCGTGCTGGGGGCGCGGCTGTCGACGGCTGAGCCGGGGCTGTCGGCGTGCGACGACGGCGCCTGCCGTGCCGAGGACCTCACCGCGTGGACCGAGGTGCAGTCCGCGGACGGCGGCTGGACGGCGATCGACGTGACGCCGCAGTACGCCCAGAGCCCCAGCCTCGACGTGACCGAGCAGCGCGACCCCGAGAACGTCACCGAGGTGCGCCCCGACACGGTGCAGGAGGTCGTCCCGCCCGACCCGACGCAGGAGGATTCGGCATCCGACGACCAGGACGAGCAGCAGACCGCGCTCGACCTGGCGTGGCTGTGGCCGATCCTGCGCATCGGAGGCATCTCGCTGCTGGTGCTGGTGCTCGCCTTCGGCCCGTTCCTCGCGATCCTGTGGGCGAAGGCCACTCGTCGTCGGCGCCGTCGTCGCACCGGCTCACCCGCCACGCGTGTCGCCGGAGGATGGGATGAGTACGTCGACGCGGCGATCGACAGCGGCCGCGCCGCCCCGCACACGCTGACGCGCAGCGAGCTCGCCGCGTCGTTCGCGACCCCTGCCGGGTCCGATCTCGCGCGGGAGGCGGACCGCGCCGTCTTCTCGCCCGCAGGGATGTCGGATGCCGACGCGGAACGCTACTGGAGCGCCGTCGAGGCCGAGCGCCGCGAGCTCCGCCGTGAATCGGGGTTCTGGCGTGCGGCGCGTGCGACCGTATCGTTGAGATCGTTGCTCCGCCCGCTGACGCCCGAAGCGGGCTCCCGCGCCCGATCCGCAGATCAGGCCCGACTTGCCGAAAGGGGGAGACGGCGGGCCGAGCCCGTGCGTCCCACGCCATGAACGCCACCGATCCCACCGCCGCCCTCGTCGGGTCGCTGATCAGTCTGCTTCTCAGCGCGGCCGTCTACGTCTGGATCGCGCTCGCGCTGTCCGCGGTGTTCCGCAAGTCCGGTGTCGAGTCGTGGAAGGCCTGGGTGCCGATCCTCAACACCGTCGTGCTGCTGCAGCTCGCCGGGCTGTCGGGCTGGTGGCTGCTGATCATCCTCTTCCCCGTGCTGGGCGCCATCGCGTTCGTCGTGGTGTTCGCTTTCGCCGTGTACCGCGTGAGCGTCGCGTTCGGCTTCGGCATCGGCATGACGGTCCTCGGCGTGCTGTTCTTCCCGGTCTGGGCCTCGGTGATCGGCTGGGGGAGCGCCCGCTGGGTGGGGCGCGAAGTGGCTGCCACGCCGTCTCGCCGGACCGCCGAAGAAGCGGCGGGCCTTCCCCCGCTGCCGCCGTTCCCGACCCGGGTCTCGCGTACGGGCGCACCCGCCGCGTTCCCCGCGCCCGGCGCAGCGGATCCCGCCGTGAGCGGTTTCGCGCCGCCGCCTGCGGCTGCGCCGCCGGTCGCTCCGGCCGCGCCCGCCGTCTCCGAGACCATTCCTGCGCCCGCCGTCTCTGCTGCTGCCTCTGCGGCTCCCGCCCCCGCCCCCGCCGCTCCGCCCGCGGCGCCGGAGGTTCCCTCCGCACCCGTCGTCGTCCCCCCGCCGGACGGCTGGACGCCGCCGCCGCTGCCGGGACGCCCCGTGTCGGCCGCCGCCGCCGAGGCGGCCGTCGACGGTGCGCCCGCACCCGCTGCGGGACCGGTGCGGCCTGCGGTTCCCGGCGCTGCGTCCGCGGCGCCCGCCGACGACAGCGACCCGTGGCAGGGGTTCGGTCTCGACACCACCGATCACAGCTCCGAGGTGACCGGCGCGTTCCCCGGTGTGCCCGCGCCGGTCTCGGCCGTGCCCGCCGGAGGCCCCGAGGCGATCCCCGCATTCCCCGCGGGGTACGAGAAGCCCGAGGTGTACGCGCCGAAGCCGTCGTCGCCGATCACGCCGGGTGAGGGCATCACGCGCCCGCCGGTGACCGACGTGCCCCTGCCCGCCATCACCGGCGAGGACCGCGAGCCGTGGGCGCCCGCGCACTCTCCGATGCCGGAGGCCGACGCGTTCCCCGAGGCGTCGGGCCCGGTGTCGGCGGTCGCCGGCGTCGCGGGGGCCGGCATCCCGTTCTCGGCGCGCTCGTCGGTCTCGGCGCAGCACAGCCGTCCGGAGATCTCTGACGAAGACGACGACCAGGACGTGTTCGACGAGACCGTCATCGCCCGCCGCAAGCGCAGCGACTGGACGCTGCTGCCCCCGACCGGCGACCCTGTCGCGCTCACCTCTGACGTCGTCATCCTCGGACGCCGACCGTCCGCCGACGCCGCGTTCCCGAACGCCCAGCTCGTCCCCATTCAGGACGGCACGGTCTCGAAGACGCACGCCCGGCTCCAGCTGCGTGAAGACCGCTGGTACGTCGTCGACCTCGACTCGACCAACGGCGTGCTGTTCGCGACCGTGATGGGGACCGAGGTCGAGGCGACCCCCGGTGTCGAGGTGGAGGCGGGTGACCGCTTCCTGCTCGGCGACGCCGAGGTCCGGCTGCAGCGGAGCGACGGGTGACCGTGGGTCCATCCGACGACGAGCCGACGCCGGCCGCGCCGTCGGCGGAGGCCGCGGACCTTCCGGAAGAGGCGACGGCGCTGTCGAGTCGACGCCAGCATGTCGATGACGTCGGCGACGCGACGGTGCTCGCCACGCGGCGGAGGCCGCACGGAGTCCCGGACGCGGCGGCCGACGATCTGGACGAGCACACGGTCCTGTCGGCGCGGCGCGGCGGCGAGCCCGATGAGGCGACCGTGCGGTCGGCGCGCCGGGCGCCGGCGCCGGAGCCCGAGGAGCTCGACGACCTCACCGTGATCGCGGCGCCCCGGCGCACGCAGCCCGCTGAGCCCGACGACCTCGACGCCACCTCGATCGCCGCCTACCGCCGTGCGACGCCGGAGCCGTTCCCCGGCACGTCCGCACCGTCCGACAGCCGCATGACCGGCGGGACCACGATCGAGGACCGCACCGACGAGACCGTGCTGCGCGCGGTGCGGCGCGCGACACCGTCGACTCCGCCGGCGGGACCGGAAGCCTCGTCCCCGGGGATCCGCCGCACCGCGTACGTGCCCGGCGAGGACGTGTCCGACCGCCGGGCTCCGCGCTCGTCCGGGCCCGTGGTGGCGAGCCGGGCTCCGGTCGCGCCGCCGGCATCCGCCACCCCGCCCCCTGCCCCCGACGGCGCCGCGTCACGCCGCCGCCGCGCCCGCCGCCGGCTGCTGATCGCCGCGGCCGTGGCCGTCGTGGTGATCGTCGGCGCCGTCGTCGCGCTCGTGCTGCTGCTGACCTGACCTCGAGGATTCCGATGACCCTCCCCGCATCCGTCCCGCCCCCGACTCCCCACGCCTCCGGCCTCGACGAGGCCGCCGCGCTCGGCATCGTGTCGGCAGGGCCGGGCATCCGCTCGCTCGCCTTCACCATCGACGCGGGGATCTGGCTGCTGCTCGCATCTCCCGCCGTCGTCGGTGCCGTGATGCTGGCACTCGGCGACCGGTCGTTCGTGGGTGTGCTGCTCATCGTCATCGGCGCGGTGCTGCCGCTGCTGTTCGGTCTGCTCCAGCTCGTGCTGCACGGGCGCCGCGGTGTCACCGCCGGCAAGGCCTCGATGCGACTGCGGTCGATCTCCGCCGCCGACCTCGGCCCCGCGGGCTTCTGGCGCGTCGTGCTGCGTGCGCTCGTGCTGTGGGCGAGCAGTGTCGTGCCGCTCGTCGGTCCGGCGGTCATGTTCGCGTCGGGCCTGTGGGATCCGCAGCAGCGGGGGCGCAGCATCCTGGACCGTGTCGGCGGATGCTGGGTGATCGACGCTCGCGCCGGCCTCGACCCGTTCGACGCCAAGGCGCTGCGCCACGCGCGCCGCGCCGCGGCGGGCCGCCCCGAGCAGAGCGAGGACCTGCCGTCGATGGCGAGCGACGCCGACGCGGCCACCGCGCTGCGCATCCCCGGCGCCCGCTCGCGCGCCGGAGTCGTCGGCCCCGGCAGCACCGGCGCCCAGTGGGAGGCTGTCGCCGACGGGATCGACGCGAGCGTCATCGCCCAGGTGCCGGGAGTCGCCGCCGCCGCCCACGCCGCGACGGGCCTCGTGACCGGCGCTCCCGGTGTGACCTCCGCGGCGGCAGCGCCCGCCGCGATTTCTGGCGACTCGCCAAGATCGGCCGCATCAGCCGCGGTCTCCGGCGACTCGCCGAGACCAGCGGCAGCCGGGTCCGTCGCGGTTTCTGGCGACTCGCCAAGATCGGACACCCGGACCCCGGTTTCTGGCGACTCGCCACGATCGGCCGCCGCACCGGCCGCTCCGCAGGCCGCGGCCGCGGCCCCTGCCGCAGCCCCAGCCGCTCCGGTCACCGGGCCCGTCGGCTCTCGCCGCGCGCAGGCGATGATCCGGTTCGACGACGGGTCGATCCTGCGGGTGCCGGCGCGCGGTCTCATCGGCCGCGACCCCGAGCCCGCTGCCGGCGAGCAGGTCGAGGCGCTCGTGCGCCTCGAAGACCCGCAGAGGCTCATGTCGAAGACACACGCGGCGTTCGGGCAGGACGCCGAGGGCCTGTGGGTCGCCGACCGCGGCTCCCGCAACGGCACGCAGCTGGTGTCGCCCGGCGGTGATGTCGTCGACGTGCCCGCCGACCAGGCGGCGCGCGTCCCGGTCGGGTGGTCCGTGCAGGTGGGCGGAAGGTCGTTCGAACTCGTGGCGAGAGGTGCCGACTCGTGAAGCTGAAGCTGAGCCTGCGTCGAGGCGTGGGATCCTCCGTCGACGTGCTGGTCACCGCCGACGCGACGGCGACCGTCCAGGACGTCGCGCGTGCGCTGGCCGAGGGCGACGCGCTCGCGGCGCCGGGCAGCGTCAACGCGAGCGAGGTGCCGACTCTGCTGGTGGCCCCGCCCGCCGGCCAGCCCGTGCACCTGAACCCCGCCATGCCCATCGGCGATGCCCCCATCGGCTCGGGTTTCGACGCCTCTGTCGTGCCCGCACTGGCGACGGGAGCGGATGCCGCGGCCACCGCAGCCGTCATGCGCATCCACAACGGGCCGGACGCCGGCCGGACGATCTCGCTCCCCGCAGGGTCGAGCGTCATCGGCCGTGTCGCGCCCGCACAGGTGCTGCTGGACGACCCGCAGGTGTCGAAGCGGCACGCCCGCGTCGACGTCGACCAGGGCATCGACCTCATCGACCTCAACTCGGCCAACGGGCTCATCGTCGACGGCGGTCTCGTACAGCGCGTCCGCGTGCTGCCAGGTCAGCGCATCACGATCGGCTCCACCGAGGTGTCGTTCGCGCTCGCGCCACGCGTGCAGACCGACGACTCCCTCGTGCTCGAGCGCGGCGGGGCGCTGATGTTCAACCGGTCGCCGCGCGTCGAGGACCGCTACGCGGGCCGTGAGTTCCGGCATCCGATCATCCCGAACGAAGCCGACCCGCGGATCTTCCCCTGGCCGATGATCATGGCGCCGGTGCTGCTGGGCCTCGGCATGTTCGCGTTCACCGGGCGTGCCACGTCGCTGCTGATCGTGGTGATGGCGCCGCTCATGATGCTCGGCAACTTCATCGGCCAGCGCACCCAGCAGGGCAAGAAGCTCGAGCTCGAGATCGACACGTTCGAGACGCAGATCGACGAGCTCGAGGCGTCGCTCGAAGAGGAGGAGCGGCTCGAGCGCGAGCGCCGTCGGGCCGAGGCGCCCGCCACGGCGACCATCTACGAGAACGCCATGTCGCTGGGCCCCCTGCTGTGGACCCGCCGCCCTGAGCACTGGAACTTCCTGGGCCTGCGCCTGGGGGTCGGCACCGCCGACAGCCGCAACACGGTGCAGGAGCCCAACGACCAGCGCGGCATCGCACAGTACGCGCAGCAGGTGCGGGGCCTCCGCGAACGCTTCGCGCAGATCGACGACGTGCCCGCCATCGAGCTGCTGCCCTCGGCGGGCGCCATCGGCATCGCGGGCCCGCGGGAGCTCGCGGCCGACGTCGTGCGCGGACTCGGCGTGCAGCTGTTCGGTCTGCACGCGCCGAACGAGGTCGTCACCGCCGCCATCATCGACCCGGCGTGGACCGGCGACATGGAGTGGATGAAGTGGCTGCCGCACACCACGAGCCCGCGTTCGCCGTTCGCCGAGATGGCCCTCGCCGACAGCCAGTCGGCCGGCACAGCGCTGCTCAACGGCCTGGAAGAGGCGATCCTGGAGCGGCTGTCAGGCTCGGCCACGCGCCGCGGTCCCGTGCCCGAGAGCGAGAAGTCCATGGCGCTCGGCAAGAGCGTCGGGGAGGGGCGCGACGCCTCCGACGTGAGCGACGTGTCGCTCGTGCTCTTCGTCACGCACGATGCGCCGATCGACCGTCCGCGCCTCACGCAGGTGATCGAACGCGGACCGGATGCCGGCGTCTACACGATCTTCGTCGCCCCGACCGTCGAGTCGCTGCCGGCCGCGTGCCGCACGTTCATCGACGTCTCGAACGGTCTCGACGATGCGATGGTCGGCTGGGTCCGCGCCGGTGAACGCGCCCGCGCCGTGCAGATCGAGGGCGTCTCGCGCGGCTACGCCGAGATCTTCGCCAAGCGCCTCGCTCCCGTCGTCGACTCCAGCTCGGTCGCCGCGGACTCGTCCGACCTGCCCGCCAGCGTCTCGATGCTGCGACTGATCGGCACCGACATGGCGGCCGAGCCGCAGGCCGCGATCGAACGATGGCGGCAGAACAACTCCATCGTCGACCGCACGCGCGGTCCTCGCCCGCGGCTCAAGCGCGCCGGCACGCTCAAGGCGTACATCGGCCAGGGGAGCCCCGACGCGATGTCGCTCGACCTGCGCACGCAGGGTCCGCACGCGCTCGTGGGCGGCACGACGGGCTCGGGCAAGTCCGAGTTCCTGCAGGCCTGGGTGCTGGGCATGGCGGCCGAGTACAGCCCCGACCGGGTGACGTTCCTGTTCGTGGACTACAAGGGCGGCTCCGCGTTCGCCGACTGCGTCGACCTGCCCCACACGGTGGGCCTCGTCACCGACCTGTCGCCGCATCTGGTGCGCCGTGCGCTCACGAGCCTGCGCGCCGAGCTGCACCACCGCGAGCACCTCTTCAACCGCAAGAAGGCCAAGGATCTCCTCGAGCTGGAGAAGCGGCAGGATCCCGACACGCCCCCCGCGCTCATCCTCGTGATCGATGAGTTCGCCGCGCTGGCCACCGAGGTGCCCGAGTTCGTGGACGGCGTCGTCGACATCGCCCAGCGGGGCCGGTCTCTCGGCATCCACCTCATCATGGCCACCCAGCGGCCCGCCGGCGTCATCAAAGACAACCTGCGCGCGAACACGAACCTGCGTGTGGCGCTGCGCATGGCGGACGCCGCCGACTCGAACGACGTCGTCGGCGACGCCGTCGCCTCGACCTTCGACCCGTCGCTGCCCGGCCGCGGCATCGCCAAGACCGGCCCGGGCCGTCTCGTGCCGTTCCAGTCCGGGTACGCCGGCGGCTGGACGACCGACGAGCCCGACCGCGCACAGGTGCGCGTCGCCGAGCTGCGCTTCGGCTCGGTCACGTTGTGGGAGGCCGACGGCGAGGGCGAGTCCGAGACGCACGACGAGGACCTCGGCCCGAACGATCAGAAGCGCCTCGTCGCGAATCTGGTCGCTGCGGCGGCGGATGCCGGCATCCCGGCGCCCCGTCGCCCGTGGCTCGACGACCTGGCCGCGACGATCGACCTGCGCGATCTGCCGATGTCGGGCGACGACAGCATCCCGCTGGGTCTCGCCGACATCCCGCAGCGTCAGCTGCAGGAGGCCGTGTTCTTCAGCCCCGACACCGACGGCCACATGCTCGTCTACGGCACGAGCGGCGCCGGCAAGTCGGCGACGCTGCGCTCCATCGGCATCGCCGCGGGCGCGCGTCCGCAGTCGGGCCGTGTCGCGGTCTACGGCATCGACTTCGGCACGGGCGCGCTGCGCTCCCTCGAGACGATGCCGCAGGTGGGCTCCGTGGTCTCGGGTGACGACGTCGAGCGCGTGCAGCGCCTGCTGCGCACGCTCCGGCAGATGCTCGACGACCGCGGCAAGCGGTTCTCCGAGGCCGGTGCCGCATCGCTCACGGAGTACCGCTCGATCACCGGCGACACGAGCGAACCGCGCATCATCATCCTCCTCGACGGCTTCGGCGTCTTCAAGCAGGACTGGGAGACGACGTCGGCGCGTGCCGCCTACTACGCCATCTTCATGCGCATCCTCGGCGAGGGCCGCCCGCTCGGCGTCCACGTCGTCGCCACCGCGGACCGCTACGGCGCCGTGCCGACCGCGGTGAGCGCGAACGTCACGAAGCGCGTCGTGCTGCGGATGTCGGACGAGGGGGCGTACTCGATCCTCGGTGTGCCGAAGGACGTCCTGAACGAGCGCAGCGTGCCCGGGCGCGCGATCGTCGACGGCCTCGAGACGCAGATCGCGGTCATCGGCGGCACCACGAACGTGGCCGAGCAGAACGCCGCCGCCGCGCAGTTCGCCGCCGCGCTCCGGGCCGCCGGCGCCGTCGAGGCGCGCAACATCGGCTCGCTTCCGACCGAGCTGGATGCCGCCGCCCTGCCCGCGAGCATCGACGCGCTCCCCGTGCTCGGCATCGGCGACGACACGCTCGGTCCCAAGGGCTTCGAGCCCGTGGGCACGTTCGTCGTCGCCGGTCCGCCGCAGTCGGGCAAGACGACGGCCGTGCGCGGCATCGTGCGGGCGCTGCAGCGGTTCGACCCGAAGGTGGAGCTGTTCCACTTCGGCGGCCGCCGCGCCGTGCTGCGCGACGAGGCCGCGTGGCGCCGCTCGGCGATCGGCATCGAGGACACCCGGAGCCTCGCCAAGGAGCTGAAGGACATCGTCGCCGACGAGACCGTGTCCAGCCGCATCGTGATCGTGGTCGAGAACATCACCGAGTTCGGCGACACCGACGCCGAGCGTCCGCTGAAGGAGCTGTTCCAGGCGGTCAACCGCAGCGACCACTTCCTCATCGCGGACGGCGACGTGACGCAGCTGTCGGGCGGGTACGGGCTGATCGGCGAGCTGAAGGCGGGGCGGCACGGCATCGCGCTGCGCCCCGAGAGCTACGACGGCGAATCGCTCTTCAAGGTGCCGTTCCCGAAGGTGCAGCGCCACGAGTTCCCGGCCGGGCGCGGCCTGTTCGTCGAGAACGGGCGGTTCGTCACGGTGCAGCTCCCGCTGGTCGGGTGATCGACATGGGGAATGGTCCCCATGTGGTTGGTGCGGGTCGGTTGGTTAGCCTGCATATGGGCCCGATCGGGTCCGTAGGTTTTGACAAAGGGACGGATCATGGCTGATTTCAAGGCTTCTTATGGCGAGATGGAGTCGATGGCGGGCAAGCTCGACTCGGGTCGGGAAGAGATCGGCGACGTACTGCGCCGTCTGAAGAGCGATGTGGACCGGCTGCTGGGCGACGACTTCAAGACGCAGCACGCGTCGGGCAAGTTCGGTGAGGGGTACAACGAGCTGACCACGGGTCTGGAGAAGGCCATCGAGGGCATCTCCGACATGGGTGAGTCGCTGCGCAAGATGATGCAGGCGATCAAGGACACCGACCAGGCCCTCGCCGGCAACTGACATCGATGCTGAGGGATGCCGGCGGCCTCGGCCGCCGGCATCCACCTGTCCATCTCGAGAGGGGAACCGCACATGGCCGGCGACGGAATGGATGTCGACCTCGACGATCTGCGGACGATGGTGACACGACTCGCCGCGTTCAAGACCGAGTTCGAAGAGATCGGCGACAACACCGACGACGTCGCCGGAGCGGTCGGCCGCCCCGCAGGCCGCTCGGAGCTGCGCGACAAGGTCGACGAGTTCCAGGGCGGCTGGGACGGCAACCGCGAGACCGTCGTGGAGGACCTCGACAAGGTGTATGAGCACCTCAAAGGCTTCGTCGACACGATCGGCGAGCTCGACGTAGAAATGGCGAAGGACCCGGAATGACCTACTCACCGAACCGCCACTTCCGCCTCGAGGCGCTCGACGGCGACCCAGGCGACATCCGATCCGCCGGCCAGAGCTACACCCACGTGGGCGAGCGCATGGAGTGGACCGCGGGCGAACTCAAGAAGCTGTCGGGCGAGGAGCGCTACAAGGCCGAGGGTCTCGACGCCATCCGCGAGGACGCGGGCGAGTTGTCGCACCTGCTCGGCCAGGTGGCCAAGCGCTACACGGCGTCGGGCCCCGTGCTCGTGACCTACGCCGATGCGCTGCAGACTGCGCAGACCCGGACCGTGAATCCGCTCATCGACGACATCTGGCGCGCGATCGAACGGCACAACGCCGCCGTCGAGGCACGGCAAGAGGCCGAGGGCGCGGCCCACGACCTGCGCCACCCGTGGCCGTGGCAGGACGACGCGACCGACCAGCAGCTCGCGAACGCCGACGACGCCGTATCGGACACGCGCTCCACCGAGGGACTGCGCGAGGGCGAGCTCAACAGTCTGTGGACGTCGTTCGAGTCCGGCTACGGCGTGTGGGAGGACGCGTACGAGGCCGCCGTCCGTGATCTGGAGAGCGCGTATGCGACGTCGGGCATCGACGACAACCCGTGGGAGGACGCGTTCGACTTCATCGCGCAGGCCCTCACCGTCATCGGCACCATCGCCGTCATCGTCGCGCTGTGCATCCCCGGCGTCGCGGCGATCGCCCTCGTGATCGCCACGGTGGCCGCGGTGCTGACGCTCGTGATCCACATCGGCATGATGGCGGCCGGCTCCAAACGCGTCGGCGTCGGTGACCTCATCTTCGACGTCATCGCCGTGCTCCCGTTCGCGGGCGGCGTGGTCAAGGCGATGCGCGGCGGCACGGCGTTCTTCCCGGCACTGCGTGCCGCAGCCGGAATGGGGACGGCCACCGAGGGTGTCATCAGCGCCGGCCGCAACGCCGTCGAGGACGGCCTGCGCACGATCGCGGGCGCCGGCGGCCGCGCCGGGGGGCAGGCGACGCGCGCCACGAACGCCGTGGGTCTGGCCGACGACTTCCTCCGCAACAGCATCGGCAACTGGGGGCGTGGCGCGTGGAACGCGATCCGCTCCGGCGGCTCCCGGCTCGACGGACAGGCTCTCTCGATGTCGGAACGGATCTTCTCCGCCTGGCCCACGAGCGGCGTCCCGCGCGTGGCCGCGCTCAACTGGGTGGCGGATGTCGCCGCGCCCGGGCGTATCTTCCAGGGCATCAACGTCTTCAACCTCGGGTACGGTATCGAGCAGTCGGCGAGCGTCGGCGTGGGCTGGGCGGGCGGCGAGCTGCCGACGCTGTCGGACCTGCCGTTCCTCGACTCCAATCCGTTCGCCCGCTAGAAAGGCCTCCATGCCAGATCTGGAATCGACCGTGCGCGCCGAGATCGACCGGCGGTCGTCCGAGCTCACGAAGGCCAAGCGGCTGGACGCGGTCGTGGAGGCCTCTCGTCAGTCGCTGCTCGCCGTCGTTCCTCGCCTGGAGCCGGGCCTGGCAGCGGCGACCGCGAAGCGGGCGGAGCTTCCGCCGCGTCCCGCGGACACCTCGCGCGGCCATGTCACGCTCGTGGTCTTCGCGATGCTGTTCGGCCTCTTCGCCCCGGCGATGGTGCTCCCCTCGCCGCGCAACGGGCGGCCCGCCATCGACGTGGATCAGGGTGCGCTGTGGGTCGGCATCTGGGCGGTCGCGTCGCTGGTGTGCTTCGCGGTGCTCAGCCGCAGGCAGCTCACCTCGAAGTACCTGAACCCCCGCGTCAAGGGCTCGCGCATCTTCATCGTGTTCGCGGTCATATGGATCCTGACCCTCGTGTACATCCTCTTCAACTGGGACGAGGTCGACATGTGGGAGCCGTTCCTCCCCATCCTCGGAACGGTCCTGCTCGTCCTGTCGATCATCGGCATCATCGTCCTGTGGGTCCGTGCGAAGGGCGTCGAGAAGCGGTACTGGGCCGAGGTGGCGGCCGCGGGCGGTGTCGATCAGGCCGCCGCCGGCGACCCCGTCGCCGAGTGGTGGGCGGACGTCCCGCGCCAGCTGACGCCCGCCGAGCGGAACGACGGCGACAATTCGTACGGCATCACGCTCCGCGTGCTCGAGGAGCAGGGCATCATCCGGGCGCAGGATGCCGCACGCCTGCGCCGCAAGAACCCTCCCGTGGTGTGGGCGGGCGACGCCTCATGACGCTCGTCGACATCGAGTACGACTCGAACCGCTGGATCCGCGTGCCCCTCGACTACGTCGGCACCCGATGGCCGGATGCGGCCTCGTGGGCGGACTGGCTCGCGGACGAGGCCACCCGCGGCCGCCCCGACGCCGAGACCATCGCGCCGCTCGTGCGCGACAGTGCGCAGGCGATCGCGCTGTTCCCCGCGGCGCATGTCTGGGGGCGCTTCTGGCACTATCCGATCGACGGCATGCCGACCGGCTTCGTCGACGTGTACGTCGAGTCACGCACGCCGGACGGCACGGATGCCGCGGACCTGCTGCCCGACACCGGCTTCACTGCGGTGACCCCCGTGCTGGAGCGCCTCGACGTGCCCGGGTTCACCACCGCGGCGCGCCGCCGCAGTCTCGTGCTCGTGCTGCGCGCCGAGGCCGACGAGGACCCTGTGCCGATGCCCCGCGTCGAGTGGCTCGGCGTCGGGCACCGGTGGGTCTGCTACATCGTCACGAACGACCACGATCCGGCGGCCGCGAACGCGCGAGCCGTCGACACCGATGCGCTGTTCGCCGCTCTCGGCGCCGCGGCTCTCGGCGCGGCCTCGCCCACCGGATCGGACGGAAACCGCTGATGTCGTTGCGAGACGAGCTGCTCGGGGTCGAGAAGACGCCGACCGCCCCCACGCCCTACCGGCTGCTGTGCCCCACGGGGTGGCGGCGCGTACCGACCTCCGTGCTGGCGAACGAGCTGGCCGAGTCCGTCGTGGCGCAGTTCAAGCAGGCTGGTCGTCCTGACCTGGTGCTCCAGATGCGGGGCCTCATCTCGCAGCTGCGTTCGGCGCTGCGCAGCTCGCGCGCGTTCGACGCCTACCTTCCGCCTCTCATCCAGGGCCAGCCCCTGCCGGCCGTGCTCACCGTCGCACCGTTCGTGCGGCCGGTGGACGTCTCGTGGGATGCCGCGATCGGCCGCCTCGCCCGCCAGGCGCCCGTGGACGTGCCCGAGTTCACCGAGACCCGCATGTGGCGCTGGACCCGCGACGAGCAGATGGCGGGCGAGCCGGGGGAGCCGGTGCTGCGCACCCGTGTGCGGCACTACGTCGTCCCCGTCGAGGGCGAGGACGACACCCGTCGCGCCCTGCACTTCGTCTTCACCGTCATGAACCTCGACGGGGTGTCATTGCCCGGCGAGCCCGCTCGTGAGGACGCCGCGATGGTCACCGAGCTCCTGCTGGAGACGGGTGACGTGATCCTCAGCACCATGCGCTGGCTGCCGCCGAAGGCGTGACCCGGATCGCGGATACGGAGCCGCGGAGGGTGCCGGGCCGCCGGCATCCGGTCCGCGTTTGCCCGACCCCCGAAACCCACGTATCATAGAGCGGGTGTGCGCTCACGCGCGCCGTCCGACGTGCCTCGGCGTGTCGGCGGCCGGGCGGGCGCCGCATTCCGGGAACGGCCTGCGAACAGGCCACCCCCACGGCATATCCATCAACGAACGCACGGCAGGTTCCTGTCGCGCCGGTGGGTTTGTGGTGAAACCACGACGCTGTCACCGTGCAGCACAACAAGGAGAGAACGTGCCAACTATTCAGCAGTTGGTTCGCAAGGGTCGCTCGCCCAAGGTCTCGAAGACCAAGGCGCCGGCACTGAAGGCGAACCCCCAGCAGGCGGGCGTCTGCACCCGCGTGTACACGACCACGCCCAAGAAGCCGAACTCGGCGATGCGCAAGGTCGCCCGTGTCAAGCTCCGCAACGGCACCGAGGTCACCGCGTACATCCCCGGTGAGGGTCACAACCTGCAGGAGCACTCGCTCGTGCTGGTCCGTGGCGGCCGTGTGAAGGACCTTCCGGGTGTCCGCTACAAGATCGTCCGGGGTGCGCTCGACACCCAGGCTGTCAAGAACCGTAAGCAGGCTCGCAGCCGCTACGGCGCGAAGAAGGGCTGAGTCAGATGCCTCGTAAGGGTCCCGCCCCCAAGCGTCCCGTCGCCAACGACCCGGTCTACGGCGCCCCGATCGTCAGCCAGCTGGTGAACAAGATCCTCGTCGACGGCAAGAAGTCGCTCGCCGAGTCGATCGTCTACGGCGCCCTCCAGGGCGTCGAGGCGAAGAACGGCCAGGACGCCGTCGCCACGCTCAAGAAGGCGCTCGACAACGTGCGCCCCACGCTCGAGGTCAAGAGCCGCCGCGTCGGCGGCTCGACCTACCAGGTGCCGGTCGAGGTCAAGCCTCACCGCGCCAACACGCTCGCGCTCCGCTGGCTCGTGAGCTACGCGAAGGGTCGTCGTGAGAAGACGATGACCGAGCGCCTCCAGAACGAGATCCTGGATGCCTCGAACGGCCTCGGTGCCGCGGTCAAGCGCCGCGAGGACACCCACAAGATGGCCGAGTCGAACCGCGCCTTCGCGCACTACCGCTGGTAATCAGCTCTCGGTGGCCGGCCGGGGGAGACCCCCTCGGCCGGCAACCCCGCGACATCCCACTCCACACGTAAGGACACCCCGTGGCACAAGAAGTGCTCACCGACCTCAACAAGGTCCGCAACATCGGCATCATGGCGCACATCGATGCCGGCAAGACGACGACGACCGAGCGCATCCTGTTCTACACGGGCGTCAACCACAAGATCGGCGAGACGCACGACGGCGCTGCGACCACCGACTGGATGGAGCAGGAGCAGGAGCGCGGCATCACGATCACGTCCGCCGCCGTGACGTGCTTCTGGAACAAGAACCAGATCAACATCATCGACACGCCCGGCCACGTCGACTTCACCGTCGAGGTCGAGCGTTCGCTCCGCGTCCTCGACGGCGCCGTCGCCGTCTTCGACGGCAAGGAGGGCGTCGAGCCCCAGTCCGAGACGGTGTGGCGTCAGGCCGACAAGTACGACGTCCCCCGCATCTGCTTCGTCAACAAGATGGACAAGCTGGGCGCCGACTTCTACTTCACCGTCGACACCATCGTCAACCGCCTGAAGGCCAAGCCGCTCGTGCTGCAGCTGCCGATCGGCGCCGAGAACGACTTCGTGGGCGTCATCGACCTCGTCGAGATGCGCGCGCTGGTCTGGCCCGGCGACGCCAAGGGTGACGTGACCATGGGCGCGAAGTACGAGATCCAGGAGATCCCGGCCGAGCTCGCCGACAAGGCCGCCGAGTACCGCGAGATCCTCCTCGAGACCGTCGCCGAGACCGACGAGGAGCTTCTCGAGAAGCACTTCGGCGGCGAGGAGCTCACGGTCGCCGAGATCAAGGCCGCGATCCGCAAGCTCACCATCGCCTCGGAGATCTACCCGGTCCTCTGCGGCTCGGCGTTCAAGAACCGCGGCGTGCAGCCGATGCTCGACGCGGTCGTGGACTACCTGCCGTCGCCGCTCGACGTCCCCGCCATCGAGGCGAAGGACCCGAAGAACGAAGAGATCATCATCGAGCGTCACGCCGACCGTGAGGAGCCGTTCGCGGCGCTCGCGTTCAAGATCGTGACGCACCCGTTCTTCGGTCGTCTGACCTACATCCGCGTGTACTCGGGTCACCTCGACTCCGGCGCCCAGGTCGTCAACGCGACCAAGGGCAAGAAGGAGCGCATCGGGAAGATCTTCCAGATGCACGCCAACAAGGAGATGCCGGTCGACTCGGTCACCGCCGGTCACATCTACGCCGTCATCGGCCTCAAGGACACCACCACGGGCGACACGCTGTCCGACAGCGCCAACCAGGTCGTCCTCGAGTCGATGACGTTCCCGGAGCCGGTCATCGAGGTCGCCATCGAGCCCAAGACGAAGGCCGACCAGGAGAAGCTGGGTCTCGCGATCCAGAAGCTCGCCGAAGAGGACCCGACGTTCCGCGTCGAGCAGAACGCCGAGACCGGTCAGACCGTCATCAAGGGCATGGGCGAGCTGCACCTCGACATCCTCGTGGACCGCATGAAGCGCGAGTTCAAGGTCGAGGCCAACGTCGGCAAGCCGCAGGTCGCGTACCGCGAGACGATCCGCAAGGTCGTCGAGCGTCACGACTACACGCACAAGAAGCAGACCGGTGGTTCGGGTCAGTTCGCGAAGATCCAGTTCGCGCTCGAGCCGCTCGAGGTCACGGCCGACAAGATCTACGAGTTCGAGAACAAGGTCAGCGGTGGCCGCATCCCGCGCGAGTACATCGGCCCCACCGACCAGGGCTTCCAGGACGCCATGAACGTCGGCGTGCTCGCCGGCTACCCCATGGTGGGCGTCAAGGCGATCCTGCTCGACGGCGCGTCGCACGACGTCGACTCGTCCGAGATGGCGTTCAAGATCGCTGGCTCGATGGGCTTCAAGGAGGCCGTCCGCAAGGCGAACCCCGTCATCCTCGAGCCGCTGATGGCGGTCGAGGTGCGTACTCCCGAGGAGTACATGGGCGACGTCATCGGCGACCTGAACTCGCGTCGTGGCCAGATCCAGTCGATGGAGGACGCCCAGGGCGTCAAGGTCGTCCGTGCGCTGGTCCCGCTGTCCGAGATGTTCGGCTACATCGGCGACCTGCGCTCGAAGACCTCGGGCCGCGCCGTCTACTCGATGGAGTTCGACAGCTACGCCGAGGTTCCTCGCAACGTGGCTGACGAGATCATCCAGAAGGTCAAGGGCGAGTAACCCTTTTCCACCGGGATGCCTCGGTGACGAGGCATCCCGGCGGCACAACTTCACACAGAATCAACAGAACCGTCTCTACTAAGCTGGAGACATCCCCGTAGACGACCGACGCACACCAGCGTCCGGAACCTCTACACGAACGTCCTGAGGAGGACCCAGTGGCCAAGGCCAAGTTCGAGCGCACCAAGCCGCACGTGAACATCGGAACGATCGGGCACGTCGACCACGGCAAGACCACGCTCACCGCAGCCATCTCGAAGGTGCTCGCCGACAAGTACCCGTCGGCCACCAACGTGCAGCGCGACTTCGCGTCGATCGACTCGGCTCCCGAGGAGCGTCAGCGCGGTATCACGATCAACATCTCGCACGTCGAGTACGAGACCCCGAAGCGTCACTACGCTCACGTCGACGCCCCGGGTCACGCCGACTACATCAAGAACATGATCACCGGTGCCGCTCAGATGGACGGCGCGATCCTCGTGGTCGCCGCCACCGACGGCCCGATGGCTCAGACGCGTGAGCACGTGCTGCTCGCCAAGCAGGTCGGCGTGCCCTACCTGCTCGTCGCGCTGAACAAGTCGGACATGGTCGACGACGAGGAGATCCTGGAGCTCGTCGAGCTCGAGGTTCGCGAGCTGCTGTCGTCGCAGGACTTCGACGGCGACAACGCCCCCGTCGTGCGCGTCTCGGGCCTCAAGGCTCTCGAGGGCGACGAGCAGTGGACCCAGGCGATCCTCGACCTCATGGAGGCCGTGGACGAGTCCATCCCCGACCCGGTGCGTGACAAGGACAAGCCGTTCCTGATGCCCATCGAGGACGTCTTCACCATCACCGGCCGTGGCACGGTCGTCACGGGCCGCGCCGAGCGTGGCACGCTGGCCATCAACTCCGAGGTCGAGATCGTGGGTCTGCGCCCGACGCAGAAGACGATCGTCACCGGTATCGAGATGTTCCACAAGCAGCTCGACGAGGCGTGGGCCGGCGAGAACTGTGGTCTGCTCCTCCGCGGCACCAAGCGTGACGACGTCGAGCGCGGCCAGGTCGTCGTGAAGCCCGGTTCGGTCACCCCGCACACCAACTTCGAGGGCACGGCGTACATCCTGTCCAAGGAGGAGGGCGGCCGTCACAACCCGTTCTTCACGAACTACCGTCCGCAGTTCTACTTCCGCACCACCGACGTCACCGGCGTCATCACGCTGCCCGAGGGCACCGAGATGGTCATGCCCGGCGACACCACCGACATGACGGTCGAGCTGATCCAGCCGATCGCCATGGAGGAGGGCCTCGGCTACGCGATCCGTGAGGGTGGCCGCACCGTCGGCGCCGGCACGGTCACGAAGATCATCAAGTAAGTCTTCTGACTCACTGCACGAACGCCCCCGAGCGATGCTCGGGGGCGTTCGTCGTTCCTGTGCGCAACGCCGTGGGCGCGTCACCGAGGGCTTCCGCCGACGGCATCCCTCCCGCCAGAATGTGACGTGACGCCGCACTCGGAAGCGCGAAGGAGCGAGCATGAGCGGATTCGACGACCTGGTCAACCAGGGCAAAAACCTCTACGAGCAGAACAAGGACAAGATCGACGACTTCCTGAAGTCCGAGCAGGCCGAGGATCTCAGCGACAAGGCCCTCGACGGGGCATCAGGTCTCGCCAAGAAGTTCCTTCCGGACGAGCACGACGCCACCATCGACGGCGTGCGCGACAACCTCGACGGAGCCATCGGCGACAAGTGACGCGGACGACAGCAGCGGCCCGGGGCGACCCGGGCCGTTCTCGTTCATGGATACCGGCTGAGAAACGGCCGAGCATACCCGCGTCGCGACACGCCCGAGTTTGCGACACGCCCGGGCCGCACGTAGACTAGTGAGGTTCCACATTCCAGCGCCCCTCTTGGCGTGCGCTGGATCACTGCCAGGGCAGTGCATAGGCAGCGCGACGCGCAGGGTCCTAGGCCGCGGGCAGCAGAACCACCACATCCAGAATCCACCTCCAGCGGAGCCCTGCTTCGCGCGGGCGGAGAACGGATGCCGGGGAGCAGCGCTTCGGCGCGGCATCCGGATTGACAGCAGAACAGCGGTGCAGCACGCCCCGCGCAAGCGGTGCAGAAGTGCCAGGGCGCTCAGCGCCCACGTGCGTCCAATGCCACAGGGGTATGACGCGAGAAAGAGAGTGAGCAGACAATGGCGGGACAGAAGATCCGCATTCGCCTGAAGTCGTACGACCACGAGGTCATCGACTCGTCGGCGCGCAAGATCGTCGACACCGTGACCCGTGCGGGCGCGACGGTCGTGGGCCCGGTGCCCCTTCCGACCGAGAAGAACGTGATCGCCGTGATCCGTTCGCCTCACAAGTACAAGGACAGCCGCGAGCACTTCGAGATGCGCACCCACAAGCGTCTGATCGACATCATCGACCCGACGCCCAAGGCTGTCGACTCGCTGATGCGTCTCGACCTCCCGGCCGATGTCAACATCGAGATCAAGCTCTGAGGTTCGACATGGCTGACATCAACAACAAGGTTTCCAAGGGCCTGCTGGGCACCAAGCTCGGCATGACCCAGGTCTGGGACGAGAACGGCAAGCTCGTTCCCGTCACCGTCATCGAGATCGCGCCGAACGTCGTCACCCAGGTGCGCACGCCCGAGAAGGACGGCTACAAGGCCGTTCAGATCGCCTACGGCCAGATCGACCCCCGCAAGGTGAACAAGCCCCAGACGGCCCACTTCGAGGCCGCGGGTGTCACCCCGCGTCGTCACCTCACCGAGGTCCGCACCGCTGACGCCGCTGACTACTCACTCGGTCAGGAGCTCACGGTGGACGGCACGTTCGAGGCCGGCCAGCTGGTCGACGTCGTCGGCACCAGCAAGGGCAAGGGCTTCGCGGGTGTCATGAAGCGTCACAACTTCAAGGGTGTCTCCGCTTCGCACGGTGCGCACCGCAACCACCGCAAGCCCGGCTCGATCGGCGCATCGTCGACCCCGAGCCGCGTGTTCAAGGGCATGCGCATGGCCGGCCGTATGGGTGGCGAGCGCGTGACCGTCCTCAACCTCAAGGTGCACGCCGTCGACGCCGAGAAGGGTCTGCTGCTCGTCAAGGGCGCCGTCCCCGGTGCACGTGGCCGCATCGTCTACGTCCGCAACGCAGTGAAGGGTGCCTGATCTCATGGCTGACTCGACTCTCGCGCTCGACGTCGTGAAGGCAGACGGCAAGAAGGCCGGCTCCGTTGAGCTGCCCGCCGCTCTGTTCGACGTCAAGACGAACATCCCGCTCATCCACCAGGTCGTCGTCGCGCAGCTCGCGGCGGCTCGCCAGGGCACCCACTCGACCAAGCGTCGCGGTGAGGTCTCGGGCGCCGGCCGCAAGCCCTTCAAGCAGAAGGGCACGGGTAACGCCCGCCAGGGCTCGATCCGCGCGCCGCACATGACCGGCGGTGGAATCGTCCACGGCCCGAAGCCGCGCGACTACTCGCAGCGCACGCCCAAGAAGATGATCGCTGCCGCCCTCCTGGGTGCGCTCAGCGACCGTGCTCGCGGCGAGCGTCTGCACGTCGTCGAGTCCTTCGCGATCGAGGGCGCTCCGTCGACCAAGGCCGCTGTCGCGGTGCTGAACGCTCTCGGCGCCGTCAAGAACGTGCTCGTGGTCGTGGACCGCAACGACGACGTCAGCGTGCTGAGCGTCCGCAACATCCCGTTCGCGCACGTGCTGCCGTCCGACCAGCTCAACGCCTACGACGTTCTCGTCTCGGACGACATCGTCTTCACCAAGGCCGCCTACGACGCCTTCGTCGCGTCGAAGTCGGTCGCCACCGAGGAGGCCTCGGCATGACCGCCGTCAACAAGGACCCGCGCGACATCATCCTGAAGCCGGTCGTTTCGGAGAAGAGCTACTCGC